>Ga0210407_10000520_pt1 | contig 43513 bp, 35 predicted proteins | sample IncBWC27MmetaG_FD_150860 | JGI IMG/M metagenome (GOLD analysis project Ga0210407, IMG submission 150860) | Forest soil microbial communities from Barre Woods Harvard Forest LTER site, Petersham, Massachusetts, United States - Inc-BW-C-27-M | ecosystem: Environmental > Terrestrial > Soil >...
TCAACGTGGGCGCGTTCGCGATAGGCGATCGCACGCGGGCTGTTCCATGAACGAAACACCGCACCGATAGCGTCGAACAGCTGAGCCCACGGATCGTCCAGCGAAGCGCCCGCGGGCAAAGCGAGGATGGTGCCACGGACGGCCGCGATGTCCTCGCGCAGCGTCGCGACGTTGTCCGACAGGACCGGGCGCCTGCCGAGATCGAGACCATGGACGGTGCTTGCGAAGGTGGCAAGGAAGCGGAGATAGCTCTGCAACGCAAACACCGGATTGACCGTCGCCTCTGCGAGCGCCTCGGCGCTGGCGAGAGTCATGCCGACATTGAGCACCGTGTCCATCATGCCGGGCATGGAGGCGGCGGCGCCGGAGCGCACACTAACGAGCAGCGGGTCGGATCGGTCGCCAAACCGCCTCTCGATCTCGCGCTCGATGGCGGCCATCGCCTGCTCGATGTCGCGCTTCAGTGGCTCGCGCAGACCTTCGCGCAAGTAAGGCTGACACTGGCCGGTCTCGATGGTGAAACCAGGCGGCACCGGCAGGCCGAGCTCGTGGCGCATGAGCCACAGGCTAAAGCCCTTGCCGCCAAGCCGCGCGCGCAGCCGCGCATGGGGCTCGCGGTGCCCGAAATCGAAAAAAGAGACCGCTGGCGCCGATTCCAAAGACCTGTCTCCTCCGCCCGTCGCAGACGGGCCCTCCTCGCAAGCGCTTCTTCGAATTCATTTTTTCTTGCGAAGACGCTTGCATTTAAAAGTGATACTGATATCATATTACTTACTTTGAGCGCCGCGTCAAGCACCCCTTATGAGAAGACGATGTCAGAGCTTGCAGAACTAAGCGTCGAGCCCCTTCCCTCGCCGCCGACCCAGAAGGGCCTCGCCATGCGCGAGCGGCTCCTGAAGGCGGCCGCGCGCGCCTTTACGCGTCGGGGCTATGAGCTCACTCGCGTCGAGGACATCGTTAAGGCGGCGCGCACCTCTTACGGCAATTTCTACCGGCACTTCCGCAACAAGGACGAAGTGCTGATGGCGGTGCTGCGACCCCTGCTCGACGAGGTCTATGTCTCGAGCAAGCGCCGAGGTGGCTCATCCGCCCACCTGACCGAGGACGAATTCGCCGCCAATACGATTGCCTTTCTCAGGATCTACGCGCGCCACCGCGAACTCCTGCGTGTGATGCGCGAAGCGGCCGCCCGCGGCGAGAAGGCAAGCTTCTATTCGATGTGGATCGGGGAGCGCGAACGTTTCGTGCGCCGCACCACCGCCTGGCTGAAGCGCCTTCAGGCGGCCGGCGCCATCGACTCCGGCCTCGACCCGGAGGTTGCTGCGGAAACGCTCGGCGCGCTCACGGAACAACTGGCCTATGTCAAGCTCGGGCTCGCCCCGGCGAAGCCGAGCGACGCGGAGATCGAGCGTCTCGGGTCGCACAGCGCCCGCATTTGGTACCGCGGAGTTTTCGGACGCGAACGATAGACGTCGCCGTGAACGCCTGAGAAATTGGGAGAGGAAATGTCTGAAGCGATCAACCTGCTCGATGCGTCGCTGTTCACAGCACGGCGTGAGCACGAAGTCTTCCGGCGATTGCGCGATTCCAATCCCGTTTATTTTCACCCCGAGCCGAACGGTCCTGGCTTCTACGCCGTTACCCGGCACGCCGACGCTTCGGAGGTGTTGCGCAACCCCACGGCCTATTGCAACGGCAAGGGAACCCAGATTCAGGACAAGCGCGCCGAAGGCCACGGCGCGCCGAGCATTCACAATCTCGACGCGCCTCGACACGCGAAATTGCGCAGCGCTGCGGTGCCTGGCATGCGGCGCGAGGTTCTCAGCCGCCTGGAGCCGAAGGTACGGCAAATCGTACGCGATCTCATCGACGCCTGCCCGCGCGGCGATCCCTTCGACTTCGTCGAGAAAGTCGCAGTCGCCTTGCCGATGATGGTCATCGGCGAAATGCTGGGGGTGCCGGTCGAGGATCGCCCGCTGACCGTCGGCTGGGCCAACGCTATGACCAGCACGTCGGCCGGCGAAGCGACGCAGGCCAAGGCGCGCGGCGAACTCTTCCACTATTTTCGCCGACTCGTCGCGGCCAAGCGAGCCGCGCCGGCCGAAGATCTCGCGACGATTCTTGCGCAAGCGAGCGTCGACGGCGAGCCGCTGTCGCAGGAAGAGCTCGACGCCTATTTCATGGTGTTGACGGCCGCAGGCAACGAAACCACGCGGTTCCTGATCTCGGGCGGCCTCGAGCAGCTCTGCCTCCAGCCGAACGATCTCGCCAGGCTCACGCAAGCGCCCGAAATCCTGTCGGACGCTGTCGAGGAAATGGTGCGCTGGGTCTCGCCGGTGATGATGATGCGGCGTACTGCGACCCAGGAGATGGCGCTAGCCGGCACTGTCTTCAACCCCGGCGACAAGGTTGTTGTTTATTTCGTGTCGGCCAATCGCGACGAGCGCAAATTCGCCGACGCGGATAAATTCATTCTGGCCCGCGGCGACAATCCGCATATCGGCTTCGGGCTGGGGCCGCATTTTTGCCTTGGCGCGCATCTTGCGCGGCTCGAGGCCCGCATCTTCTTCGAGGAGCTGTTCCAGCGGGTATCCGACATCCACCTCGTAGGGCCGGGAGCAAAGATCGCGTCCTACTGGTTCTCAGGCTACGCCAGCCTTCCCGTGCGATGGAAGCGACCATGAGCGCGCCGCGGTTCGTCGTCACCGGCGCAGCGAGCGGCATCGGCGCGGCGACGCTCGCCGCGCTGAAGGCCGCAGGACGTCGCTGCCTCGCGATCGACCGCAAGCCGCTGCCGGGCGAGGAGTTCCTGGCTTGTGACCTCGCCGACGAAAGCTCGATCGCCGCCTGTATCGAGGCGATCGATGGGCCGGTCGACGGCGTCGCGCATGTCGCTGGAATTGCCGGAACGGCGGAAGCGGCACAGGTGCTGAAGGTGAACTATCTCGGCGCGCGCAGAATCATCGAGATGCTGTCGCCGAAGATCACGGAAGGCGGCTCCGTCGTGGTCGTGTCGAGCCTCGCGGCGCGCCGCTGCGCCTGGGACGCCGCGCGGTTGCGCGAAATGGTGGCGTTTTCCGATTGGCGCGAAGCGCTCGCCGCGCTCGGCGTCGCCAACCTCGGCGGCGGCGAAGCCTATGAGATCGCCAAGCGGCTGCTGCTCGCCTGGCTACCGCTCGCAGCCTCGTCCGGCGCGGCGCGGCGGATTCGCTTCAACGCCGTCACGCCCGGCCCGGTCGAGACGCCTCTTCTGTCCGGATTCCGGCAAAGCATGGGCGAAGACCGGATCGAGGCAGCGCGGTCACTGGTCGGTCGGCACGCGTTGCCCGAGGAAGTTGCCGCGCCGATCCTGTTCCTGCTCAGCCCCGCTGCGTCTTGGGTGAACGGAATCGAGATCGTCGTCGACGGCGGCTTGTCGGCGCTGCGCGAAGCCGCCGCTGCGTGACCCCGCCGGCAAACGGAGATGCGAGATCCATGCAAGTCCTGATGATACGTCACGGCAGGCCGGAGACGAAGAACGGCGCTTCCGATCCCGATCTCTGCGAAGTCGGGCGCAAGCAGGCCCGCGACCTCGGCGCGGTCCTGGCTCGGTCCGGCGTCGCGCGCCTCGTATCGAGCCCATTGCGCCGCGCCTTGCAGACCGCTGCGCCGACGGCCGAGGCGCTCGGGCTCGACGTCGCCGTGATCGACGGGCTCGCCGAAGCCGATCGCTTCGGGGCGGGTTACCGCTCGGTTGAGGAACTGCGGCGCGAGCCCGCGGTCTGGGACCGGTTTCTCGCCGATCCTATCGGCTTCCTGGGGGCTGATCCGGTCGCGTTCAGGCGCGAGGTGCTGAGCGCGCTCGATTCGGTCCTGACGGGCGGCGCAGCGAAGGTAGCGGTCTTCACGCACGGCCTGCCGATCAATGTGGTGCTATCACATGCCCTAGGATTGGATCGCATCACGCATTTCGTACCGCACTATTGTTCGATCTCGCGGTTGAACGGCGACTCGCTCGACCGCCTCTCTGTCATCAGCGTCAACGAGACCACCTTTCTTGATTCCTGATCCTCGATGAATCCTTTCGCCCAAACACGAGACAATCCTGACAGGCCGGCCATTATCGTCGGCGAGGAAGCGATGAGCTATCGCGAGCTCGATTTAAGCTCGCGCGTGGCGGCCTCGTCTCTGCGACGCCGCGGGCTCAAGCGCGGAGACGTTATCGCCATCCTCGCGCCGAACGCCGCGACGTTCTTCGTCGCCGCTTGGGCCGCGCAGCGTTCCGGCCTCTATTATACGCCAATCGGCCGCCACCTGAAGCCGGCCGAGATCGCCTATATCCTCGGCGACAGCGGCGCGAGGGCGCTGTTCGTCGACAACAGCCTTGCCGGGCTCGCGGCTGCCGCGTTGCAGGAGCTGCCGCGGGGCGCCGCGCCGGCCTGCTTCGGTCTCGGCGGGTCTATCGACGGCATGGCCGCGAACAGCGATCTTGCGCTGGACGACGCGGACGAAGACGTCGAGGGCGGCGATCTTCTCTATACTTCAGGTACGACGGGCCGACCAAAGGGCGTCAAGCGCCCGCTCGACTTCGGACCGCTCGGCTCGGATACGCGCCGCGTGGAGCGCCTGCGCGACCTGTTCGAGATGGGACAGGATACGGTCTTCTATACGCCGGCGCCAATTTATCACGCCGCGCCGCTCCGTTTCGCCATGGCGGTTTTGCGCATGGGCGCGACTCTAGTCATGGATTCGAAGTTCGATCCTGCCGTCGCTCTGGCCACCATTGCGCGTCGAGGCGTCACCCACAGCCAATGGGTGCCGACGATGTTCGTGCGTCTGCTGCAACTGCCTGAGAGCGAGCGCGCAGCGTTCCGCGCGCCTGCGCATGGGAAGGCGATCCATTCGGGGGCGCCGTGCGCGGCCTCGGTCAAGCGGGCGATGATCGACTGGTGGGGACCAATCCTGCACGAGTACTATTCCGGAACGGAGAGCGCTGGTTTCACGCACGCGACCAGCGAGGAATGGCTCAGATTTCCCGGAACGGTTGGCAAGCCCTGGGGATGCAAGATCCATATTCTCTCCGAGTCGGGCGCCGAGCTCGGTCCCGGCAAGATCGGCGACGTCTATTTCGAGGGACGGGCCGGCCTTCGCTATCACAATGACGAGGCCAAGACGCGTCAGGCACATAGCGCCCAAGGCTGGACGACGATGGGCGACATCGGCTTCGTCAACGAGGAGGGATATCTCTTTCTCTGCGAGCGCAAGAATTTTGTTATCGTGTCGGGGGGCGTTAACATCTATCCGAGAGAGATCGAGGACGTCCTCGAAGACCATCCGGAGGTGCTGGAAGCCGCAGTGTTCGGGCTGCCGGACGACGAATTTGGCGAGAGCGTTCAGGCCGTGGTGCAGTTGCGGGACGCCGCGCGCGCCGGGCCGGAGCTCGCGCAAGCCTTGCACGCCCATGTCCGCGAGCGGCTCGCTCGCTACAAGGCTCCGAAGCGTCTCGCCTTCGAGGCTGATCTGCCGCGCCTGCCGAACGGCAAGCTGGAAAAGCACCGGCTGCGTCAGGACTACCGCGCGCGCGCCGAGCGCGGCTTCGCCGCCGCGTGATTTTTTTGTCGACTGAGAGAGGAGGCGAAACGCCATGAACGTCACCCACGAAGACCTGATCGCCTTCCTTTACGTCAAGGGTTTCGGCAAGACGGAAGCGCTCGCCGAAGCGTTGGCCGCGCCCGCCGAAGCCGTGGAGGTGGCGCTTGCGGAACTGGTCGCGCGTGGAGACGCCGAGCAGTTCCGGGTCGGCGCACGGCTCTCCGCGAGCGGCAAAGCCGCGGCGGAACACGGGCTCGCGCAGGAGCGGGCGAGTACAGACCATCGGCGACTCGAGCAGGAATACGAGCGCTTCACGCCGCTCAACGCCGACTTCAAGGCGCTGGCGACGGACTGGCAGATGCGGTCGATCGACGGCAAGCTGACGCGCAACGATCACAAGGATGAAACCTATGACGCAGCGGTGCTAGGCCGCCTGCCGGACCTGCACGCAAGGACGGTTGCGCTCATCGACGACATCGCGACGCACGCGCCGCGCATCGGCGGCTACCGGCGGCGTCTTTCGGACGCGCTCGCCAGGCTCGAGGCCGGCGATCATCGCTATCTCACCGCGCCGGACCGCGACTCCTATCACACCGTCTGGTTCGAACTTCATCAGCACCTTATCAACCTGCTCGGCCTGACGCGCCGGCAGGAGGCGGCCGCGGGACGCGCGCTTTGAACCCCCGACTCGCACGCACGTCATGGGCTCACACTTTCGTTCCCACGCTGCCACCATTTTTGCTCGTGGGGTTCGACTGTCGTGCCCAGTGCTGAGGCGCAAAGCGGGCGCTGTCCCATCGTCGCCCGCCTGTGTCTGTGGCTATGCTTCCTCTCGCATTCGCGAGGGGAAGCGATTGCGCGGAGATGGATTTCGCTCAGACTTATCCATCCTGCGAGCGACGGGCGCTCAGCGGCCGTACAAACCGGTCAACGTCGCCTTAGCCAAAGTATGGAAATTCAGGTCGAACCCGACTAGCGCGGCCGAGGCGGCATCGTTCTTGGCGTCCGGCAGCTTGTCGACGTCAACTGCAAAAACCGTGATTTGGTAGCGATGAGGCTTGTCGCCGGCCGGCGGGCAAGGGCCACCGTATCCGCCGGCTCCGAAATCGGTGCGGCTCTGAAGAGCGCCCTTCGGCATCAGCTTCTTCTTCACGTCGCCAGCGCCCTCGGGCAAAGACTTCGTGCCCGACGGAATATTGAATACAACCCAGTGCCACCAGCCGCTGCCAGTCGGCGCGTCCGGATCGTACATGGTGACGGCGAAGCTCTTTGTCCCGCTCGGCGCTCCATCCCAACTCAACGGGGGAGAGAGGTTGTCTCCGGTGCAGCCGAAGCCCTTGAATACCTGTTCGTTGGCAATGGTACCGCCGTCCTTGATGTCGGGGCTGGTCAAGGTCATGCTTTGCGCATTCGCCCCACTCGAACCGAGCGCGCCAATACCAAGTACCGCAATCCAAAGAGCGAATTTAGTCACTGCAATTCCTCCCCTTATATTTGCCGAGATTGTTCGGGTTTCCCAAGTGTAGGGAAGAGCAATAGCAACTTTCGCGATTGCTTGGAAGCTAAAGCGCAATAGTCAGACATCCCGTCATGCCAGAGACGTACCAAGTGTGAGGCGTCGGCTTTCAATGTCGACTAACATGGACGGTCCATAGGTCGAGTTTGGTTGAGAAAATATCCCCCGGATCGTTACGGCTTCTCCGCCGCCACTATCTTGATGCTCGTGGGGGTCGACGGTTTTACCTTGTCACTTGCTTGAGGGTCGGACTAGCCAAGCTCGAGCGGCAATCTAGCTTCTAAAACCCGGTGAATATTTCACCACCTACCTCTCGGCCGCCAGATACCGGAGTTGATGAAGGATCGCGTAACCGCGCTGGTTGAGATAGGCTGCGGGGATGCAATATTTGCTGATCCTGCAATTATTGGTGTTACTGACATTGGCGAACGGCACACCCATCGTTGCGAAGAAGATTTTTGGCCCGCGTTTTTCCTTTCCACTGGATGCCGGAGCTATATTTTTTGACGGGCGGTCGTTGTTTGGTCATTCGAAAACTATCCGCGGAACTGTGGTCTCGATCCTCGTCACCACCGCTAGTGCACCGCTAATCGGTCTGGACCTGACGATCGGCGCCATCGTAGCAGGCGCGGCGATGGCGGGCGATCTATCATCCAGTTTCGTGAAGCGCCGCCTAAACTTGCCACCGAGCGGCCAGGCGCTCGGGTTCGATCAGGTGCCCGAATCCCTATTTCCGATGCTGGCATGCCGCGGTGCACTTTCATTAACGACCGGAGACATAGCGCTTGGCGTCGGGATCTTTTTTATTGGCGCGCTAATTCTGTCCCGTCTTCTATTCCGGGCCGGCCTGCGCGACGAACCATATTAGCCCATTAGCCCGAACGAAGGCAGTGCAGGGTGATTTCTGGTGGACAGTTGAGACGAACAGGAACGACGCTCGATCCTGCACCCACAGAGGTGTAGCCAATCATGTTGTGGTACTGCCAAGCTCCTGCCCCCATCCGTCGAGGCAATACTGCGTCAAGGATGATCGGAATAGATCCTGGCAGACAAATCTGGCCACCGTGCGTATGTCCGCTCAGCAACAAATCAAAATCGGCATCTGCCGCCTGGCGATAGATTTCCGGCGTGTGCGACAACAAGATCGAGAACTTGCCAGACGGTATCTGCGATGCAGCCTTTTCGAGATTGTCGACCTTGAAGCAGTGGGCGTCATCGATTCCGGCTAGATAGATCTGCTGATCACCGCGCACGATCACCTCGCTCTCGTTGAGCAGCATCCGTATTCCCATAGCTTCCAACCCCGGAACCATTTGGATGGTGTCGTGGTCACCCAGTACCCCATAAACGGGCCCCTTTAAATGAGCTCGCACTCGTGCGACGCCGTCCAGGGTTGCCTCGAACGGTCCATAATTCTTCCCTCGATAGTCGCCGGTTAGAACACATAGATGGTAACGCACGTCGCCGACGAGTTCGATCAGGCGCTGCATGGCAGCTTCATTCATGTCCACATGCATGTCGCTAATGTGGAGTATGGTGATGCCATCAAAAAGCGGCGGCAACTCCTTGAACATGACGTTATTACGCTTGACGAGAATGCGTCCTGTATTCCGGCGTCCGCGCCAGTAGAAACCGGTCAGCTTCAGTGCGTTTCGAATGACAGAATGGACCGGATACCAGTTCTCGATGTGAAAGGAGAGCAGGCCTTTGCCGAAGATTTGCGCCGCGTGGTCCGTCTCGATACCCAATCGCTGTCTCGCGTGGAGCGGTCCGAGACGTTCCTCCAATTTGCGCAAGATATCTTCGTCCATGGGATAACTTCCTCCAAGCCTTCCGTGGGGAGCTTGAGGCTCTGCCAGACAATTCCCTTTGGGCGAACAGCCTGTTTTACCGAACGACATGGCTCATTTGCACACCGGCTACCCGCCGAGCGACCACCGAGCAAGACTCTCTCGTATTGTCGAGTAGTCGCCGCAACTACACTCGGCGAGGCCGCTCCCTTTTCTAAATCAGCGGATCACTTAGGAAAGCTGCTCGCCTTCAAATCTTAATACTTTCTTAACGGCCCTTTTTGACCCAGGGATATTTCTCAACCCTGTCTTCGCGCGCGCGAGACGGGGGGCCTGTCCAAGGTACCCCCGGGATAGAATTACGCCCAACAGCCTGACGCTCAACTGAGAGCCTTGCCCTACGCGGCTATGGCATGCGGCCAATCGCGGTCGCGTCAGCCATAACAGCGAGGGCGAGTATGAAACGTGATCTCTATGCAGAAGTATCAGCGCGCATTGTTGCAGAGCTAGAAGCCGGAGCAGCCCCATGGGTCAAGCCGTGGTCAGCAACCCCGGGCGCGAATACGCCGTGCAATGCCGTGAGCAACCGGCCCTACTCAGGGTGCAACGTCATCCTGCTATGGATGGCGCAAGCGGCTGGCTATCGCACGCCGCGCTTCCTGACCTTCAAGCAGGCCTTGGAATTGGGTGGCAACGTCCGCAAGGGCGAGCACGGCACGAAAGTCTATTTCGTGAAGCAACTTCAGGTCCGCGACCAAGGCGCGGACGATAGCTCGTCGACGCGCCTGATCCCAATGATGCGCCAGTATACGGTTTTCAACGTCCACCAGTGCGAAAACCTTCCCGATAGCATCCATACTGGGAAGCCGATGCGTGTTCGCAATCCCGACACGCGCGACGAGCTAGCCGACGCATTCCTGCACTCAACTGGCGCGGACATCCGCGAGGGCCACGGCGAAGCCTATTATGTCCCCAGCCGGGATTTTATCTCGATGCCTGCATTCGCTGGGTTCAAGGGTGCCGATCACTTCTACAACGTGGCATTCCACGAATTGACGCATTGGTCGGGCCACAAGTCGCGCCTTGACCGGGATTTGAAGAACCGGTTCGGCTCTCGCAACTACGCAGCCGAGGAATTGATTGCGGAGTTGGGCGCGGCGTTCTTGTGTGCGGAATTTGGCTTTGACGGGGACGTTCGGAGCGCGGGCTACATCGCCTCATGGATTGAGCTTCTGAAGGCCGATAAACGGGCATTCTTTACCGCTTGTAGCCAAGCATCCAAGGCTGCGGAATACCTGCGCGGCTTGGCGCTCACCCAGCCCACGGAAAGGGCGGCGTGATGGCACCGTCGGGCCCCGCATCGCGCCGTCAGCCAATCCACGACGTTCATCCGCTGACCGGCACCCCTATCGAGGTCTTCTATTCTGACCGCACGCTGGAGACGTTCGGCAGAAGCGGCGCTGGCTGGTTTTGGTGGTCTCGTCGGCGGGGGTTCCCACCAGATGGCCCGCCGACTGGGCCATTCGCTACGAGTTACAGGGCGTTCAAGCACGCGATGAATACCGGCCGCGCAGGGACGAAGCGCGGTACGAAAGTTTGAACAGGGAAAGAACGCAATTACGCTCCCACTGCTTCCCCCGCGCTTCCCCGAAATAGAAATGACAAGGCCGCCGAATGGCGGCCCGTCAGAAGTTATTCTGATATCTATAAAAATTGGAGCGGGCGAAGGGATTCGAACCCTCGACCCCGACCTTGGCAAGGTCGTGCTCTACCCCTGAGCTACACCCGCATCCCTTGAGATTGCCGGAAAGGCATCGCCGCCGGCCGGCAGAGCTATGCCAAATGCGGACCCCGAATGCAACAGCCCGAACCGTTCGTTCCAAGAAGGTATCGGGCAAAAATCGACCGGATTGGCGTGCAAATCGGCTTTATCCCGACATTGAGGCCATTTTCGGCAAGCGATTCTTTTGCGATTTGTTCGCCGCGCTACCGCGACGTCATGTCACGAACCTGGCATCGCGTCGGCCGCAGTCGCTGCCGGCCCCCCCGGGACCAAGCAAGAGGGGAACCGATTGAAATTTCCCGCCAAACCGCCATTTGGGTAAAGAGAACATCTGAACGCGATGGCGGGGCGTGCTAGAAAAGGCACGATCCGCACCATATCAGACGGGGATTTATCAGTGTCGATACTAGAGCAGGGTGGCGGACCGGCGCCGCAGGCAGCGTCTGATCTCATCAAGGAGACGACCACTCAGACCTTCATGAAGGACGTCATCGAGGAGTCGAAGCGCCAGCCGGTGCTGATCGACTTCTGGGCGCCATGGTGCGGCCCCTGCCGTCAGCTCACCCCGCTCCTCGAAAAGGCGGTCCGTGCCGCCAATGGCAAGGTCAAGCTGGTCAAGATGAACATCGACGAACATCCGGCGATACCCGGCCAGATGGGAATCCAGTCAATCCCGGCGGTGATCGCATTCGTCAACGGCCAGCCCGCCGATGGTTTCATGGGCGCGGTACCCGAAAGCCAGGTCAACAGCTTCATCAACAAGCTGACCGCCGGCATGCCCGGCGCGCCCAACATCGCCGAGGTCCTCAAAGAGGCAGAAACCGTCCTGGCCGAGGGAGATGCCGCCACGGCAGCGCAAATCTATGCCGAAGTGCTGGCGGCGGATGCCACCAATATCGCCGCACTGGCCGGCCTTGCCAAATGCTACATCGCGACCGGAGCGATCGAGCAGGCCAGGAAGACCTTGGCCATGGTGCCGGAATCCAGGCGCGGCGATGCGGCGGTCAGGGCCGTCCAGGCCTCGATCGACCTGGCCGAGCAGGCCAAGGCACTTGGACCGTTGACCGAGCTCGAACAGAAAGTCGCCGCAAACCCGCTCGATCATCAGGCAAGGTTTGAGCTTGCGACCGCGCTCAATGCGAGCGGCAAGCGCCATGAAGCTACTCACCATTTGCTCGAAATCGTCAAGCGTGACCGCAAATGGAACGAGGACGGTGCGCGAAAACAACTGGTCCAGTTCTTCGACGCCTGGGGCCCGACCGATGAGGCCACGGTCGAAGGACGAAAGAAGCTGTCGACAATCTTGTTTGCGTGAACTTTTCTGCGAGGATGGGCGCCGGGTCCGTCGCACGATCGTTGGATCGCGGATATTGCAATCTCGCTACAGGGACTTCAAATTCAAAGCCGCACTGGAAACCAACCATTGCTAGAGCATGATCCGGAAAAGTGGAGACCGGTTTTCCGAAAAGATCATGCTTAAACAAAGAGGAGATCATGATGCGATTCCACTTAATCGCATCATGATCTAGAGCTCCTTTGATTCCGAAGTTCGCATCAGAGGTCGCCGCAATAGTTTGCGAACTTCGGAAATCGAGCGCGAGGCGCGAGCACCGGATTCGCAAATGCCGATCAATGCCGAATACCGCGGCCCGGGCGACCTTCCCGAGGTGATTCCGGTGTTTCCGCTGCCCGGTGCGCTGTTGCTGCCGCGCGGGCAGATGCCGCTCAACATATTCGAGCCTCGCTATCTCGCAATGGTGGACGACGCGTTCCGCGACGGTCATCGCCTGATCGGGATGATACAGCCAGACGTTTCCCACTCGCCGGACGAGACCCACCCGAAACTGTTTCGGGTCGGCTGCGTCGGGCGCATCACCCAGCTCGCCGAGTCCGGGGACGGCCGTTACATCCTCGAACTGACCGGCATCGCTCGCTTCAAGGTGATCGAGGAAATGACGGTGCTCACTGCGTATCGGCAATGCAAGGTGGACTACTTCCCCTACATGGACGATTTCACCGCCCGCAAGGGCGAGGAGGCGGTCGACCGCGAAGCCTTGCTTGCCGTGCTGACCGACTTTTTGAAAGCCAACAATCTGAAGGTCGACTGGGAAGGCATCGAAGCCGCGCCAAACGAGGCGCTGGTGAACGCGCTCGCCATGATGTCGCCCTACGGGCCGCCTGAGAAGCAGGCGATGCTGGAGGCACCCGATCTCAAGACCCGCGCGGAAATCCTGATCGCGGTGACCGAAATGGACCTCGCCAAGAAGCGCACCAGCGGCGACACCGGATTGCAGTAGCTTGATCAGCCGACCGCGGGGGCAGGTTTGGCCGGTTGCGATCCGGCGAACCGCATCAGCATGAACGTTGCGATCAGCACAGCAACATAGACGAGGAGCTGCATTTCCGTGGGCTGATCGGTGTATCCGATCAATGTATGCATGGTCCGGCCGGCGATGCTCGTCTCCGGGAGCAACCAGGCGCTGTCCCACACCACCGTGTCGAGCGAATTCAGCCAATTGGCGCGCTCGAGGAATGCCACCGCCTGCGCCGCCATGCCGGCTGCGAGCAGGGTGATCAGCGCAGTCGTGGTCGCGAACAGGGCTTTCGGCGGAATGCGCATCAAACCGAAATAGGTCAACAGGCAAACGCCAACCCCCAGCGCCAGCCCCAACAGCCCGCCGAGCGCGAGGCTCAATGCCGAGCCGCCCTCAGACGCGGCGACGCCATACAGAAACAGCGCCACCTCGCTGCCTTCCCGCAACACCGCGACGCCGACGACGACGGCAAGCGCCAGCAGGGATTTCGTGCCATCCGCGACCGCTTGGCCGACGGCGCGCAATTCCCCGGCCATTTCACGGCCGTGGTGCGCCATCCAGACATTGTGCCACGTCAGCATCACCACGGCGATGCAAAGGATCGACGCGTTGAACAGCTCCTGCCCCATGCCGGCAAACAGTTGCGAAAGTGCACCGGCGAAAGCCGCCACAAGGCAGGCGGCCAGAACTCCCGCGAGCACGCCGCCGCCGATCCAGCGGTTGCGGTTGGGCACTGAACTGGTGACGGCGAGCACGATGCCGACAATCAGGCCGGCTTCGAAAACTTCGCGAAATACGATGATGAGGGCAGCCAGCATCAGGCAAATTATCGGTTATGGTGAACTTCGAGTTGAGGTTCTCGAGCCGCCTGCAGCAGGCGCTTGCAGGAACTTGAAATCGGCAGCCTTCGTTCCCCTCATTGCACCGTCAGCGCGCCGCGCGCCTTATCGTTGAAATCGTCAAAGAACTCGTAGCGTCCGGGTTTCAATGCCCGCACATTGACGACCCCTTCGCTGCCCGCGGCAACGACCTTTTCGACCCGCAGGGAAGTGCTCTCGAACTCGATCGCCTTGGCGTCGAGGTTCTTGATCCGGAACGAAATCGGCTTGTCGGCAGGCGCGCTCACCTGGCTCGGCTGGAACTGGCCCTTGGAATAAGTCAGACGGATTTCTGTCACCTGTTGCGCGAAGGCAGACGCCTGGAGCGCGGTCGCGCAAATCGAAGCCAAGGCCAGTCTCTTCATCATGGCGGTCAGAGCAGACACGTTGAGTCCCTTTCGATCTTCCACATCAAAATTCATAGGCGAATTTAAGTTTGACCCGATTGCGCTGGAACTCCGAGAGATTCAGCGAAACCGGATTGCCGATTTCACGGCCCCAGACCTGGGCGTTCCAGGCCGCGCTCATGAACGATTTTGGCGTAAACTGAATGTAGAGCGTGGGCCCGAGCAAGATTGCGTCACCGGTGAATGACGTCAAATTTGCGGCATCGTAATGCCTGAGATACCAGACTTCCCCGCCCAGCACGACGTTGGAAAGGATGCGGAACGACAGCGCCGCCGAGCCGCCTGCAGTGGCCTCGTGAAAACTGTCCCCGAAAGCCGGCTTGGTGAATTCGGGCTCGTAGAGCAGATTGAAACCCGCATACAGGCGATTTCGCAGGAGTTCGAGATCCGCGTTGACGGTGGTTTCGAACTCGTAGTTGCGCACCCGATCGCCCGAGGTTTCATCGATCCGCCGGATGGTCGGCTCCACTGCGAGCGTCACCGCCAGCGGATTGCTCGAGGTGCGCTCAAGCGCCAGATAGCGGAATTCGGCGAAGGCGCCGCTCAACGCGATTTGGCTGCGGTCGTCAAGGTCCGTCACGCCATGAATGTCGTGGGTCGAGCCAAGCGCGCCGAATTCGATCTGAATGAACTGGGACGGCGTGAATTCGAATTCGTACTTCGTCTCGGTCGCCGCGTAGTTTCCCTCGCGTTTGCCGAAGCGGCCGATAGTGTCGACGGTGACCTCTTTCTCGCCTTCAAGACCGATACCGGACCCGAGCGTAAATCCGAAAATATATTTGGTCTCGATCTCGCGCCATGAGCTTGGATCTTCGGCCCGCGCAACGCTTGCCGACGCAAAAACCGCAGCCACCGCGCAAAGCGCAAGAGCGCATTTCCCTCCAGACTTTACCACCTGTCCTCTTTCCCGAACCGCCAACATTTGTCCGATGCCATCAGCTAGCGTCTTGCCGGCAGGTGGGCAAAAAGACTCCTTCTAAACTAGAGACGTTCTAACTTTGTCGTGAATCGACGACAGATGTCTCGCGGACTGCTGCCGAACAAAACCGACCTGGTGATCGGATATCCGGCGTCACCGAACTTTCATCAATAAAGGCCGACCTGCGTCTTCGCCGAATGGCTAGCCGGCGCCGAGCGCGACGGCGGTCGTGTAGGTCGCAAGGCTCGCCGCATAGGCAAGCATGAGCATATAGCCGAAGGTGAGCGCCATCCATTTCGAGCTGCCGGTCTCGCGGCGGATGACCGCGAGCGTCGAGGCGCATTGCGGGGCAAAGATGTACCAGGCGAGCAGCGATAGCGCCGTCGCCAGGCTCCATTTGGTCGCGAGCACCTGTCCGATCTGATCGGCAGCTTCCTTGCCACCCTCGATCGCATAAACCGTGCCAAGTGCAGCGACCGCGACCTCGCGCGCCGCCATGCCCGGAATCAGCGCAACCACGATCTGCCAGTTGAAACCGAGCGGGGCGAACAGCGGCGCCAGCGCCCTGCCGATGACGGCGGCGAGGCTGTAATTGATAGCGGGGTCTTCGACGCCCGCAGGGGGCGTCGGAAATGACGCCAGAAACCAGATCAGCACCATCATCGCAAAAATCGTGGTGCCGGCGCGCTGCAGGAACATTTTCGCCCGCGTATAGATGCCGATGGCGATGCTGCGCGCGCGAGGCAGCTTGTAGTCGGGCAGCTCCAGCATGAACGGCGCCGGCGCGTAGTCGCGCAGCATGAAGAACTTGATCAGGAACGAAGCACAGAGCGCGCTGGTGATCCCGGCGGCGTAGAGACCGAACATCACCAGACCGCGCAGATCGACCCAGCCCCAGAGCTGTTCGGCCGGGATGAAGGCAGAGATGATCAGGGTGTAGACCGGGATGCGCGCCGAGCACGTCATCAGCGGGGCGATCAGGATCGTGGTAAGCCGGTCGCGGCGATTGTCGATCACGCGTGTCGCCATGATGCCGGGGATGGCACAGGCGAAGCTCGAGAGCAGCGGGATGAAGGCCCGGCCGTGCAGGCCCGCGCCGCCCATGATGCGATCCATCAGGAAAGCCGCGCGCGCCATGTAGCCGAAATCTTCGAGAAGAAGAATGAACAGGAAGATGATCACGATCTGGGGCAGGAACACGATTACGCTGCCGACGCCCGAAATTACGCCGTTCTGAAGGAAGCTTTGCAGCAAACCGGCCGGCAGGGTGTCGTGCACCAATTGGCCGAGGGCGCCGAAGGCATGCGACAACAGTTCCATGAGCGGCTGCGCCCAGGCAAAGACCGCCTGAAACATGACAAAGAGCGCCAGGCCAAGGATGATGATGCCGGCCACCGGGTGCAGCACCACGGCATCGATACGCGCGGTCCAGGTGTCGGGTCTGGCAGGCAGGCTGACGGTCGCCGCGATGATGCGGTCGGCCTCGCGCTGGGTCGCGCGCAAGTCGGCGATCGAAAGCGGCTGCCAGAGATTCTGCCGTGAACCGACCGCGGCTTGAGCGCTGATCTCGTCGGTTTTCCGCAACAGATCGGACGTACCGCCCTTGCGTACCGCGATCGACGTCACCACGGGAATACCGAGCAGGCCGGAAAGCCGCGCCACATCGACGCTGACGCCGCGTCTTTGCGCGATGTCGAACATGTTCAGGACCAGCATCAGCGGCCGGCCGGTCTTCTTGAGCTCGAGCAGAAGGCGAATGGTCAGCCGGAGATTGGTGGAGTCGGCGACGCAGAGCACGAGATCGGGTAGCGATTCGCCTTTGGCGCGCCCGAGCACGAAATCACGGGTGATCTCTTCGTCAGGGCTGCGGCCGCGCAGGGAGTAGGTGCCGGGCAGATCGACCACCGACACCTGTCGGCCGCGCGGAGTAACGAAGAATCCCTCCTTGCGCTCGACCGTAACGCCGGGATAGTTCGCTACCTTTTGGCGGCTGCCGGTCAGCGCATTGAACAGCGATGTCTTGCCGCTGTTGGGTGTGCCTACCAGGGCCAGATGCATCAACGGGGCTTCCATGGCGCTGCACAGCTTCGTTAGACGACGATGACGGCCATCGCCTCGCGCCGACGCACCGCGACCGTGACATTCTCGATGCGGACGGCAATCGGGTCGCGCCCGACAATGCCCTCATGCAGCACTTCGACCTTGGCGCCTTCGACGAAGCCGAGTTCGATCAGGCGGCTTTCAAGCTCGACTGCGGAAAGCGCGGAGGTGACGCCATCGGTGGCGAGATGTTGGATCACGCCGGAATAGCCGCGCCTGGCCAATCCCAGGCGCATTTGGGGCGGCGCATCGGTCGGTTTGGTGGTGGTCATGGCCTGTATTTTCAACCGTCGGCGCGAAGGTCAAGCGTGGCGAATTCGAAACTCGTTTACCTTAGAGAGATTTTAAAGCGGCTCCGGCGCATGGCCCTGTTCGAAATCCCGGCTTGCTTTCGATGAAAGACGCTTTGCTCGCGTGGTTACTCCTTCGGTAGCGCATGAGGGGATGACTGGCAGGCGTCCTCCATCGGCGCGGGCGAGCGCCGCTCCTTTCCAAAAAACGATTGTCGAAACCGTCATCGCCGGATCGACCAAAGCGACAGGATCGGCGATCATTTCGCGCGCCTGAAACGATAACCTTGCGTTCACCATGAGGACAAATCCCGCCCTCACTTCGCGCAAACGGTTCGGCTCTCAAACTCACTTATACCTTTTTCGCTTAGTCATCCTTGGAGGAGAGGCTCTCGACCGAGTTTCAGTATCACTTGCGTAGCGTAGAAGCGTATGAACACCGCCCGCATCATCGTTTTGATTATCGCTCTCAGTGCCGGCGCCGTCGCCGCCTATCTGGCGAGCGGATCGGACAACAAGCCGGCTCCCGCCGAACAGGCGGTGCAGCTGCAAACCGTCGACGTACTCGTGGCCAAAGCCGATATCGGCCTTGGCCAGGCCCTGACACCCAATGATCTGCAGTGGCAGAGCTGGCCGGCCTCAACGGCGGGTACCACCTTCATTCGGCGCAACGATCGCCCGGATGCGACGACCCAGCTTGCCGGCTCGATCGCGCGCGCCCCATTCATCGCCGGCGAGCCGATCCGGGAAGCGAAACTGGTCAAGGCCGATGGATCGGGTTTCATGGCGGCGATCCTGCCCGCCGGCATGCGCGCCGTCTCGACCGATATTTCACCCGAGACCGGCGCGGGCGGCTTTATTCTTCCGAACGACAGGGTCGATGTGCTTCTCACCAGGCGAGAGAAGAGCCCGAGCGGGGATCGCTCGACACCGGACATCGTTCACTCGGAAATCCTCCTCGCCAACGTACGCGTTCTCGCCATCGATCAGGCACCGAAGGAAAAAGAAGGCCAGAACTCGGTCGTCGGCAAGACAGTCACGCTCGAGTTGAAGCCCGAGCAGGCAGCCACGCTCGCGGCCGCGCGCCAGGCGGGTACGCTGTCGCTGGCGTTGCGCAGCATTGCCGACGTCAATCAGGTCGAGATCGGGTCCGACGATGCCAAGCGTCAGCGTAGCAGTGTCAACGTGGTTCGCTACGGCGTCACAAATCCTACCACCCTTCAGAGGTGACAAGGCAGCACGTGATCAGAAATACGCAGAATACGAAGTCCAGTGGCAAGGCGCTGTCGATCCGAACCACTTTGATCCACGTGCTTTCGTTTTCGGCCACGGCGCTGGCGCTCAGCCAGACGCTAGCGACGGCCGTGGCTGCAGAGCTGGACACCGCCGCACCCATGGCCGCGAGCACGTCGACGAAGGTCCGCTTTTTGTCGCTTGGCATCGGCAAATCCGTGGTCGTCGACTTGCCGCGGGGCGTCAAGGACGTGCTGGTGGCCGATCCGAAAATTGCCAACGCCGTGATCCGCTCGCCGCAGCGCGCCTACATCATCGGCGCCGGCGTGGGTCAAACCAACGTCGTATTTTTCGACTCCGACGGCCAGCAGATCGCGGGCTATGACATCGCCGTCAAGCGCGACCTCAATGGGGTGCGCGCAGCGTTGAAGCAGATGCTCCCCGCCGCCGGAATCCAGATCGACGGCGTCGGCGAAAGTGTCATGCTGACCGGCTCGGTATCCACGCCGATCGAAGCGCAGCAGGCAGGCGACGTCGCCGCACGGCTGGTGGGCGGCGCCGACAAGGTCGTCAATTCCATCGTGGTACGCGGCCGCGATCAGGTGATGCTCAAGGTCAGCGTCGCCGAAGTACGGCGCGACATCATCAAGCAACTGGGCATCGATCTCAGCGCCACCATGAACTACGGCACCGCGGTGGTGAATTTCAACAATGTCAATCCGTTCACGGCAAACAATGGACCGCTGGTGCCCGGCAACGGGCTTCAGGCATCGGCCTTGTCCAAGGGACTGCCATCGGTCACCGCCACGCTCCGCGCGATGGAAAGCGCAGGCGTGGTGCACACGCTGGCCGAGCCGAACCTGACGGCAATCTCCGGTGAATCAGCCACCTTCATTTCGGGCGGCGAATTCCCGATCCCGACAGGCGTCACCTGCCAAACCACGACGGCGGGCGCGATCGGGCAGTGCGTCCAGACGGTCAGTTTCAAGAAATTCGGCATCTCGCTCAATTTTACGCCGGTGGTTCTGGCCGAAGGTCGCATCAGCCTGCGGGTGATGACGGAGGTGTCGGAAATCTCGCCTGAAAACGCCTTGCAGGGCGGCGCCGGCGGAACGACGATTCCCTCCATCAAGACACGCCGCGCGGAAACCACGCTGGAAATTCCCTCGGGCGGCTCGATTGCGATGGCCGGGCTCATTCAGGAGCAGACCAAGCAGGCCGTCAACGGATTGCCCGGCGTCGATCAGATACCGATCCTCGGCCAGCTCTTCCGGAGCCAGGACTTCCTCAACAGCCAGACCGAGCTGATGGTGATCGTGACGCCCTACGTCGTCCGCGCCGTCGCGCAGAAGGAATTGTCGCGACCCGATGACGGCTTTGCGCCCGCATCGGATTCGCAATCGACGCTGCTGGCCCAGATCAATCGGATCTATGGCGTTCCAGCGCGCGTCGAATCGATCGGAAATTACCAGCCCAATTTCGGCTTCATCATCGACTGAGACGGCGGGACGGGGACAGCACGATGACAAACCAACCACCCTTCGATCGCTATCGGATGCGGCGCCTCTTGGGCGCCGTGTTCGGCCTTTCGGTCGCACTCGGGGCATGCACCGAAACGACGGGATCCGTCGCGACGACGGCGCCCCCACCGGAAGATTACCGCCTTCGGCATCCGATCACGGTTCAGGAGGCCGAGCATTCGATCGTGGTCTTTGTCGGCCACGCCCGCGGCGGCTTGTCTGCCACGCAACGCGCTGACGTCGCGGGAATGGCGCGGATGTGGGCCAGTGAAGGCACCGGCGCGATCGTGGCCGATGTGCCGGTCAATACACCCAATGCAAGGCCCGCGGAGAGCGCGCTTGCCGAGATCAGGGCGTTGCTTGCTGCAAGCGGTGTCCCGCGGAATGGCATCAAGGTGCATTATTATACGCCCGACGATCCGCGGCTGCTCGCAACGATCCGCTTGAGCTTTCCGAAGATGGCGGCGGTGGCCGGGCCCTGCGGATTGTGGCCGGACGATCTCGGACCCTCCGTGCGGGACAGAAGCTACTACGAGAACAGGCCGTACCACAATTTCGGCTGCGCCAATCAGCGCAACCTGGCGGCGATGGTGGAAAACCCGTCGGACCTCGTGCAGCCGCGTCCTGAAACGCCGGCCTATACGGCGCGACGCAGCGAAGGCTTCGAAAAGTATCGCAAGGGTACGACGACCGCGACCGACTATCCGGAAGCCGAAAAGGCCAAACTCAGCGATACAGGCAAATGATGTCCGAGCGTGAAAAATCCGAAGAGCTGGACCCGCCGCCGCCGCCGGCCGACGACTACATCGCGCCGGCGCCGCGCGTGTCGGTGCAGGCATTTTGCGAAACCGAGACGACCGCGGAAGCCGTGCAGTCGGCGGGTCTCGACCGTCGCCTGGCCAAGGCCCATCTCACGATGAAGATGGGCGGCATGGAAGCCGCCATCGAAACCTACCACAGCATACCCACTCCGAACGTGATCATTCTTGAGACCGCGGGCAGCGACGACATCCTCGCCGGTCTCGATGAACTCGCAACCGTCTGCGACGCCGGCACGCGCGTCGTCGTGATCGGCAATGAAACCGACGTCGCGCCCTATCGCGAATTGGTACGGCGTGGCGTCAGCGATTATATCGTCGGGCCGGTCCAGACCCTCGATGTGGTTCGCGCGATCTGCGGCTTGTTCTCGGCTTCCGAAGCGGTAGCCGTCGGTCGCATCATCGCAGTCGTCGGCGCGAAGGGTGGCGTCGGCGCATCCACCGTCGCGCATAACCTGGCCTGGGCGATTGCGCATGATCTGGCGCTGGATTCGGTCGTGATCGACCTCGACATGGCGTTCGGCACCGCCAGCCTCGACTACAACAAGGATCCGCTGCAGGGAATCGCCAACGCGGTGTTTTCGAACGAGCGGCCCGACAGCGCGTTCATCGAGCGGCTGCTGGCAAAATGCAACGACCATCTCAGCCTGCTCGCGGCACCGGCAGCGCTCGATCGCGTCTACGACTTTGGCGCCGACGCCTTTGATGCCGTTTTCGACACGCTGCGTCTGACTACGCCGTGCATCGTCCTCGACATTCCCCACCAGTGGTCGGGATGGACCCGGCGCGCTTTGGTCGGCGCGGACGATATTCTCATCGTTGCCGAGCCTGACCTCGCCAACCTGCGCAACGCCAAGAATATGCTGAGCATGCTGAAGGCGGCGCGGCCCAACGACCGGCCTCCGCTATATTGCCTCAGCCAGGTCGGCATGTCGAAGCGGCCGGAAATCAGCGCGCGCGAATTCGCCAAGGCGATGGAGAACCAGCCGATCGCTGCGATTCCGTTCGATCCCCGGATGTTCGGCACGGCGGCCAATAACGGCCAGATGATCGCGGAGATTTCCGCCAATCATCGCATCAGCAAGACGTTCGTGCAGATCGCCAACCAGCTGACGGGACGCAGCGAGCCGAAAAAACCGCGTGGTTCGATCCTGTCACCGATCCTCAAGAAGTTGCGCGCCAGAGCCTAGTGCTCCGATTCCGAAGTTCGCCCAAATATTCGCAGCGACCTCTGATGCGAACTTCGGAATCGAAGGAGCACCGGCAAGTTAACGTTTCTGGTGCGGTTTTTGAATTTGAAGTTCCTATGATGAGATTGCAGCAACGCTGACAGGAACTTCAAATTCACCGCACTAGCGCCAGTCGCCGCTCAATCACTGCAGAAGCAACCCTTCACCGTGGCCGAGCGACGCCTATCGAGGCCGTATTGTCGGGATCCTTCGCATTCGCCCGCTTGGCCAGCATGCGCCTCAGACTGGCGACATTGGCAGCCGCTTCCTCCGGCGGCACGCCTTCCTTGATGATGCCTTCGGCTTCTGCAAGCTGGCCCCTGAGCCCAAGCACCAGCGCCAGGTTTTGCCGAACGCGAGGGTCCGAGTCGGCGCGGCTGTAGGCCCGGCGCAAGGTCTCTTCCGCCTTGGGCAAATCCTTGGAGAGCATGTAGGAAAGTCCGAGGTTGGAAAGCACCGAAGGTTCCTCCGGTGCGATCCTCAGCGCACTCGCGTAATATTGCCTTGCCTCCTCGCCGCGGCCGAGCTGGTCGAGCGCCGCCCCTTGCGCGGAGAGGATACGCCAGTCTGGATCTTCAGGGGAATGGGCGCGGCTGAGCACATCGAAGGCCTGCTGGAAATTGCCGTTGTCCGCCAACGCTCGCCCATAAGCCGCAAGCAACGCCTTGTCGCCGGGATGCGCGATGGTCGCCTGTTCGAGCACGGCCACGGCCTGGGAACGTTGGCCCGCGACGCGGAGCGCCTTGCCGTATTGCAACGCCGCGTCCGCGTCCGCGGGATTGGCCCGATGACGCTCACGATAAAATTCCAGCCCGCGCGCGGGTTCGACGGCGCGGTTCTTCTCGGTTTTGTCGCCGAGTGACCCCGTGATGTCCGCCAGGCCGTCGGTCTGGCAACTGCAAAGCGAAAGTATCAAAAGCGCCGACAGGGTAGTCGACGCAATGAGGCTCGCGAAGCCATGTTGCTGGAGCGATTGCGACGGCATTCCTGGACCTGTAGTCGGCGACTGGTCAGGAATGCTTACAGGTTAACCCTAAATTACCGTTAAGCCTGCCGAAAACCGGCTTTCGTGGTCCGCACTCAATCGACGAACTGAGCGCCGAATTCGTAGCCGATCCGCCATGCCAGGCGGCATTGGCGAGGGCGACCTTCCGACAAGATGATGGTGAACTCGGAAGGGACATCGAGATGCTCGGCGATCACTTTCACACCGCCGTCCGATATGTCGGTGATCGTGCAGTCGCGCGGCAGCGTCCCGGTGCCGAACTGGATCTTTGCGAAACTCCTGCACACGCGGCGTTCGCTCTTGCGTCGATTTGCTAACGTCAGCATTTCAAACCTTCACTGGGTCAGATTGTGGCTCATCTGGCTCAGGTTCGGTTTTAGTGAAGAAATATTGGAATCCACCTAGCGGGACCTCTCGGAATGTATCTGTTCTTTTTGAACTCCTTTTACCGAGTTGTTCGCAACAGGTCCAAAACGGCTGCCGATGGCGCCGAATGCCGGCCGAAGAACCCGGCAAACAGGGTGTTTTTGCAACTATCCCGAAGACCGAAATGTTTTCTTACCCTCAACCTTTAACGCTGGCTTACGCGATGGGCCCGGATTTCCGATATCGTCTTTTCGGCTGATTGGTCCTTTTTGGCTTTTCCCAAGGGTCAGCCATTCCCGGCAGCACAGACGAGGCCGCTATCTCTTTCCGGCGAATCTGCTACAGCATCGCATGATCTGATCGTCCGATTTTCGGTATTCGCCACCTGTGCGGCGAGAATCAAGAGACCGCCACCAGCCGGAGAGCAGAGTATGACAACCTCGCCCGAACGCCTTGAAGGCACCGTCGATCCCAAGCTGCTGGAGATTCTGGTCTGCCCGGTGACCAAGGGCCCGCTTGAATTCGACCCGGCACGGCAGGAACTGATCTCGCGGTCGGCCAAGCTCGCTTATCCGATCCGCGACGGGATTCCGATCATGCTGCCCGAAGAGGCGAGGAAGATTGATTGAGCATGCGCGTTTACGCGCTCATCGGCGCGCTCGCAATCATCTTTCTTTGCGGCACGACGATCATCGCCCGCGCCGAGGAGACGGCGATTCGTGTCGGCAATATCGATGCCGTGCTGACGACGCCGGCGAATGTCGAGCGGCCTGTGGTCGCGCTTTTGATCGCGGGATCGGGAACGACCGATCACGACGGCAACGGGCCGCAGGCCAGGCCCGGCACGTTGAAGAAGCTCGCCGGGCAACTGGCAGCGCGTGACATCGCAACGCTGCGCTATGACAAGCGCGGCGCGGGCGGATGGAAAGCGGAATTCGGCAAGCCGGAGGATTTCCGCTTCAAGGATTTTGTCGGCGATGCCACAGCACTTCTTGATTATCTCCGCAACAGCGGCAAATTCGCGCGCGTCGCGGTGGTCGGACACAGCGAAGGTGGCCTGGTCGCGATTCTTGCTGCCCGGCGCGTGCCGGTGGACCGCCTGGTCTTGCTCGCTACCGCGGCCAGGAAACAGGGCGATCTGCTGAAGGCCCAACTTGAACGAAAGCAGATTCCCGCCGAGGTGCTTGAGCCGGTGTTGAAGGCGATCGACGACATCATGGCGGGTCAGATCGTCGATCCGCCGCCACGCGGGCTTCCGATTGCTCCGTCGATGCAGCCCAGCCTCGCCTCGGCGTTTACCGAAGACCCGATCGATCCGCTCAAGCTGATCGACCGGCCGATCCTGATTGTGGGCGGTGGGCGCGACCGACAGGTGGCGCGGCTCGATTTCGTGGCGCTTTCCACTGCGGCGCCGCTGGCGAAGACGCTTTGGCTTCCGGATATGAACCACGTACTGGTGGATGTCGCCGACGGCGACGACGATCTGGCCGCCTACAACCAGCCGGAGCGCACCCTCGACACCGACATGATCGACGCGGTCGCGACTTTCATCCTCGGCAGCAACGCGCGCTGATGGCTACAGCGCCTCGCCCTTGAGCAGCCGCGGCACCTCGCCGACGAGACCGGCAGCCTGGCGGATAAACATGTTCTTCAAAGGCGGCATGCGATCGACGAGCCCGAGTCCGATATCGCGCACGGCGCGAAGCAGGGTCGATTCGTTGGAGAACAAGAGATTGAGCGAGTTGGTGGCAAATCCCATCGCCATGGTATCGAAGCGGCGCCAGCGTTGATAGCGTTCGAGCACGTCGGCCTGTCCGATATCGCTGCCAAGCCGCGCCGCATCGACGATAACTTCCGCAAGCGCTGCAACATCTCTCAGGCCCATGTTGAGCCCCTGCCCTGCGATCGGATGAATCACATGCGCGGCGTCGCCGACCAGCGCCAATCGCTCTCCGATGAACGAGCGCGCAACAAAATAGCCGAGCGGAAAGGCGCGCGGCTTGTCGAGCGCCTTGATCTCGCCGAGATGCAGGCCAAAGCGCTGCTCGAGTTCGCCGTGAAATTCCGCTTCGCCGAGCGCGACGATGCGTGCGGCCTCGGCGCGTCTTTCCGTCCAGACCAGCGACGAGCGTCTTCCAGTGAGCGGCAGGATCGCAAACGGGCCGGAGGGAAGGAAATGTTCCTCGGCGCGGCCTTGATGGTCGCGCTCATGGCCGACCGTGACCACGATGCCGGATTGATCGTAGTCCCAGCCATGGGTGACAATGCCGGCGCGCTCGCGCAATTTCGATCGCGCGCCATCGGCGGCCACCAGAAGGCCTGCCTCGACCACACTGCCGTCCGCGAGCGTGACATCGATGGCGTCGCCAGGTGTGGCAAAATCCGTCACCGCATCCTTGCGAAGATCGATGCCCTCGGTCGTGGCGCGTTCGACCAGTGCGTCGATCAGATCGCAGTTTTCCACCATGTGGGCAAACGGCTCGCCCGGCTCGACATTGCCTGTAAAGGTCAGGAACACAGGACGGGTCGCATCCTGCAGTTTGGAATCGGTAACGACCATGTCCAGGATCGGCTGGGTTCGGTCCGCGACCTGATCCCAGACGCCAATAGCCTCGAACAGGCGGCGGCACGCGGCGACAATCGCGGTGGCGCGCGGGTCCCGGCTTGGCCGCGTCGCGAGCGCCGGGTCCGCGACTATGATGGGAACATCGGCGCCCAACCCCTGGCGCAGCGCCAAAGCCAGCGCCAGCCCTGCAAATGCGCCGCCACCGATGACAATGCTTCTCTGGACCGACATACTGGACCTGTTTACTCGCACCCTTGCCACTTCATTATAGCTGGGCGAAACAGGCGGGCGAAACAAGGGCCTTATACCCAGCAATGGCCGTTCCGGGCCACTGAGGACCCCAAAGGTCCCGTTTTTCGCGCCCCGACGGGGGGAATTTCGAGACTTTGCCGTACCCTCGCATGACGAGGGAAATTGAAAGTGTTTCGATGTCCAAAGGATTGATCGACCTCATTTCCATTCTCGACCTCGAACCTCTCGAGGTGAACTTGTTTCGCGGCAACAGCCCGAAGACGAGTTGGCAGCGGGTATTTGGCGGGCAGGTGATCGGACAGGCAATGGTGGCCGCGTGCCGCACCGTCGAAGGCCGGCTGCCGCATTCATTGCATTGCTATTTCATTCTGCCGGGCGACCCGCAAATCCCGATCATCTACGAGGTCGAGCGGCTGCGCGACGGCAAGAGCTACACGACCAGGCGGGTGACGGCGATCCAGCACGGCAGCGCGATCTTCTCGATCATGGTGTCGTTTCACATCGATGAGCCGGGCACGTTCGATCATCAGGACAAGATGCCGGACGTTCCGCCGCCAGAGAAGCTCACCGCGGAGGAAGTATCCAAGCAGCCCATGTTCCGCGATATGCCGGAATTCATTCGCCGTTACTATGAATCGGACCGGCCGATCGAGCTGCGCCCGGTCGAACTTGGTCGCTATTTCGGCCAAAAGATCGAGGACGGTCGAATCCACGTCTGGATCCGCACCGCCTCGAAGCTTCCGGACGATCCGGCGCTGCATATGTGTGCGCTGGCCTATGCGTCCGACTTTTCGCTGCTCGATGCGGCGATGGCGCGCTATGGCCGCACGCTGTTCGACAGGCGGATGATGCCGGCGAGCCTGGATCATGCGATGTGGTTTCACCGGCCGTTTCGCGCCGACGAATGGCTGCTCTACGCCCAGGATTCACCCAGCGCACGGGGCGGGCGGGGACTTACCCGTGGCATGATCTTCAAGCGGGACGGCACGCTCGTCGCCTCTGTCGCCCAGGAAGGCTCGCTTCGCGAGCGCAGGTGACGGCGTCCTCGTAATCGCCGACAGGCCGGGAGCCTCTTTGCCGAGAACACGCGTCGAAACAAAAGTTTAGCCGCTGCCGCGACGAGCGACCTGCCCTACCGCAGAACCAGGACGGCGGCACCTCGCCCGAGTAATCCTGGCGTCTGTATAACGATGGCAATTGCCGCTGTTCGCATTGTTTTTCGGTCAAAGTGCAACTTTTTGTGCCATTTATGAAGAAAGATGCCACACTTGAAGTTCGCGCAAATCAGGGCTTGACCGACTTTCGCAATCCCGGGAAATGAAGGCCTGAACATGAAGCTCGTCGTCGCCATTATCAAACCCTTCAAACTGGACGAAGTCCGCCAGGCGCTGACCGCTATCGGCGTCCACGGCATGACCGTGACCGAGGTCAAGGGTTACGGCCGCCAGAAGGGGCACACGGAAATCTATCGCGGCGCCGAGTATGTCGTGAATTTTCTGCCGAAGTTGCGCATTGAGATCGCCGTTTCGTCCGACATCGCCGACAAGGCGGTCGAAGTCATCACCTCCAGCGCACGCACCGGGCAGATCGGCGACGGCAAGATCTTTGTGACGCCGATTGATCATGCGTTGCGGATTCGGACGGGCGAAACCGATAGCGACGCGCTCTAGCCTCTCGCCACTTCCATCGCTTGCGGGCAACGGCGCCTGGCCGGCAATCACAAAAATCAACAGCAGGGTGGGGAACGCCACATGGGGGCGCTTTCGTATCGTGCAGCAAGATTGGCTGCGTCGATTCCGAACCTTGCAGTAGAAGCGAAGCGACCTTTACTTCATTACCGCTCGACTGCTATTCCATTGAGCATGATCAAGTGCTGCGAACTCCTTTGCCTAGATGATGCACAGCACTGCCTAGCCATTGGGCGGGGCCGAAAGGGGCGGTTGTGGACCAATCGGGCAAAGCCCGAAAAGCTCCACGTTCTTAATTCGTTAGGAGGTTTCCACCCTTCTGGCACGGCATTTGATTCTACGCGCAGTGGCTGTGCCCGCGTAGTGAACTTCTCCGCGTGGTGACGTCATTCGGGAACGCTCGGTCGGGTCTGGGCCGAGCCCAAGCGGGGAACAGGGCTCATGAAAATTGTTATGGCGATCATCAAGCCGTTCAAGCTTGAAGAAGTCCGCGACGCGTTGACCGCCATCGGCGTTCACGGCCTGACGGTCACCGAAGTCAAGGGATATGGCCGGCAGAAGGGCCACACGGAAATCTATCGCGGCGCCGAATACGCAGTAAGTTTCCTGCCCAAGATCAAAATCGAGGTCGCGGTCGCGTCCGACCAGGTCGCCAAGACCATCGAGGCGATCACATCCGCGGCCAAGACCGGTCAGATCGGCGACGGCAAGATCTTCGTCATCAACCTCGACCACGCGATTCGCATTCGGACCGGCGAAGCAGATGCCGCGGCACTCTGATTTCGCGATCAAACCTTTCCAATCGGGAGTAAACCAATGAAGTTCAAGCGCGCCCATAGCGCGGGAGTAGTAGCCCTCGGAACCGGCCTGTTCGCCGCCAGCGCTGCCTATGCGGAGCCGACCATCAACAAGGGCGATAACGCCTGGATGCTGACCTCGACAGTGCTGGTGCTGTTGATGACAATTCCCGGCCTGGCGCTGTTCTACGGCGGGCTCGTTCGCACCAAGAACATGCTCTCGGTGCTGATGCAGGTGTTCTACACCGTTTGCATCGTCACCATCATCTGGGCGCTTTACGGCTACAGCCTCACTTTCTCGGGCGGATACGATTTCATCGGCGGCCTCTCGAAGGCCTTCCTGATGGGTGTGACGCCTGACTCCAAGGCCGCCACGTTCAGCGTCGACGCCAACATCTCCGAGCTGGTGTACGTCTGCTTCCAGATGACGTTTGCGGCCATCACGCCTGCCCTCATCGTCGGTGCGTTTGCCGAACGCATGAAATTTTCGGCCGTTGCCCTGTTCATCCCGCTCTGGTCGACGCTGGTCTATTTCCCGATCGCGCACATGGTCTGGTATTGGGCTGGGCCGGACGCGATCTCGGATGCGGTGAAGGCGATCGCGGCCGCCGGAAGTGACGCGGCAGCGAAGGCTGCAGCCGAAGCCAAGCTTGCCGAGGTCAGTGCCGACGCCGGCTGGATCTACAAGAAGGGCGCGATCGACTTCGCCGGCGGCACCGTGGTGCACATCAATGCCGGCATTGCCGGTCTCGTCGGCGCGCTGATCATCGGCAAGCGCATCGGTTACGGCAAGGACCTGATGGCCCCGCATTCGCTGACCATGTCCATGATCGGCGCCTCGCTGCTCTGGGTCGGCTGGTTCGGTTTCAACGCGGGATCAAATCTTGAAGCCACCGGCGGCGCCGCGCTCGCGATGACGAATTCGTTCGTCGCCACGGCGGCAGCCGCACTGTCCTGGATGTTCGCCGAATGGATGCTCAAGGGTCATCCCTCGGTGTTGGGCGCCATTTCGGGAGCCGTGGCCGGACTTGTCGCGGTCACGCCCGCCGCCGGTTACGCCGGCCCGATGGGAGCGATCGTGCTTGGCCTCCTTGTCGGCGTGGTGTGCCTGTTCTTTGTCACCGTGGTGAAGAACGCGTTCGGCTATGACGACTCGCTCGACGTGTTCGGCGTCCACTGTATCGGCGGAATCATCGGCGCGATCGGCACCGGCATTCTTGTCAATCCGGCGCTCGGCGGCACCGGCATCATGGACTACGTGGCTGGCAAGATCGCCGATTACGAGTTCGGCGCGCAGCTGGTTTCTCAGACCTGGGGCGTCTGCACGACGCTGGTGTGGTCGGGTGTCGGATCAGCGATCATCTACAAGATCGTCGACGTCGTCGTCGGCCTGCGCGCCAACGTCGAAACCGAGCGCGAGGGCCTCGATATCACCGAACATACCGAGCGGGCCTACAACATGTGAGTTCTCCCGAGGGCGCGAGGGATCGCGCCCAGAACTACGGTTTGGGCACATACCCGGCAATGCCCCGACCGTTGAGGGGCTCCAGCGCAAGTTGGAGCCCCTTTCTTTTTTCGCAATCCGAGGGTCTGGATCGCGGCTCCGGTCGATGGTTAATCGCGTCTTAGGGATCGCGGTTTTCAGATCGTCTCAAAGTGTAATAAAGCCAATCAAAAGAGGGGCTTATTGCGTTCGCGCAAACGCCCGAATATCACGCCGTCTCAACCCAAGTCAGCCTCTCAAGTGACATTTCAAGTGACACCGATCGAGCCGGCGCGCCTCTGGCCCAGATTACCTTCAGCGCCAAAAGTCCCGGAACTTGTTCGGGCTTAATTCGGTGTAGCGCGTGGTGTGCGAGATTTGCTTGTGGCCCATCCAATCTTGAATGGCTCGCAGATTGTGATTGTCATTGGCGAGCTTGTAGCCGGCGCTGTGCCTGAGCATGTGGGCATGTACCTGGAACGGCAGGTTTGCGTTTTTACCGGCACGCTTAACCATCCAATTGAAGCTCGCTGGTGAGAACGGTCCACCTCGCTCGCTTGTGAAGACAAATGATGACGCCGGTTGTTGATCAGCCTTGATCTTGCGCAGCATTCTCAATTCATCGCCGCGTAGCGGATGCGTGCTTGGCTTTCCGTTCTTCGCCCGCCGCACATACAGTGTGCCTTCATCGAAACTAACCTGCGACCATTCCAATTCGCACACCTCGGAAGCTCGCAGCGCATGCCGGTAGCAGAGCGTCACCATTGTGCCATCGCGAAGGCGGTGCCGGTTACCCCTTGCTGCCTCGATCAGCTTGCGCACCTCTGCCGGAGTAAGGTGCTCACGGCTGCGATATTCAGCGTTTCGCAGTCGCTTTAAGTTCACTGCTCGTTTTTTGGTGGTTGGCGAAACCAGCCGCAGATGTATTTTTTCAGACATTCTAGCCTCCAATTAAGTGTCACTGATCGTACAAAGAGTATTTTACGAGCAGTCGTCCGTGGTAATTACACAAGCCAGGCAGTGCTGAGGTACCAGCGGCCTTGCTGACTTGTCCCGCGTGGCGATACGCTGCATAACTCGTAGCAAACGGACCAGTCGCTGGACCGTCTGGCGAACAGCCGCGTCGTCGCGGCCACCAAAACCAACCAGCGCCGCCTCTGCCGAACGTTTCCAGCGTGCGGTCGGCGTAGAACACCTCGATGTTGACGCCGGTCAGCAGGTGAACGTCGTGGATTGGCTCGCGGTGCGGTGCCATCACGCCACCCTTTCATCTGGCTCGGCAAGGGCCAGCCCGCGCAGGTAGTCCGCAGCCTTGGAGGCATGGCTGCAGGCTGTAAAAAATGCCCGCTTGTCAGCCTTCAGAAGCTCAATCCACGAAGCGATATAGCCCGCGCTGCGCACGTCGCCATCAAAGCCAAATTCCGCACACAAGAACGCCGCACCCAACTCCGCAATCAATTCCTCGGCTGCGTAGTTGCGTGAACCGAACCGGTTCTTCAAATCCCGATCAAGGCGCGACTTGTGGCCCGTCCAATGCGTCAACTCGTGGAATGCGACATTGTAAAAATGATCCGCGCCCTTGAACCCGGCGAACGCGGGCATCGAGATGAAATCTCGGCTCGGTATGTAGTAAGCCTCCCCGTGGCCTTCTCGTATGTCCGCGCCAGTTGACCGCAGGAATGCGTCGGCAAGTTCATCGCGCGTGTCGGGATTACGAACCCGCATCGGCTTCCCGGTATTGACGCTATCGGGCAGTCTCTCGCACTGGTCGACGTTGAAAACCGTGTACTCCCGCATCATCGGGACAAGGCGCGTTGAAGAGTTGTCGTCCGCGCCCTCGTCCCGAACTTGAAGCTGCTTTACGAAATAGACCTTGCTGCCGCGCTCGCCTTTGCGAACGTTGCCGCCCAACTCCAAGGCCTGCTTAAATGTTAGAAAGCGCGGCGTGCGATAACCAGCCGCCTGCGCCATCCACAACAAAACGACGTTGCACCCTGAGTAGGGCCGGTTGCTCACGGCATTGCACGGGGTATTCACACCCGGGGTTGCAGACCAAGGCTTGACCCACGGGGCTGCTCCGGCTTCTAACTCCGCAATAATGCGCGCTGATACCACAGCGTAGAGATCACGTTTCATCCTCGCCTCGCTGTTATGGCTGACGCGACCACGATTGGCCGCATGCCATTGGCGCGACGGGCAAGGCTTCAAAGTTTGGTCAGGCTGATGGGCGCAAAATCTATCCCCCCCGGGGGCATGGACAGGCCCCCGGTCTCGCGCGCGCGAAGACATGGCCTGGAAATATGTAGGACCGATTTTTGGTCGTTAATCTTTTGTTAAGCTCTGCACGGGGGTCGCGGCCCATGGTAACGTTGTGGCAGATATTGGCAGGTGCAGGCCGAGAAAAACCTTATGACAAAGCGCGTGCCATTCCAGAATGGTCCTATGCCTCTCAACCCTCGCAGGACAAACATAGGCGTCGACGCGAATGCTCTCGACCTTGATGGTAGCGCCCGCGATGATTTGGTGCGGAGATTTTGTGCGATGTCGGACGCCCAAGAGTTGATCGTCGTCGTCGCAGCAGGGGTGCGCAACGAAGTTCAAAATCCCAAAACGCCATCAAACGTTCAAGTCGCCGTCCTTCCGCAGATATTCAACTTGCGACCCGGACTGACCAGCGGCCAGCAGGAAGAGCGTCGACGCCTCGCAAGAATTTTGCAGGGGAATGCTGATCCGAGTACGCATGCAGCAGATGCTTCGCATCTCTCCGAAGCCGTCGAGACAGGTTGCGGCTACTTCATCACGCACGACAATCGCATCCTAAAAAAGCGCAGTGAACTACGCCCGGTCATTCCACCGACATTGCAGATCGTGTCACTCGCCGAATTTTTTCAGATTGTTGACGACTACGATGAAGGCCACGATGAGCTTGTCTAATCGAGACAAGGTGAAACCGCCACTTCAATCAGCCTAGATGGAGCAGGCAGCGTCAATTGGTGCCTCCGGGCACATGGGAGATGCGTGATCGTGCTCGTTTGCTATTTGGACGACAGTGGTAAGGATCCTCAAAATCCGATCACGACTATCGCTGGTTATATTGCCAGAGAGGACGCTTGGCAGAAATTTGAAGCCGAGGTCGAGCCCTATTTCGCAGAAAGGCAGGTCTCGATACTGCACGCTAAAGAGCTTCACGACACGGACGGACAATTCAAAGGTTGGACGCGTTTACAAAAACAAGCTTTCGTTGCCCGAATTAGCCAAGTTTCTGGACGCCATTTGATGATGGGGTTGAGCATGTCTGCTCTAAAGGGCAGTTATGAGGAGCATGCAGGTTATAGAGCCTCTGGAACGCCTGCGCGGCGCACAGTTACGCCCTATACGTTTTGCTTTCAGGTCATTGTTGATTGGATACTGCGCGATATCAGGATTGGACGCGCGGTTCATACCGAAGGCGTCGCACTGATTTTAGAATGTGGCCACGAAAACAACCCGCAGGCAGAAGAAGAGTTTGGTTACGTTCGCGAACATTACGGTCTTCAGAACGTGCTATGGTCAATATCATTTGTTCCAAAAAGCAATTGCCGTGCTATTCAACTTGCCGACGTATTGGCGTTTTATTCCCGCAGGGATGGCGTTGGCCTGTTGAAGGCCAAAGAAGAAGGAAGCGCCACTTACGAAACGGATACGATGGTCAAGATCATCTGCGAAAGCCTCCCCCATCGCGGGTTTGTCGCGACCGGGTTTCATGATCGGCCACCCGCCTGAAAGCGCACCATGAATGTGGGGATGCAGTGTGATCAAGATGATAGGTAAAACCCTCGAACGCTACGAGCACCAAGATGGCGGCTGAGAATAACCTTGAGAGTGCGCCGACGTCCAAGATGACGGCTGTGGCAAGGACGCGCGATGGGCGTCGAGCCGCGCCCGTAAGCCGGACCGTGGCATGTAGTGATGCTCTCCCTGACTATGCAGGCAACGCGTTCGACGGTCACGCCTAGGCTCGCATAGTAAGCAACTGCAGCTTTGAGGAAGGCGTCTCAGGCGTAGTACCGATGGCTGCAGGCAATGACTGCGGCGGCTCGATCCGAATCCCTTCCGCCTGTTGTGCGCAATTACCTTTAGCACCGTGAGGGCGACGCCATCAACGCCGTCCTCGTCGGCAACTTCCGCCGCCTCATCCGCCGGCTCAGTCTTTTGCTGTACCGCTTTTTTCCGATTCATCATACACCAGATGCGCGATCTGGGTCAGGCGCTCGCGGTCGGTGCTGCCGCTCACGACGTAACCCACGCCACGGTCGGCCCAAAATAGCGCGCCATTATTGTCCTGCGTCGCGTAGCGCATTTGCGTGGTCTCGGTCGCCCCGCGCGCCGCGTAGATCGTGAAGCGCTCGCCGGAGGCGCTTTCATACATCAGAAAAGACGCAGGTCCGGTGGGGCCGGGCAAGAGCCGGCCGCCAAGCAGCTTCAACCCGGTTGTGTCCAACTCCGGTGCGCGGACGTCCCAGCCGCAGCGCTTGCTCAGCCATTGCTGCAGATGCGCGCGATCGTTTCCCGACACCTCGACCGGATGCCGCACCTCGACGACATAGAGGCGGTGAGCGCCGAGCGCATCGACCGTGAAACTCTGAAAGGCCGAGGGCGAGGTGGATATGCCGCGCACCATCCAGCCGACGCCACCGCCGATCAACGCCGCCAAGGTCGCGGCGATCGCGCCATACACCCATGTGCGCGGCTTCGGCAGCAGCCGCTCGATCTCGAGTCGCTTGGGCACCGCCTCGTCGGCGACCGAGTCGTAACGCGCATGCAGGGCCTCCGCCATCGCGCGCCACGACTGCACCCGCTCGGCAGCCTCCGGATGCGCGGCGAGCCAGGCCTCGACATCGCCGCGTCGTTCCGCCGGCAGCTCGTTGTCGACATAGGCGTGCAGTTCGTCTTCGGTGATGGCTATCTTTTGTTCACTCATGGTCGTTGTCTTTCAGTAGAAACTTTCTCCGCGCCCGTCGTTCGCTGGGAAGGGACGGAGGGGAGAGAGACAATGCATCCGCCGTGTTTCAAATCGTCTCATCGGATCGTTTATAATCCCGAGATCGTTTACAAACCTGCGCATCTTCATTTCACCCGCCGCAGCGCCGGGCGTTCGCCCTCCAGTGAGGCTTTCACATGGGCCCGCGCCCGCGAAAGCCGTGACATTACGGTGCCGACCGGCACTCCCTGAATGTCGGCGACCTCGCGATAACTCAAGCCTTCCAGCATCACCAGCAGCAGCACCGAGCGCTGCTCCTCCACCAGGGTCGCCAGCGCGCGGGCGATGTCGCGTCCTTCCGCCTCGGTGCCGCTGGCGTCGGGATTGTTGTCGAGCAGCGGCATGAATTTCGGTCTCCGCGCCAGCGATCGCCGGCGGTTCTTGTTGAGGTTCGTCAGGATGGTGTAGAGCCAGCTGCCGACGTCGCCGCCGAGAAACAGCCGTTCGGAGCGAAGCGCCCGCACCAGCGTGTCCTGCACCAGATCGTCGGCAATGTCGGCGTCGCGCGCCAGCGCGCGGGCGTACCGCCGCAGGGCCGGGATCATGGCTTCGACACTCTGACGAAACGCAGTGGTCATTTGACCTCGATCTTGGCTTGGTCGGCCCGGCGTCGGGGTCGGCGGTGCGGACGGTTGAAGAATGTAACACCGAAATGACGCCCCTATTCCGGCCGTCAAACTTTGCACGGCTAACAAGATAACCAATCCACGCAACCGACACGTCTGACCCGGTGCGATAGTGGCGCTTCGCTGACGTTGGCACGATGGGAATGTCACACATCATTGATCAACTCATCGACACACGGCACGGCGGCGGGGGCGTGTTTCCTGGACATGCTGGGCGTTTTCGCAGAAATGAAACCACCTGCGTCGAGCCGGGGAAACCCGAACAATCTCGGCAAATATAAAGGGAGGAATTGCGGTGACTAAATTCGCTCTTTGGATTGCGGTACTTGGTATTGGCGCGCTCGGTTCGAGTGTGGCGAATGCGCAAAGCATGACCTTGACCAGCCCCGACATTAAGGACGGCGGTACCATTGCCAACGAACAGGTATTCAAGGGCTTCGGCTGCACCGGAGACAACCTCTCTCCCCCGTTGAGTTGGGATGGAGCGCCGAGCGGGACAAAGAGCTTCGCCGTCACCATGTACGATCCGGACGCGCCGACTGGCAGCGGCTGGTGGCACTGGGTTGTATTCAATATTCCGTCGGGCACGAAGTCTTTGCCCGAGGGCGCTGGCGACGTGAAGAAGAAGCTGATGCCGAAGGGCGCTCTTCAGAGCCGCACCGATTTCGGAGCCGGCGGATACGGTGGCCCTTGCCCGCCGGCCGGCGACAAGCCTCATCGCTACCAAATCACGGTTTTTGCAGTTGACGTCGACAAGCTGCCGGACGCCAAGAACGATGCCGCCTCGGCCGCGCTAGTCGGGTTCGACCTGAATTTCCATACTTTGGCTAAGGCGACGTTGACCGGTTTGTACGGCCGCTGAGCGCCCGTCGCTCGCAGGATGGATAAGTCTGAGCGAAATCCATCTCCGCGCAATCGCTTCCCCTCGCGAATGCGAGAGGAAGCATAGCCACAGACACAGGCGGGCGACGATGGGACAGCGCCCGCTTTGCGCCTCAGCACTGGGCACGACAGTCGAACCCCACGAGCAAAAATGGTGGCAGCGTGGGAACGAAAGTGTGAGCCCATGACGTGCGTGCGAGTCGGGGGTTCAAAGCGCGCGTCCCGCGGCCGCCTCCTGCCGGCGCGTCAGGCCGAGCAGGTTGATAAGGTGCTGATGAAGTTCGAACCAGACGGTGTGATAGGAGTCGCGGTCCGGCGCGGTGAGATAGCGATGATCGCCGGCCTCGAGCCTGGCGAGCGCGTCCGAAAGACGCCGCCGGTAGCCGCCGATGCGCGGCGCGTGCGTCGCGATGTCGTCGATGAGCGCAACCGTCCTTGCGTGCAGGTCCGGCAGGCGGCCTAGCACCGCTGCGTCATAGGTTTCATCCTTGTGATCGTTGCGCGTCAGCTTGCCGTCGATCGACCGCATCTGCCAGTCCGTCGCCAGCGCCTTGAAGTCGGCGTTGAGCGGCGTGAAGCGCTCGTATTCCTGCTCGAGTCGCCGATGGTCTGTACTCGCCCGCTCCTGCGCGAGCCCGTGTTCCGCCGCGGCTTTGCCGCTCGCGGAGAGCCGTGCGCCGACCCGGAACTGCTCGGCGTCTCCACGCGCGACCAGTTCCGCAAGCGCCACCTCCACGGCTTCGGCGGGCGCGGCCAACGCTTCGGCGAGCGCTTCCGTCTTGCCGAAACCCTTGACGTAAAGGAAGGCGATCAGGTCTTCGTGGGTGACGTTCATGGCGTTTCGCCTCCTCTCTCAGTCGACAAAAAAATCACGCGGCGGCGAAGCCGCGCTCGGCGCGCGCGCGGTAGTCCTGACGCAGCCGGTGCTTTTCCAGCTTGCCGTTCGGCAGGCGCGGCAGATCAGCCTCGAAGGCGAGACGCTTCGGAGCCTTGTAGCGAGCGAGCCGCTCGCGGACATGGGCGTGCAAGGCTTGCGCGAGCTCCGGCCCGGCGCGCGCGGCGTCCCGCAACTGCACCACGGCCTGAACGCTCTCGCCAAATTCGTCGTCCGGCAGCCCGAACACTGCGGCTTCCAGCACCTCCGGATGGTCTTCGAGGACGTCCTCGATCTCTCTCGGATAGATGTTAACGCCCCCCGACACGATAACAAAATTCTTGCGCTCGCAGAGAAAGAGATATCCCTCCTCGTTGACGAAGCCGATGTCGCCCATCGTCGTCCAGCCTTGGGCGCTATGTGCCTGACGCGTCTTGGCCTCGTCATTGTGATAGCGAAGGCCGGCCCGTCCCTCGAAATAGACGTCGCCGATCTTGCCGGGACCGAGCTCGGCGCCCGACTCGGAGAGAATATGGATCTTGCATCCCCAGGGCTTGCCAACCGTTCCGGGAAATCTGAGCCATTCCTCGCTGGTCGCGTGCGTGAAACCAGCGCTCTCCGTTCCGGAATAGTACTCGTGCAGGATTGGTCCCCACCAGTCGATCATCGCCCGCTTGACCGAGGCCGCGCACGGCGCCCCCGAATGGATCGCCTTCCCATGCGCAGGCGCGCGGAACGCTGCGCGCTCGCTCTCAGGCAGTTGCAGCAGACGCACGAACATCGTCGGCACCCATTGGCTGTGGGTGACGCCTCGACGCGCAATGGTGGCCAGAGCGACGGCAGGATCGAACTTCGAATCCATGACTAGAGTCGCGCCCATGCGCAAAACCGCCATGGCGAAACGGAGCGGCGCGGCGTGATAAATTGGCGCCGGCGTATAGAAGACCGTATCCTGTCCCATCTCGAACAGGTCGCGCAGGCGCTCCACGCGGCGCGTATCCGAGCCGAGCGGTCCGAAGTCGAGCGGGCGCTTGACGCCCTTTGGTCGGCCCGTCGTACCTGAAGTATAGAGAAGATCGCCGCCCTCGACGTCTTCGTCCGCGTCGTCCAGCGCAAGATCGCTGTTCGCGGCCATGCCGTCGATAGACCCGCCGAGACCGAAGCAGGCCGGCGCGGCGCCCCGCGGCAGCTCCTGCAACGCGGCAGCCGCGAGCCCGGCAAGGCTGTTGTCGACGAACAGCGCCCTCGCGCCGCTGTCGCCGAGGATATAGGCGATCTCGGCCGGCTTCAGGTGGCGGCCGATTGGCGTATAATAGAGGCCGGAACGCTGCGCGGCCCAAGCGGCGACGAAGAACGTCGCGGCGTTCGGCGCGAGGATGGCGATAACGTCTCCGCGCTTGAGCCCGCGGCGTCGCAGAGACGAGGCCGCCACGCGCGAGCTTAAATCGAGCTCGCGATAGCTCATCGCTTCCTCGCCGACGATAATGGCCGGCCTGTCAGGATTGTCTCGTGTTTGGGCGAAAGGATTCATCGAGGATCAGGAATCAAGAAAGGTGGTCTCGTTGACGCTGATGACAGAGAGGCGGTCGAGCGAGTCGCCGTTCAACCGCGAGATCGAACAATAGTGCGGTACGAAATGCGTGATGCGATCCAATCCTAGGGCATGTGATAGCACCACATTGATCGGCAGGCCGTGCGTGAAGACCGCTACCTTCGCTGCGCCGCCCGTCAGGACCGAATCGAGCGCGCTCAGCACCTCGCGCCTGAACGCGACCGGATCAGCCCCCAGGAAGCCGATAGGATCGGCGAGAAACCGGTCCCAGACCGCGGGCTCGCGCCGCAGTTCCTCAACCGAGCGGTAACCCGCCCCGAAGCGATCGGCTTCGGCGAGCCCGTCGATCACGGCGACGTCGAGCCCGAGCGCCTCGGCCGTCGGCGCAGCGGTCTGCAAGGCGCGGCGCAATGGGCTCGATACGAGGCGCGCGACGCCGGACCGAGCCAGGACCGCGCCGAGGTCGCGGGCCTGCTTGCGCCCGACTTCGCAGAGATCGGGATCGGAAGCGCCGTTCTTCGTCTCCGGCCTGCCGTGACGTATCATCAGGACTTGCATGGATCTCGCATCTCCGTTTGCCGGCGGGGTCACGCAGCGGCGGCTTCGCGCAGCGCCGACAAGCCGCCGTCGACGACGATCTCGATTCCGTTCACCCAAGACGCAGCGGGGCTGAGCAGGAACAGGATCGGCGCGGCAACTTCCTCGGGCAACGCGTGCCGACCGACCAGTGACCGCGCTGCCTCGATCCGGTCTTCGCCCATGCTTTGCCGGAATCCGGACAGAAGAGGCGTCTCGACCGGGCCGGGCGTGACGGCGTTGAAGCGAATCCGCCGCGCCGCGCCGGACGAGGCTGCGAGCGGTAGCCAGGCGAGCAGCAGCCGCTTGGCGATCTCATAGGCTTCGCCGCCGCCGAGGTTGGCGACGCCGAGCGCGGCGAGCGCTTCGCGCCAATCGGAAAACGCCACCATTTCGCGCAACCGCGCGGCGTCCCAGGCGCAGCGGCGCGCCGCGAGGCTCGACACGACCACGACGGAGCCGCCTTCCGTGATCTTCGGCGACAGCATCTCGATGATTCTGCGCGCGCCGAGATAGTTCACCTTCAGCACCTGTGCCGCTTCCGCCGTTCCGGCAATTCCAGCGACATGCGCGACGCCGTCGACCGGCCCATCGATCGCCTCGATACAGGCGGCGATCGAGCTTTCGTCGGCGAGGTCACAAGCCAGGAACTCCTCGCCCGGCAGCGGCTTGCGGTCGATCGCGAGGCAGCGACGTCCTGCGGCCTTCAGCGCGGCGAGCGTCGCCGCGCCGATGCCGCTCGCTGCGCCGGTGACGACGAACCGCGGCGCGCTCATGGTCGCTTCCATCGCACGGGAAGGCTGGCGTAGCCTGAGAACCAGTAGGACGCGATCTTTGCTCCCGGCCCTACGAGGTGGATGTCGGATACCCGCTGGAACAGCTCCTCGAAGAAGATGCGGGCCTCGAGCCGCGCAAGATGCGCGCCAAGGCAAAAATGCGGCCCCAGCCCGAAGCCGATATGCGGATTGTCGCCGCGGGCCAGAATGAATTTATCCGCGTCGGCGAATTTGCGCTCGTCGCGATTGGCCGACACGAAATAAACAACAACCTTGTCGCCGGGGTTGAAGACAGTGCCGGCTAGCGCCATCTCCTGGGTCGCAGTACGCCGCATCATCATCACCGGCGAGACCCAGCGCACCATTTCCTCGACAGCGTCCGACAGGATTTCGGGCGCTTGCGTGAGCCTGGCGAGATCGTTCGGCTGGAGGCAGAGCTGCTCGAGGCCGCCCGAGATCAGGAACCGCGTGGTTTCGTTGCCTGCGGCCGTCAACACCATGAAATAGGCGTCGAGCTCTTCCTGCGACAGCGGCTCGCCGTCGACGCTCGCTTGCGCAAGAATCGTCGCGAGATCTTCGGCCGGCGCGGCTCGCTTGGCCGCGACGAGTCGGCGAAAATAGTGGAAGAGTTCGCCGCGCGCCTTGGCCTGCGTCGCTTCGCCGGCCGACGTGCTGGTCATAGCGTTGGCCCAGCCGACGGTCAGCGGGCGATCCTCGACCGGCACCCCCAGCATTTCGCCGATGACCATCATCGGCAAGGCGACTGCGACTTTCTCGACGAAGTCGAAGGGATCGCCGCGCGGGCAGGCGTCGATGAGATCGCGTACGATTTGCCGTACCTTCGGCTCCAGGCGGCTGAGAACCTCGCGCCGCATGCCAGGCACCGCAGCGCTGCGCAATTTCGCGTGTCGAGGCGCGTCGAGATTGTGAATGCTCGGCGCGCCGTGGCCTTCGGCGCGCTTGTCCTGAATCTGGGTTCCCTTGCCGTTGCAATAGGCCGTGGGGTTGCGCAACACCTCCGAAGCGTCGGCGTGCCGGGTAACGGCGTAGAAGCCAGGACCGTTCGGCTCGGGGTGAAAATAAACGGGATTGGAATCGCGCAATCGCCGGAAGACTTCGTGCTCACGCCGTGCTGTGAACAGCGACGCATCGAGCAGGTTGATCGCTTCAGACATTTCCTCTCCCAATTTCTCAGGCGTTCACGGCGACGTCTATCGTTCGCGTCCGAAAACTCCGCGGTACCAAATGCGGGCGCTGTGCGACCCGAGACGCTCGATCTCCGCGTCGCTCGGCTTCGCCGGGGCGAGCCCGAGCTTGACATAGGCCAGTTGTTCCGTGAGCGCGCCGAGCGTTTCCGCAGCAACCTCCGGGTCGAGGCCGGAGTCGATGGCGCCGGCCGCCTGAAGGCGCTTCAGCCAGGCGGTGGTGCGGCGCACGAAACGTTCGCGCTCCCCGATCCACATCGAATAGAAGCTTGCCTTCTCGCCGCGGGCGGCCGCTTCGCGCATCACACGCAGGAGTTCGCGGTGGCGCGCGTAGATCCTGAGAAAGGCAATCGTATTGGCGGCGAATTCGTCCTCGGTCAGGTGGGCGGATGAGCCACCTCGGCGCTTGCTCGAGACATAGACCTCGTCGAGCAGGGGTCGCAGCACCGCCATCAGCACTTCGTCCTTGTTGCGGAAGTGCCGGTAGAAATTGCCGTAAGAGGTGCGCGCCGCCTTAACGATGTCCTCGACGCGAGTGAGCTCATAGCCCCGACGCGTAAAGGCGCGCGCGGCCGCCTTCAGGAGCCGCTCGCGCATGGCGAGGCCCTTCTGGGTCGGCGGCGAGGGAAGGGGCTCGACGCTTAGTTCTGCAAGCTCTGACATCGTCTTCTCATAAGGGGTGCTTGACGCGGCGCTCAAAGTAAGTAATATGATATCAGTATCACTTTTAAATGCAAGCGTCTTCGCAAGAAAAAATGAATTCGAAGAAGCGCTTGCGAGGAGGGCCCGTCTGCGACGGGCGGAGGAGACAGGTCTTTGGAATCGGCGCCAGCGGTCTCTTTTTTCGATTTCGGGCACCGCGAGCCCCATGCGCGGCTGCGCGCGCGGCTTGGCGGCAAGGGCTTTAGCCTGTGGCTCATGCGCCACGAGCTCGGCCTGCCGGTGCCGCCTGGTTTCACCATCGAGACCGGCCAGTGTCAGCCTTACTTGCGCGAAGGTCTGCGCGAGCCACTGAAGCGCGACATCGAGCAGGCGATGGCCGCCATCGAGCGCGAGATCGAGAGGCGGTTTGGCGACCGATCCGACCCGCTGCTCGTTAGTGTGCGCTCCGGCGCCGCCGCCTCCATGCCCGGCATGATGGACACGGTGCTCAATGTCGGCATGACTCTCGCCAGCGCCGAGGCGCTCGCAGAGGCGACGGTCAATCCGGTGTTTGCGTTGCAGAGCTATCTCCGCTTCCTTGCCACCTTCGCAAGCACCGTCCATGGTCTCGATCTCGGCAGGCGCCCGGTCCTGTCGGACAACGTCGCGACGCTGCGCGAGGACATCGCGGCCGTCCGTGGCACCATCCTCGCTTTGCCCGCGGGCGCTTCGCTGGACGATCCGTGGGCTCAGCTGTTCGACGCTATCGGTGCGGTGTTTCGTTCATGGAACAGCCCGCGTGCGATCGCCTATCGCGAACGCGCCCACGTTGA
>Ga0210407_10000521_pt1 | contig 43442 bp, 36 predicted proteins | sample IncBWC27MmetaG_FD_150860 | JGI IMG/M metagenome (GOLD analysis project Ga0210407, IMG submission 150860) | Forest soil microbial communities from Barre Woods Harvard Forest LTER site, Petersham, Massachusetts, United States - Inc-BW-C-27-M | ecosystem: Environmental > Terrestrial > Soil >...
CCGCATCCTGCAGAGCGTGCACGCCGCGGATATCGGGCGGCTGATCAACCCGGCGCAGTGCCGCGGCCAGATCGACGGCGCGATAGCGATGGGCCTCGGCTGGGCATTGACCGAGAACATGGTGCATAGCGCGGACGGCGCGATCGTGAACCCCAGCTTGCGCAATTATCGCATTCCCACCTTCGCCGATGTGCCGCCGAGCGAGGTGTTCTTTGCGGATACCTACGATCGCATCGGCCCGCTCGGCGCCAAGTCGCAGGGCGAATGCGCCATCAACCCGGTGGCACCCGCCATCGCCAACGCCGTCGCCAATGCCACCGGCGTGCGCTTCGCGCACCTCCCGCTGACGCCGGACCGCATCTTCGTCGCGCTTTCGCCGCCGCCGTGAACGACCGCTCGGCGGCACTAGATTCGGCCGTGACCCTGGTCACGCAGACCCGCGTGCGCGAGGGTATGGCCGAGCAATTCGGCCAGTGGCAGAGCACGATCAGCGCCACGGCGGCGGAGTTTCCCGGCTTCATCACCCAGAGCGTCTTGCCGCCCAACCCGCCGCTGCAGGTGGACTGGGTGATCCAACAGCGCTTCGACAGCGTCGAGGCTGCTTCTGCCTGGCTGCGTTCCGAGCGGCGGACGCGACTGCTGGACGCTGGGCAGCCGATGCTGGCGGGGCATGATGATGTGCATCTGGTGCGCGACAGCACCGCGGGGGTGCGGCCGGCGCCGGTCTCCGCAGTGATCTCGTCCCGCGTCAGACCGGGCCAGGAAGCAGCGTTCCGCGCCTGGGAGCAGCGCATCGCCCTCGCCCAGGCAAAATCACCCGGCTTCCAAGGCTACCGGTTCGAGCCGCCGATTCCCGGCGTGCAGGAAGACTGGCTGGCGATCCTGCGCTTCGACACCGAGCGTAATCTGCAGGCCTGGCTCGATGCGCCGGAGCGGAAGAAACTTCTGGAGGAAGCAGCGCCGTTTCTCGAAGAGTTTCACGCCCGGGTGGTGCGCACCGGCTTCGAGCAGTGGTTCCCTTCGGCGGCAGCCGGCACTTCGGCGCCCGCCGTCTGGAAGATGAACATGCTGGTTCTGCTGCTGCTCTATCCCATCGTGTTCCTGTTCGGCGCCTGGGTGCAGACACCGCTCTTGATGGGTAAGGCCGGGCTGCCGTTCTGGCTCGCCCTCTTCATCGGCAATGTCGTCAGCGTGCTGCTGCTGAACTGGCTGGTGCCTTGGACCGGTCGTGGCTTCGGCTGGTGGCTAGTGCCGGCGCGCAATGCCGGCGGACGGACCAGCCTCGCAGGCGCGGGAATGATCGTGCTGCTCTACGCCGGATGGCTCTTTCTGTTTTCGAAGCTCTGAAAAGGAAGGCCACGCCCGGGAGTACGCCTGATTATCACACGGAAGACCGGGTTCCACCGACGATCCTAGCTTGCGGCACTGACAACCAAACAATTGCCATAATAGCGCTATACCTATACAGGCATCGGCATCCGTGAGCGGGCGCGGGATTGGCATTGTAGGAGTTGGCGATGCCTGATCTCGACCTGATAAAACAGGGGGAACAGGGATGCGGGACTGGGGCTAGGTGAGACAGCTACATAATTCCGCTCACATCGGCCGGCCGGGCTTGGCTTCGCGCAAGGGCGTGCCGGTTTCGGCGAGGCGGCGCAGGAGGGCGGCGGGGGCCCAGCGCTCGCCATATTGCTGGTGCCAGGCCTGGATCTGGCGGTAGACCTCGGCGACCCCGATGCCGTCGGCCCAATACATCAGCCCGCCGCGGTAGCGCGGGAAGCCGAAGCCGTTGAGCCACATCACATCGATGTCGCTGGCGCGGTAGGCCTTGCCCTCCTCGAGGATCTTGCAGGCTTCGTTGACCGAGGCGAACAAGAGCCGGCGCAGGATCTCCTCGTCGGTGAAGGACCGCTGCTCGACCCCCATTTCGGCCGCCTTTTCCTTGATGATGCGCGCGACCTCGGGGTCGGGGTGCGGGGTGCGGTCGCCCTTCTCGTAGCGGAACCAGCCGGCGCCGGTCTTCTGGCCGAGCCGCCCGGCCTCGACGATCGCGTCGGCGATCGGCATCTTGCGGTAGTTCGGGATCTGGGCGGCGCGGCGCTGCCGGCTGTCGTAGCCGATGTCGAGACCCGAGAGATCGGCGGTCGCAAAGGGCCCGATCGGATAGCCGAAATCGACCATCACCTTGTCGACCTGCTCGGGGAGCGCCCCCTCCTCGACCATGATGTTCATCTCGGTGCCGAAGGGGGTGCGGCTGCGGTTGGCGACAAAGCCGTCGCCATTGCCGGCCATCGCACTGATCTTGCCGATCTTGCGGCCGAGATCCATCGCCGTCGCCAAAGTGTCGGGGGCGCTCTTGGCTCCCTTCACCACCTCGAACAATTTCATGACATTGGCTGGGGCGAAGAAATGCGTGCCGGCGACGTCCTGCGGGCGCTTCGTCGCATTCGCCATGATGTCGATGTCGATGCCCGAGGTGTTGGTGTAGAGCAGCGCGCCCGGCTTCATGACCTCGTCGAGCTTCTTGAACACCTCTTCCTTGACCGCGATGCGCTCGAACACCGCCTCGATCACCACGTCGCATTGGCCGATGTCATCATAGCTCCGCACCGGCTCGATCAAGGTGAGGCGACGGTTCATCTCGGCCTCGGTGAGGCTGCCGCGCTTGACGCTGGTCTCGTAATTGCTGCGGATCCGCGCCAGGCCGCGGTCGAGCGCCTCCTGGCTCGCTTCGAGGAGCTTCACCGGAAAGCCGAACTCGGCAAAGCTCATCGCGATGCCGCCGCCCATCGTGCCGGCGCCGACGATCGCCGCGGTCTTGATCGGCCGCAACGGCGTCTCGCGCGGAATGTCGGGCAATTTGGCCACCTCGCGCTCGGCAAAGAAGGCATAACGCAAGGCCCGCGCCTCGGCCGAATTTTCGAGCTCGTCAAAGAGCTCGCGCTCCCGCCTGATGCCGTCGTCGAAGAGCATGGTGCATGCCGCCTCGACCGCGGTGATGCAATGGTAGGGCGCCTTCTGGTTGCGCGCCCGCCGGGCGATCGACTTGCGCATCGCCTCGAAGATTCCGGGATCGGCCTTGGCCTCGGCGAGCTTCTCGTCGCGGTCGCGGATGCGCGGCAACGGCGCCGTGTCGGCAGCGCGGCGCGCCATCGCAATCGCCGCCTGGCGGAGATCGCTGCCCTCCGGGACCAGCTCGTCGATGATGCCCAGGCGATGCGCTTCCTCGGCCGGAACGTGGCGGCCCGAGACGATCATCTCCATCGCCGCTTTCGGGCCGATCAGCCGCGGCAGACGCTGGGTCCCGCCGCTGCCCGGGAGAATGCCGATCAGCACCTCAGGCAGCCCGACCTTGGCGCTCGGCACGGCGATGCGGTAGTGCGAGGCGAGGGCGATCTCTAAGCCGCCGCCCAAGGCATAGCCGTGGATCGCCGCGACCACCGGCTTGGCGCTCGCATCGAGCACCTCGTGGGTGCGCTTCCCCGGAACCGGCGGCGCGCGCCGGGTGCCGAACTGCCGGATGTCGGCGCCGGCGATAAAGCTGCGCCCGGCGCCGATCAGCACCATTGCTTTGATCGCCGGGTCGGCATTGCCGCGCTCGACATTCTCGACAATGCCCTCGGGGACCCCCGGGCTCAAGGCGTTGACCGGCGGGTTGTCGACTGTGATGACGGCGATCCCGTCGACGTTCTCGAAACGAACCAGCGCACCTTCGGCCATGTCAACCTCCCAGAAATTCACATTGAGACGGTGAGGCAGTGAGTTATGCGCCGCTTCGGTGTCTCGCTGTCTCGCTGCCTCATTGTTCGCTTAAATGGTTGCCTCGCTGCCAAGGATGACGGTGCTCTGCGAGGACAGCACACCGCCATTACCGTGCGCGATCGCGGTCTCGCAATCGGCGACCTGCCGCGCGCCGCACTCGCCGCGCAGCTGCCGCGTCGCCTCGATCAGCAGGAAGAGGCCGTACATGCCGGGATGGCAATACGAGAGCCCGCCGCCATTGGTGTTGACCGGCAGGCCGCCGCCGGGCGCGATGCGGCCACCCTCGACAAAAGGGCCGCCTTCTCCCTTGGGGCAGAAACCGAGATCCTCGAGAAAGAGGATCGTGTTGATCGTGAAGGCGTCATAGAGCTCGACGACATCGATATCCTTGGGGCCGAGCCGCGCCATCGCGTAGGCGGCGCGGCCCGAGGGCAAAGCGCCGGTCACCGTCAGATCCGGCATGCTCGAGATGGTGGCGTGGGTGATCGCCTGGCCGCAGCCGAGCACATAGACCGGCGGCTTTTTGAGGGATCGCGCGCGCTCGGCGCTGGTCAGGATCACCGCACCGCCGCCGTCGGTGAGGAGGCAGCAATCGCGCACCGTGAAGGGGTAGCTGATCATCCGCGCAGACAACACCTCGGGGATCGTCAGCGGCTTCTTTTCCCAGGCGGCCGGGTTCAAGAGAGCCCATTCGCGCGCTGCCACCGCCACCGCCGCCAATTGCTCGCGCGTCGTGCCGAACTCGTGCATATGGCGCGACGCCGCCAGCGCATAGGCGGTCGAGGGCAGAAACGGCCGGAACGGGGTCTCGTAGGGATTGTACTCGCGCACCGAGGCCTGACGGCGGCCGATTGTGCGCTGGGTCGAGCCATAAGCGATGACCGCGACCTTGCACAGGCCAAGCTGGAGGGCCGCCTGAGCGTGTGCGACATGAAACATGAAGGACGATCCGCCAAGGATCGTCGTATCGATGAACGCCGGCGAAATCCCGAGATATTCGGCGAGCGACAAGCCGGAGGTACGGCTCTGCGCTGTCGCGCACAGCAGGCCGTCGACATCGCTTAGCCGCAGCCCGCAATCGTTGAGCGCCCGCTGGATGCCCTGCGCCATCAGGTCGATGGCACTCATGTCCGGGGCGACCGCACCCAGATCGGCCTCGGCGACACCGACGATCGCGGCCGAGCCGCGCTGCAGCCCGTCCATCAGCCCGCCTCGACCGGCCCCCTCCCTGACCCTCCCCCGCTCACGGGGGAGGGAAGGGTGGGGGCTACCGGGACGAAGACCGGGTAGGGCGGCTCCTCGCCACCGGGGCGATGGACGCGAAACTTGACCCGCATGCCGATCTTGACCGCCTCGGGGGCGATGTCCTCGACCCGGCTCATCAGCCGGAAGCCTTCATCGCAATCAATGAGGGCGACGTTATAGGGGTTACCTTCGCGCGGATGAGTGACGGTCGTTGCATAGACCGTGCCGAGCCCGCCGCTGACCCGCCATTCGAGCCGATCGCTGCCGCTAAACGGGCAAATGACCCGTGGGTAGAAGACCGCTCGGTTCGCCTCCGAGCTCCACTGATAGGCCAGCTCGCCCTTTTCGAGATGCGCCTGATAGACCGCCAATGGTGACTCGTTCATCTGCGCCATCGCCGTCGCGCCGCTTCCGCTACCGCATTCTGTCGGCTCGCCGGCACGGCAGCAAGGGTTCGCCGCGTCTGGCACCGAGAACGCGGCCGGCGACTGCGCCTCCGCCAAACCTCCCACATCTGCTCGTAGGCTGACTCGAAAACGCGGGCGCTCTGCGATGTATCGCAAAGCGGGCAGGTCAGCCGGTTTCGCGCCAAGCGCGCGCAGTTGCGCGAGGAGCCCAGGATCGAGCGCCGGCCGCAGTCCGGTTGGCGCGAGCAGCCACAGCACACTCGCCGGCCCCGCATCATTCAGCGGCTACGCTCCGAAACGCCAGGCGGAGTTCCGAGACTGTCGGATTTCTTTACAGCCACTTGTTGGGTGCCCGAGCGACCCGGCGGGCCGCCGGGGCGCAGTTTGTCTAGGCCGCTGCCGCAGAAGACGCGGTGTCCGGCACTCCATTCTGGAGCGCTAAGGGGATAATCGGAATGCGGGACTGTCGGAATTCTTTACAGGTTATTGAACGAGAGTATTGTCAGCCGATTATAACTTTTACAAGTTAATTACGCGTGATCTAATCTCTAGATATTAATATTTGCAATGTTCATTTTACCGAGTATCTTAGGTCACATTCGGTGATAATTTGGACATTATATGTAACAAAATGTAGCGGATTGTGTTAAAATTCGGGTGCCAGCACTTGTCGGAAAACTTTACATCGCGGACGAAGCAGGGTTTTCGATCGCGCCGTAAGATACTGTAAAACAATGCACTTCCTCGGATAATGGTCAGTGGCACGGCACTTGCTTGGTTAAAGCAGGGTGAGGCTCACGCCCTGGATAAGGAGGTAGAGATGAGGAAATTCGGACTTAGCTTAACCGGGGCGGCCGCTGCAGGGTTGGTCGGTGCTGTAGCCGCTTACCCCGCCCACGCCGCGGTGCAACCCAACGGTTCGTTCGGCGTCTCGGTAGTACAATCCACGGTAAGTGGGGGTGCCCCCGCTGGTGATATCAATGCTGGAACGACGTCCCTCACGGTCTCGGGAGCGGAAGCGATATCGTCGTTCAGGGACCCGTTCCTCGGCAACCTGACAACTTCTGCGGCGCGGGCAACGCAACGGCGGCGGGCTGCACCGCCCAACACGCCCCCGGGTTCCTGCTCACGGGTAACACGGTTACGCAATCCCTCTCGACTTTTCCGGTCTTTGCCCTCGGAAGCGGGTTCCATCCGCTCGCGGCCGCCGATCTCGTCACCGCGACAAATGCCCTAGGCAGCAACGTAGACTTTACCTTCACGTCAATCGAGACCCTCACGCTGACGCCGACCACGGCGGCCTCGGGGGGGTGCTTGCGCTGGGGCTCATAGGGGACGTTTACCAGCAACAACACTGGGGACTACCTGTTCGGGCAAAGCGCCGATATGTCGATCTCGTGCTCGCAGTCAGGACCGGGCGGGAACATCTCTTGCTCGAAAACGCTCGACACGCCGGCAGTTATCGGCACCCCGGAGCCGGCTTCTCTGGTGCTGCTCGGCTCCGCCCTCGTTGGGCTCGGGCTGATCCGCCGGCGCCGCAAGAACGCGTAAGCCTAACTAGAGCCGTTCGAGTATCAAGCGGCGCCCTTTGGGCGCCGCTTCTGTTCGAGTGCAGACCGCGGGCAGGAGCAGCGCGCTTTGCGAGCCGGCGATCCGACAGGCGCAAGCTGCCCAGCGTCAGGCTGGGGTGAGCAGGCGGGGGGCGGAATTGGATGCGCGGCTTCTCCAGGTATTACGAGAAGGATGGGACAACGTCCGCTGATTTCGGAAAGAAATACTAACTTCGCTTGAGCTGCTGCAACAGCTTTTCGGCTTCGGTTCTGTCGGAGAACGTCGCGCCCGAGCCGAGCAGCGTCTCAAGCATGGCCTGAGCGTCAGCAGTCCGGCCGAGCCGGTTGAGGGCGACGGCCAAGTGATATTGGATTTCGGGATTTTTCGGAGCCGAGAGACTCGCGGCGCTCAGGTATGTCAGCGCCTTGTCGGCCTCGCCTTGGGCCAACAAGATCCATCCCAGCGTATCATCGATCAGAGGTGCCCGCGGAGCGGCGGCAACCGCCTGCTCGGCCAATCCACGCGCTTTCGCGAGATCACCCTTTTGTTGATAAAGCCAGGCCAAATTGTTCAGCGCCGCTGCATCGCCCGGACGTTCGGCAACAACGCGCGTGTACTCGGCCATGGCGTCGTCGTATTTCTTTTGCTCGAGATAGAGCGAGGCTAGAGTCGAACGGATCTCGACGTCCTTTGGATCGGTCTGCAGGCGGGTATTCAAGACCGCCTCCGCTTTGCCGGGGTCGCCTGCCCGAACATACAAGCCGGACAGCGCCCCGATCAGGGCGCCGGCGGAGGGCCGGTCCGCCACGGCCTTTTCGAGCAGGTCGACCGCGTCGTCCCGCCGCCCGGCCTTCGCGTATAATTCTGCCGAAACAATGTCATAGAGCGGATTTCCCGGATCCTCCCCGGCAAAAGCGCGCGCCTTTACGAGGCCCGCACGCATACCGCCGATTTCCGCTTCGACTAGTATCAGCTCGCGTTTCACCGGGCCGTTCTTGGGATCGCGGGCGAGCGCGGCTTGCAGTACGGTTCGCGCTTTTGAGAACTCCTTTGCCCCATTCAGCAAAGCAACATAACCCGCCATGGCGGGGACAGAGCTGGGGAGGAGTTCAGATATGCGTTTATAGGTAGCAATCGCGCCCTCGGTATCACCAGACGCGATCTGAGCGCGCCCTTTGGCAGCGAGAACGTCGGTATTGGTTGGAAATTGCTCGGCAATCTGGACCGCCGTCGCCGCTGCGTTCTTCCAATCCTGACGCAAAAGCGTCAAATTGACGAGTGCAATCCCGGGCGCCGGATCATTTGGACCGGCCGCGCGCGCGCGGTTGACATAATCCGTCGCTTCCGACCAATTCCGCTCGGATGTCGAGACTTCGGCCAGACCGAGAAGGGTGCGGACGTCGTTCGGCCACCGTGCAAGGAGGTCGGCAAGGAGCTTTTTGGCATCCTGCGCGCGCCCGGTTGTCAAATATTGCTGCGCCATCGCCGTGCCGACGGCAATGCTCTGCGGGTCGGCGTGGAGACGGGAGGCCAACACACCCTCGGCCTTGAGAAAATCTCCCGAGCGGTTGTAGAGCCGGGCCAGAGCGAGCGTCAGACCTTCATCTGATGGTTTTGCTGCAGCCGCCTTTTCGAGCACGGCGATCGCATCCGGGCTACGCCCGGCCTTTTCGTAAAGCTCGGCCAATACGAGGTCATAAATATTGTTCTCGGGATCGCCCGCTGCCAAGGCGCGCGCTTTGGCTACCGCTGCATCTACGCCACTTATTTCTCCTTCGACCCGGATCAGGTCGGCCTTCAAGGATGAGTTCCGCGGGTCGCGCGCGACGGCTTCCTGCAACACCCCGCGGGCCTCGGTAAAATATTTCGCGCCGTTGAGCGTGGCGAGATAGTGCGCCAAGATCGGTACGGAATTCGGCGCAAGCTGGTAGGCCCGCTTGAAGCTGGAGACTGCGCCGTTCGTGTCGCCCGCCGCGAGCTGGGCTTGCCCTTGGGCGTCGAGGATATTGGTGTTGCCGGGGAATTGCGCAGATAGTTCCGCCGCTACGGTCTTCGCACTGGACCAGTCCTGGCGCATCTCGTAAACACGGACCAGCTTGAGCCCGGGCGCCGGATCGTTTCGCGCCGCCGTGCGCGCCCGGTTGATCGCGTCGATCGCTTCCGTCCATTTCTGCTGGGCTGTGTATGTGTCCGCGAGGCCGAGAAGGGCGCTAACCTCATTGGGGTTCTTGGCAAGCAGACCGTTATAGAGATTTCTCGCCTCGTCCGTGCGGCCCGTCGCTGCGTAAACCTGCGCTAGATCGCGTGTGGCGGCGGTGAGGTCCGGGTTGATCGCCAGAGCCGCGCGGAACGCGCTTTCAGCTGCGGCATAATCCTCCCGAGCCGCGCGGACTTCCCCAAGCAGGGCGTGGTAAACTGCGTTTTTAGCGTCGCGTTTGATCAGCGAGTCGGTGACCTGGGCCGCCTTGTCGAACCGTCTCGCCCGCAGCTCCATGACCACGAGCGCGGGTCCGGCAATTGTCGCGCCCGCCTCGGTGCCGAACACCTGTTCCAGCGTGGCGAGACCCTGCTCGCCTCGACCGGCATCGATCTCCGATATGCCAACCCGTGTCTTGATGGCTGAATTATCGGGATCGAGAGCGGCAGCTTTTTGGAACTGTTGCAGGGCGAGGTCCGGCTTGCGGTCCGCCATATAAGCGTTTCCCAGAATGGCCAGTGCCGCCGGGTCTGCTGGCGTTTTGTCGGCGAATGGTTTGAGATATTCGATTGCCCGCGGCGCCGCCTGCTGCTGTAGCGCAGCAGTCGCGATCAGCTGAGCCGCCTTCACGTCGTCGGGGGCGTGAGCGCGATATTTGCCTAAGCTGATTTCCGCCTGGCCATATTGTCCGAGCTTGAGCTTTGTCGCTCCCTGCAAATAGTAACCCGGCCAAAACCCAGCGAAGCCGGGGCTGATGCGATCGAATATGCGATCGGCTTCGGCATGCTTCTCCTGTCTAACGAGCTCTACGCCCCGCAGATAATTTGCCGTGAAATGGTCCGGAGAAGCCTTGAGGATGGGATCGATGTCTTCGTCAGCCGCCTGGTATTTTCCCAGCGCGATGTTGACATCGGCACGGCTCAGATGAGCCGAAGTATTCTTGGGGTCGATCTTCAGCGCCTCGTCGAAGAGCCGCATCGCGCCCTCTTGGTCACCCCGGCTGCGAAGCATCTCGCCCTTGACCTGACGAGCTTCCGCCGAGCGCGGGTTGGCGGCAATCGCTTCGTCAATCAGCTTGTCGGCCTCGGCTGGTTTGGTTCCGGCCAGCAGCCGCGCCAGCTGTATCTTTGGACTGACGGCGCTGGGATTGAGCTTGATTGCCTCGCCCAGCAAGGTCTCGGCCGTGGCCCGATCGCGCAAGCCCGCAGCCGCGGTTCCGAGCGCTGTCCTGAGCTTGCTCTCGAGAACCGGATCCCGGTTGCCCGGCTGCACCAACTCCATGAGGTTGGCAAATTTTTGTTGGCGAAGCAGGGCCTCTGCCAGCACCGGCAAGTAATCGGCCTCATTGCCATTGCGCTCGCGGGCGGCTCGCGCCTCGCGTTCCGCCGATACCGCATCACCGAGCTGCAAATACACTTCCGCGAGACGCGCACGCAAAACGGGATCTTGGGGCGCATCGCGGATCGCGTTGCGCAACTGGATTTCGGCGGCCTTGAGATCTCCTTGCGTTATATATTTTTCTGCCTCCTTGACGTAGGTGGTCGAGTCTTTGGCGTATGCGGCCGACCAGGCCAGTGCGGCAACAGCGCCGGCGACAACCATGCGGCGCCACCGATAGCGCCTTTCACCATGCGTCATCGGCCCTCCTTTTCTCAGATGCCCGTGTCGTCGCCTTCGATCGGGTGGGGCGGCATGTCGTTCAGCTCCCGACGAAAGATGCCGCCGACATTCTACTCCGAGAGGAGGGGTATGAACAGTTCGTCATGATATCGCCAAACTCTTTAAGATTACCTCCCGGCATGCCGGCAAATGCCAACACTACGGGAGTGCTCGACACGATCATCGAGCACTCCAAATCACCCAAACTCCCGCGCGGGGTCTTCTTGGGTTAGGCTTGCTGCGCCTGCGGCGCAAAGCAGCCTAACCAGGAGCCGAAACCCTCGCGGAAGCAGCGGCGCTCGGGCCGTGTCCGCCATGTGTCGACTCCTTTACGCCGTGTTTCCCTCGGTCGAATATGATCGGATCATTCCGCACGCCCGATCGTCAAGGGCTGACTGCGGGCGTTTGAAACCCAGGGCCGCGGGCGCATCATGCGGCCACCTATCGTTTCCGCCCGACAGACGAGGCTGATCAGAAGTGAGTACCCCGGTTTATTCATTGCCGCTCTATCGCAACCTTGCCCGCCGGTTTGCGATCTTCGGAGTGGCAATATTCCTCTTGCTCTTCGCCGGGAAATGTCTCTACGACATTTGGGCCAATCTGCCTTTTTGTTACTGATGATTCCATTCGGCTTGATGGGCTTTTATGCGGCCTACGGGGCGTGGGTTTTGGGTACTTTCGCCTTTTACCTTGCCGTGTCGTGGCACCGCGAACCGCCGCGATCGGCGAATTTCCTGATCTTGTTCGCGCCGGCGACGGCTCTGGCATTCGAGTTCGGCCAGACGGGGTTTCTCACCTCGGCATTGATGGTCAGCGGATTTCGCTTCGTCGAAAGCCGCCCGGCTCTGAGCGGAATATTGTTTGGACTGGTGTCGATCAAGCCGCAGCTTGGGATCTTGCTCCCGATCGCGCTGATCTCGGCTCGGCTTTGGCGGACCCTGGCTACGGCGGGTGTGACCGTTCTCGTGCTGGTGCTCGCCAGCAGTGCCGCGTTCGGTTGGTCGATTTGGCCGCTGTGGCTCTCGCAACTCCCCGCGCACGCCGACTGGGCTGCGACAACGAAGCCGCAATACATGCCGACGATCGTCGCAAACTTGACCTTCCTCGGCGTCGATTTGCCAGTCGCGCGCGTCATCCAGCTCGCCGTCGCCGCCGCCGTCGCCGGCATTATTTGGACCTGCTTTCGCCCCGGCCCGACACAAATGGGGATTTCGGCGTTGCTGGTCGGCACCTTTCTCGCGACGCCTTATGCTTTTGTGTATGACATGCCAATGGTGACGAACGCGGTCCTCGCGGTGCTTCGTGACCGAGGACAAACCAATCGCGCCTTGACGATCCCGGAGCTCATTGTCCTTGCACTGTCGCTCGTTCTTCCGGTGATCATGGTGCTAACGTGGCGACCTACGATGCTCAGGAGCATCCCGTTGATATTGCTTTTCGGATTGATCGTCTGGCGCCATTTCGGGGTTTCGCGACGACATACTGAAATCGCCGGGTAACCGCTCTCAACCTAGCGGCGGGGCGACCGCGGCGACGCTGGCAAAGAGCTGCGCTACCGGCTCGCGCGCCAAGCCGCGGGTGATGAAGACTAGGCGCGAGCGCCGATCTTCGTCCGGCCAGTCCTCGAGCTCGATCGGTGGATGAACAAAATGGACGACGACCGGCCCCCGGCATTCCGCGATCGCGAGGAGACCCTTGACGCGTAAGAGATCGGAACCGCGCAGCGTCGCCAGAACCGTCTTTAAGATTACCTCCCGGCATGCCGGCAAATGCCAACTACGGGAGTGCTCAACACGATCACCGAGTGGATTCAACTTAAACTAGTGTGCCGCATCGCTCGGGCCTGTGGGGTGCCCGTGGGCTGCCGGATTGAGCCGCCCCTTTTGACGGGTCGCCTCGGCGGACTTCCTCTCCTTAATCGGCCGAATTTTCGGCTTGCATTTATGCCCGGTATGTGCTATTTAGGCAAATTATAATCATGCTGATTCAGCAAACCATGGTCACCTCATTTAGGTATGCGGAATGCCCTCCAAAGTCTCCCTGCTGCCTCCCTCAGGACCGCCAATCCCCTCCCTGCTGGCCGCGTTATGGTTGGTCTCTAACTCTTTGGTCAGCTTGATCTTATCGTCGATCGGACCGGCGATTTTCGGGCGTGAGGCGAAGTTTCTCCCTGCTCTCAGGGAGGCGGCGGGTCACGCGGCGACTGCCGCGATGCCGGCGAAAAGCTGCGCAACCGCGGCGCGCGCCAAGCCGCGGGTGATGAAGATCAGCCGCGACCGCCGATCCTCGTCCGGCCACTCTTCGAGCTCGATCGGGGGGTGGGCGAGATGCTGGACAAAATGGACGACCACCGGCCCGCGGCATTCCGCGACGGCGAGCAAGCCCTTGACGCGGAGGAGATCGGAACCCCGCAATGCCGTCAGAACCGCCATCGCTTGTTCGAAACCCGGCCAGCTAAGCGGCTCGTCGAAGACCAGCGAGAAGCTGCCGAGCCCGTGCGTGTGCGCAGTTCTGCCAAGCTCGAAATTGTCCCGCGCCACAGGCGGCTCGTCGAGCAAAAACGCCGGCTCGATCTCGCCGTTTTTGGCGATGCCGACCGGGGCGGGGTTGAGCGCGGCAATCTGAGCAATAAGGAGCTCGGCGGCGCCCGGCTCGGCGAGATCGCTCTTGCTGACGACAACGCGGTCGGCCAGAGCCGCTTGCCGACGGGCTTCGGGCATTTCTTCGAGATTAGTCATCCCCGCGACCGCGTCGACGACACAGATCAGCGCCTGCAGGTGAAACTCGCGGCCGAGCCCCCGGTCGGTGGCGAAGGTCTGCAATACCGGACCCGGATCGGCGAGCCCGGAAGTCTCGATGACGACGCGCTCGAAGCTTGGCACCGCGCCGCGGGCGCGGTCCGCGAAGAGCTCGCGCAGAGTCTCCTGCAGGTCGGTTCGCACATTGCAGCACAGGCAGCCATTGCCGAGCAGGACCGTCACATCGCTGCTCGACCGCAACAGCGCGTGATCGATGCCGATCTCGCCGTACTCGTTGACGACGACCGCTGTGCCCGCGCCCTCGGGCTTGTCGAGCAGCGCGCGGATCAAGGTCGTCTTGCCCGAGCCGAGAAAGCCGGTCACGACGACGACCGGCAGCCGCGGCCCGCGCGGGCGCTTCCGGCGGCGGCCGAAGGGTAGCGGCTCTTTCCCCGCGAAGGGTGCGCCGGGGCCGACGTCAGAAGTCCATTTCAAGCGTGTAGAGCCCTCCGACATGGCGGTCGACGGTATAAACGATGGCGCGCTCGTCGACGAACACGTCGTTTATCTGGATCGACCCGGTCGGCGAGCGCTCGGGCGGGGCCGGGACGAAATAGCCGACCTCTTGCGGCTGGTAGGGGTTCGAGGTGTCGTAGGCGCGCAGCCCGCCATTGAAGAAGGTCCCGAGCACGATGCGGTCGGATTTCCAGGCGTTCGGCTTTGGCACGTTTTCGTAGAGATTGTGCGCGCCGTAGCGGCCGCCGCGGCGCTGAAAGGCTTCGAGGGGCGGCAGCGGGCAGGTCGAGATCGGCACCGGGTTGGCCTCGTGCCGTCCATCGACGATCCACACGAGCTTGGGCCAGTCGCCCCCCTCCATGCGCACGCACTCGTCGCTGACGATGTAAAGGTTGCGGTCGAAGAACGGCACGACGGTGTGGGTGAACCCGTGATAAGGCGGATGGTAATCCCAGCGCGCCACCATCTTCGGATGTGCCATGTCGGCAATGTCGAGGATGACCAGCCCGCCGTCGATATAGCCAAGATAGGCGCGGTCCGGCCGCTCGGGATAGACATTGGTGTTGTGCGGACGGAAGCCGGTATCGGCACCCTCCGGGTGGCGCTCGGGCGGCGGCTCGCTGTCGCCCTCCCTTGTCCCGGGGAGCCACCAGCGGCCGACCTCGACGGGCTTGGAGGGGTTCTTCACATCGATGATCCGGTAGAACTGGTCATCGCGAGGATGGCTCGGGATGAAGTCGGGCGCGCCGGAGCTCATATGAATGTACTCCCCGTCGGCAAACCACAATTGGTGGACACCGCGGGAGTGGGGGCCGGAGCAGTCGAAAAAGGTGATCGAGCGCGGGTTCTCCGGCACCGAGATGTCGAACAGCTCGAAGCCGGCGGGCTGCAGCCCCGGCTTCGTCGTTTGATAGGCGACTGCCAAGATGTCGCCGACCGTCTCGAGCGAGTTCGAGCGCATGTGGGATTGCGGCAGGTCGGCCCGCGCGACGAGCTTCGGTGCCCGGGGATCGCTGACATCGACGGCGGTGAAGTTCTTCGGGGCGCTCTCATGGGCGAGCCACAGAATGCGCCGCCCGTCCTTGGCGATCTGGATAGACATGCCCTCGCCGATGCCCCCGAACCCGTCGAGCTCGTGGTGTGCGAGCTGCCGAAAATTCCAAATCGCCGTATCGGTCATTTGTCGACCCCTTTTGAGCTGTGGCCCCACTAGCGCTAGCAGCCTCGCGCCGCGCGCGGCAGCCGTCAAGTAGGCACCCTCCTTGCGGGATAAGCCCCGGTTCGCGGCGACGAACATGTCTCGCCCGCTCGATCCTTGGGGCCTGAAATAGGCCGCTGACTCCAATCAATATCGCTGCCCTAAAACTCGGGCCGCAGAGCACCAGCGGACGGAACTTGACTGCTGCTAGATTATGCGCATTGTATTTCCGAATTCAAAACACGCGCGACCTCCTTCGGCAACCGGCAGAATTAGCGAGTTTGGTTAATAAATCTATGGGAGGCCCGGGAAGGAGATGATTGATGCCGGTTGGGAGCGCGCTGCCGTCCCGCTCAAATTTCAGATGGGCGACATCGTGCTCGGAAAGGCGATGCTGTCGCTTTTTCGGACGGCGAATTAGCTGCTGGCGAATGTGTGCGGCGCCAGAGAGCGGCCGTCGTCATGGTGATCGGCTTGCTCCAGGAGTCGGAGATTGTGCGGGCCTTTACGGTACCCAGGATGAACGACGTCGGTGGTTGTAGCGCAACCGACGGAAGGCTGGGTGGTCTGCGACCTGGCGATCCAGAAGGAGCTACCAAATAGGTCGCGCCGCGATTGGCGGTTGATCCAACCCAAAGACCTCACCCATCTTGCAGGTGCACCCAGCTCTGGCGATCGACAAGTGCACTAGCGGCTGCGGTATCGTGTGTAAAACTCGGCACTCGGGAACGTTAAATTAGAGGATCTTGGATTTGTGGGGCGATCTTTCATTTCTCTACCCCCTCTATTCGATCGATCCGAGAGCAGTCTGGAAGGGCCAGCTCACCGGGCTCATTGCTGTTGGTGCCGTGATAGCCGTGAGCGTCATCACCCTCGATGCTCAATCGCGCGGCCTGCGCGGCCTCAAGCACTGCGCTGTTGCTGCGGTCATAGTGATTGTCGCTCTACAGTGCGCTGTGCTCGTTAGTTACCTTTTCTACCCCAGCTATCTCAATCATGCGGAGGCCTACTTTGCCGCGGTGTCGTGGCTGGGCTGGGAGGGCCACCCGCTCTATCCGCGGCTGGACGGAGGCGATGTTTATGGCCTCCCATATGGACCATCCCTCTACCAGCTCACAGGGTTCTTTCTCTGGCTTCTCGGGCCATCGATTGGCGCGTCGAAGGTGCTCGGCCTCACGGCATTTGCGCTATCGCAGGTGTTGTCCTTGCTCACGCTTCGACGTTCCGGCGCCGGTGTTGCCGAGGCTCTGACGATGACGGGTGTGCAATGTGTTGTGCTCGCCGGATTCACCGATCAGGGTTACGTATCCGGTGTGCGATCAGACGCAATTCTATTTCTTGCAGCGCAGACTGCCGTCCTCGTAGCAACCTCTGGACCTACGATGGTCGCGGCGGCCGCGCTGGGTCTGCTTGGCGGTTTCTGCGCCAATCTTAAAATCCATGGCGCCCTCTATATCCTGCCGGTCTTCGTTTATTTTCTGTGTCGATCGCCGGGTATTGCCGTGGGCCTGCGCCTGACGTGCGTTGCTGGATTGGCCTCTGTTGTCACCTTTGCCGCCCCCTTTGCCCCGAATAATGCCTCTTTCTTTGAATTCTACAATTCTCTTAAAGCGCTGAGCCATCATCCCTGGGATCGGTGGCTCTTCGAGCAGAACATTGTTTTTGAAGGGATGTGCCTTCTGCCATTCTTATTGATCTTTTTATCATTTATACCGAAACTCCCACCTGTGTTTCTTTGGTTCTTCGCAGCTCTTGTCTTGTCCATGACATTAGTTTCATTGCCAGCTGCGGTGAGCGGAGCCGGACCGCACCATCTCCTGCCTTTTCTTCCGCCTCTCGTCTGGGGTTTTATTGTCATGCGTCGCGAGGTCTCGACGAGCTTGCGGGACCCGCAAGAAAGGGGCAGATATCAAGGTCTCTGCGTGGGATTGGTGCTCGCCCTTCTATTCGGTTACGGCCCAATTGTGATCACTTCCTGGGGCATAGTGTTGCACAGGTTTGCAGACGCTCCGCTGGTGCGCGAGGCGGTGGCCGAGATCGATCGGGCGCTGGAGGAGAATCGCGGTCTCAAGGTTGCGGTCGGCCCGGGAGCCGCGGCTTTCGATGCCGAAAACTTGCGCGTCATCCCGGTCTTTCGCGGCAATCCGCTGCCAATCGACTCGACTGCCTGGACCGACTTCAAGCAGCAAGGCATAAGCGATCAGATCGTTCGACGCGCGATAACGGAGTGTCGGGTCGATATTTGGCTGCTGCCCGCAGGTGCACCGTTTATCTCGAAGAGCGGTTATGACGGAGCAAATATCTATTCAGCGGAAGTGCTCGCCGACTTTAAGGCTACCTATGTGAAGCAGAGTTTAGGTCAGGTATTCGACCAATGGAGATGCGCGCCGCAAGACGTTGATTCCGGAACCGACGGCGTCACCAAGAACAGGAATGAAGCCGGCTCTCCGGCCGAGCCCTCCTGACCCACGCGGATCGATCATCGACCATCCGGCGTATCGCGATTTAGGGAAGGTGAGGGCGAGTATAAGAAAACGTTTTTCAACTGAGAGCTGTCTTTGCGGCGATGTTTATGTTGTTAGCCGTTGTGTTGCGCCGATTTCTCGGGTCATGCTTCACTATCTTGCGGATACGACGTCTGCTTCCGGAGGTGTGATATTGGACCGGCTGAAGCTCAAATCCCGATTGCGGTGGCTGGTTAGAGGTGGCTTAGGGGCTATCTTGCTCATTCAAATGGAGGCCTTCGGCGTCGGTGACCTGCCGGTGTGGGGTTAGAAGCGTCTCCGGGGGTGCTTTGCTCTTTCGAGTATTTCCACTGCGGCGATCATTGAAGCGCTGGAGATCCCAGACCGCAAACGCCACTCACCCGCCAGGCGGCTCGCACAGCTGAGATACGCATGGGACCGGCATGGGCTCATCGGATTCGGTAGCATACAATATTGCGCACCACATCCGCAGTCTCAATCAGCGCGGGCAGGTAACACGGGGCGGTCTTGCGCGGCTCCAGGAAGGGCGGGAAGTACGAACCCTGGCGCAGCTTGGGGATGCGCAGGCTCAACGGGCCGAGCCGGGTGTCGAGGCTGCGGTCGCGTAGCCATTGCGATAATTGAGCCGATCGGCGCTGCGCTCGTGGCGGCCGGCGCCGATCAGGCCTTCGACATCGGCTTCCATCAGGATTTGCAGCACCGCGTCCGCCACGGCTCGCAGGAAATCGCCGTCGCCGCTCTTCTGCAGCAGCTCGACCAGCGCCATTCTCTCATCGGTCATCGGGTCCTCGGTGGGCTTCGGGTGGGTGATGCAACGCCACCTTAGCCGACCCTCCCGGTGACCACCCGTCGCTCACGCGCGCACCGAGCTCCATGTTAATGGGGCATTCCCCCCAGCGCGCGCTTACCACCGAATTTCCACCACCACCGCGGACGCTAACTGGGCCCCGGCCTTGCGCCACGGCTGTACGGTTGAGCGAAGTTGGTGTTTGCAGCAACCCGAGAACAACTCTGGATCCCCTTGACCGGGCTTGTCCCGGTCATCCACGGCTTCCCGGCGGTCCAGACAGCCTCCCTCCAAGACGTGGGTTGTATAGTGATAGTCCCCGATATAGGGGGACGCCGGCGGGCACTCCGATCGTGGGTAGGTCTTGTCGACCGTGGCCATCTCGGACCCGCCGGCGTCGCGGTCGAACCCGCGAACGGTAGACTGGGCTCTCGCCCGCATACAATCCGGCGTGCTGACCAAGATGCAGATGTGTATTTAGGTGAGCAGTGATATGGCCGACAAGCTGATTGTTGGGATCGATGTCTCCAAGGATTGGCTCGACCTTTGTGCTTCCAATGGGGCCGGGGTCGAGCGGATCGCGAATACGCGCGAGGCGGTGGCGGCCTGGCTGGAGCGGGTTGCTCCCGGGCTGATCGCCTGCGAGCCGACCGGCGGCTACGAGCGCACCCTGATCGCGGCCGCGCGCGAACGCGAGATCCCCTTTATCCGGGTCCACCCCAATGACGTCGTGGCCTTCCGCAAGAGCCGCGGCATCAAGGCCAAGACCGACGCCATCGACGCCCGGCTGATCTTGGCGTTCGTGTGCGACAAGCTGGCCCGCGCCGAATTGCGCACCAGCCTGATCGGCGACGAGCGGTTGCGCGCGTTGGCGGCGCGCCGCCGGCAGCTCGTCGATGCGCTGCAGGCCGAGCGCTGCCGGCTGGACGCGGCAGCGCTGCCCGCGGTGCGCGCCAGCCTCGAAGCGGTCATCGCCGTGCTGCGGCAATCTCTGGAGACGCTCGAGGCCGAGCTGCCGAGGCCATCGCGGCGCACCCGCAGACCGCCGAACTGGCCAAGCTGTTGCAGACCATCTTCGGCATCGGCCCGGTGGCGGCGATCACGCTGATCGCCGATCTGCCCGAGCTCGGCCTGCTCTCGGCCAAGCAGATCGCCGCCCTGGTTGGCCTGGCGCCGCACACCAAGCGCAGCGGCAAGACCCGCTACCGCGAGACTACCGGCCACGGCCGGCCGGGCGTGCGCCGCGTCCTCTTCAATGCCGCTCGTGCCGCCGTGCGCCATCCCTCGCTCTTCAAAGACTTCTACGACCGCCTCGTCACCGACAGCCGACGGCCCGGGAAAAGCCTGCCCCAGCGAAAGCGGGGGTCGCCCTCACCGCCGTGATGCGCAAAATCCTGATCACCGCCAACGCGGTCGCCCGAGATCGTCAGCCCTGGCGTGGCCGCCCCGCAGCCGGCACACCGGGCCGACCGCATGCCGAGCAAACTGCCCATCGGGCAGGTCGGGTCAAGGCCGCAGCCGCGCCCCGCCCGGTGGCGCGCAGCGCCAGCCTTGAGGCGGCCTGACCGATGGGCCACCCCCGACTATTCGGCTTGACGGCGTCCACGGTAGATGGCCGGGACAAGTCCGACCAAGTCCCGCCACGGGGAACTCTGGTTGTGTCGGTCATTTCCGGCACCTGCTATCGGTTGCGGCAAAATACTGAACCGGACAGCCGTGGCCTTGTGCCGGGTATCGACGGAAGCTGGCAAGACGGCTGCCGCGGTCCTTGGGTGCCCACGGATCAAGTCCGTGGGCTGAAGGCCCAGGGGTCGAGCCCGGCCACGAACGAGAAGGTGTAGCTTGCGTTTGGGTCTGAGCACTAGGATGCCAAAAATGGAAACCGAAACGGGTGGGGCGGAATGTCGGCTGCATCAGGTTTCGGGCGGGTGAGGTCGACCGCTGCCGGGAGCAGCAGATGGCTTCTCGCCGCTCGACGCTGCTGCGCTCCGCTAGCCTTGTTGCGAGTGGCGATCGCGCTGCCGGTCGCCGCGTGCAGTTACTCGCCGACAATGGATCTGCTCGGCTCCTACTTCCCGGCCTGGATGCTGTGCGCGGTAATCGGCATCGTCGCCTCCGTTATCATCCGGCAGATCCTCGCGGTGGCCGGTATCAACGAGTACGTCGTCGCCCCGCTGCTGACCTACGCCGCCCTCGCGGTGTCCGCCACGTTGCTTGCCTGGCTGCTCTGGTTCGGTCACTGAGCGATGATGGCATTTCGCAAGGCGCTCGGCATCCTGGTGAGCTTGCTCGCGCTGGCTGGCCTCCTGGTGACCGGTGTGCTTGCAGCGCGGCGGATCGATCAGCGGCCGCGCACTGACGATGCCTATCTGCAGGCCGACCTCGTCCACATGGCTCCGGACGTCAGCGGCCGGATCGTCGAGCTCGACGTGCGCGACAACCAGGCGGTGCGAAAGGGCGACGTGCTGTTCCGGATCGACCCGGAACCTTACCGAATGCGCGTGGACCAGGCTCGCGCAGCGGTGCGCGGCCTGGAGGCGAAGCTTGCCCTGACCGCCGACCAGGTCGCGGCGCAGACCTCCAAGGCTGGTGCCGCCGAACGCGGCATCAACAGCGCCGAGGCGCAGCGGGCTCTCGCTTCGAGCACGCTGGCGCGGATGGAGCCGCTGCTCGGGCCCGGCTTCGTCACCGCGCAGCAGGTCGACCAGGCGCGCACGGCGCAGCGCACCGCGCAGATCGCGCTGCAGCAGGCGCAGCTGCAGGCGGACGAGGCGCGCCAGGCCATCACCAACACCAAGCCCACCGAGGCGGAGCTGGAAGGCGCGCGCGCGACGCTGGCCCTCGCCGAGCGCGACCTTAACAAGACGGTCGTGCGCGCGCCCTGCGATGGCCGGATCACCGCGCTCGACATCGCCGCCGGGGAGTTCGCCGCCACCGGCCACCCGCTGTTCACGATCATCGACACCGAGCACTGGTATGCGATCGGCAATTTCCGCGAGACCGACCTCGCCGGAATGGAGCCGGGGCAGCGCGCGACCGTCTACGTGATGGCGCAGCCAAGCCGCCCGCTGCGCGGCCAGGTCGACAGCCTCGGCTGGGGTGTCGCGTCGGATGTGAGCGCCACGATTGGCGGCCTACCGCATGTTGAGCGCACCCTCAACTGGGTGCGGATCGCGGCACGCTTCCCGGTACGCATCCTGCTCGACGCGCCGCCCGACGACCTGATGCGCTTTGGCGCCACGGCGGTAGTCGTGATTGATAAATGAACCGGCATGCCGAGCGTCGCGGCCCGGCGCCGGAGGTGGATGAAGGCGATGCGCGCGACCTCGTTGCACTGCTGCGCCGCGAGCTGCGCCCGACCCCCGGCCGGCTCGGCGACTGCGCGCGCATTGTTGTCGTCCTTCTAGCCCTTGTCGCGATCGCGGAAACGTTTCGCATCTCCGAAATTGCCCTCTCGGGCTATATTGTTCTGTTCGTATCGGGTCGCGAGGCGGTCACGACGATCCTGACGGCGCTGCTCGCGGGCACCGCCGTCATCCTGGCGATTTTCGTGGCGATCGCGGTCTTCATGCTCAGCCTCTCGGAGCCGGCGCTGCGGATTCCGCTGATGGCAGCAATGACCTTCGTCGCGATGTTTCTTTCGCGGACCGCGACGCCGGGACCGGTGTTTTTCGTCGCCGGTTTTATCATTGCCTACGGCCTGACAATGGGCGACCAGGTGCTCGGCCTCGCGCTGCAGCCGGCAACCGCGGCCAATGCCGAGCAGTTCGCCTTGCCGGAGATCGTCTTCGGCCCGCCGGAAGAAGCGTTGGTGCGTTTTCTCCTCTGGCTGAGCCTGGCCGTTGCCCTCCCCATCATACTGGTAATCGTCGCCAACCTGCTGACCGGGCGCGACCCGGCACTCCTGCTGTACCAGGCGCTGGCCGAGCGACTGGCAACGGCAGCACGCTTTTGCGCCGGCGAGAGCGGAGCGGAAAGCCGGCTCGAAGCCCAAGCCTTCGAAGGCACAACACAGCTGCACAAGTTGCACCATCTCGCCAGCCTGCTGCACCGCGGCCGGCGCCGCCCGGTCTGGGGCGCGTCGCTGATCGACGAGATCGGCCGGCTCGGCCTCCTGCTGCTCGCCTGGTTCCGCGTCGCGGGCGACGCGCGCAACCCGCTGGTTTCGGCGGCGGTCGCGTGCCGCGCGGCCGAACGCGCGCTGCAGGACCGAGAGGCCCCGAGCCCCGAACCGGTCACCATCACCGCAACCGGCGCCGCCCAACCGGTGGCCGATCGGATCTCGCGCACGCTGCGCGCGATCGAGGAGACATTGGCGGGAACGGCGGCAGGGCAGGAAGCGCATGGCGCAGCGACGGCGCCGCAACGGCTGCTGGCGGCGGATGCGTTCACCAACCCGGAACACGCCCGCTTCGCCCTCAAGGTCACGCTGGCGGTGATGATCTGCTATTTCGCCATGAACATGACCGACTGGCCGGGCATCCACACCTGCGTCATCACCTGCTTCTTCGTCGCCCTCGGCACTGTCGGCGAGACGATCCACAAGGCGATGCTGCGCTTCATCGGCTGCCTGATCGGTGCGGCGCTCGGCCTCGGCGCGATCCTGCTGCTGATGCCGCTGATGACCGATCTTGGCGACCTGCTCCTGATGCTGGCGCCGGTGACCTTGCTCGCCGCCTGGGTCGCCAGCGGCAGCGAGCGCATCGCCTATGCCGGCCTGCAGATCAGCCTCGCCTTTTATCTTGTCGTGCTGCAGGGCTATGGCCCGACGATCGACATGTATACAGCGAGGGACCGCACCATCGGCATCCTCTTCGGCAATATCGTGATCTTCGTAATATTCACGACGATTTGGCCGGTGAGCGTGGCGAACGTGGTGCGCACGAGCCTCGCCAGGGCATTAGAACAACTGGCGGCGCTGGTAGGATTGGGTGCCCGCGCCGATGGCGAGGTTTCGCAGGCCGCTCGGTCCGCGGCCGAGATGGCGTTCGGGCAGGCGATCACGCAGGCGCGCGCGGTCCTGGTCAACGATCCGTTCGAAACGAGCGAGGTGCGGGGCGCCGTCGGAAGGCGGCCGATCGACGCAGCTGTGGTAGAGGAGGTCGGTGGGCTGTTCATCCCCGTCTCGGCGATCCTCGATTTGCGCACCGATCTGGTCGGGCACGACCTTCCGCAGCCAATGCCCGACGCGATTCGCGCATATCACCAGGCGCTGGCAGCGTGGTTCCGGCAGGCAGCGTCATGGACGCGCAGCGGCGAGGGAGCGGGCGAGGTGGTAGGCGGGCTACCGGAACCGCCGGCCCTATCCGGCCTCGGTGATCACCTCACGGCGCTCGCGACATGGTACGGCGTGCTGCACCAGGACATCCGGAAAATTCTCGACGAGGTGGGTCCGCAACCGCAGCCGGTGATCGCGCCGCCGGTCGGAGATGCATTCCATGCTGCCGGCTAGGTTCCGACGCATTGCCCTTGCCGGATGTGCGCTGCTCGGAGCCTGCAATGACACGCGCGACTTGGCACCGGCTTCACCCGACACTCCGTGGCAATTCCAGCCGTCCAAAGAAGCGCCGGCAACCCCTGAATCCGCTGTCGTCGCAGCCCGGCAGTTCGCGGTACCGGAGAACACGGCAGTCCAGTTGCCGTCGCCGGCCGATGTTGATCCCAACCATGCCTATTCGCTCGTCGAGTTGATCGATATCGCCCAGCGCCGCAACCCGGCGACGCGCGTCGCCTGGGAACAGGCGCGGCAGGCGGCGATCAATGTCGGCATCTCACGCGCCGCCTATCTTCCGGCGCTGACGGCGAGCGCGGTTGCCGGCTGGGAGCACTTCGTAACGCCGTTCCCCAGCAACCTCGTTCCCCAAGGTTTCATCATTTTCAACGCTCAGGAGTTAATCCCGCAGCTCGCGGTAAACTATCTGCTGCTCGATTTCGGCGGCCGCGCAGCCGCGGTCGAAGCGGCGGGTCAGCTTTCGATCGCCGGGAACGTGGCATTCACGGCGGCGCATCAGCAACTGATCTTCAACGTGGCCCGCGCGTACTTCACGTTGGACGGCGCCGACGCCGCCGTACGCGCGGCGCGGCAAGGCTTGGCCGATGCGCAGGTGGTGCAGCAATCTGCCGAGGCGCTGTTCGGCCGCGGTCTCGACACCATCGTTGACGTCCAGCTCGCCCGGCGCGCGACGGCGCAGGCCCAGTACGATCTGGCACAAGCCAATACCGCGCAGCACGACGCGATGTACACGCTGCTTGCGGCGATGGACCTGCCGCCGACCACGAACCTGCGCGTGGCGGACGCGTCCAAGCGACCGCTGCCGCAGCGCACCGCACGCACTGTCGACGACGTGCTCAGCGAGGCGCTGCGGCGGCGGCCCGACCTGCTCGCCGATGTGGCGAAGCTGCGCGCGACGGATGCGGAAATCGCGGCCGCACGCTCCGCTCTGGCCCCGAAGGTTTCGCTGGGCGCAAACGTGCAGGGCAATCTCGGCCGGCTAAACGTAAACAACTCGCCCTATTTCTCGGTCAACAAGCCGCAGGGCGCCGCTTTGCTGAAGTTCGAATGGCCGCTCTACACAGGCGGACTGTTGCAGAACAAGCTGAGTCTCGCCCAGTCGAAGCGCGAAGAGGCGGCGGCCGCGCTGCAGGAGCGCGCCGACCATGCTTTGCGCGAGGTGGCGCTTGCGTACGACCAGGTCGACACGGGGCTGCTGCAATACGATGCCGCCATCGCCCTGCAGACTGCATCCGAGGCCGCCTTCCACAGCGCCAGCGACGCCTACGCGCACGGCGTCGGCACACAGACCGACGCGACGTCCGCGCAGACGGGGCTCGCGACGGCGCGCGCCGCGGTGGCCCGAGCACACACGCAGTCGCTGATCAACGCGGCAGCACTTGCCTTCGCGACCGGCGAGCTGACGTCAAGTACCGATTTCGCCGCCCCGACACCGCGATAAGGCTGCGGACCGGAACGGGTTGGTGCCTCGCCGTCTTCCGAGGAGGCATTCCTGCATAATTTCGCGGGCGATCTCCCGGAGGCGAAGGCGAAGGTGCTTTTCGCGGTGCAGCGGCCGTTTCACAAGGCCCTGCTCACCGGCAAGACTACGCACGCGGCATGGCGTTCGAAGCCGACTTGCGGTTCATGGCGAAGCGAATGGGAGCCAACACGATGGCCGTGCGGTCGACATGATCGATGCCGGCAAAAAGAAGGCCGCCGAACTGGCAAGGCAATTCTGACGTTGGTTGCCGAATGAAAAGCCCGACTGGGCCCGGCGCGGCTATGCCCGCCTGTTCCACGACAGCGTGCTGCAGGCCGACGAGGGCTGCGACTGCGACTGCGACTTCGACTTCATGGTCGACCGGACCAAATTTAAGCGGCGGCTCCCGACCGGCGCGTCTCGCCAGGCCGCATGCCGAAGCGGCGCTGGAAGGCGCGGCTGAATGTGCTCTCCGACTGATAGCCCACCTCTGCCGCGATCGCGGCGAGCGTCGTGGTGCCGGCCGTGAGCTTGCGCCGGGCGAGGCCGAGCCTGAGCTCGGTCAGGAAGGCGAGCGGCGCCATGCCGGCGGTCTTCTGGAACAGTCGCACTAAGGTCGCGCGCGACGCGCCGGCGTGGGTCGCGAGCTCGTCGAGCGTCCAGTCGCGCGCCGGTGCCTCGAGCATGGCCGCGAGCGTCCGGGCCGATTGACGATGGCCGAGGAGCGCCAGCAGGCCCGGATGGGCCGGCTCGCGCGCCAGATGGGTGCGCAGGACCATGACCAGGAGCGCGCTCGCGAGATCGGCCGAGATGGCGGCGGCGCCCGGCCGTGCCATGTCGAGTTCGTCGCTGATCGCTGCCATCAGCTGGCACAGCCGCTCGCAGTCCGGATCCTGCCGCGTGCGCAGCACGATGACCGGCGGCAGGGTCGCCAGGATCAGGTTCTGGTGCGCCTGCTCGAACAGCAGCCGGCCGCACACCAGTTCCGTCTCGGGTTCGGCCTCGACGTTCGTCTTGACCAGGATGGCGCCGGTGTGCCCGAGGCGCAGATCGGCCGTCCGCGCTAGGCTCGCGGGGGTCGCGGCGCCGCGCACCGTGTGCGCGCCGCCGTGCGGCAGCACCGCGACGTCGCCGGTCTCGAGCGGGATCGGTTCGATGCCTACCACCTCGATGACGCAGCGACCTTGGGCGACCAGATGGAACGGCGCCCAGCCGCCGGTCGAGATCTCGTGCGGCGAGGCCCACTGCGCGCCGAACCGGCACAGGCTTTCGAGTTCCGGCCTGACGCGCAGCAGGGGGGCGAGCCCGCTCAAGGCATCGGTGGACCCGTATGGCGTCGTGGCGGGCGATTGACCCTTTCCGCGAGATCGATCCACCCGAGATCGATCCGTTGGGCCATCGGCTTGAGCCGGGCGGCCATCGGTTCTGCTCAGCATCGGCTCTACCTTCCTCCTGTACCGGCCGCGCCACTCCACCAAGCGGCCCCGCAGATCAGGAGATTTAAGTGGCCGAGGTCGCAGTGTCGCGGCAGATGTTCCAGGAAATCTTGATGCTAATCGCCCGACTGCGGGCCCCGCCGGCGCCAGCGTGACCGGGAAATGGGATCGAGTACGACAGGCGGAGACGGCGGAGGTGCGACTTGATCAAGGCAGTACAGCCGGCTCTAGCGCCTCAGCGCGATTGACCGCCCGTCTTCGGACCGCCTACTGTGCACGCGGTGCGTGATTGTCGTTGCCAAGGAAGCTCAAGGGCCCGATCACGGCCTCAATACCCTCGGAATCTGGGGAATGTCGGTTACTATGCCTTGGATAGGCTGCTCACCCGGGAAATCTCGGAAGGAGAACGACGATGAAGAAGGTCGTGAGTACGTTTGTAATGGCTGCACTCGTAGGTGTCGCCGTTTGCGCCCAGGCCGACGAGCCCCGGCACCCCCCCGGCTACACTAACGCCGATATCAATGGCGGTTACGGATGCAATGTTAGCGGAACGCTCGCGGGCGCTGGCATCGTAGCAACGGCGCAGTATCATCCGGAGGGCGACGGGACGTTCAGCGAAAGCGTTTTCACACTGAACATAGCCGGCATTGGTGTCTGCCAATATTCGCTGGAGCCAGGCACCGGCACGTATGATGTAAGCGCCAACGGCACGGGCCTTGCGCAAGCCGTTTATTCCCGGCAGTCGGGATCGGCTATGAGCTGTCCGGTTGTGTTCAACAGTCATCTCAGCTTTGTCTGTTCAGGGGCGAGGATCACCGCCAATACCTGTGATATCGCCACTTTGGATCCCGGTGTACTGCTGAGCGGGACCTGCAAAAAACAGAATAAGTAACGTCGGAAGCCTGTGCGGGATTATTGAGGCGTCATCGCGGTCAGCCTCCCGGATTCCCAAGCGCTGCCACAACTAGCGGTCGCTGCCGCTCGTCGGCCGTGTAGGTTCGATACACCGGCCGTTTTTCGGCTAAAAGGCTCCGTACGACCTCGGCCGGTGGGAACGGGCTGAAGTTGAGCTGCATCCGAGTCAAGGTGTTGATAAGTGGCGGTGCCCAACGAGGGCTAGCGTCGCGAGAACGAGAACCACAGTAAACCCGCTAAAGTAGTTGGCGGGTTCACGGATAAAGCGGCGCCTCGGGGCACCACTTTATTGTTGAGTCCCGGCAGGACAGGGCGATCGACCTTAAGATGTCTATGCTCGGCTGGAACACGTATCGCCAGCAGCTGACCATGAAGGTCGGCGAGATCGCCAAGCTCAGCCCGGATACGATCAAGGGTCATCAGGCGCTGAGCGCCGCCGGCCAGCTCGTTGGTATCGGTCGTTGGGCAACGGGATCGGCCAAACTCCTCGGAGCTGCAACGGTTATCACCTGCTCGCTTCGCCTTACAGCTTGGCCGATCCGGCAGGCAGCTCACAGCGAATGGCACAGCTGCAGCACGCTTGTGCCGTTGTAATGGGGCTCGACCGGCCGGGAAACCTCTATGACACATGCATCAGACGTCTCAGCGACACTTTATCCGAATTGGACCAGGCGCGGGTGGCTTCGACGAATCAAACCGCATGTGTGCAGGAGGGACACAAGATCGGTTCGCCAGCTTATGCAGTCTGCGTGGTAAACGCAGAACAATCGCCAGCAGGCCAGACTGCTCATCGGTCAAGCATCCACTGAAGCAGCCATTCCTAGCCGAATACGCCAAGCAAGGAGAAAGCAATGTCACGCACGATCTTAATTGGCATTTTTGCCGCTTTTGCTAGCGGCAGGTGGCACTCGCAGCGGTAACGCCATCGAGAGCGCCAATCAAACCGAATGGGCGCGATCGCGTCTGGCCTGTGCCAATGTCGGTATCGACCCTGGCAGCAGCGCCTTCAGTCAGTGCGTCGTCCATCTCTACTACTCCCTATGGAACGAGCAGAACGAGTTCGAGCGCTGATTAGGGAACGCCCCCAGTCGAACGAGATGCAAAGCATCGGGTTCGATGGCGACAGTGGCGTCGAGATTGGGGCTCCGCCCGAGATCGATCCGTTGGGCCATCGACTTGAGCCGGGCGGCCATCGGTTCTGCTCAGCATCGGCTCTACCTTCCTCCTGTACCGGCCGCGCTACTCCACCAAGCGGCCCCGCAGATCAGGAGATTTAAGATGTCCATGCTCGATTGGAACACCTATCGCCAGCAGCTGACCATCAAGGTCGGCGAGATCGCCAAGCTCAGCCCGGATACGATCAAGGGCTATCAGGCGCTGAGCGCCGCCGGCCAGAAGGCTGACCTGCTGGGCGCAAAGACACGCGAGCTGATCTCGCTCGCGGTCGCGGTCGCGATCCGCTGCGACGGCTGTATCACGGTCCACACCAAGGCGGCGATCGCTCAGGGTGCCACCCGCGAGGAGATCGCCGAGGCGTTGGGCGTCGCGACCGCAATCAACGCTGGCGCCGCCGTGGTCTATTCGGCCCGGGTGCTCGACGCCTACGCCCAGGCGGCCAACGCCTGAACCCGCTCGCGCGAAAGGAGCATGGATCATGCGCTCCGTCGTTGACACCGTGCTGGCCCGTCTCGGGGCCAGCGACCGCCTGGGCCTCGCCCTCATGCGTGTCGCCATCGCGGTCATCTTCCTGTGGATCGGCGCATTGAAGTTCGTGCCGTATGAGGCGGACAGCATCACGCCGTTTGTCGCCAACAACCCCGTTATGTCGCTGTTATACAAGCATCCCGACCAGTATCGGGCGCATCTGACCCGAGAGGGCCAGCTGGTGCCGGCCGAGCGCGCTTGGCAGACCGAGAACAACACTTACGGCTTCTCTACCGGTCTGGGCGTGGTCGAATTGACCATCGGCGCGCTGGTATTGCTCGACCCGGTCTCGGTGCCGCTGGGCTTTCTGGGTGCGCTCCTGGCGTTCCTGACGCCGTTTGTGACGCTCTCGTTCCTGGTGACGACGCCAGAGGCCTGGGTCCCGGCGCTGGGGGACGCCGAGCATGGCTTCCCCTATCTCTCCGGTGCCGGCCGCCTGGTGCTGAAGGATACGGCGATCCTGGCGGGCGGCCTGCTCATCCTGGCGGACTCGGCCCGCTCGCTCCGGCGGAAGCTCACGGCGGCCCCTTCGGGGAAGGAAGGGTCGGTGAAGGCGAGAGGCGTGACGGTGGCGGCCGAATGAGCCTACCGATCTCTCGGAAGATCCCTTGGGCCGAACGTCATTCGAGCGCCCTCCCGGTCTGGAAGGGCGCTCGAACGCGTCGATCGGCCCCATTCGGACAAAGTCCGCACCGGCGCCTGGCAATGTTCATTTCGTGCGACAGACGACCACTTCCACAGGAAGCGGCGGCCGCCCCTGCTCAAACGCCCTGCTTAGTGCAGTGCAGTTACGTTAAGCCTGGCTATTGCATCAACTCTCGGCCCTTTCGGCCATTCACACGGGCGGCAGCAAGGCGCGGTCACGCGCGCGCCGCGGTGGCCCGAGCTCACACGCAGTCGCTGATCAACGCAGCGTCTCTTGCCTTCGCGACCGGCGAGCTGACGTCAAGTACGGATTTCGCCGCCCCGACACCGCGATAAGGCTGCGGACCGCCGCTGCGCAGGGGCTGCTACTTCCGGCGGAAGCCTTGGCCGCGATCGCCGGTGCAACTTGCGCTGCCGGGGTAGGGCCTACCTGCCGCTTGGATAGCTGATCGAAGAATATACGGTACGAGCGCAATTGTCAATATTGACAATGCGTATTTCATAAATTATATATGGGTTCGTAGGGCGGAAAAGCGCCAGCGCATTCCGCCAACGTTCGATCCATAGCGGGCCTCGTTTAGACAAAGTCCCGCATCGTTGCGGTTGTAACCCGTAACCCGTCGGAAAGACGGAACGTGGTTCATGGCGGAATGCGCCCGCGCTTTTCCGCCCTACGGTCCCTCGATGGAGAGAATAACGGTCCGAGCTAAATTATCAATGCGTATATGATAAATTACATATGATAATATCGCAAATCGCTTGGTGAACGATGCCCTGCCTCTCCCTCCCTGCTGTCTCCCTCAGCACCGGCTATCGGCTCCCTGCTCGCCGGGTCTGGCATTTGGCTTCTACGTATTTGATTTACATCGTCTTATGGTCGATGCAACGAGGAATTTTGAGGGCCGATTCGATTTTTGTCCCTGCTCTCAGGGAGGGGAGCTGCCGGCATGGCCGAGCCGCGGCTTCACCCCGCGGCATGCGACCGGCGCGTCTTCGGGGCCGTCTTCGAGGCCTCGTTCGCCTCGCTCTCGGCGGTGACTTCGACCTCGACGGTCATGCCGAGCGAATCGGAGGGAAAGCCGGTCCATGTGCCGGAGATCGGGATCGCCTGACGGGGGTCTCGGGCGACCGCGACCCGGATCAGATCGTGATTGCCGACGATGCCGTTGGTCGGATCGAACTCGATCCAGCCGGCACCAGGGAGGTACACCCGGACCCACGCGTGAGTGGCGCCGCCGCCGACCCGCCGGCCTTCGTGGACATAGAGATAGCCGGATACGAAATGTGCAGCGAGCCCGAGCGAGCGCACAGCTTCCATCATCAGCACCGCGAAATCGCGGCAGCTGCCACTCCCCAGCCGCAAAGTCCTGACCGGGTCCTGCACACCGCCTTCCTCACGCTTGACATAGGTCAGATTCTGCCTGGTCGCGTGGGTCATCGCTGCAAGCAGCTCAGTCGTTATGGTGCGGCCGTCATTGCGCAAGAACTGCCGCGCCCACTCGTCGACTTCGTGCTCTGGATCGAGGTATTGCCGCTCCATGGCTCGCAACAAATCGGGCATTTCGTCGGCGCCGTAGGTGAACGGGTACCGTCTCGCATATTCCTCGATCTGAAAGTCGAGGACATCGGTCGAGGACTGGTCGAGGCGAATGACGCTCTCAAACTGAAGCTCCTCAGCTCGCCCGCCGAACCGGGCAACGGCAACGCAATTGCCAAACACGTCGTGGACCCACCGGATTTCCGTGGGTTCCGGCGTGATCACGAGCTTGGCCTCGAGCAGCTTCTGGTCGTAGTAGTCCCGCGGCCGCAGCATCATGCGATGTTCGCCAAATGCGACCGGCTGCTTGTAGCGGTAGGTGGTGACGTGGCGAACAGTGATGACGGGCATCGCCTCTGCCTATTGCGGGGTTGCCGTCTGCGCCTGGGCCGCTTCGGGCGGGTAGCCGAAGAAGGCGGTCGAGAGGTCGCGGGTGACGGCGCTCAGCTGCTGTTGCATCAGGTCGAGGAACTCATGGAGACCCTCGCTCAGAATCGTCGCTATGTCGAGGGTACCGAGGACGGCGCGCAGTCGGTCGAGCTCCTCGGCAGCGGCGTTGCCGTGGCGCAGCATATAGCGCGACTTGACTTCGCCGAGCAGCCGGTCGGCCTCGCGCACGCAATGATGGACCGAGCGCGGGAAGGCCTGGTTGAGCAGCAAGAAGCCCGCCACCCGGGCCGGCGTGGTGCTGGCCGTGTGCAGCCGCCGGTAGGCGTGGTAGCCGGCCGCCGAGCGCAGCAGCGCATTCCACTGGCTGACATCGGTCGGCGAGCCGACATCGGCGCCGCTGGGCAATAGCAAGTGGTACTTGATATCGAGCAGCCGCGTGGTCTGGTCGGCGCGCTCGATATAGCGGCCGAGCTGATAGAAATACCAGCCCTGGTCGCGGAAGAAGGTGCCCTCGGTGATGCCGGTATGAGCTTGGCAAGCCTCTTTTATCGAGCCGAGCAGGGCGGCGAGCTTGCCGGGCATCAGGTCGGCCTCGCTCAGCCCCGCGAGGCGATTGTGGAACACGTTGAGCTGTACCCACATCTCGGTCGAGATCAACGGCCGAAGGGTGCGCGCATTCTCCCTGGCATAGCGGACAGCACTGATGATCGAGTTCGGGTTGGCGCCATCGATGACGTAGAATTTCACCACGCTCTGCGCTGTCGCCGCCGGGCGGGCGGCGAAAAAGCGCTCCTCGTCCGAATTCAGCTGGACGATCGAGCGCCAGTTCTGGCCGCCATGGCTGTCGCGCGAGAAGGTCTCGTTGACGTCGAGGATGCGCGCAAGGTTCTCGGCGCGCTCGACATAGCGCGCTAGCCAAAAGATGCAGTCCGCGAAGCGGGCGAGCAGAACCTCACTCAAGGACCCAGGTGTCCTTCGAGCCGCCGCCCTGCGAGGAATTGACCACCAGCGAGCCGCGGCGCAGCGCCACCCGCGTCAAACCCCCGGGCAGGACCCACGTGCTCGACCCGGTGACCGCAAACGGCCGCAGGTCGACGTGGCGCGGTTCGATGTGGCCGTCGACCAGGGTGGGTGCGACCGACAGATTGACGCAGGGCTGGCTGATATAGTTTTCCGGGTCGGCGACGAGCTTTGCCCGGCATTCGTCGAGCTCCTGCAGGCTCGCCCTCGGACCAACCGTGATGCCGTAACCGCCGGCTTCGCCGACCGGCTTGACCACGAGCTCGGTGAGGTGATCGAGGGTATAGCGCAGCGCCTTCGGCTCGCGGCAGATATGGGTCTCGACATTGGGCAGGATCGGATCCTCGCCCAGATAGTATTTAATGATGCGGGGCATGTAGGCGTAGACCGCCTTGTCGTCGGCGACACCCGTACCGACGGCATTGGCGAGCGCCAGGTTGCCCGCCCGATAGGCCCGCATCAGCCCGGGGACGCCCAGCATGCTGTCGGGAATGAAGGCCTCGGGGTCGAGATAATCGTCGTTGATCCGGCGATAGATCACGTCGACATGCGCGAGGCCGCCGGTGGTCCGCATAAAGACGCGGTCGTCCTCGACCACCAGATCCGGGCCTTCCACCAGCGGCACGCCCATCTCGCGCGCCAGAAAGACATGCTCGAAATAGGCCGAGTTGTAGGTGCCGGGCGACAGCAGGACGACCTGTGGGTTGGCAACCCGGGGCGGCGCCACCTCCTGCAATGCGGCGATCAGCTTGGCGCCGTAATTGTCGATCGGGCGCAGGCCGATGTCGTCCAGCAGATCGGGGAAGGCGCGCAGCATCATGTGCCGGTTCTCGACGACGTAGCTGACGCCGGAAGGAGTGCGGGCGTTGTCCTCGAGGACCAGGAAGGTGCCGCGCTCGTCGCGCACGATGTCGGTGCCGCAAATGTTGACATAGGTCTTGTGCGGGAGATCCACACCTCTCATCAGCGGGCGGTAGTTGCGATTGCCGAGGATCAGCTCGGGCGGGATGACCCCGTCCCGCAGCACGTGCTGCTCATGGTAGATGTCGTCGAGCAGCAAGTTGAGTGCGGTGATCCGCTGGATGATGCCGCCCTCGATGTGCCGCCACTCCTCGGCCGACAGGATCCGCGGGAGCACGTCGAACGGCAGGATGCGGTCGATCGTCTTCGCATCCGAATAGATCGTAAAGGTGATCCCCAGATTGTAGAGCTCGGCATTGGCGGCGGCCGCACGCTCTTTGAGCGCATCGATCGACAGACCGGAGACGCGTCCCCTGACGACCTCGCTCGCCGCCCCGCGCAACATCTCGCAATAGAATCCCTGCGGATCGTAATCGTCGAGGATCGAGGGAGTCATCTGCCCATCAGAGACTTTGGCCGCCCGTTTCGCCAAGCATTTTCCGCGCCATACGGCCGGAAGTCCATCCCAGCGAGCCCGCCGCCTGCCAAACGCCCAAACTTTAGGCTTTCGCCGCAGCCGTGCTCACCTCCGGTCGGCTCGCTGACCGGCAAAACCCGCGCGAGAGCCCCGGCGGGCATGGCACGACCGTTGCTTGCTGGAGCTGGAGCTGGGGCTCTACGCGGAGGCAAAGGTGCGTCGGCGCGACTTCTTGACAGCGACGGGGGCGGTTGCCGGCAGCGCGACCTTGGCGCGGGGCATCCCGACCGCCTGGGCCGAGACGCCCAAGGATACGTTGCTCGTGCTCGTCGAGAATGGCCCCAACAGCCTCGACATCCACGGCGTCGGGACGACCTTTCGCAGCTATGTCGCCTGCTGGAACCTCTACGACCGTCTTTTGACCTTCGCGCCAAAGACTCTGCCCGGTGGCGGCCTCTCCTACGACTACACCAAGATCGAGCCCGAGCTGGCCGAGGATTTCAACGTCTCGCCGGAAGGCATGTCGGTCACCTTCAAGCTCCGCCGCAGCGCCACCTTCCACGATGCCGCCCCGGTGACCGCTCACGATGTCAAATGGTCGCTCGACCGCGCCGTCACGGTCGGCGGCTTTCCGACCTTCCAGATGGCCGCCGGCAGCCTGCAGAACCCCGAGCAGTTCGTCGTCCTCGACGACCACACGATCCGCATCGACTTTCTGCGCAAGGACAAGCTCACCCTGCCCGATCTCGCGGTGGTGGTGCCGGCGGTGTTCAATTCGAAGCTCGCCCGAAGCCACGCCAGCGACAAGGATCCCTGGGCGATGGAGTGGATAAAAACCAACGACGCAGGCGGCGGCGCCTTCAGGCTTGAACGGTGGGTACCGGGCCAGGAGACCGCCTTCATCCGCTTCGACGACTGGAAGAGCGGACCGTTGCCGAAGATCCGCCGCGTGGTGCTGCGCGAGGTGCCTGCCTCGGGCAATCGGCGCGCGCTGATGGAGCGCGGTGACGCTGATCTCTCGGTCGACATGCCGTTCAAGGACGCCGCCGAGATCAAGAAGTCCGGAGCGTACCGGGTGGTTGGCACACCGGTGGAGAACTCGCTGCAGTATGTCGGTCTCGTCACCAAGATGAAGCCGTTCGACGATGTGCGGGTGCGCCAAGCGATCGCCTGGGCCGTGCCTTACGAAGAGATCCACAAGAGTGTCGTCTACGACATCTGCATCCCGATGTCGGGCGCTCCCGTCGGCGGGCAGATTCCAGCCACTTGGCCCCAGCCCTTCCCCTACAGGCGAGACATGGAAAAAGCCAAGGCGCTGCTGGCCGAGGCCGGCTATGGCGGGGGCTTCGAGACGACGATCTCGATCGATCTCGGCGACGCCACGCAATCGGAGCCAACCGCAGTGCTGCTGCAGAGCTCGCTCGCTGAGCTCGGCATCAAGACGCGGATCGAGAAGATCCCCGGCGCCAATTTCCGCAATGCGATGCTGGAGAAGAACCGGGCAATTCACATCGCCAGCTTTGGCGGATGGCTGAACTTTCCCGATTATTACTTCTATTGGGGTTATCACGGCCAGAACGCACTATTCAACACGATGTCCTACCAGAACCCGGCATTGGATAAGCTGGTCGACGCTGCACGGTTCGAGGAAGACCGCGAGGCCTACGAGGATCAAGTCAAGCAGTTCATCCACATCGCGATGGACGATGTCCCGCGTATCCCGCTTTACCAGCAAATCTTGGTGGTCGGGATGCAGAAGAATATCCAGGGCTACACCTACTGGTTCCACCGGCAGCTGGATTTCCGGCAGCTCGAGAAGAGCTGAAACGAGCCAGCTCGACAGGTCCCATCGCATGACGCCCCTCACCCTCCCGCTCCCCGGGTCCCTCCCTCTCGCCGCTTACGGGGAGAAGGTTGGGGCAAGGGGCGGTCTGCGCCCGGTCGTACCCAGCAGGAGGCGGCAATGAGCCGGCTGATCGGCGGCCGGCTGCTGGCGGCGCTGCCCGGCGTCATTGGCGTCATCATCGTGAGCTTTGTGTTGACCCGTGCGCTGCCGGGCGATCCGGCCGCCTATTTCGCCGGACCGGCCGCCACCCAGCAGGCGATCGCCGAGATCCGGCATTCTCTGGGACTAGACCGCAGTCTGCCCGAGCAGTTCGTCGTCTATGTCGACGATCTCGCGCATGGACGGCTCGGCAATTCGCTCTCGACAGGCCAGCCGGTTATCGCGGAGCTGCTGACCCGGCTGCCCGCGTCGATCGAGCTGACCGTTCTGGCATTGTTGCTGTCGGTCGCCATTGCCGTCCCGCTCGGCATTACTGCGGCCCAGCGGCCCAACTCCTGGATCGACCATCTCTGCCGCATCGTGTCGACCGCCGGGGTGAGCCTGCCGACCTTCTTCACCGGGCTGCTGCTGGTGTATGTCTTCTACTACCTACTGGGCTGGGCGCCGGCACCGCTCGGCCGCCTCGATCTCGTCTATTCGCCGCCGCCGGCGCGCACCGGCTTTTATCTCGTGGACAGCCTCCTCGTTGGCGACGGCAGCACAACGATCGCCGCATTGCGCCAGATCACCTTGCCGGCACTGACCCTCGCCATCTTCACCTTGGCGCCGATTGCCCGCATGACGCGCGCAGCAATGCTGTCGGTGTTGAGCAGCGACTTCATCCGCGCGGCGCGGGCGAACGGATTGGCGCGGCGGAGCATCATCTATGTCTACGCGTTCCGCAACGCGATGCTGCCGGTACTGACCACGCTCGGCATGGTCTTCTCGTTTCTGCTCGGCGCCAATGTGCTCGTCGAAAAGGTATTCGCGTGGCCGGGGATCGGCTCTTACGCGATCGAGGCGCTGATCGCTTCCGACTATGCGCCGGTGCAGGGGTTCGTCCTCGCGATGGCGCTCGTCTATATTCTACTGAACTTGCTGATCGACATTCTCTATGGGCTGATCGACCCACGCGCCGCGGTCGCCGCATGAAGGCGGCATTGCGCCATCTGCGCTATGTGCTCGGCGAAAACCCGGTCACCTTGGCAGCTTTCGCCCTTTTTGTCGTGCTGGTGATCGTCGCCCTGCTCGGTCCGTGGATCGAGCCCTACAATCCGCTCGCGACCGACGCGATGCACGCCTTGCTGGCGCCCTCGGCCGATCATTGGTGCGGCACCGATTCAGTCGGGCGCGATATTCTGAGCCGAATCATATCGGCAACGCGGCTCGATCTTACGATCGCCTTTGCCGCCGTCCTATTGTCCTTTGCGGTCGGCGCATTGGCCGGGTTGGCGGCAGGCTATTTCGGCGGCTGGACCGAGCGCGCGGTCGGCCGCGCCGCCGATACGATCATGGCGTTCCCGCTGTTCGTGCTGGCGATGGGGATCGTCGCCGCACTCGGCAATACGATCGCCAACATCGTCTACGCCACTGCGATCATCAACACGCCGCTTTACGCGCGCGTCGCCCGGAGCGAGGCGAGCGTGCTGCGTCAGGCCGGCTTTGTCGAGGCAGCGCGACTCGGCGGCAATAGCGAGCTGCGCATTCTGCTGGCCCAGGTATTGCCCAATACGATGCCGCTCTTGGCGGTGCAGATGTCGCTGACGATGGGCTACGCGATCCTCAACGCGGCCGGTCTCTCCTTTATCGGCCTCGGCATCAGCCCGCCGACCGCGGAATGGGGCATCATGGTCGCCGAGGGCGCCAGCAACATCATCTCCGGCGAATGGTGGGTGGCGCTGTTCCCTGGCCTGGCGCTGATGCTCGCGGTTTTTTGCTTCAACCTGCTCGGCGACGGCTTGCGCGACCTGATCGACCCGCGGAGGCGCACATGAGCGAAGCCCCGCCGCTGCTGGCCGTCAGCGATCTCTCGATCGAGTTCCGCACGCGCAGTGGCACGGTGCGGGCGCTCGAAAAGGTCGGCTTTGATGTCGGCCGGGGCGAAACGGTGGCCCTGGTCGGGGAGAGCGGCTCGGGGAAATCGGTCACCGCTTACGCGCTGCTCGGCCTGCTGGACCCGGCGGCGCGCGTTACCTCTGGCCGGATCCAATTCGGCGGGCTCGATCTGCTCGCTGCCGGCGAACGTGAACTCGAGGAGTTGCGCGGCCGCGAAATCTCGCTGATCTCGCAGAACCCGCGGGGTGCGCTCAACCCGATTCGGCCGGTCGGCAAGCAGCTCGGTGACGTCCTGTCGCGTCACGGCAACGTAACGCGCGCCCAGGCGCCGCAGCGGGCAGTAGAGATGCTGGCCAAGGTCGGGATTCCCGACCCGGCACGCCGCGCCGCTGCCTATCCGTTCGAGCTTTCCGGCGGGATGTGCCAGCGGGTGACGATCGCATTGGCGCTCGCCTGCCAACCGGCATTGCTGATCGCCGACGAGCCGACCACCGGCCTCGATGTCACGACCCAGGCGGTGGTCATGGATCTGCTCGCCGAGCTTGCTGCCGCGTCGCGCATGGCGACGATCCTGATCACGCATGATCTGGCGCTGGCCGGGGAATACGCCGACCGCATCGTCGTCATGCATGCGGGGCATGTCGTCGAGAGCGCGCCGGCCGATCAGCTCTTTGCTCGGCCGCGCCACCCCTACACGGCAAAGCTTATTGCTGCGACGCCAAAACCCGGCACGCAGCTGGGTGACCTTGCCGCCATTCCCGGCAATCTTCCCGATGTCCGCCGCGCGGACCTCCCGGCTTGCCGCTACAGCGCGCGCTGCGAGCGCCGGGCGGATGGCTGTGCCGCGCCGCTGCCGCTCGTCGCGGTCGGCCAATCTCACATGGTCGCCTGTTGGCAGCCGTTATGACCGAGAGCGTCCTCGAGGTAGAGGGGCTGAGCAAGCGGTTCCCGGTCAAACGCGCGCGAACTCTTCCCTGGCGGCGTCCGCCGGAGAGCTGGCTACTGGCGGTGGACGGCATCGATTTCGCGATCGGACCGGGCGAGACGGTGGGGCTGGTCGGCGAGTCGGGCTGCGGCAAGTCGACATTGGTGCGGCTCGTCACGCGGCTCATCGACGCGAGTGCCGGCAGGATCGGCTTTGCCGGCGAGGAGATCGGGGAGATCCCGGCGCGGCATTTTGCCCGAAGACCCCAACGGGCCCGCATCCAGATGGTTTTTCAAGACGCCGGGGAGAGTCTGAACCCACGCTTCACCGCGTTCCAGGTAATCGCCGACCCGTTACGCCGGCTCATCCGGCTACGCGGCGCAGCACTGGCCGCTCGAGTGCATCAGGTCGCCGGGTTGGCAGGGCTCCCCGATGAATTGCTCGGCCGCTTTCCACACCAGCTCTCGGGTGGCCAGAAGGCGCGCGTCGGCATCGCCCGCGCCATTGCGGTCGAGCCCGGGCTGTTGATCCTCGACGAGCCGACTGCGGCACTCGACGTTTCGGTGCAGGTGGTGATCCTGCAACTGCTCGACGATCTGAAACGCCGGCTCGGCATGAGCTACCTCTTTGTCAGCCACGATCTCAATGTCGTCCGGCTGCTGTGCGATCGCGTGCTGATCATGTATCTCGGCAAGATCGTCGAAAGCGGATCGGTCGATGCAGTCTTCGATCGTCCTGCGCACCCCTACACCAAGGCGCTGGTGGCGGCGATCCCGTCGCTCGATCATCGCGGGGTAAGGCGCCTCAGGCTCGGCGGCGAGCCGCGCAGTCCGATCGATCCGGATCCACGCACTTGTCGGTTTTATGGACGTTGCCCAAAGGGTCGGGACGATTGCGCCACCGTAATGCCGGAGCTGCGATCGCTCGGCGACGGTCGCTCGGTCGCCTGTCACTATCCGGAGATCGGCATACCGGAAGTCACTCGAGCAGCGCCAGCAATGAGGTCGAATCCGCTGCCGTTCCAAATACCCCACCCTGCATCTTGATCATCTTGATAGCGTGCTCGTGGTTGGAACGGTCGGTGGCGCCGCAGCAATCTTCGAGCAGCAGGCATTCGAACCCGCGGTCATTGGCCTCGCGCATTGTCGTATGCACGCAGACGTCGGTGGTGATGCCGGTCAGCACGAGGTTGGCAATACCGCGCAGGCGCAGCATCAATTCGAGATCGGTGGCGCAGAAGGAGCCCTTGCCGGGCTTGTCGATGATCGGCTCGCCGGGCAGTGGGGCCAGCTCCGGTATGATCTCCCAGCCCGGCTCACCGCGCACCAGGATGCGGCCGCACGGGCCGGCGTCGCCAATGCCGGCGCCGATGCGCCGCGAGCGCCAGCGCTTGTTTGCCGGGAGGTCGGCGAGATCGGGTCGATGCCCCTCGCGCGTGTGGAAGACATGGAAGCCGTGGCGGCGCATTATAGCGAGCACCGCTGCGATCGGTTTGATGGGCGCACGGGTAAGACTAAGATCGTATCCCATGCGGTCGACATAGCCGCCGATGCCGCAGAAATCGGTCTGCATGTCGATGACGATCAGCGCCGTATTTGCCGGCCGAAGATCGCCATCATAGGGCCAGGGATAAGGATCGGCTGCGACATAGCGCTGGGTCATCGGAGCACCCGCTGAGGTATTGATCTCAAATCGATCAAATATCATGCCAATGGCCTCCTGTTCGCTCGAGATCGCGACTTTGCGCTACGCCTTTTTCAGTGGCGAGATCTCGGTTGCGACACTCGCTGATCAATTGCTGGCCCGCATCGCTGAATGGGATGATCCAGCGGTTTGGATCTCGCGATCGAGCGAGAACGAACTCAGAGCCCGTGCTCGCGAGCTCGATACCGAGGCTGTGGCCGATCCAGGCACAATCGCGCGACTACCGCTCTTCGGCATCCCTTTTGCCGTCAAGGACAATATAGATGTCGCTGGCATGCCGACCACCGCCGGATGCCCGGCCTTCGCCTATGTGCCGGCCGAGACTGCTCCCGTCGTGTGCCGGCTGCTGGCCGCGGGCGCGGTGCTGCTGGGGAAGACCAACCTCGATCAATTCGCCACGGGATTGGTCGGTACCCGATCACCCTATGGGGTGCCGCGCAACCCCTTCGATGCTCGTTTCATCCCCGGCGGCTCTAGCTCCGGCTCGGCGGTGGCCGTCGCGGCGGGTCTCGTCAGCTTCGCCCTCGGCACCGACACCGCAGGGTCGGGCCGCGTACCCGCCGCGTTCAACAACATCGTCGGCCTGAAGCCCACCCGCGGCCTCATCAGCACTCGGGGTGTGGTGCCCGCTTGCCGTTCGCTCGACTGCGTTTCGGTGTTTGCACTAACTGCGTCTGACGCAGCGGCGGTGTTTGATGTTGCGGTCGGCTTCGACGCCGATGATCCGCTCACGCGGCCATCCAAGCCGACGGTGATTGCGAGCTTTGGATCGCATTTCCGATTTGCCGTTCCGCCATCCTCGGATCTCGAGTTCTTCGGAAATGACAGGGCTCGCTCGCTCTTTGGCGCGGCAATAGAGCTGCTCGAGAGAGTGGGCGGAACCACGGTGGAGGTGCCCTTCGCGCCATTTCGCGACGCTGGCCGCCTGCTCTACGACGGCCCCTGGGTTGCGGAGCGATTGCACGCCACTCAAGCATTGCTGTGCGAGAATCCCGACGCCATGCTGCCGGTTACCCGTTCGATCCTCGAAGGTGCACACCAGTACAGAGCGCTCGACGCGTATCGCGGACAATACCGTTTGGCGATGCTTCGCCGCGCCGCCGATGGCGTGTTCGCGGAGGTCGATGTTCTGCTGCTGCCGACGGCCGGCACAGTCTATGAGACAGCGGCGGTGGCGGCTGAGCCGCTGCAGCTCAACCGCAATCTCGGCCTCTATACGAGCTTTGTGAACTTGCTCGATCTTGCGGCGATCGCTCTCCCTGCTGGATTTGGCGACAATGCCCTGCCGTTCGGGGTCTCGTTGATCGCACCGGCTTTTCGGGATCTTGCATTGCTCGATCTCGGGGATCGGTTTCAGCAGGTCGCGCGTCTGCCGCGCGGCGCGGCGCACGCCTTCCGGGGCGCTCGACCGTGACCTTGCCCATTTTTTGTGCGGTGCATCAGATTTCCGTTGAAAGGTATGTTGACAGGCCTATTTTTCATATCGCGTTGCAGCAACATGAATGATAATCGCGGCATAAAAGGTGCAGGTAGGGACGCCGCACTTCGCGAGGCTAATGCACATGAGCGAAACGACATTCAGTCACCAAAAGGCCAATTCGCCCGATGCCACCTATTCCGACGGGGGACTGCGTTCCTTCTTCGTCTATCGTGACACGGGGATCAATGCCGCCACCAAGGGCAAGGTTCGGGTGCAGCTGGTGCGCGCGGCATATAAGAGCTCGGAGGCAAAAGGCGGCACCGGCTTTCATTTTCACACTGCGGACGTCCACGTCGTTTACATGGTCCGCGGATGGGCCAAGTTCGATTATGACGGGGTCGACACCTTGGTCGAGGCCGGCGACTGCGTCCACCAGCGTCCGGGAATCGTCCACAGTCTCTATGACTGGTCGGACGACATGGAGTTTATGGAGATCATCATGCCGGGCGATTTTGCCACGACCGAGATTACCGCACCGGCGACCGCCGCAACGCCGTCGCCCGCGAGCCGCTGAGCGAGATCCCGGCTCAATCGCTGGCGTAAATGGTGTTCCTCAAAATTGGATAAATATAATTGCTCCAGCGACGACCGCTGAACACGCCGTAATGGCCGACGCCGGTCTGGACGTGGTGACGCTTCATATAGGGCCTCAGTCCGCTGCACAACTCCTGAGCGGCCAGCGTTTGGCCGACGGCGCAGATGTCGTCGCGCTCGCCTTCCACCGTGAACAGCGCGGTGCGTCTGATCGCACGGGGATCGACGCGACGACCATGCCATTCAAATTTGCCGAGTGGCAGGGCGTGCTCTTGAAACACGGTGCGCACAGTCTGAAGGTAGAATTCAGCAGGCAAATCCATAACCGCGCAATATTCGTCATAGAACGCCCTGATCGCAGCCGCCTGCGCCTC
>Ga0210407_10000522_pt1 | contig 43378 bp, 33 predicted proteins | sample IncBWC27MmetaG_FD_150860 | JGI IMG/M metagenome (GOLD analysis project Ga0210407, IMG submission 150860) | Forest soil microbial communities from Barre Woods Harvard Forest LTER site, Petersham, Massachusetts, United States - Inc-BW-C-27-M | ecosystem: Environmental > Terrestrial > Soil >...
CAACTGGGTTGCGAGCGCGAGAAAATCGTCCTGCAATTCAAGGAAAACATCTTCGCGATACTCAACCAAATCCATTTTGTTGACAGCGGCAAGGACATTGGTAATTCCCAGAAGCGAAGCAATGAAAGCGTGACGTCGCGTTTGTGCAAGGAGCCCCTTGGTGGCATCTATCAGAATGACCGCGAGGTCCGCCGTGGAAGCGCCCGTAGCCATGTTGCGCGTGTACTGTTCATGCCCGGGAGTGTCCGCGATGATGAATTTGCGGCGCGGAGTGGCGAAATACCGGTAAGCTACGTCGATCGTGATGCCCTGCTCGCGTTCGGCCCGGAGGCCATCGGTGAGCAGCGAAAAGTCGATCGGGCCGGTGGAGCGGTTGATGCGGCTCTTTTTTACGGAGGCGAGCTGGTCTTCGTAAACAGCCTTGGAATCGTGCAAGAGACGCCCGATCAGCGTGGACTTGCCATCGTCTACGCTTCCCGCCGTGGTGAAGCGCAAAAGCTCGGTGTTTAGATTCTGTCCGAGAAAACCGGCGAAGGCATCCGCAGGTCTACTATTCAGTGAAGAAATCATCAGAAATATCCCTCCCGCTTTTTGAGTTCCATCGAGCCTTCTTCATCATGGTCGATGGCGCGGTTTTCGCGTTCGGACCGGTGGAACGAAACCATTTCCTCGATGATTTTCGACACAGTGTCAGCCTGGGAGCGGATCGCTCCCGTGCAGGGAACGCATCCGAGAGACCGCATACGGCACTTCAGCCGCTGTGTTTTTTCTCCCAGCAAGAGTTGCGAGGGGTGATCGATCACGACGATCGACCCATTGCGAAGAACCACATCGCGTTCGCGCGCGAAATAGAGCGGCACGATCGGGATTTGCTCCACGTGGATGTAAAGCCAAACGTCGAGCTCGGTCCAGTTGGAAAGAGGAAATACGCGAATGCTTTCCCCTTTGCCGAGGCGGGAATTGAAGATATTCCATAACTCGGGCCGCTGGTTCTTCGGGTCCCACTGGCCCAGTGAATCACGGAAGGAATAAATGCGCTCCTTGGCGCGCGATTTCTCCTCGTCGCGGCGTGCTCCGCCGAAAGCGGCATCGAAACCGCCCTCCGCCAGGGCATCCAGAAGGGATTTCGTTTTCAGCAGCCCGCAGCATTTTTGCGTGCCAAGGGAAAACGGGTTGGCGCCCGCGTCGAGCGCTTCCTGATTTTTGTGAACTATGAGATCCGCGCCAATCTGCCGGGGATACGAGTCGCGAAACTCGATCATCTCGGGGAATTTGTAACTGGTGTCCACGTGCAGCAGGGGAAAAGGAATTCTTCCCGGAAAGAAAGCTTTTTGCGCCAGCCGCAGCATGACCGAAGAGTCTTTTCCGATCGAATAGAGCATCACCGGGCGCGCAAATTCGGCGGCGGCTTCCCGCAGAATGTAAATGCTCTCAGCCTCAAGAGCTTGCAGATGATTGAGCCGCCGGGCCGCCGCAGGCGTCACCGCTTCCGCGAGCTGCGTGGATTCGAGTTCCGATCGAGAGAGCAAAGCTTCCGATGCATTGGTCATGAACATCCCCTAAAACAAAAAACCCACCTACCAGAATTTCTGGCGGTGGGTTCGCTTCAATCTTGGAGTAGAGAGCTGTTAGAAAGCTGGCTTCCTATCCAAACAAGATGCGGCGGCCGTCACCGTTGGGTGCGGACAACAACAAACGCCGGTCATTTGGATAGAAGTCATTCCGTTACCTAAGATACCTTGGAAGCCGCAGTCTTGCCAATCGTCTTTTTGGCTTCGTAACATCGGTAATTTCGATGCATGGTGCGAGCCCGCGGTTACGCGGTCGGGCGGCGCACAATCAATTTCTTCGTAGTTGGGGGCGGAATCAAGGTCGCCATCTTGCGGATCATGGCCAGCACCAGCCGCTTGTCCCCGTCGGAAAGCGTGGTGCTGTACTTCTTGATCTCCGCCAGAAAGCGAATTTCGTCCTGCGAGAGTTCCCCGAGGGCTTTTTGCGTTTCGCGGTCGCGCGGCGTCTCGGTGCCAGGGAAAAAGTCCGCCAGCGAAATGTCCATGGCTTCCGCGATCTTGGCGAGCGTTTCGAGGGACGGCACGGTGTGGCCGTTTTCGACGCGCGAGAGGTAACAACGCAGCAATCCGGTACGCCGCTCGATGTCGCCCTGCGAGAGACTTCGCTGGCTGCGATAACTTTTGATCACTTCTCCAATATTCACTCGAGGCTTTTCTTTTGGCATGGTCTCCCCACTAGAGGGGGTAGCTTACTCACTAACAGCAGGAGTGGCAAGAGGGATTTTCGGGCGGGTGGTTCCAATCGATAACGGCTGGGGGAACCACAAGGACGCCACCGAAGAGACGAGCAGAAACGAGAAAGGCGAGCCGAAGCTCGCCTCTCTATGAACATTTTCCCAGACTCCAATAAGGGACCACTACAGGAATCACGATTGGCTTTGTGTTGGCGTTACGGTTGCTGGCTGCTGCAAGCGGAATTCCAGCACCGTCTCACTCGGCACTTTCACCTGCTGTCCCTTGGTCAGGACCTGGACGCCCGCACCTGTGGCCCCTCCGGCCGCCGCGCCAATGGCGGCGCCCTTGCCTCCACCGGCTGCCGCCCCAATAATTGTGCCTGCAATCGCGCCGATACCGACCTTCTTTGCGGTGTTCGAGCCGCGGCCCTTGCCCTGCAGTGTGTAATCGCTGCTGACGACCGGATAGTCATGCCCGTCAATCACGATGCGCGTCAGTTCGAGCTGCAACTCCGAGCTGCCGGAGAAGTGCCCGGCTTCTTTGGCTTCGGCCAGGCGCCCATAAATATCAGTGCCTTTCTTAGCCACGACGGTATTGCCGACAGTCAAATCGGTTTCCAGGCTGGCGTGGAACACGTCACCCACATGGTTTTTTGAGGAGTCTACCGCGTCGATCATCCGCACCAGCATGGATTGTCCCGCGGGGATCGTCACCGCACCGCCGGAAGTGGCACCCGCAAAGCTGTTCGACGGAGCCATGGCCGGAGATGGAGACGCAGCGGGAGCGGAAGATCCGGAATAACCGGTGAAAGTAAGCGCGACGATGTCCGTGGTATTAAAGGTCTGAACTTCTCCGTTGACCTCAAAGCGCATCACTGCTTGGGTCCCGCCCAGGTACTTCCCTTTCAAAACGCGGCCGTCTTTCAGTTCCAGCGTGTCGGCAGCCGCTGTGCCCACAGAAAAGAGCCCCAAAGCCAATACGGCCAAGAATCGATAGAATTTGCTCATTGTTTCCCTCTCACGATCGGAAATCGCAGCTCCCGAAGACCTCCGCATCCGTCCCCACGCGCGAGGCCGCTTTTGATTCTACCGCATTGGATGATGGAAATGTGCTGAATGGTTGCGCCTTTTATCGCCAATCTTGAGGGAAAAAGATAAGGGCCCAAACCAAACCAGCTTGGGCCCGGATACTTCAAGAGCGGTTAAAATGCGTAAGTTAGCTGTTGCCTGCCGCCCGGGTTAGAGTTGGCGGCGGGCCTCATCGGCTTCTTCAGCCAGACGCATAAGGGCCGGCACGATCCCGGTGTCGCTTTTGTTGGTCTTGGGATTAATGAAAAGCCCGTCCGTCACAAATGACTGGACAGAGGCGACCGCGCCACCGAGAGCTATCGATGTCGGGCGAATGATAGCCACTGGGCCGAACTTCTTGTCCAGGAAATGGGTCGGCTCAGGCATGATCAAGTTGGACTGCAAGGTGTCTCCATTCAAGGATTCCGGATCCGTCTCGCCCTGGGCAGCGCTCAACGTGGAAAAGGTCACCGTCGAGTTGTTAACAGGATCGACGTCCGTCAGAGGAGTGGCGTTGCCGGCTTTGTCCTGCCAGGTCTGGAAGTGCATGGTCTCGCTGGGGCCGATACTCAGCAGGATTCGCAGAACTTCGAGATTGGTGACGTGCTGAGCCAATGCCGGATACAGGCTGGTGCCACCCTGCTCAATGAAAGCGAAGTGGAACCCCGCGGTGAAAGCGATCGCTTTGAGGTGGTCAGTAAAGGTTGATTGCGTTGGATCGCCGAGATTGATGACGCTTCCCTGGGTGTCAGCGTTACTTCTTGGGATAGCGGTGTGTTGATTGACGTTTAGACTGGGAACCGCTTGGGCAAATTTTGCCATGGGATCAAAATCCGGGTTGGTGATACTGCGATAGCGCGACCAAAAACTGGTGTCGATGGTGAGCTGGGTCAGATTGGTGAGCCGGCCAATCTGCTGCGCCCCGTCGGCCGTACTGCTCGGCAACACTTTGAAGGGGGTGAGGTCAGCGGACCCCGCGCCTTTCGATTCCAGGTAGTTCTTAAGAAACCGGGCGTGGCTGATCTCGTCGTCGGTATTGTCGTGGATGTATTGCGGCATGTCCCCGTCGAGGAGTTGCAGCGCTTGCGTATAGGCGACATTCCCACCAGTGAGCCCGGTGAATTCGTTGTCCTGAGTACCGCCGAGCTCCGCGTACTGTCTCCAAAGGTCTTCTTCGACCTGCTCTAGAGCTTGCAGGAATCTTAGAATCGCGATGTCCCCCTTGGTGATTGGCGCGCGGCCGTCCTCATCTTCGCGGTCGAACGCAAAAGCCTTGCCAGCCAGCAGCCCAGCGCCCATGGTTGCTGCGCCTGCCACCGTTCCATTCTTCAAGAATGAACGCCGGGTACTGCCCTTCGTCAATACATTCGCTTCTTTCATCATCGGTCTTTCCCCTTTTCGATTCGTGAGTTCAGGCAGCCCTGAGACGTCTGCCAGAAGATTCCTTGGGCTTAGATGGTAAAAACTGGCTGGGAATAAATCATGGAGAGGACAAGTCTTTATGGACGTACAGATGATTTGACCGATAAGACTTAGGAGAAAAGGTCAATCGGAAGAAGGGGAACCAGCAGGCAACCCTGCGCCGGGGCTGGGAGAGCCGCTGCGAACAACCAATGGACGACGCTCAAGTTGCAGCTCCGGTGGTACGTTTTGGCACCTTCGAAGTCAATTTCCGCGCGCGCGAACTTCGCAAACACGGAATGCGCATCCGAATGGAAGAAAAGCCCTTCCAAATCCTGGAAATGTTGCTGGAGCGCGCCGGGCAAGTTGTAACCCGGAGGGCGCTGCGCGAGAAACTCTGGCCCGACACGGTTGTCGTCTACGAGCACGGGCTGAATACGGCCCTCAACAAACTTCGCGACCTTCTGGGAGACTCCGCGCGAAGTCCTCGATTTGTCGAAACCCTTCCACGCCTGGGCTATCGTTTCGTTGCGCCCGTAGTGATTCCCGGGAAGTCCGTGGCAACGGAGGGTAAGAGAATGCTCCTTGTCCTGCCGTTCGAAAGCTTGTGCGGTGACGACGAACAGGAGTTTTTTGCAGAGGGATTGACGGAAGAGATGATTTCGCAACTCGGGCAGCTCAACCCCAAGCGGCTCGGAGTGATCGCGCGAACTTCCGCCGTCCAATATAAGGCTTCGAAGAAATCCATCGGAGAAATTGCCGCGGAGTTGCACGTCGATTGCGTCCTGGAGGGATGCGTTCGCTGCAACGGCCGGCGCGTGCGCATCACTGGCCAGTTGATCGAAACCCGCGACCAGACCCACTTGTGGTCGGCCACATATAACCGCGACTTGCGCGACGCCCTCGAAGTGCAGACCGATGTGGCGCGCCAGATTGGAAAGGCGCTGGCGCCCCAATTGCTCGCCGACTAGGGCGCCGTCGGTTCGACGTTCCAGCCCTCGAGCACGAGTTCCGGTGCGGCGCCATGGAGCGAGGTGGAATCAAATCTTGCCGTCACGGCTTTCTTCTCTCCCGGCATCAATGAGAAGTAGTTATCGCTCCAGAAAATAGGCGTAACGTCTTCCCCGCCCTTGCCGCGCGTGATCCGCGGATGAACCATGAAAGCCACGCAGCCGCTTTTGTTTTCGGCTATCACCGTGAGCGTGGAATTTCCTCCGCTCACACGCTCGGTTTTGGCGATCGCTACTTTCGCATTGGGAAGGCTATTTAGACCGGTGAGGTCGCCGAATTCCTTCTGCGGCGTGTAGACGGTGTCGCTTCTCTTGGCCCAGTCAAGAACGTCTGGCTTGGTCGACAACCAATAGAAATTCTCGCTGACCAGCTTTCCCGCAGCATCACGAAGCTCGAGCTTCAGAAAATAGGTCGGCGTCAGTCGATCCGGATTCGTAAGATCGAATGCCTTGGTGCTGCTGTCCGCACCCAAATCAATCGTCGCCTCGCGCGAACCCATTTCCTTGGCATCGAGGCTATAGATTTTTGCGCTGACTTTCATTCGTTTAAGCGCTTCGTAAGTTCCGTTGATCACCGCGACGGAATTGTCGTCATAGGAATATTGCACATGGACAAGCTCGCAGGCTTTCTTGGTTCCGAAGTATCCGCCCGCCGGCACAAGGTAATAATCATATAGATGCCAAATCAGGGAAGGCCACGCATTGTTCAACATCCATTGAATCACGCCCGTGGAAGTGTATTTGTTCCGCGCGTAGGCTTCGAACATCGCGCGCTGGCCGTCATACGTCATTGCCTGCGCTTTGCGCTCGTAATCATCCATTGACGTCGCTTGCCCATATCGCCGGTTCAAACCTTCGGTAAAAACATTGACTGTCGTGAAGCGCTCGCCGCCGGCGTGATAATTCCATACCTCATCGATCGGCCAGAGATTATCCTTGGGGATAAATTTTTCGAGCGATTCCCGCGGCGGAATGGCCGGCCCCGGACTTGTCTCCGTGTTGTAGCCGTAGGCGCCGCCCGCTTGCGTGTCAGTCAGCCAGTACACCGGCGGCACATACTCATAAGGGCCGGTCATTTTTACGCCGGAATCGCCGCTCACTGCGGCGTTCTGCTCCGAAGCGGATGATACGATTGGATTTGGCCACTGCAGTTCTTTCTCGATCTTCAGGTACATCCTTTCGACTTCCGCAGGCGGCGGATTGTCGCTCCCGTTCAGCCACACAAAGACGCTTGGATGATTTCGCAGCCGTGTGATCTGGTCACGCAGCGAAGCTGCCGCAACTCTGTTCTGATCGCCAGTCCAATTTTTCCAGCGCTCCCAGGCATCACAGCACGTCCAACCCGGCATGACTAGAATTCCCAACTGGTCTGTCTTCTCGAAAAATTCGTCGCGATCCAAACGTCCTTCCAGACGGATGGTGTTCATGCCCATGTCGCGCACGTACGCCAGATCCGCATCCAGCCTTTCCGAGGACCAGCGGAAAAGAAGATCCGGCGCCCAAGCGGCCCCACGGATGAGCACTTTCCGCCCGTTGACTTTGAACAAGCGGTGTCCCTTGTCGGTCAGTTCCGAAGTAACTTCGCGTATTCCAAACGTCACGCTCGCCACATCTGAAATATGCTTGCCAATCTCGAACGACAGCTTCGCCGAATAAAGATGTGGCGTGCCCATTTGATACGGCCACCACAATCGCGGATGCGCCAGCTTCAACTTCGCAAATTGTTCCGGCGCAAAACTTACGACTTTCGATTCCCCGCCGCTCAGCTCCACGGGCTGTTGCAACTCGATTCCGTCGACTTCCGCGCGCAGCACGCCTTTGACCGGCTCATTCGAAATGTTCCGTAATTCCCCGCTGATGGTCAGCTCAGCGGTCTTGTATTCCGGATCCAGCTTCGAGGCGATGAAAGGATTCCGCACGGCCACATCCCCGCTCGACCTCAGAAAAACTTCTTTCCAAATTCCCATGTCCTTGTCCGGCGGTGTCGGATTCCAATCCACCCAGGTGATCCCCAGATCATATTTTTCCGGAGCGAAGACCTCGACGGCGATCGCATTGGCCTTCCCTGCCTGCAAGAACGTGCTCACGTCGAATTCGTAGGAGCGATAGGTACCGGCTACGTCGTTCGCATCCGCCACCTTGTGCCCGTTGACCCAGATGTTTGCCCGGTAGTTGATGCCGAGAAAATTGAGCCACTGCGTTTTCTTCAAGTCTCCAGCAGGCGGCGTGAACTCCGTGCGATACCACCACGAGCAGCGAAACGGGCTGCCCTCTGGCATGTCCTGATTGGCAAACAGATTTTTGTCGGCATAATTCATCCCTGGAAAGGACTTCAAATTTGTTCCAAAATCTGGATCGGGATAAGTCTTGTCCGTGACTAGCGCGCCCACGACCGTTGCCGGTATGTCTGCCTTGTGCCAGCCCTTCGCGTCGAAGCCAACGGAGGAAATCTGCTCACCGCCGCCTTTTACCTCGCACGACGACTGAATCTGCCAATTCCTGTGAAGATAGATTCTCGCAGGCACCTGTTCCGTGGCGCCCGGAACGATCATCGCAAGCACCAGCGAGACGATTGCTCCACAGAGCATCCGGGCTGAGAATTTCCGCGAACGTGGCATAGATCTCCCCGAAAAGATTCGAGATTTAAATGATAATCGCCCTGCGTCTCGCGCGCGAGGCACCGGCGCGCACAATATTAAACCGTTTCAATGCGAACATTGCACTTTTTTTCGCCGCGGAAAAGCCACGCGAAGAGAGTTCTGAATTTGGTTCGTGCGAAAGGAAAACCGCGGTGAGGTTGTGCGGAGGCACTCTGCACAACCTCACCGCTGGCCTCTCCCCTCAGGAGCAACCGGTAAAGTCGGTGCGTGCAACGCTGGTCGTCGTCGCCGGAGTTACCTTCAACGGTTGAGGTGGAGTGCTGCCATCCGTCGAAGTCACAGTTTCGGATGGTGTACAGTCTGTTTTTCCGCCGTTCACGGGCGCCGTCATCGGTACAAAAGCATTGGCATCGACGCTGAAAAGCACATCACCGCCCGCCGGAGCGGAAAAAGTAAAGCCTCCTGGAGCGAGCACGCCGACACTTGGATTGCTGGCGGGAACCACGATCGTATATTGCGCGCAATTCGCACCTGTCGGGCTTCCCATCGGACAGGTCGTGCTATCGGTAATGGAAATCAGCCCCATAGACATCACCACCGGGGTCGTCGCTGTGGCTTGCGTGTTCTGCAGCGGAATAGTCAGTTGCCGCGTCGCGCTCGCAGAAACGTTGATGGTCTGCAGCGCCGCTACGGTCACGTCGGCCGCCGCTCCTGCAGTTGCTGTCTTCGCGGTGACGAAGCCCTGCAAGATTGCCGGGCCCGCGGCGCCGGTTTCCGCCACAAGCGGAATGCTATTTAGATTCGTTCCATTCGGCACGTTAACAACTGCCGTCGCGTTGTAAGGCAAATTCACCGGGCCAAGCGCAACCACCACGACATCAAACGTTCCCAAGGGCAGCGGGCAGAAACGGAAATTCCCGTTGGAATCAGCGGCCGTTTGCATAACGATACGGTCAATGCCCATGCCATCCGGCTGCTCGAGGGCCACAATGACGTTGCCGGAGATCGGCTTCTTGGTCACTGAATCCACCACTTGCCCGCCGATCCCCGATGCATTAGCGCTCACTACACCTGCGGTCAGCGTAGGCTTCAAGCTATAAGTTCCATTTCCTTCTCGATGGATTGATGCGCAAGCATTGAAGTCGATATTGAGATCCACACTCTGCCCCGCGGCCACCTGAATCGGCCCTCCCATGACTTGTCCAGGAGGAATCTTCAAGCCGGTGTTGTCCTGGCTATTCAGCTTGAGCTCGTGAATCGTACCGTCGTCCAACACTACGCAGTTGAAGCCGTGCCCCGCGCACGCATTCGGAGAAGGCACCGCGGCTCCGGCCGCGGGACTATTGGAAAGAAGAAGCAATCGGATCTGTTGAAGATTCCCAACGGGCAGGCTCGCCGATCCAAGCTGCGCCAGCACGCATGTGGTATCGGGTTTGGAAAACAGATCGACCTGCATTGGACCGGATGAAAGTTGCGGCGCGAGTTCCTGCCATCCGGCGCTGTTGTCGTCTGCGGTTGCACTGGTATGAGCTTGCACCGACCGCACCGTGATAAATACGTGTATGAAATGGTCATTGGGTGGCATGCAGCTCGGCGGATCGCTGATCGTTACAGAGAGAGTGCCCATGCCCTGATTTTGCATGAAGGTGACGTTCCCACCGCAGCTGACAGCCACCGCAACCATGACTACCATCATAGAACCCAGGAGAAAATAAGGATTCAGACGTCCCTTAAAACGGACTAGGGCGTTGAAGATCATAAGAGCCTCCGCAAAGGGAAGATGAACTTGATTGTCGGCGGCCCGGGTGTGGGACAGAATTCAAATTCGCGAGGTGACTATCCGAGGCTAATGCGCAAAGTCAGTACTACAACTGCTAAGAGTTTTCACCCCGCGCATTCTACTGGGCAGCCTTCACCGTTTTTGTTCCAGCAATCCTCTAACCTTTTAAACTTTGTTTCTAAAATGCGGCCGTTCCGTGTCTTAGGCTGATCGGCCCCAAAAAAATCAGGTTGCGCCTGAGTCAAAACTACGAGATCCCGTGTAAGTTTGGGAAGCATTTCTGGCGACGAGGTACTTCCAAAGCCTTTGGAACACAGCTCCTACTCCGGCCTTGCCGCTGTCTGTGAACTGTTGATGGAGACGTGCGACGATGGTCCCGGAGGAGGGGGTCGAACCCACACGGTACTAAGTACCACTGGATTTTGAGTCCAGCGCGTCTGCCAGTTCCGCCACTCCGGGCTATCAATTGAAAATAGCACGCACGCCGCCCGCACTCAAGCTTCACGCCGTTACGCGGCGACTGCTGATTTCCGGAATCTTAGAACGAAACTCTGCCGCTCAGCTGGATTTCTCTCCCGGGCGTCATTGCCATGGTGATGGTTCCAAACTGTGGCGTATTCACGAAGCGGTTTGGCGTGCCCAGATTTACCTTGTTCAGAGCGTTGAAAGCTTCGGCTCGGAATTGGAAATTGGTTCTCTCGCTGATGCGGAAGGCCCGCGCCAGCGCGAAGTCCAGAGTTTGCAGGGGCGGGCCATAAAGGGAGTTGCGGCCCGCGTTGCCATAGGTAAACGCCGGGGGTGTCGCAAATGCCGCCGGATTGAACCACTCCGCGGCGGTGCGTGTGCCCGGCCCAAACAAGGGCTGGCCAGTCACATTGGCGCGTATCGGATTCTCACCGAGCACGGTCCCGGAGTTCGCAGTGTCCCCGAACACGGAGACGGTGAACGGCATTCCCGATTGAACTTGGTAGATCGTCGATAAATGCCAGTCTTGAGTTAAGAGGCGAAGCCATTCCTGCCGCTTGAAAGTGGGAATGTCGTAAACGCTGCTCAGGGCAAAGCGGTGGCGAACATCACAGCCCGGGCCCTTCTCGAGGTTTAAGTTCCTGTTGTCTTGCGGAATTGTCGATTCGTCCATGGGAGAACGGAAGTCCGGCGCGTTAGTCAGATTCTTGGCTAGCGTGTAGTTGGCCAAGAAGCTGAGCCCATGAGAATAGCGGCGGCGCACATTTACGAAGCCTGCGTCGTACCAACTCTGCGCCGTATTTTCCAGCAAATTTATGGTGCTGACCGGGAAAGTTTCACTCTGCACGACAGCAGTGGTGCTGCTGGGTGTCAACACCGTGCCGGACACAAATGTAAGTGTCTTGAAGGGACGCCGCGGACCAAGGGGACCAGGCCCCGGAAGGGTGTTGTTGATCAAGTGCGCTCTTTGCAGGTGAAAACCACGCGAACCGATGTAGCCGACTTCCAACGAAGTGTTTTGCCCGAAGCTCTTTTGCACAGAGCCGTTCCATTGCTGAACATACTGCGCGGGAGCGTGAGAATCGAATGCTGTGAAACTCACTGTTGTGGGCGTTAGGGTGCCGGTTCCCAGAACCGGAGTGCCGAAGTTCATTCCCGTATTGAGGAGCGCTGCCGGCGGCGTGAAGTTGTCGGCTTGCTGCGTCTCAGGGAAAACGTAAGGGACATTGTGCCGCTGGTTGCACCAGGTGTTCAGATCTACGGGCGTGAAAAAGACTCCATAGGCCGCATGGAAGACAAGGCCTTTGTTTGGAAGATTCTTGGCAATTCCCAGGCGCGGCGCAAAGTTGTGTTTGTTGGCGTACATCAGTCCTCGCGGGTAACCCAACTGGCCGCCGATGAAAACGGACGGAACGCCGTTATTAAAAATCAGGTTCGTATTGGTGTTCTGGTTGTCGTAAAGCGGACTGGTGTACTCATATCGCAAGCCAATGTTGAGAGTCGTTGTGGGCGTCACCTGCCAGCTATCTTCGGCGAAGGCCGCTGTTCCCCACGCGCGCAAATCCATTTGCGGTATGCCAGCCTGGCGTTGCTTCACGGCAGGCAGGCTCAACAGGAGGCTGGCCAGTCCGGAGCCGCTGCCATCATTAAAACCGAATTCTGTGGTGTAACCTGTCGTGTACTGATAGAAACCGCGATTTTGGAAGAATCCCCACATTGGCCAGATATATCGGTGAAATTCACCGCCGAATTTCATGCCGTGGCGGCCGCTCTGCCACGCATAGCTATCCCGCACTTCGATCGTCGTATCCCAGGCATGCATCGGCGTTGCCGCAAACGTGTCGCCGATTCCCGTATATCCCTGAACGGCGAACCACGGTGCGCCCCAGGCGTTCTTGCCTCCGAACCCGATTCCCTGAATGCCCAGCGCGCTGACGATATCGTTGACTCCGTCGTTCTGCGAGGTGCGGTCCATCGAAAGACGCGAGACCGCCAGCGAGATGGTGTTGATTCTATTGCTCGCAAAAATATGGTTCCAGGATCCAACCGCCTGCTGAGAGAGGTTGTTAAAGTTCACGCCAAAACCGGGCAGGTTTTCCGTTGTGGCAGTCATGCCGCTGCTGGGGGAGAATCCATTTTCGCCGCCGGCAGAGTATCGAGCCAGCAGGGTGTCTCCGTTCGAAAAGTTATGGTCCACGCGAAACGTGCCCTGGTCCTGGAAGTGCGTTTCGTTGCGTACATCGAGGTAATTGCTGGAATCCGCGGCTCCCGCCATCATCATCATGTTCGGCATGGGCAGATATTGCAGCAAGAAGCTTTCCAGAAGCGGGTTGATCCTGTCCGAGGGAATCCGATTGCTGGGAAATTGCGAGCGTGTGTATGGAAAATTAGCGGGCCCAGTCGGCAGGCTTGGATTGAAGTTGGGATTCTTGACCGCCGTCGTCGGGTCGTAAATTTTGACATTGTTCATGCTGAAATCGCCCATGATTTCGGCTTGAGTGGGAACAGTCAATATCTGGGCGTCTGCCTGCGCCAGGCGCAGCCCTTCATAATTGACGAAGAAGAAGGTTTTCTTCCCGAAGAGCGGGCCGCCAAACGAGGCGCCAAAATTATTTTGCACCAAGTGATTGTTGCCCATGGATTCGAAAGTGCTCGCATCCAACGCGCCGTTACGGAGAAATTCGTAGACCGTTCCGTGGTATTGGCTGGAACCGGAATGGGTGACGATATTGATCTGCCCGCCGCCTGCGCCTCCCATATCGGCCGTGTAGCTGCTTGTTTCCACTTGAAATTCCTTGACCGCATCCGGTGAAGGGCTCAGGTTCTGTGTGTTGAATGTCGGATCGGTGTTCGTGGCGCCGTCGAGCAGAAAAAAGTTGGCATTCGGGCGGCTGCCACCGATCACAACGGCGGACCTCTGGCCCGGGCGCCAGTAGAGAGGATTCGTAGATCCCGTCTGCGCTCCAAAACCAACGTGAGCGCCAGGCACGGTGAGTACCAGGTCAATCAGCATGCGTCCATTCAGCGGCAGTTCGCGAATGGATGTGGGCTCGACAACTTCTCCGACGCTGGCGTCGGTCGTTTGCAGGACTTCGCTCCCGGCAGTGACTCTTACTCCTTCCGCGACGGAACCGACCCTCAGTGTGATATCCAAGGAAAGCTTCTGCCCCACCTCCAGCCGAAAGGACTGCTTTGCGGTAGCCAAGCCGGACGCCTCGACTTTAAGTTCGTAGTCATCGGGCAAGAGTGCGGGCGCCTCAAAGAGTCCCTGTTGGTTGGTGACGACGCGGCGGATCGCTCCCGTGCTCGCGGCAACTAGCTCCATCGCGGCCCCCGCGACGGGGAGATGCTGCGAATCAGTGACCGTACCCGTGAGAACGGCGTAGTTGGTCTGACCAAATCCGGGCAGCGCCACGCCAAACAGAAGTAGAAGCACGCAGGATCGCCTCATGCGGTTTGTCCCTCCAAAAAAGCGCGCTAAAAAGCAAGTAATTCAGGGCGCATAAATGATCAGTTCAGCCTGCGTGAGAGATAAGGTTCAGCCCCGGTTGGGCGAAACTGTACAGACGGCAAACAGGGACAGCAATAATAGGAAAGCACTAGAAGACGCTTGATGGCGGATTACGCACCAGGAAATGGCTTCCTCAAGGCCGTGAGCATGATTCTCATGCCCGGGATTTTTTCCACAGCCACCGCTAGACTCGGCTATACCCAAGCAGTACCCTATAGCGCCCGTTCGGCAGGGGTCTCCGCACAACGAAGACATCCGAGCGGACTTCCGAGGCTGTACATGGCAACTATAACGCCGCTAGCATCCGGTTCTCATCCGGAGCATCGCGGTCTTTCGTTCTGGATGGACCGTGTCATCGGGGAGCTGGAAAACGTTCGCTCCTCTCCCGATCCGGACGCCGTCCACGATCTTCGTGTGGCCATTCGCCGCTGCCGTTCCCTCGCGGCCGTGATGGAAGAGGTGGACTCCGATCCCGCCTGGCCCGCCATGCGCAAAGTTGCACGCAAACTCTTCCGCGGGCTGGGCGCACTTCGCGACGCTCAAGTCATGGAAGAGTGGGTAAAGAAGCTCGCTCCGGAAACCGATCCCGTCCGGAGTTATCTGCAAGCCTCGTTCGAATCCAACGAACCGAAGCTGCGAGAGAACGCGTTGCGCCAGAGCGGCAAATTCGATCAGAAATCCTGGAAGCGCCTCGTGCGCACTTTGCGGCAGCGCTCCCGCCTCGTGCCCATCGGCGGTCTCGCCGCCGAATGCCTCGCGCTGGAGCGATTTGAAAGCACCAGGGAGCTCCACTCCAAGGCCCTCCGCACGGAAAGACCTAAGCCCTGGCACGCACTCCGTATTGGGCTAAAGCGCTTCCGCTACACGGTCGAAAGCCTGCTCCCCGAGCACTACGCTATTTGGAGCGATAATCTGAAGCGCCTCCAGGATCTGCTTGGCGAGGTTCACGACCTGGACGTTCTCGGGGAGATTGTCAAGAAATCGGACTTCCACGAAACCGAAGACTCTCTCAAACTCTGGCACGAGCTCATCGAGCGCGAGCGCAGCGACCACATCAAAACGTATCGCCAGCTCACTCTCGGCAAGACCAGCCTCTGGAACGTCTGGCGTTCCGGCCTGCCCACGAATGGCCGCGTCGAAGCCGCCGCTCTGGCCCGTTTGCGCGCCACGGCCCGCGCCATTGATCCGCATGTGCGCCGGACTTCACAAATCTCCCGAGCCGCCGTCGCCCTCTTTGACGCCTTCAAGCGAGCTGGCGCTGCTTCCGTATTCAGCGACGTGACGCATCGCCGAATTTTGCTTGCCGCGGCCCGCCTGCACGGGGTCGGCGACGCAGATACCGGCAAGCCGCCTCAAAAAGCCGCGCGTAAATTTCTTCTTGGTCTCCCTCTGCCCCCCGGATGGAGCAGCGAAGATTGGGAGTTGCTTGCTCTGGTGGTCCGCTACCATCGCGGAGCCGAACCCCGAGTCAAGGACGACCATTTTTCAAGGCTTTCCGGCGAGCAGCAGAACAGTGTCCGCGCCCTGGCGGGCGTCATGCGTTTGGCGCGGGCCCTTCGCAAATGCGGTGTTGCCACGGGCGCAGGATTTCGCGCCGAGAAGTCCGCGGACGCCGTCGTTCTGCGCGCGCCTGGCTTGGCCGACGACGTCGAAACCGCCGCGCGCCTTGCTGCCGGCAAGCATCTTTTGGAAGAGTATCTGGGCATGCCCTTGATCGTGAAGGCGGTCGCGAAACCGGAAAAGGTCTTAGCCCTCGCGCCCCGCCACGTTCCGGAATTCTCGGTCCTGGCTTCCGATTAAAGAGAGCTCGCGGGTTTACTTCCCTGCCCGTCGCAGCAGCTTTGGCGTCGCCAACCACACTAATTCGCCGATCGGCGGCGATAGCCGTTTCAACTCAACGAATGCCACCCCCGCCTTCTTCAACGAAGTGAGATGTTTTTTCGAGCCCAGCGCCGTGGCGATGAGGTCGTCGAGCTGCGGCGCATGCCCAAACAGAAAGACCGTGGGCGCCTGCTTCTGCTTGGCAAGCTCCCGAAAAAGATACGAAGGCTCCGATCCCGGCAGCAGCAAATCCGTCCGCCGGATTTTCTGCTTGGCATACTCGAGCGAGCTCGCAAAGATTTCCGCCGTTTGCGCCGCCCGCACGTACGGACTTGTCAGAAACAAATCCCCCGTCACTCCGAGCGCCGCGACGCCTCTAGCAACTTGTTTGGTCTTCTCGATACCTTCCTCTGTCAAATACCGTTCGGGGTCGGGAGGGCACTTAGGATCCTCGCGGTCAATCGCGATCCCATGCCGGACGATGTACAGCTGCATGATTACCTCTCATCTGGCCGTTAGAATAACCGCTGTGGGCAACGCTGGCAAAACCACCGAACTTCTTTTTCTGGCTGCCGATTTTCAACGGCGAACGGTCAACTCGTCTCCGGCTGCCGGAAATAAATCTTCACGTGAAATTCCTTTTCAAAGAGCTCCGCGCTGCGGCTGGCGTCGCGCAGATCTTCCGTTGCGTCTCCGCGCGCGTACACCTGCAGGCACACCGCGCCGCGCTGAAACGTAGTGCGGATTTTCAATACCCGCTGCCGATGCGAGTGATCGAGCGCCTCCGCAATTCTTAGAATCGCGGCAAGCCTTCTGGCGATGGGCTTGTCCGCATCCTCGAGGGCTGAGTAGCCGGGGTGATGCCCGGCAGGCTCCGACTTTCGATTGTGATAGCGCACGAGTGCCGCCGCGATGGCGCGGTCGCGGCCATCCAGTCCAACGATATCGCCGTTCAGCGCGAGGTACTCCCCGTGTTTGTGATGCCCGCGATGGCTGATCATGTGCCCGGTATCGTGAAGGAGTGCGCCGGCCTCCAACAGCACTCGCGAATGTGCCGGCATATGATGTACCGCTTGCAACTGATCGAATAGCTGGATACTCAGTTCGCGTACGTGCTCCGCGTGTTGCTGTTCATATCCAAGCCGCCGGGCAAAACTCCGCGTGCCCACCAGCAACTGGCGGGCTGCGGCATTGTACCGGTGCGGCTCCTTGCGCGAGAAAGCTTCTCGCGCAATTTCCTGCAGCAGCCCTTCACGCACACCCACACCCGGCAGAGCGAACGTCCGCAGATTCAGGTACCGCCCGAGCGTGAGGAGCGTGATGGCCGCAACGCCCATCACGTCGGCACGGTCTCGCCGCACGGCGTACGCTTTAATGCGCTCGCGGACGTCTCGCCTGAGAATATCCGGCAGGCGTTCTCGCAAGAGCGACAATTCCATGGTCGGCAGGCCGTGCTGCCGCGGGCCCGGCGCGATATTCGCCAGCGTTTCCGCGTTCCCTCCGAGCGCCACGGCTATGCCGTCGCCCAGATTCGGTCGCGGCGCCAGCTTGGACTCCAGCAGCGCACGCACGTACCGCCGCACTTGCTCCGCCTCGGCCGGACGAATCACCCCCCGAAGGTCCAGTGTGGTAATCAATCGCACCGTCCCCACCGGCAATTGTGCGCTCTGCTCCACGGTGTGGTCCCGCAGGATGCTGATCTCCAGGCTTCCTCCGCCCAGGTCCGCGATGCACCTTGGCGGGGTCTCCGGCCCCAGCGCGGCGATAACCGCTTCTCTGCCCAGGCGCGCTTCCTCCGCCGCACTGATCACTTCCAGTACAATTCCAGATTTCTGTTTGATGCGGCGCAGAAACGCTTTGCGATTTCGCGCCTCGCGTGTGGCGCTAGTCGCTACCGCGCGGTAGCGCGTGACCCCGTATTCAGCCATCACTTCGTGGAAGTGCCGGAAGGCCTTCGCGGCTTTCTTGAAAACCTCTTCGCTGAAGCGGGGCCGCACGAAAACGCTCTCGCCCAGGCGGATCGGGTAACGTTCGGTGTGCACAGGTTCGATATCTAGTGCGGAATAGGCGCGCGCCACGGACAGGCGTACTGCGTTGGAGCCGGCATCGATGGCGGCGATATGAACCGGTTCAGACATTTCTGGGGTCTACCGCCAGAGGTGAGCTAGCGCGGCGGAAGGAGCGTACTTCGTCGCGCGAATTCCCAGTTGTTCGGCTATGCGCTGGCGCAGTTGCTTGTTGACCGTCGAGACGCTGGCCTCGCCGTCCAGCTCAAGAAAGTTGTGCTTCTTGGCCATGACCTCGAATTCGCGTTTGATCATCGTCTGATAACGGATGAAAGACCAGTAGAGATCGTGCGAAAGCGACATATCCCGTCCGGCCTCCCAATAACTGATCGCTTGCGCCTTTTTGAATTCGCGTCCGAATGCTGTCTCCGGCCGCACGTTCAGCCAGAAAGTCAGGTGCGGCCGCAGCGCCATCGCGTAAAGTCCGCTCATGTAATCCCGATTGATACCGCGCACAACGCCGCGCGCGATGAGAGTGAAAATAAACCGATCCGCCAGCACGATAGTGCCGGATCGCAGCGCAGGCAGAATGCGGTGTTCCACCTGATCGAAAAAGTCCGTTGCGTACATCAGCGCCAGCGTCAGTCGCGTCGCGGCGTTTTTGGCCAGAAGTTCATCGATGTCGCGTCCGACCAGATTCGAACGGCGCAGGCCGCTCGTCTGCACCGCAAAGCCTTCTGATTCTAGCCACTCCTGCAGCAGCGCAATCTGCGTCGATCGTCCCGACCCGTCCATGCCCTCAATCACGATAAGATTGCCGGTAATTTCGCTCGGATCGAATCCGACTAGCGGCTCTCCAAAGAAATATTGCGACGAAGCATCTTCGAGCGGCGGCGCCGTTTTTGCGGCCGTCGCTGGTGCCGCTGTTGGTGATGCGGGCGCGGAAGCTTCCGTGGCGGGATTTGTAGCTGCGGTTTTTTCTTTTTCCTGGTCCGGCATGATCATTCAGGTTCCTGAAGGTGGGGAGCAAACCGCTTGAGATCGATCTTTGAAGCCACGATATCGCGCATCTGCTTTTGCAGCTTATTCACCGGCAGCGTGCCGTCCAACACCACGAAATTGTCGGTGTCCACCATCTTGTCGTACTCCTCCAGAATCCGCGCCTGGAACAACCGGAAGCTTTCCGCCCGGTCGTACGACATTCCCAAATCCATGCCCGCTTCATAATATTTCAGTTTTGGACGCCCGCTCAGGATGCGATGCACCGCCACGTCCAACGGCGCGCGAAAATAGAATGTAATGTCCGGAACCGGCGCAAAACGGTACAGGTTGCGCAACCATCGCGCGGGGCAGCCTCGTGCCGCATCCCGGGCAAATGCCGTGTAAACGTAGCGGTCGGCAAGGACCAAGTAGTCGCCCTGAAGCAGCGGCATGATCTGCCGTTCGCAGCGGTCCGCAAAATCCGCCGCGTGCAGCAGCGAAAACGTCGTCGGCGTCAGCAACCGCCGCTGCTTCCCTCGCCGCGTGGCGGATTTCACCAGAGGAGAGGAATTCCATTCCGTGAAATGCAGCCGGTATCCGCCGATCTCCAGCCAGCGCTTGAGCAAATAGAGCTGCGTGCTCTTGCCCGAACCGTCCGTTCCTTCCACTACAATCAACGCGCCCGGATACGAGCGGCTGGGAACGGGCTTGCCCGGTTGCGGAAGTGTGGATTTTGCCGGCTCCGTCCGCGGCGCCCTTTGTACGACGTCTTGTATTTCTGTCATCTTATTTTGAGAAAGCTCGTCTGCTCTGGACACTAGTCCTTCATTGTTACTGTGGCATTACAACACACGGGCCCACTCCCAGCAAAGCAACAGCTAGTCACTTAGAAAATCGTGACTTTGATGTGCAGAAACTTCTTCGGGTTCTGCCGGAAATCCCCCATCAGCAGCCGCATATCTCCCGTCAAACCCGCCAGGTTGTCGTACAACTTCGGGTCGGAGAAAAGTTTTCCCGCCGTCGTCGTATTTTCGTTCAATTTCGCGGACGCGATCGCCAGGTTCGCGCTTGTATCGCGCAGCTTGTTGTAGAGCGCATCGTCGGTCGCCAGCTTGCCAAGCGTGCCTTTGCCGGCGCGCGCGTCGCGGAGCATGGCGTTCCCGTTCGTCGCGGCCTCCTTCGCCTGGTCGTAGAGAGTGGGGTCATACATCAGTTTGCCGATCGTTCCCTTCTGCGCCCGTACGTCGGCCAGAATCACGTTCACATTGTCCAATCCTTTGTCCACTTTCGTGTACATCTCATCCGTAGCCACGAGTCTTCCCAGCGTCCCCTGGCCCGCCTGAATGTTCGTCAGCATTACGTCGCCCTTCGCCAGTATGCTGTTCAAGTGGTTGTACGCCTGTTCGTCCGTCAGCAATTTGCCCAGCGAGCCCTTCCCTTCTTGCACGCCCTCGATCAGGTCGCGCACCTCCTGCGAAAGCGCATTCAGGTTTCCCAGAACCTCCGCGCTCCTCTCCACGACTTCCTTCATGGCTTTCTCTTCCACCCCGGGAATCACTCCGGTGTCGCCGATGGGGGTTCCCGTAAAACCTCGGGTGAGGTACACATATCGGTTGCCCAAGAGCCCTTCCGTGACCAGGCTCGCGGTGGAATCCGTCAGGATGTCACTCTGATATCGCTTGTCTACGCGCATCACCACTTCAATGTTCTTGTTCTTTTCGAGCGGCTTGCCTAGCGTCCGTGGCAACAGCCGGATCGATTCCACGTTTCCCACTTCCACTCCGTCCAGGCGCACCGGCGCTCCACTCGTCAAACCTGCCACTTCCGGCAGATAGGTCTTCAGCCGGTATTTCGGCCCCAGGAATCCCCCGCTGCCGGTTACATAGAAAATCCCCGCTGCAAGCACGAAGAGGCCAACCAGCACGAAGAGGCCAACGCGCAATTCCGTCCACGTGAGTTGTTTTCGACTCGCCATCGCTGCTTCCCTCCTTCACTACGTTGAACCAGATTACTCCAAAATTACTCCAGAAAGCGCTTCAGATAGGGGTCTTCCGAGCTGGCGATCTCTCCGGGTTCGCCCTCGAAATAGATGCCGCCGTCCCGGTAAACCACGAATCGCGTCCTGGCCGCGTTCGTGCCCGCCGCTGCGTTTCCATTTTGCTCGTTGCGAACCACTCGCTTGGTTTCCGGATCGAAATGAAAATTCGCCAGCGCAAATCCGTCTTGCAAGCGGTGCGTCGCCAGCAGCGCCGTCACCCCATACACATCGCGCAGTCTTAGAATCAGTGTAATGATCGTCTGCGAGGTCACCGGGTCGAGTCCCGCCGTCGGCGAATCGTACAGCACGATGGGCGGGCGGTTAATCAGCGCCCTGGCAATGGAGACGCGCCGCTTCATGCCTCCCGAGAGTTCCGAAGGAAAAAAGTCCAGCGTGTGCTCCAACTCTACGAATCTTAGGACTTCCAGAACTCTGGACTCGATTTCTTCCTCGGGGACGCGGTCCTCGCGAAGCCGGTACGCCACGTTGTCTGCGACCGACATCGAATCGAATAGCGCGCCTTCCTGAAACACAAATCCGATTTTCCGCCGAAACTGCAGCAACTCTTCTTCGCTCATCTCCGAGATCTCATTTCCCAGCACAACGACGCTTCCGCTGTTGGGCGTCAGCAGTCCCGCAGCCATCTTCAGCGTCAGAGTCTTTCCCGTTCCCGTTTCGCCCAGCAGGATCAGCGTCTCCCGCTCCTGCACCTGGAACGTCACTCCGCGCAGGACTTGGCCCTCGTCGAATCCCACCCACACGTCCTCGAACGTGATGGCTGGTTCGAGTGCCAGCCCCTCTTTTGCCAGCGTGCTCATGAATTCAATTCGTGATTATAGCGGTAAATGCTCTGTGTATCGGGAAGGAAACGTCCAGGAAGGTTCGAATGCGTTGGCCTTGTCATCAGAAAATTTTGTTGGAGAGAAACAGCGAAAGCTTCGTCAAGAACGCGTCCGCCACGATGATCAGCACCGAGCCCACCACTGCCGCCGACGTCGTGGCGCGCCCCACGCCTTGCGTTCCTCCCCGCACCGTGAGCCCCTTGTAGCACCCGATGGTGGCCAAGATGAAACCGAACACCACTGGCTTAGAAAAACCCTGCATAAGGTCCGCGAAGTCCAACGCATCAATCGCCCGCCGCCAAAACTCCACCGCGCCCAGCCGCAGCGAAAATACTGATGCCGCGCATCCTCCCATCAGACCAATGAAATCCATCAGCGCGGTCAAAAGCGGGAGCATCAGCAGCGCGGCCAGCAGGCGTGGCGCCACCAGCTTGCGGCTGGGATCCGTTCCCATCGCCCGCATAGCGTCCACTTGTTCCGTCACTAGCATGGACCCGAGTTCCGACGCGATGCCCGTCGCGCATCGTCCCGTTACCAGCAAACCCGTAAAGGCTGGCCCCAGTTCACGCACCAGCGCAATCGCCACGACGTCGCCCGTCAGCGATGTCTGTCCAAAACGGATAAATTGCGATCCCGTCTGCAGCACCATCACCGCGCCGATAAAGAACCCCGACAACAATATGATCGGCAGCGACCCCGCGCCAATAAAATCCATCTGTTCCAACGTGTCTTGAAAGTAGTGTGGGCTTGTGAAGATGTTGACGATCGCGTGCCCGCAAAGAAGTGCGTAGTCTTGAACCGCGGCTACCGCTCGTTTTGCCGCATCCCCCAATGCATCGGCCACGGAGACGGTTTCTTCCTGCTTGGTCTGCCGGCCGGTGACCTGAAGAGGAGTGTCTGCCACGAGTACCTGTTCGCGTTGGCTCCCGCGACGAACTGCTCGGACAACTACATCCCCGAAAGCCTAACCGCGCGGCATGAACTCGTCAAGTCAGCCGTTCAGCCTGGCCGCCGTAGATCCAATTCAGGCACGCACTGGCATGCTCTTATTCGTACCGAAGCGCCACAATCGGATCCACGCGCATAGCGCGGCGCGCGGGGATGTAGCAGGCAAAGGCAGCAACCGCCGACAGCAGAATTGCCACGGCCCCAAAAGTGAGCGGATCGGCAGCGCCGACTCCGTAGATCAATGTGGTAATGAGCCGCGTAAAGACAAACGCGGCGGCGACGCCGATTCCGACGCCAATCAGCGTTATCTTCAACCCCTGTCCTAACACCATCTGCAACACATCTCTGCTGGACGCGCCCAGAGCCACACGAACACCAATTTCGTGCCTCCTCTGGCCGGTCAGATAGGAAATTACACCGTAAATTCCGACCGCGGAAAGAATCAGCGCCAGCGCGGAAAAAACGCTGAGAAGAAACATGGTCAGCCGCTGCGTGGAAATCGAGCGAGAAACAATTTCACCCATCGGCCGAACATCATAGAGGACCGCGCTGCTCTCCACTTTTTCCGCGCCTTGTCGAATGGCGCCGGTGATGTCTCCTGCATTCCCCGTTGTCCGGGCGACATAACCGCTGCCGTTGGCCAAAAGCGTCCAGAATCGGTCCGGCACTTGCCAAACGGGCAGATAGAGTTGGGCTTGCAAGTCTTCGTGCCCTCGCGAGCCCAAACCCCAGTGTTCGACGTGGCCGACGACGCCAACGATCTCTGGCTGCATATCCAGCAAACCGACGTTGAGATGTTTTCCGACGGGGTCCTGATTCGGAAAATACTTGCGCGCAAACGTGGCGTCGATCAGCGCCACGGAAGGCCCGTGCTCGTCGTCGCGCTCCGTGAACGAACGGCCGCGCTCAACGGGAATCCGCATGGCCTGGTGATAGCCCGGATTCACAAGATAAAACAGCGCGAAAGGCATGTCCGTATCGGTTGCAGGCTTGGGCTGGCCTTCGAGCCAGAACGGCACTTCGGAATCTCCGGTCATCGGAAGCGAGCCGCCCATCATGGACACGGCTTCGACGCCGTGGACGCCCTCGAGTTGCCGCAAAGTTTCGCGGTACTTCGCGCGAAGCTGATCCGCCGTGGCCGCCGAATGGGAAGTCGAAGAGATCGCGAATGTGAGAACGTTGCGCGGATCGAAGCCGGGATTGACATTGCCGAGCGCCGAAAGCGTGCGAATCATCAGCCCTGCGCCAATGAGCAGGACCACCGCCATGGCCATCTCGACCACAATGAAAACGCTCTGTGTACGATGACGTGCGCCGCTCGAACCGCGCCCGCCCTCCTTCAATGTTTCGTGAGTATCCGGGCGCAGCGTCTTGAGAGCGGGAATCAAACCAAAGACGATGCCGGTCAGAACAGAGATGCCAAGAGTATAGAAGAGCACGTGGCCATCGAGAGAAATCTCCTCCGAACGCGGCACATTGGATGCCAATGTCGCAAGCAGCACGCGCACGCCCAACTTTGCCAGCAGGAGACCGATGCTGCCACCGGCGATACCCAGCAGAACGCTCTCTGTCAGCAACTGGCGGATCACGCGCGCGGGGCTTGCGCCCAGAGCAGCGCGTATCGCGAATTCGCGCGCGCGCCCGGTGGAGCGCGCGAGCAGCAGATTGGCGACATTGGCGCACGCGATCAACAGCACAAAACTGACAGCGCCGAGCAGCACCAGCAGAATTCCTTTCACATTGCCGACGACGTCGGTCTTGAGCGGGATCAAGGAGATGCCTGTGCCTTTGTTGGCCTCAGGAAAAGCGGCTGCGAGATTCTCTCCGATGCGATTCATGTCCGCGCGTGCCTGTTCGATGGTAACGCCTGGCTTCAAGCGGCCGATCGAGTTCATGCCCATGCTGATGCGCCGGTCACGAAACGTAGGGTCGGTCCACTGGCCGATGGGGATGAAAAGGTCGGTAGGGCTCAGCCCAGTGATGCGCCCCGGTGCCACGCCAATGATGGTGTAGGATTTGCCATTCAGCGTGACGCTCTTCCCCAAAACGTCTTGCGACAATCCAAACTTGCGTTTCCAAAGTCCGGCGCCCAGGATGGTCACTGGGCCGGCGCCCGCCAGGTCTTCTTCAGCACGAAACGTGCGTCCCAGCACCGGCTGCAGGCCAAGCGCCGGAAAAAACTCCGCGGAAATCATGTGAATGTGAACGCGTTCGGGCTCCCCCGCGCCAACCATGTTGTAGTCGTCAGACCGGAAGGCGCTCAACTCCGCAAAAGAGTGATTGTCCTTCTGCCAGTCGAGGAAATTGGGATAGGCGATAGAGCTTTCCTGAAACGTCGGAGACTTCGTGTAGACGGCGACGAGCTCGTCGGGATTCGGGAACGGCAGCGGATTCAGCAGTACTCCGTTAACGACGGAGAACAAGGCGGTGTTCGCGCCAATCCCCAGGGCGAGCGTCAGGATAGCGATCGCGGTGAATCCCGGATTCTTCGCCAACACACGCAATCCGTAGCGCACGTCCTGCCAGAAACTCATCATTGGACACTCTCCTCAGGTACTCCCAAGACTGGAGGGCTTCTGGACATAGAAACGAAGTTGGCCTGCCTTTTGTTTCGTGAAAAGACACAGAACCGGAGAATTGGAAACATGCGGACTTACTTAAGGTATGCTCACTCTCGACTATGGCACGATTGACGGGTCCGGAGCGACGCCGCAAAGCGCGGCTGAGGCTTCGACAGACTGTTCGCGTCAGGCCTTCCGACTCACACGGGCATGACTTCGACGAAATCCTGCCGACGCTGAACACTTCGCGCGAGAGCGTCTATTTTGCTTCGAAGAACCAGTCTTACACGGAAGGCATGCGCGTGTTTATCACCTACCCTTATTCCGACGGGCCTGGCTCGCTCAACCGGGAGTCTCTCGGCAGAGTAGTGCGCATCGACGACCTCGGCAATGGCCGCCGCGGCATTGCCGTCGAAATCTTGATGCCCGTCTACCTCGGCGGCAAGGAAACCCACAAGTAGCAGGTTGGCAGCCATTGCCGAGGAACGCAGCTCCGGCCCGCGAAGGATAAAAGGCGGGCGATCCATGATAACGAGACTCAGCGGCATGCAAATACTCTTCGCTTTCCCGACTTGGGGAGCGTATGATGCTTTCAATTTATCAGGTCTAGCCGGCAGCAGGAGCCGACTATGTTTGTTCGCGTCCTAGCCTATCTCATTTTCAGTCAGACTCTCCTTGGCGGTATTTTTCTGGGCGAACCTGTTCTTGGGCAACAACCATTCCAGGACCCTGCGGCTGGCCCAGCCGGCACGATTGAGTTGATCAAGACAAGCGAAACCAACCCCCCAGTGGACCTTGATATTTATCTTCAAGGACCAGGCTCCATGACTGTGGAAGAGCCGGCGGCGCTCATATTAGTTACTCTGACAGGGCAAACGTATCGGCAAGGAACAGCAAAGAAGGGCCACCTGCGCTGGGATGATATACCTCCGATGCAATATGGAATCCAGGTCGTGGCTCCGGGATTTGAGCGCACCGTCCAAGAAATCGACGCCCACGGTAAGAGCGAGTTCAAAGTGATTGTTCAGTTGCGGCCCCAGGCGGGACGGGACAAAGGGTATCCCCCTCTGTCCACTGACCCTGAAGTGAATTACGTATTTGGCGTGTACGCTTCCAAGTTGGGCGATTGGGAGCAGGCTAAGGCATACTGGACAAAAGTCTCCGAGCTTCTTCCAGATCATGTTCCCGCGATGGTCTCCATGAGCGAGGCCCTGCTTAATGAGAATAAAACTACCGAGGCGGCAGAATATCTTGATCGAGCGGCAAAAATAGATCCTTCCTACTGGAAAGCACAAGCACTCCTGGCACAAGTCTCTCTTCGCGTGGGGGCGGCAGCCGAAGCCGTCGAACACGCTGAACGAGCCATTGAATTGGGTCACGGAGAGGCCGTCAGCGTCTCGCCACTGTTGGCGCGCGCTCTGGTAGCAGAGGCCTCCGAAGTATTAAGCGCATACCTCAAGGACCACCCCGCGGATGTTGAAGCCAAGAAACAACTGGAAGGTCTTAATGCGCCTGCTGGGCTCCATGGGGTCGAACCTCTAAACGCCGACTTTGGGGACAGGAACTCGGCCACGGTGTTGGCGAGGCCGGCTCCTCCAGTGCGCGAGTCCCGCTGGCTGCCTCCCCAAGTTGATGAGAGCGTTCCGCCGGTACAGCCTGGCTCCGCATGTAGTCTCGAGGAAGTGCTGCAAAAGGCTGGGCAGAGAATCCAGGAATTTGTGAAGAACGTGGAACGATTCACGGCCACGGAATCCCTGGTGCATGAAACCATCAACAAATCGGGAGCAGTTTCCGGAACTGAAAAACGGCGATACAACTACATGGTTACGATCGAGGAAATCCGGCCCGAAATTTTCGGTGTGGAAGAATATCGGAGCAGCTCAAGCGCTGCGGATGCTCCGGGAGGGATCATAACAAGGGGATTGCCCGCACTCGTGCTTATTTTCCATCCGTTCAACTCAGGGACTTTTTCGATGAAATGCGAGGGGCTGGCAAACTTCAACGGAAAGCCGGCATGGCAGATTTATTTTCGCCAGAGGGCGGACAAGCCCAATAGAATTCGTTCGTACAAAATCGGCGAGAACGGCCCTTCTCACCCAGTCGCACTGAAAGGGCGGGCGTGGTTTGTCGCCGACAGCTATCAAATCATTGGTCTTCAGACGGACTTGATCGAGGCTCTTCCTGACCTCCGCCTCACGGTTGACCATGCGGCCGTCGAATATGGTCCCGTACATTTCAGCAGCCGCGGGGTGGACATGTGGCTTCCCCAAACTGCCGAACTGTACTGCGACCTGCGAGGAAAGCGACTGCACCGGCGCTTGAACTTCACTGACTACTTGCTCTTCGCCGTTGACGACAAGGAAAAAATCTCAGCACCGAAAACCAGCCCTTAATTTCGAAACAAAGCCGAACGTCGCAGAGCTTATTCACGCCGGGAGCCGCTGGACGAAGGTCGCGGCGGCGGCTACACTGTTGCATTCCATTTGTTTTGAATCGATCTCGCGCAAATGTGCGAAGAATGAAGGGGAATGCTTCGCTTTTACACTGCGGGCGAATCGCACGGACAAGCGCTGTTGGCGTTTATCTCCGGGCTGCCCGCGCAAATGCCCGTTGACTCGAAGTTCATCAATCATGAATTACGGCGGCGGCAGCTTGGCTATGGGCGCGGCGGACGGCAGAAGATCGAAAAGGACACGGCGGAGATTTTTGCCGGAGTGCGCCACGGTAAAACCATTGGCGCGCCGATTGCTCTCCGGATCGAGAATCGCGATTGGGCCAATTGGGAAAAATTTCTGCCGGTGGAAGCGGCGGAAATTGATCCCAGCGCGCGAAAACTGGTGGCGCCACGGCCCGGCCATGCGGACCTTGCGGGGTCGCAGAAATTCGATTACCACGATGCCCGCTACATTCTGGAACGCGCTTCGGCCCGGGAAACCGCCGCACGAGTGGCGGCGGGCGCGTTTGCAAAACTGCTCTTGCGGGAATTCGGCACGGAGATTGCCAGCCACACGATTCAGGTGGGGCACGTAAAACTGGAAAAACCAGCCAGTAGGAAAAAGATTCGCGCGGTGAGTGCGGACCTGGATTCTCCTTTGCGGTGCATTGATGCCGTGGTGCAGGAAAAAATGAAAGCGGAAGTGGATGCGGTGCTGAAGGCCGGCGACACCGTTGGCGGGATTTTTGAAATTGTCGCGCACAACGTTCCCGTGGGGTTGGGCAGCCACGCGCAGTGGGATGAGAAGCTGGATGGACGGCTGGCACAGGCGCTCATGAGCGTGCAGGCGGTGAAGGCGGTGGAGATTGGCGCAGGCGTGACGGCGGCGGGCTCCTTCGGGAGCGAAGTGCAGGATGAGATTTTTTATGAAAAATCGGCGCGACGATTCCGGCGCGGGACAAATCGCGCTGGCGGATTGGAAGGCGGCATCACCAACGGCGAGGATGTGGTGGTGCGCGGGTACTTGAAACCAATTTCGACTTTGCGCCAGCCGTTGCACACCACGGATATGGTCACCAAAGAACCGGTGAAGGCCGCGTACGAAAGGTCTGATTGGTGCGTGGTGCCGGCGGGCGCGGTTGCGGGGGAAGCCATGGTGGCACTTGTGCTCGCGGACGCTTTTCTGCAAAAATTTGGGGGAGACTCACTCGCCGAGATGCGGCGGAATTTTGACAACTATGCCCGACAAATTGACGAATTCTGAACCCGCCGGCGTGGCGGCCGCCGAGACATCGCAAACGACTTCCGCAGCGCGCAAGATCTATCCGATCGTCAAATATGGCGATCCCATCCTGGAAAAACCAGGCGCGCCCGTCAAGAAATTCGATGCGGAATTGGAAGAACTGGCCGAGGATATGTTCGCTTCGATGTACGCGGCACAAGGAGTGGGACTGGCGGCGCCGCAAATTGGATTGAGCTTGCGGCTTGCGGTGGTGGACGTAACCGGCGGGAAAAATCCCGAAGCGAAAATTGTGCTGGCGAATCCAGAGGTGATTCACGCGGAAGGCGAAGTTCGCGAGGAAGAAGGCTGCCTCTCGATTCCTGGCTTTCGCGGGTATGTGATGCGGCCGCAGTTTGTGACCATCAAGGCGCAGAACGCGAAAGGCGAAGAGTTTGAAATTCGCGGTGAAAACCTGCTGGCGCGCGCGTTCTGCCATGAGATTGATCATTTGAACGGAATTCTTTTTTTGCAGCACCTCAGCATGCTGAAGCGCGACCTAATCAGGCGGAAAATCAAGAAGCTCAGGAAACAAGGCGAGTGGTAAGTGCCGGAGTCGGCCGCCTGGCGGCCGCAGTGGGTTGATGATGCGAATCATTTTCTGCGGCACGCCTTCGTTTGCGATCCCCACGCTGAAACTTCTCCTCGCACAAAAAGATCTTGAAATCGTTGGCGTGATTACTCAGCCCGACCGGCCGCGCGGGCGCGGGGGAGCGGTTTCCTTCTCTCCTGTGAAGGAGGCGGCACTCGCAGCTAACGTTGCGGTGCATCAGCCGGAGAAAATTCGAGCGCCGGAAATTCAGGACCTGCTTCAGGGACTCGCTCCCGATTGCATCGTTATTATCGCTTACGGCCAAATTATCCCGGCGAAATTATTGCCGGTTCCGAAACTGGGCTGGATCAATCTGCATGCTTCCCTTCTTCCCAAATATCGAGGCGCGGCGCCCATCAACTGGGCCATCGTGAACGGCGAAACGCGCACCGGCGTGACGACGATGCGAATCGACGCAGGCATGGACACGGGGGACATGCTGCTGCACCGCGAGATTGCAATTGGTCCGAAAGAGACCGCGCCTGAACTCGCCGCCCGTATGGCGGAGGTCGGCGCGCCGCTAATGTCGGAGACGTTGCGCGGATTGGCCGCTGGAACGATCGTGCCGAAGGCGCAGAACCACGAGCAAGCCGGCTACGCGCCGATTTTGAAAAAGGAAGACGGGCGCATCGAGTGGAAACGCCCGGCATCCGAGATTTACGACCGTATGCGTGGCTTCCAGCCGTGGCCAGGGACGTACTCATCTTTTCGCCGCCAGTCCTGCAGCGTCTGGGGTGAGCTTGCGCCTGAGGAAGCAAGCGATGCCGCGCCAGGGACTATCCTTCTCAAAAAGAACGAATTGCTCGTGGCATGCGGCAACGCAACCGTTTTGCGCCTTCTTGCCGTCAAACTGGAGGGACGCAAGCAAGTCTCAGCGGCAGAATTCGCCAATGGCGCGCGGTTGAAGAGCGGTGAACGCTTTGGCGACAGCTAGTTTGCGAAGAACAGACCGGTAGGACATACTTCAGGTTTACCCCATGCACTTGAAAGAAAACATTATTTGACTGGGCGTGGTAACGGGAGCTCATCTCACATGAAAACCTTAGTATCGGCAGCAAGAGGCGGAAACCTGCGTTTCCGCGGGAGCGCATCGCTGCGCGCGGTGGCGTGCTGGACGCTCACGGCGCAGCTTGCGGCATTGCCGATGGTATCGGCGGAGAAAGACAAATCCGCTGCAACATCTGCGGCGGCAATCGCGGCGGATCCTGTTTTGAAAGCGATGCAAAATGAAATCGCCAGGGCGACAACGGAGTTGGGCAAGGCGGAGCAGCCCCCCTACTACCTGAGCTACACGGTGTACGACCAGGATTTTGTCGTGTTGGTGGGCGCCTACGGCAGTTTGCTCACGGACAGCGCGGTGCAGAGGCGCTTCGCCGATGTGACCATGCGCGTGGGCACGCCGGAATTGGACAATACCCACGGACAGAGCCGGCCCAGCGGCGTGACTTCGGGCAGTTTGCCGGTCGGAAACGACGCGGACGCCATCGCGCGGGTGCTATGGGAGTTGACCGACCGCGAGTACAAGCGGGCGGTGCCTTCGCTGTTGAACGTTCGCACGAACACTGCGGTGCGCGCGGAGGAAGAGGATAAGTCGCCGGACTTTTCCAAAGAGAAGCCGCAGACGCACATCGAGGAAGCGACGGCGGCGCCATTCGATCGCGCGGCATGGGAGGGCGAGATCAAGAGACTTTCGGGCGTGTTCCGGAAATATCCCGAAGTGTACTTCGCGTCCGTGATGATTCAAGTGCAGCGCTCGAGCTCGCGAATGGTATCGAGCGAAGGAAGCGCTATCGTGTCGCCAAGCACTTCCACGCGGCTGATTATGGAGGCGCAGACGCGCGCCGAGGATGGCATGGATTTGTTGCGCGTCGAAACGTTTCAGGCGCCGGCGGCGAGCGGTTTGCCGAGCGAAGCGGAGCTGACCGGCAAGATTGGAAAAATGGCCGCGGACTTGAGCGCGTTGCGCAAAGCGCCGGTAGCGGAACCGTACGATGGACCGGCGGTATTGAGTGGGCGCGCGGCGGCGGTTTTCTTCCATGAAGTGCTGGGACACCGATTGGAAGGCCACCGGCAACGGGATGAAGAAGAAGGACAGACTTTTACAAAGAAAGTCGGGCAGCCCGTACTGCCGACATTCCTAAGCGTGAGTGACGACCCGACGACGCATGAGTTGGCAGGGGTGAAGCTGGCCGGATCCTATGATTTTGACAACGAGGGAGAACCAGCGCAGCGCGTGGACGTAATCAAGGACGGAGTGCTGCAAAAGTTTCTGATGTCGCGGATGCCCATCAGAAATTTCGGGCAGTCGAACGGGCACGGACGAAACCAGCCGGGACGGATGCCGACAGGACGCCAGGGAAACTTGATCGTCACTTCGACGAAAACGGTGCCGGAATCGGAGATACGGCAGAAGCTGATTGATGAAATAAAGAAGCAAGGCAAACCATACGGGTTGTACTTCGACGATATTCAAGGCGGATTCACGCTGACGACGCGAGCGCTTCCGCAGGCGTTCCAGGTGCTGCCGGTGATTGTTTACAAGGTTTACGCTGATGGACGTCCCGATGAATTGGTGCGCGGCGTGGACATTGTGGGTACTCCCCTAGCAGCGTTGACGCGCATTTTGACGACAGGCGATCAGCAGCATGTGTTTAACGGCGTGTGCGGCGCGGAAAGCGGGCAAGTGCCGGTTGCGGCTGCGGCCCCAGCGATGCTGTTTACCGAAATGGAAGTGCAGAAGCGAGCGCACGAGCATGAGCGTCAGCCGCTCTTGCCGCCACCGGGATTTGAAGACGGCGGCGCCGCCAAAGATGCGCAAATGAAGGCGGAGGTGAAGCCATGAAAATTCTTCACCTCGCGAGCGTGTTGCACGCACATAGACAAGTTATAGGAATAGCGATTGCGGCTTTGCTTGCTCTCGGCGGCGCGTCAAGCCTCGCCGGATCCGAAGGAGCGAACGCCACGCCGGATGCCGCCATGGTCGCGGCACACGCGGCGGCGAAAGGCGACGGGCTCCTCGAGGCCCTGCTCACGGAATTGGAGCGGTCGAAGGCGCAACTCAAAATGGATCACGTGCAGGCGCCCTATTATGTGGAGTACCGCGTGAATGAAGTTGACGATTTTGGCGCGGAGGCCGCGTTCGGAGCGTTGCGCGAAAACCAGCACGTTCACGTTCGCGTGCTGAGGGTGGTGGTACGCGTCGGCGACTACAAACAAGACAGCTATTTCGGCAGGGGCCAGGGCGAATCGAGCATATTGCCGCTAGACAACGATCCGATTGCCCTGCGGCACCAGATTTGGTTGGCGACGGACGAAGCGTACAAGGCCGCAGGACAGGCGCTGGCTGAGAAACAAGCGGCGATGAAACAGTTCAGCGTGGACCCAAATCCGGTGGACGATTTCGCGAAAGCGCCGCAAATGATTGCCGTCGAACCCACGGTGTCGCTGAAAGTCAACGAAGCGGCGTGGAAGAAAACGCTGGAGGATGCGACCGGTTTGTACAAGCAATATCCGGACGTGCAGTCGGTGACGGCGTCGGCAAGATTTTCGGCGATCAACGAATACCTGGTGAATTCCGAAGGCACGGTCACACGGTGCGGGAGGACGACATACAGCGTGCAACTGAGCAGCTCGGCGCAGGCGGCCGATGGAATGCGGCTGAGCCGGAGCCCGGCGTTCATGGTGGCGCGTGCGGAGGAATTGCCGACGCGCGACGCGCTGATGGGCGAAGCGAAAAAGATGCTGGATACGGTGGTGGCGTTGCGGCAAGCGCCGATCGTCGAGGAGGAATACCGCGGGCCGGTGCTGTTCGCACCGGACGCGGCGGACGACATCGTGGCGTCGTTGATTGGGCAGAACGTGCTGGGGCAGAAGCCGCAGCTTGGGAAACCAAACCGGACGACGGGAGCGTTCGCGACCAGTTACAAGACGCGCGTGCTGCCAAACTTTCTGTCCGTGGTGGACGATCCGACGATGAAAGATTTTCACGGGAAGAGCCTAGTGGGAAGTTATGAAGTCGACAACGAAGGCGTGAAAGCCCAGGCCATCACGGCGGTCGAGAACGGGACGCTCGCGAATTATTTGATCGGGCGGCAGCCCATTCGCGACTTCCCTGCTTCCAATGGTCACGGGCGCGCCGCGCCGGGATCGTTCCCCGGGCCGAGCCTCGGTGTGCTGCTGGTGAAAAGCTCCGAAGCGCAATCGGCGGAAGAGTTGAAGAAGAAAGTGATCCAGATGGTGACGGACCAGGGTAAGCCTTACGGCTACCGCGTGGAAACGCTTGGGCCAGGCAATTCGCCACGGCTACTCTATCGGGTGTATGCAAAGGATGGGCATGAAGAGTTGGTGCGCGGCGCCGTGTTTAATGAACTGGATATTCGTGCGATCCGCAATGATTTGATCGCCGTGGGTAACGATCCATTGGTAAGCAATCGAGCCGGCGGCGCGCCGACGACGATTATTAGTCCGTCGCTGCTGTTCGGTGAGCTGGAAGTGAAGCGGGCGGATACCAGCAAGGACAAGCTGCCGGACTATCCAGCGCCGCCGCTGAAGAAGTGATTCGTGAATCGCGGCTGGCGACTGGTGATTGGCGGTTCGTGATCCGACAATCGTGATTCGTTGAGGATAGATCGCACTCTTGTGGTTGCGTCGAGTCTACAAGGATCAACCCCTTCGGGGGTTTAGTTAGCCATAACTGCTGCCCCTCCCCCGGTTTTTTGTAAGTGTTGCCGATAAAGGACTTAGCAAAAGCTGTAAGTTGTTTAGAATCAACAGTTTGGTTGGAGGATGTGCAAGTGTTGATTCTAAAGGGACTTACGGTCGGAGCAGATTCCCACGCAAAAGTGTCTCTAATCTGACCCCAGCGCCCAACTGATTTGGGTATCACTTCGTGAGAGATAATTCCGGAAACAAAAAAGGCGCCGGACAAAATTGGCGCGGTTGCAGAACTTCGCACTTATTCCTGTTAGGGACACCAGCTAAGGAGCTATGTAAAGTCAAGAGGATTCGCAGGCAGCGGGCTGTTGCGGCAAAGAGCTGTTCATCCTGGAGCAAAAACGGTTGACGAATGGACGCAGAGAATCGAGACTCTAGCTGAGACATGTGAGAGCGGCCCGCCTAACGAAGGCAGGCCCTTCCAAATCGAAGAGCGGCTTTAGCGTATGACTCTTGGAGAGAGATTGGAGTGGCTAGGACGGATGACGCTGCTGGTGTTTATTCTGGCGTCGGCGGCGTTTCTGAGCGCGATTACGGCGATGCGCATCGCGATTCATGGGCGCGAAGTGACGATGCCGAATCTTGTGGGCATAAATGTTTCGGAGGCAAGCAAGATTCTGCAATCGCGAGGACTGGTGCTGCGCGTGGCAGACAGGGTCTATAGCGACCAGCCCATCAACGCTGTGGTGCGGCAGACGCCAACGTCCGGCTTGCTGATGAAAGTGTCTCAGCAGGCACACGTGGTGCTAAGCCTGGGGCAGCGGCAACTGCAGATTCCGCTCTTGGAAGGCAATTCGCTGAGAGCTTCGCGAATCGAGCTGCTGCGGCAGGGATTGCAAGTAGGCGAGGTTTCCGCGATTACGATGACGGACCGGCCAGTGGATGCGGTGGTGATTCAGAATCCGAAACCTGGCGCAGGGGCGGCGACGCCGCGCGTGGACGTACTGGTTTCGCAAGGGCTGCGCGAGACGGCCTACGTGATGCCGCACCTGACGGGATTGAATGAAAGCGAAGCGCAGCACCGGTTGGACATGGCGCAGATGCGCCGCAAGGTGAATTATGTGACGGCGCCGCAATGGCCACGCGGCGCAGTGATTGACCAATCGCCGATGAGCGGGACGCGGATTGCGGCATCATCCACAATCGAATTAACTGTCGCAAATTGAAATCCGAGAGTGATGAGCCGCAAGCGCCGGCAACGCGGTGGATTACTTGACAGGTTCCTTCTTGTGCAGGGTGGTGCACATGGTCAAGGCGGTGTTGGGGTCTACGGCGCTGTCGCCCTCTTCGACAAATTGGATGATGCCCTGCTTGTCGATAATGATGTTGGCGCGCAGGGCCCACTCGAAGGTCTCGTCGTGGACGTCATACCCCTTCAGGATGCCGTAGGATTTGAGCATCTTTTTGTTCATGTCGCTGAGGAGCGGGAACTTGATGCCAGCCTGTTTGGCGAACGCGGCGTTGGCAGCGGGACTATCCAAACTGACTCCGAAAACTTCCGTATCCGAGGTGTCGATTTTACCGGAGGCGATTCCAGCCTGGACCGCCTGAAGTTGCTTCGTTCAGCCGCCGGTGAAAGCGAGAACGTAGACGGCGAGAAAGACATTTTTCTTGCCGCGGTAATCGCTGAGCTTGACGGCTTTCCACTGGTCGCTGAGAAGAGTGAAATCGGGGGCGGCGTCGCCGACTTTGAGGGTCATTTTGGCGACTTCGGACTTCCCCGCATGCGGAGCTGCGGGAAGTGCTGAGACGGCTGCGGCAACCAGAAGTCCGAGAGCGATCTTGCGTTTCATGGAAAATCTCCCATCTGAATCGGGATACACGCGGCAAGAACAGCTTACAGCCTGCCATTTGTTTAAGACCATTGGAATGGGGAAAATATTCCAAGATCCTTGGCCAAGGGGAATCCGGTGAACTTGATGCCAGGTTGAAATTCTTATCGAAGGGCGACCAACTCCTCAACCGAGATCCCGGCTTCTCGAATAATGGTGCGGAGTGTTCCGACGCGAAGGGCTTTGTGGTCGGGCACAGAAACACGCGCGAAAGGCGATTCACGGCGCAGGATGATGTGGCTCCCTCGTTGACGCTGAACGACAAAACCGATTTTTACCAGGATTCGAATGACTTCCCGGCCAGAGAGGTCGGTGGGGAGCTTGGTCATCGAGTAGAAGTGTTCAGCTCGATGAACTCTCTTTGGTCTTCAACGGGAAGCGGATCGCCAACGGCCTGAACATCCTCGATGTAGAGTTCAGCGGCTTCTTCTATGTTCTTGAGGGCTTCCTCGCGTGTATCTCCCTGAGAAACGCAGCCCGGCAGGCTGGGAACAACGGCAACGTAGCCTCCGTCACTCTCGCGCTGCAGGATCACGGTGTAACGCACTGCGGTCTCCTCAAGAGAACAATTCCATCCTACGCCCGTTCGTTCACAGCGTAAAGAACATGCCGACGAGAGGGACTTATCTGAGGTAACCCCAGTTGTGGAGCTTGTCGGAGTCTTCGGACCAGCGGTCGCCGATGTCGGTGCGGTAGTACATGTTGGGGATGAGGATGTTTTTGGTGCGGGAGTAGACCTGGGCCTGGGCCTGCTTCATGGTTTGGCCGGTGCCGACAACGACGAGGACGACGCCGGAAGTACCGGCGATCAGCCACTGGCCGTTGACTTCCTTGACGTCCTCAATGTGAATGCCCTCCATGTTGGGTTTCTTGAAGACGATGGCGTTGTTTTTCGAGAAGGATTCGAACGTAGCGTCGTCATCGAAGGGGAACGGAGGGACGACGATGCGAATACCGATCTGAAAGCCGCTGCGGGTGCGCCACTTTGGCTCAACGCCAGTGGCGAGTTCCCAGAAAAAATCGCTGATGGGCGTAAGCATGCCCTCCTGCTGGATACTGATCGTCGGATAGCCGAAACGTGAAGTGAATTCGAGAGGGTAAATGCCGTTGTTATTGACGATGCAATTGAGGTCGATGTAGCCGACGTAGCCTTCCTCGGCAAGTTTGGACTCCATTTTGAGAAGGGTGCGGTTGAAAAGAAGGTTGGGCTCGCTCCAGAACATTGCGGTGCCCATTTCACCGGTGGGAGGGCCGACTTCGCCGGGGAAAAGTTTCTTGTGCTCGAAGTTGATGTTGACGGGCGTGACGAATTTTTTGCCGTTGAAGAAAGCGCCGACGGCGACCTCGACGCCGTTGATGCGGCGCTGGAGTTGAAAGACTTTGATTTCGTCGGAAAAGGCTTTCTTGTAAGCCTCGAGCATGCGGATGACGTCTTCGCCGTCTTCCTCTTCGCCCACGAACAGGCGGCGCTTGACGTTCTGCGCTTCACCGCTAGGTTTGATGACATAACGGTCGGGATTCTTCTTGACGAAATCGATGGCGGGGTCGAAGGAATCGAAGTCTTCGTAGGGAATGATGCTGACGCCGGCGGATTTGAGCTGTTCCTGGCCGAAGGAGCGGTCGTCTTCGAGGCGATCGGCGTAAGGGGTACCACCGATGACGGGCTTGCCGGCGGCGCGAAGGGCCTGGGCTTTGGCGCCCTGACCTAAGGTGTCGTCAAAGACGACAATGTCGGACCACTTGGCGTCTTTCTCCCAATCCTTGGATTTAGGGATAAAACCATCGGCGATGTCGCGCTCCTTTTCGGCGTCGATGTAGTAGCGGACGTCGTGGCCTTCCTTGAGAACCTGCCATGCAATGTCACCGATGAGACCGGAGAGCGAAACAAAGAGAAATTTACGTTTGTCCATTTTGAGAAGTCGCAGGCCCTGACAGGCAACGAAACGATGATGGCATTGTACCGGAAAGAGCGGAAAACAATTGTTAAGGCGGGTTGAAAAACTTCGAAGGGGCAAAAGGGTTAAGGCAACCCTCTGCGCAGCAAGGCGGCATCACAGAGAGGGGTAGTTTGGGGGGCCGGGCCAGCAACACAAAAGTTGTTGTTCGGCCTGGCCTTTCGTTCAGGGTATAATTGGCCGTTCCAAACTACCGGGAGTCAGGAAGCGCCCAAGGCTTCGGCAGGGTGCAGAAGAGCCCCCTGGTTAGAAGAGAAAGAGGTGAAGTTTGCTCAGTACTTCATTGGCGGCGATGACGAGACGAGCGATTTTATTGGTGATGGGCGGACTGTTCCTGCTGGGCGCCACGCAATGCGATGCTCAAATCTTGCATAAGAAGAAAAAGGTCAATAAATCGACAAGCGCGGAAAATACCGCGGAGCCCGACAAGATTCTTTATAACAAGGCCATGGAGGACGTCAAACACGGGCGTCATGAGGTCGGCCGGCTAAATCTGCAGACGCTCATCAACACGTACCCGGACAGCGAGTATCTAGCCAAGGCCAAGCTGGCGATTGCCGACTCGTTCTACAAAGAGGGCGGAACGGCGAATCTGACGCAGTCTGTCCAGGCGTACAAGGATTTCGGCATTTTCTTCCCCATGCTGCCTGAGGCGGCCTATGCGCAGTTGCAGGTGGCGATGACGCACTACAAACAGATGGAGAAACCGGACCGCGATCGGACGCATGTAATCGCGGCGGAGGAAGAGTTCCAAATTTTTCTGTCAAAATACCCGAATGATCCGCTGGCGCCGAAGGCGGAACAGCATTTGCGCGAAGTGCAGGAACTGCTGGCGGAGGGTGACTTCCGCATTGGTTACTACTATTACGTAAAGGAAGACAAGAAGGCCGCGGAATCCAGGCTAAGAGGGATCGTAAACCGCTACCCCCTTTACAGCAAATCCGACCAGGCGCTGTGGATGCTTGGAAATATATGGCAAGCCACCGAGAAAAAGGAGATGGCCGCTCCGTATTACGCGAGGATCGTCCGCAATTATCCGCTGTCGCCGCTGGTTCCCAATGCCAAGAGCCGACTGAAGGCGCTCGGGGCGCCGGTGCCGCAACCAGATCCGCAAGCGGTGGCCTGGATGACGGCGGAACAGAATGCCCCGCGGCAGCATGAAACGCTCATCAAGAAGCCGCTGAGGTTGGTTACTAGCGGACCGAAGCAGGAATTGACTGCGGCAGCCAAAGTGGGAAAGCCGACGATGACTCCGGCGTCCGAAAGCGAAACCGGAATTGATATTTTGAAGGGTGGAAACCAATCGCAGATCGCCGTCGCCGGAACAGGAATCGTGGCGACGATAACGCCGACGCCGGGAGGCGCGAGCGGAACAACCGGCACTGTGGAGAGTGTGACCCCGGCGGCGGATGGGAACGAGGCAAGTCCGGCGGCGCAACCGGATGCAAACACGCCGCCTGCCACGGAAAATACCGCGAATGGCGCGGAGGGAACGGGAACTGCCGACAGCGCTCCCAAGACGGATGCAACGCCAGTGGGGGCGGGACAGACGGCCGATGCAGCCAAGGCAGACGCTTCGAAGACGCAAGACGGACCACAAAATGGAACCAACGGGAAGGAATCGACCAGCAAGAAAAAGAAGGGCTTGAGGAAAATCGTTCCCTGGTGAGCTTTTGAGGCGGGGCGAAGATCAGGAGAAACAGTGCGGGGTGCGGCCCAAAGGGGCCGTACCCCGTTTGTTTTGGCGCCATTGGGGCGGCTGACAGAGCCAAGAACCATAGTATTCACTTCCGACACACAGGCGCCCTGTTGAGATTGACGCGAACTTCAACGGGTGCTCCAATATTCTAGAGCAGGTCATTTTGCTCGGCTGCACATCGGGTGTGGCACGCAGGTAGAGTATCGCCGGAGGACGTTCGGTGGCCAAGATTCTGGTTGCGGACGACAACAGCAACATCCAGAAGATGGTGGGGCTCGCCCTGAAAGATCAGGGCATCGACGTCGTTGCTGTTGGCAATGGCGAAGCAGCAGTGCGGAAGATTTCCGATATTCGCCCGGACTTGGTGCTTGCGGACGTATTCATGCCGGTCCGTAACGGCTATGAAGTTTGCCAGTACGTGAAGATGGATCCGTCGCTTGCGCATATTCCGGTGATTCTGCTGGTGGGCGCGTTTGACCCGCTGGACGAGCAAGAAGCCCAGAGAGTCGGAGCAGATGGCGTATTGAAGAAGCCCTTTGTTCCGCCGGATCCGCTGATATCGATGGTGAAGTCAGCGCTGCAACGCGCGGGAGTCGCTCTTGGCAACGCCAGCGTAGCGAAAACTCCAGAACCCGAAGCGCTGAAGTTCCTCACGCCAAGTGCTGCGGCAGTGTCTTCTCTGGGGAGCATCCCGGTACACACCGCCTCCCACGAACCGGTCATTGCGGCCTTGGAGCAGGAGAGCTTTGTGGATGAAGTGCCGGCGCGTCCCGAGCCTGTGCGGATAGACAGCGTTTCTCAGCCGGTGGCTTTCGGGAGCCTCCTGGAAACGCCTGCGGAAGAGAAGGACGACGAGCTCGATTTTCTGCCGCCCGTAAATTCCGAATTGGCGGCGGACCGCGATTGGAGCGGTCCGGATGCCGAGGAGACGGATGAGGAAGCGGAAGAGGAAAAACCAGCGGCGGCATGGAGGCCGGAGGCAGCGGAGAAATATCCCGACGCTGGAGCAACAAGCGGGGCAAAGGATTGGCGCTCGGGAAGTTTCGAACAGATTCTAGCAAGGAAGGCTCATGGAGAATCCTGGGAGCCCGTAGAAGAGAAACGGGAAGTGGTCGAGACGGCCCCAGCGGCAAGCGCTGTTGTGAAGGAAGCGGCCTCTGTTCCAGCCAGCATCCCGGAACCAACGGCGCATCCGGAAACGATTTCAACTACACCATTTGCCGTCGATGCCTGGGCGGCCGCGAGTTCGCCAGCTTCACAGGAGAAAACGTCGTCGAAGACGAGCGCGGCGGTTGAAGAAGTAACCGCAGTGAAAGAGCACGAACCGTCTTCCGCGGACCCGGCGATTGCCAGCGCAACGGGAGCATCGCAAGCCGAGCCACAAACGAAGACCTCAAAAGAGTCATGGTTTTCAGTGCCGTCAAACCCCTGGAACACCGAGCTCGAGAAGGCCAACCGGCTGGCTTCGACGTGGGATACCGCAGCGCCAATAACTGCTCCTTCGGTATCGGGTAACGGAGCGGAGAAGGCCAGCGATGCGGTCAGGGAAACGACGCAAAGCGTAATCGAAGAAGCGGCGTTGCCTGAGGCAACTGTGGAGGCTATCCGGGAGAAAGCTGCTCAAGTGGCGGAAGACGCGACGCAATTCCCCGAGCTGCATACTTCCGACGGAGCAGGTTTTTACGCGGCTGAGGAAGTCGTAGAGCCCCCTGTGGCAGAGCCCGCGCAGTCGCCGAGTCCGAGTATGGATGACCTTGTTGCTAAAGTACTGGCAAATCTGAGTCCCGAGGTTCTGCAGGCAGTTACACGCGAGATTCTGAAACCCGTAGTGGAAGCGATGGTCAAGGAAGAGATGAAGTCGAAGAAGTCTTAGTTCCCTACCCCGTCGTACCGAGAATCCATCGCCGCTTTCTATCTTGATAACACCAAATGCCGCTTCGTACGCTAGCGCCTGGCCGAATTGACGCAACTGCTTTTTCCCTCGTATAGTCGAAGATTACTCTGAACGACTTAAACGCGTCGAGAGCGGGCGGGCCAAGCCCGCCCTCATACGGGAGAATCGCATCGGATGGCTCGCGAGATAGCCAAGGCGTATGAACCACAGCAGATCGAACCGCGTTGGGCAGATTTCTGGGTGAAGGAGGAACTGTTCAAGGCGGATCCGAATGCGCCGGGACCGGTGTTTTCGATCGTCATACCGCCGCCGAACGTGACCGGGTCGCTGCACATCGGGCACATGCTGGAGCACACGGAGATCGACATCCTGACGCGCTGGCACCGGATGCGCGGGTACAACACCCTGTATCTGCCGGGGACCGATCATGCAGGCATCTCCACGCAACGCGTCGTGGTGAAATACCTGATGGACCAGGGCATTGACTACCACAAGCTCGGCCGCGAGGAGTTTGAAAAGCAGGTTTGGAAGTGGAAGGCAGAAGCAGGCAGCGAGATTACGCGGCAGATGAGGGGCATCGGAGAAAGCTGCGACTGGTCGAGGGAGAAGTTTACTCTCTCGCCGGAAATGTCGCGCGTGGTGCGAGAAGTTTTTGTACGACTGTACGAAGAAAACCTCATTTACCGCGACACGCGAATATTGAACTGGTGCCCGGTTTGCTTGACGGTGTTAAGCGACCTGGAGGTGGTGCACGAGGAGCGGCAGGGACATTTGTGGCATATCAAGTATCCGGTGGTGGGAGCGCGGGAGTTTCTTGTGGTGGCAACGACGCGACCGGAAACGATGCTTGGCGATACGGCTGTGGCGGTGAATCCGGAAGACGAACGTTACACGCATCTTGTCGGCAAGAAAGTGCTGTTGCCGTTGATGAATCGGGAGATTCCGATTATCGCTGATGCGATGGTGGACCGCGAGTTTGGGACGGGGGCAGTGAAAATCACGCCGGCGCACGATCCGAACGACTTCGAGGTGGGGCGGCGCCACAAACTGGCGGAAGTCGATGTGATGACCGACGACGGCAAGATGAACGCGGCGGCGGGGGCTTACGTGGGAATGGACCGCTTTGAAGCACGGAAAACAATTGTTGAGGATTTGAAGGCTCTGGGACTTTTGGAAAAGACCACCGACCATACGAATGCGATTGGTATCTGTGAAAGGAGCAAGACAATTGTCGAGCCGCGGGCTTCGACGCAATGGTTCTGCAAGATGAAGCCGCTGGCGGAACCGGCGATTGCGGCAGTGGAGCGGGGCAAAATTCAGATCGTGCCGGAAAACCGGCGCGAGGAATATTTCAACTGGATGAGGAATATTCGCGACTGGACGCTCTCACGGCAACTCTGGTGGGGACACAGGATTCCGGCGTGGTACTGCACGGAGAACAGGCACGTCACTGTGGCGCGCGAGAAGCCGGCGAAATGCGCGACGTGCGGGTCGGCGAATCTGGAGCAGGACCCGGATGTGCTCGATACGTGGTTCAGCTCGGGATTGTGGCCGTTTTCGACGCTTGGGTGGCCTGAAGAAACGGCTGATTTTAAGAGGTATTATCCGACAACTCTGCTGATCACCGGATACGACATCCTGTTTTTCTGGGTGGCGCGGATGATCATGATGGGAATTCACTTTACGGGGAAAGTCCCGTTTCA
>Ga0210407_10000524_pt1 | contig 43087 bp, 38 predicted proteins | sample IncBWC27MmetaG_FD_150860 | JGI IMG/M metagenome (GOLD analysis project Ga0210407, IMG submission 150860) | Forest soil microbial communities from Barre Woods Harvard Forest LTER site, Petersham, Massachusetts, United States - Inc-BW-C-27-M | ecosystem: Environmental > Terrestrial > Soil >...
ATCCGCACCGTGCCTTCCAGTTTTCGCCCGCCCTGAATCTTGAACCGATCCATGATTATTTCCCCTGACCTTTTAAATTCACCTGCCGCTTCGGGTGGAGCGCGAGCGCCTGTCTCGCATTTCCGCCGGACCTGCGCAAGGATCTCCGCGCAGCCACGGCGTTTGCTCCCGTCTTCAACATCACCAGCGCCGCCGGCAAATCGTGTCCCGTCTGCCGCAGTGCGTGTTCCGCCGCAGACGCGCTCACTCCCGCAGCCTCCGTCAGAATCCGCGCACCCCGCCGGTGTAACTTCTGATTTGTCAGCGCCACGTAGATCATCCAGTTCTCATAAACTCTGCCAAGCCGCACCATCGCCGTAGTGGAAAGCATGTTCAGCACCATCTTCTGCGCCGTTCCGGCCTTCATCCTCGTGGACCCGGCAATCGCTTCCTGCCCCGTCTCCGGTGTGATGGCGATTTTTGCCATGTGCGCGAGCGGCGATTTCGGGTTGGACGTCACGGCCACCGTCACGCACCCGCGCCGCTTTGCCCAATCCATGCCGCCCAGCACGTAACGCGTGGTTCCACTCGCCGCGATGCCCACCAGCACGTCACGCTTTGTAACCCCGGCCTTAGCCAAATCTCTCGCGCCATTTGACGCAGAGTCCTCCGCGCCCTCCACAGCGCCGCGCAACGCCTTCGCGCCCCCCGCGATAAGCGCCTGCACCATCTTCGGCCGCGTCCCAAATGTTGGCGGACATTCCGCCGCATCGAGCACCGCCAGCCGCCCGCTCGTTCCCGCGCCGATGTAGACAAGCCGGCCGCCCCGCCGAAAACTCTTCACAATTGCGTCCACAGCCAGCGCAATCTGCGGCAATACGCGGTGCACCGCCAACGCCACCCGCTGATCCTCATGGTTCAGCACGCGCAAAATCTCAATCGTGGACTTGGTGTCCAGCCCGCGCGTCCGCGGATTGCGCTGTTCCGTCCTTGTTGGTGTCACCGCGCCCTCAGCCGTGCATCAGCTTGTAAACAGCCTTCCATCAATTATACCGATACGCATCTTCCAGTATGGGGCTTGTAATGAATTCCCGCAGGCTATGTGACGAGGGAGTTATCGAGCGGTAGTGGAACCGTTCGCCAGGCCCAGGGCCTGTATGATCGCGTCATGAATCGCCGGGCGCGCTTGCCGAATCTGCTCGTTGGTGCGCGTGGGGTTCACGCGGTTAGTCAGCAACACCACCAACAGGTCGCGTTCCGGGTCAATCCACAGCGATGTTCCCGTGAATCCGGTGTGCCCATAGGCGCTCGACGAAAAATAATGCCCGGCGGCCGAATTCGGTGGCGTCGGCACGTCCCATCCCAGCGTCCTAGACGATTCGCCCACGGTTTCCGGCGCCGTAAATTCCTGAATCGTCTCGCGCGCCAGCAAGCGATGATGCGCGTAAATGCCGCCGTTCAGCAGCATCTGCGCAAACGCCGCCACGTCGCGCGCAGTAGAAAAAAGCCCGGCATTTCCGGATACGCCACCTAGCGCGAACGCGTTCTCGTCGTGTACTTCGCCACGCAGCAAATGCTTGCGGAAATCCATATCCAGTTCCGTAGGCGCAATTCGCGGGCGCAACGACGCCGGCGGGTTATACATCGTATCGTTCATGCTCAGCGGCGCGAAGATGTGCCCCTTCGCGAATTGCTCCAGCGATTCTCCCGTCAACCGCTCGATGATTTCTCCCAGCAGAATAAATCCCAGGTCGGAGTATTCTACCAACGTGTCTGGCTCGTGCACCAGTGGCTCTGCCAATACTTTGGCCAGCACCTCATCGTGACCTTTCGCTTCCTTGTAAAAATCGCGATGCGCCGGCAATCCCGAATCGTGCAGCATCAGCATGCGCACGGTGATTCGCGCCCGCCAGGAAGACTTCGGATCGGACTTCGCCGCCGCGGAAAATTCCGGCAGATAACGCTCGACCGGTGCATCCAGATCCAGCCGTTTCTGCTGCACCAGCATCATCGCCGAAGTAGTCGTCACCAACGCTTTCGTCAGCGACGCCATGTCATAGATCGTCTTCTCAGTAACCTTTTGTGCCTTCGCATCCCGCGTCAACGACCCGAACGGAAATACCGCCAGCTGATCGCGATATCCCACCGCCAGCACGCCGCCAGGAAACGCTCCAGCCGTCACGAAGCCATCGAGCAGACCGAATACCGGATGCAGCTGGTCTTCCATCTCCGACGACGCACGCTGCAGCGTCATAGGGTCCGCCGCGACGCGCAAACCATCCCCGCGTTTTACCGTCCCCGGCACCGTCACGGGAATCTGTCCCTGTGTCGCCACCTGCCCAAAAAGTGCGCGCACCGCCGCCACCTGCGAAACTGAATTCGTCGAGAATTCAGCGAGCCAAGTCTTCGCACCCGGAAATCCCTCGATCAAATAAGGGCTGCCGAACGCAATCACCACGGCCGGCTTCCCAGACGCGATCACCTGATTCACAAAAGCGCGCTGCTCGTCTGGCAAGCCGACGTCCCCTTTGCGATCAGCGACGCGCACGAACAGCGCGGCCACCGCCACGTCATAAGAATCAGCAGCCGGCAATTTCAGCGTGCTCACGTTCGCGAATTGCACGTCCGCGCGCAACGCTTTCAGCGAATCCACGCGCCAGCGAATCTCCGGCTCGATCGTCTCTCCCGGATAAGGATCGGCGTCAGCCGAAAGCGAAACCAGCAGCACGCGTAAGGGTTTCGTAGCGTCCAGCGGCAACAGGCGCGCCGTGTCGCGCAACAAAGTCACGCCGCGGTCCGCGATATTCTGCGCCTGCGCGGCAAATTCCGGCCGCGCGAACTTCTCGTCCAGGCGTTGGACATCCGCCCACCGGTTGCGATCCAGACCCAACCTTGATTTCGCCTGCAAAATCCGCCGCACGGATTCATCCACGCGCTTTTCGGTAATTCGTCCGGAGCGCACCGCGCGCTCCAGCCCCGCCATCGCCGCATCCGGCACCGGCGGCATCAGCAGCACGTCTGCGCCCGCCTCCACCGAGCGCACCGCCGCTTCACCAGGCGGATAACGCGACGTCACTCCGCCCATGTCCATCGCGTCCGTGACCACCAGCCCCGTGAATTTCAATTCGTCGCGCAGCAATCCAGTCAAAATATTCCGCGAAGTCGTCGCCGGCACGCTTGCATCCGGCTCGAACGCTGGCACGGCCAAATGTCCTGGCATCACCGACCCCACGCTCGCGCCAATGGCCGCGCGGAAAGGCACCAGCTCGGTCGCCTCCAATTGCTTGCGGTCTCCCGGCACAGTCGGCAGCGCCAGATGCGAATCGACGCTCACATCCCCGTGCCCCGGAAAATGTTTCGCAGTCGCCAGCCCGCCATTTTCCTCGATGCCGCGAATTTCCTGCGCCACAAATTCCCCCACGCTCTTGGGGTTTTCGCCAAACGAACGAATGTTGATGATCGGATTATCCGGATTATTATTCACGTCCGCATCCGGAGCGAAAATCCAGTGCACACCCGCCGCGCGCGCTTCCAGCGCGATCACTTTGCCGATCGTATACGCCAGTTTCGGATCGTTCGTCGCTCCCACCGCCATCGCCGAAGGAAACGACGTGCCTTCATCCAGCCGCATTCCCGTGCCGCTCTCGAAATCCGCGCCAATCAGCAGAGGAATTTTCGCGCGCCGTTGTAACTCGTTGGTCAGTTCCGCCGTGGGATACACCTGGCTGCGCTCGATGCCCAGCGGCCCGCGCGTCGTGCCAACGATAAACCCACCCACGTGATTTTCTTCCACTTCATGTACCAGGTTCTTATACTCCGCGCTTTGCGCCGATGTGAACGCGCCAAAGTAGTAGGGCATCAGCATCTGCCCCAGCTTCTCGCGCAGCGTCATTTTCTTCAGTGTGGATTCCACCCATGCGGAATTCGCGTCGGCGGCTGTTGCGGCTGAGCTTCGTGCTTTCGGGGCAACGGTTTTTTGCGAACGGGCGTGGGCTGTCATGAGAAAGAGCAGGAGCAGCGCGGAAAGTCCGAGTTTACGCATCGCACCCATTCGGAACCTTCCATGTTGACGCTCGCATCCCGCGGCTGTATATAACACACGGTGGCATGGCGCACAACGAATCCTCCCCCACAATGTTTCGTATCGGTTTCGTTCCAATTTTGCTCGTCTTCGTGGGCGTCCTAGGCGTAAGCAGTCTTGCGCTCCGCCCCGCGCCTCGCGCGACAGCGTCCGCGCAGGGCACCGATCACACGAAAACCGGCATTGACGTCCTCGAAGAGCAAAATTTCGCGCCACTGCGCGGCAAACGCGTCGGCCTGATCACCAATCAAACAGGAGTGGACTCGCAAGGCCGCCGCACCATTGACGTCCTCGCCCACGCCGACAGCGTAAAACTCGTCGCGCTCTTCAGCCCTGAGCACGGCATCGCCGGCCAACTCGACGCGAAAGTCGGAAACGACACGGACTCCGCCACCGGGCTACAAATCTTCAGTCTGTACGGCGATACGCGCCGCCCCACTGACGAAATGTTACAAGGCCTCGAGGCCCTCGTCTTCGACATCCAGGGCGCCGGCGTGCGCTTCTACACTTTCATAACCACGATGGGCTATTGTATGGAAGCCGCCGCAAAGCACAAAATCCCGTTCTTCCTTCTGGACCGCCCCGATCCTCTGGGCGGCGAAAAAATCCAGGGCCCGATGCTCGATCCCTCGCGCATTTCCTTTGTCGGATATTTTCGCTTGCCGGTCATCTATGGCATGACGCTCGGCGAGTTGGCCCGCATGTTCAACGACGAAAATAAAATGGGGCTCGACCTGAACGTAATCGCCATGAAGAATTGGCGTCGCAGCCAGACATTCGACCAGACCGGCCTCACATGGATCCCGCCCTCGCCAAATCTGCACACGCTCAATGAAGCCGTCTTGTACCCTGGCATCGAAATCCTGCAGCCCGCTGGAGTTTCCGTCGGCCGCGGCACCGACGCGCCGTTCGAACAACTGGGCGCACCCTGGATCCACTCCGATGTCTTGCTGAATTCGCTGACCCCGCGACAAATTCCCGGCGTGAGCCTTGCCGTTGCCAGTTTTACTCCCAGCGACGGTCTCTACAAGGGTCAAGTCTGCGCCGGAGTCAAACTCGCAATCACCGACCACAGCGCGTTCGACTCCATCCGCACTGGCCTCGAAATCGCCGACGCGCTCCACCGTCTCTATCCCGAACGCTTCCAGGTCACGAAGCTGATGGATTTGCTCGCCTCGCAGGCCACGCTGGACGCCCTGATCCAGTACCAGGCCCCCGCCGCGATCGTCGCCAGCTGGGACAGCGACCTCGCAGATTTTCGTGCGCTCCGCGCGAATTATCTACTCTACGATTAGATCGTTTATGACTGACGCGCGGCGCTGCAAACCGCGCGCGTATGCGTTACGATAACTCCATGCGAATCGTCTCCCTGCTTCCTTCGGCAACCGAAATCCTGTACGCGCTCGGCGTCGGCGATCAGGTCGTCGGAATCACGCACGAATGTGATTTCCCGCCCGAAGCGGCCAGCAAACCCGCGCTGATCAGGCCGCGCGTCGATCCCACCGCTGCGCCCGCGGAAATCGATCGCCAGGTCAGCGAACTCGTCGCGCGCGGCGAAAGCACCTACGCGGTTGACGCCGACCTGCTTGCGTCCCTCGCGCCCGACTTGATCGTTACGCAGGATCTGTGCCACGTCTGCGCCGCATCGCCCGAGGACCTCGCCACAGCGCTGACTCGTTTCTCGCGTCCGCCGCGCGTCCTGACGCTCACTCCTCACTCGCTCGATGACGTTTGGCAGGACATCATCCGCGCGGGCGAAGCAACTAACACGCGCCCGCGCGCCGAAGCGCTCGCCGCCGAGCTCAAGGCGAAAGTGCAAGCAGTCGCCTCCAGCGCCGCATCCACGAACGTGCAAGCGTCCGCCGCAGCACAGGCTGGCGCGTCCACGGCCACGCAAGCCGCAGGGAGGGTTACCGTCCGCCCGCGCATAGCCTGTCTGGAATGGCTCGACCCATTCTACGTAGGCGGGCACTGGGTTCCGGAAATGGTGGCAATCGCGGGCGGCGATGACGTACTCGGCCGCGCAGGGCATCCGTCATTCAAAGTGTCAGCAGACGATATCGCGCGAAGCAATGCCGACGTGATCCTGGTGATGCTTTGCGGCTACGACGCCAAACGCAACGCCAAGGAATTCCAAGCCACGAAAATTCCGCCAAGCTGGGAAAATCTCCCAGCCATCCGCAATCGCCGCATCTTCGCAGTGGGCGCCAACAGCCACTTCTCACGTCCCGGACCACGTCTAGCCGATGGCGTGCAACTTCTAGCTCACCTACTCAATCCGTGCCAGTTTCATTCGCCCTTGCCCGCTGGCGCATACGTAAGACTTTGATTCACTTAACTAACTCGCGCTTTCCACGCTTCGATCGCGCCACGCGCGATAAAACAAAAGCCCCGAAAGTATCAACGCCAACCCAATCGACGACCGCACCGGCCGCTCAATCCAAATATTCACCGTAAGCGCGAGCGCCCCAGCCACAAACAACGCCGGCACCACCGGATAACCCCACGTTCGATAAGGCCGCGCAAGCTCGGGCGTAATCCGCCGCAGCCGGAACATCGCCACCACCGACAGCGCATAAAAAATCCAAGCCGCGAACACGAACAACGAAGTCAACTCCTCGAAAGTCCCCGTCAACGCCATCAATCCCGCCAAAGTCCCCTGAAAAATCAGCGCCCCACCCGGCGTGCGAAATTTCGGATGCACGATCCCTGTGACGCGAAAAAATAATCCGTCCCGCGCCATCGCATAAGGCACGCGCGCACCGCTAAGCAACGAAGAGTTCAGCGTGCCCAGAGCTGCAATCACCATCGCAATCGTAAGCCAGCCCGCCGCGTCCCGCCCCGCGAAGCTGGAAACCACATCCGACGCCACGTGCGACGAACTCGCAACGCTCGCAAACGGCAACGCATAAAAACACACCGCGCTAAACAACAAATAAATGCCGCCGACCAGAATCGTCCCACCGATCAACGCCAGCGGAATGTTGCGTTGAGGTTGCTCCACTTCCGAGCCCACGCGATTCAAATCTTCCCAGCCGTCATACGCCCACAGCGCAGCCGCCAGCGCCGCAAAAAACTTGGCCATCGTGCCAACGCCGGAACCGGCCGGCCGAAACGGATGAAAATGTTCCATGCTTCCATGCCCAAACCAGAATCCCGCCGCGACGATTGCCAGCACCGAAGCAATTTTCAAAATCGTCAGCGCAATCTGCACGCGCCCACCCAGCCGCACTCCCAAATAATTGATGAACGTAAAAAGCGCGATCGCCGCCAACGCCAGCGGCTGCGCCCATGTGAATGCGAAATCGTAAGGTTTGCCGGAGAACGGACTGGTCAGATGCCACGTAAAAATCGGCGCAGCAATCACCGGAATCAGAAAACTGAAAAATCGCGCGAATCCCGCCGCGATGGACGCAGCCGAACTCGATTCGCCCACCGTCGAGTGCATCCACCCAAAAAGAAATCCCCACACCGGCCCAAGCCCTTTTCTCAAATAAGCATACTGCCCGCCCGCCTCCGGCAACGCCGCGCCCAGTTCGGCAAACGACAGAGCCCCGAAAAGCGACAGCAGCCCGCCCACGATCCACGCTGCATACACGACGCTCACCGACCCGCCCACCGCCGCCATCTCGCCCGGCTTCAAAAAAATTCCCGTGCCCACCATCGTGCCAATCACAATGGCCGCCGCGGCCCAAGGCCCCAGCGCGCGTATCAGGTCAAGGCTTTCGCCATTCTTTGCCGGCATTCCGAAAAGAGCCTCCCTCACGACGCAAAAAACTAATCCGGCAAGGCGCCGCCCGCAACATTTCTCGAACCTCGCCCCACTTCGCTCGCAATCGTTCCCACCGCAAACGTCACAATCGTCCCGGCGAGCACATACCAAGTCCACGCCAACGGCGTAAACCGATTCACCGCAATAATCGCAACAAGTCCTGCAGCAAATCCCACCAGCGCGCCAGTTTCATTTGCGCGTGCATTCCAAGTCCCCAGCAAAAACACGCCCAGCAAAGCACCGTAAGTGATGGAAGCAATCGTCAACCCCGCCACCAGCACCGGCCCCCAGGGCACCAGCGCCAGCAACCCCAAGACGACGCCCCATACCAGCGTCATCCGCCGCGAAGCACCCAGCGATTGGGCCGTGGTTTCCGCGCGCCGCGCCCCCATATCCATCATGCTCGATGAAGCCAGCGAGTTCAACGAGCCGCTGGCGTTCGACATCGCGATAGCAAAAATTGAAGCCAGCACAATTCCCGCCAGCCCGACGGGCATGCCGTGAACGATGAATGCTGGATAAATCCGATCGGGATCGCCTTCAGGCACCGCCATCATCCCATTCCGCATGTACACAAAAAGCATCACGCCAATCACCAGAAACAAAGTGAACTGCACCAAAATAATCACGCCGCTCACCAGCAGCGCCTTCTTGCTATCGTGTTCGTTCCGGGCCGCCAGCAACCGCTGCACCATGGTCTGATCCGTCCCGTGACTAGCCATAGTCAGAAAAGTTCCGCCAATCAGTCCGGACCAAAACGTAAAACTCTGCGTCAAACTAAACGCAAAATCGAAAATCCGCAATTTTCCGCCGCTCGCCGCAGCCACCTGCGTAACTTCCGGCCAGCCGCCGGGAATTTTGTGAAGCAGCAAAAAGAACGCCGCCACCGATCCAGTCAGATACAAAAAGAATTGCACCACGTCTGTCCAGATCACCGCCCGCATCCCACCCTCAAACGTGTAAAACATCGTCAGCACCGTAATGACCAAAATCGAAATGCGGTCTCCTGTACCAAACGCGACGCTCACCACTTTCCCGATCGCCGAAATTCGCACGCCCTCGGCCAGGGCCCGCGTTCCCATAAAAACCACCGCCGCCACCGACCTCATCCTCGCGCCGAATCGCTTTTCCAAAAGCTGGTAAGCAGTATAGAATTCGCCTTGGAAGTATTGTGGTATAAGTACCACGCAGAGGATGACTCGCGCCACGAGGTAGCCCAGCACCAGTTGCAGAAATCCCAGGTTTCCGCCATAGGCAATCGCCGGCGTGCCGATAATAGTGAGCGTGGAAGTTTCGGTCGCGACGATCGAGCAAGCCAGCGCCCACCACGGCGCCGTGCGGCCGCCTAAAAAGTAGTCGCGCAGATTTTGCTGTCCGCGCCGGAAACGCGCTCCGAAAAGCGTGATGCCCGCGAGATAGAGCACCAGAATGCCGAGGTCAATGGGGCTGATTTGCATCGCACTGATCGAGTTTCCGTTCGCGGCTGTGGGTCGCGGGATGCTAACTGTCCGCTTTGAACGCTGTCAAGCATGGTGAACCGAATGACTGAGCAAGATGCCGCGCCAGAAACCTCGTTCTATCTCGGTTTCGATGGCGGCGGCACGAAAACTGATTGCATTTTGATGGACGCGGATGCGAACGTTCTGGCGCGCGCCACCGCCGGTCCGTCGAATCCGCTCCGTGCCGGGTATGCGAAGGCCTGGTTCACACTCAGCGACGCAGCCGACGTGGTCCTCGAGCGCCATCATCTGAAGGCCAGCGATATTCGCGGTATCTGCGCGGGAATTGGTGGCGCCGGTCGCGAATCCGTCGCGAAACGCATTGCCACTTTTCTGGAGCGCGCTTTCCCTGAAGCCGCAGTCACGGTTACCACCGACCTCGCGATCACATTGAACGCCGCCGTTGGTGAAGGCGAAGGCATCATCCTGGTCGTGGGCACCGGCTCCGCCGCGTACGGCCGCGACGCGCACGGCCATACCGCTCGAGCCGGCGGACGCGGTCCGTGGTTCAGCGATGAAGGCAGCGCCTTCGACATCGGACGTCGCGCTCTCGCCGCGGTCGTTCGCGCCGAAGAAAATCGCGGCCCGCAAACCGCCCTCTGCGACAAGATGCTGAAGTGGCTCGGGTGCAATGAATGGACTCGCGTTCTCGACTGGGTCGTGAAAAATCCGGACGACGTCTTCCCACGCATCTTTCCTCTGGTCGGCGAGCTTGGCGACAAAGGTGATGCGGTCGCCTGCGAACTCCTCACCACCGCCGCCGCATCCCTCGGCGATCTCGCCGCCAGCGTGATCGAAAAACTCGCCATGCAGGATCGCGAAATTTCCATCGCCAAAGCGGGCGGCGCCAACGGGCGCAGCAAATTCTTCGACGCCGCAATTGACGCGCGCCTCCACGACCTCGCGCCGCATGCCGGCGTCGTCGCGCTGCAAATGAAACCCGCCGAAGCTGCGGCGAAAATGGCGATTAATCTCGGGAAGCGCACGGCTCATGCCGGATGAACTATCCACGCGCGCGCAAAGTGCGCAGTCCGCGCCTAAAAAAGATTTGCAAGCGCTGATCCACGAGCCGGACGAACAAACACTCCTCGCTTTGCTCGAAAACCCGCACATCGAAGAGCCCCATATTTCCCAAATGCTCGAGCGCCTCGATCTTTCCGCGAACGTCCTCACTGCCATCGCCGAAAAAGGGAAGTGGACCGCTAGCGAAGGCGTGCGCCTCCGCCTCGCACGCCATCCGCGCACGCCACGCCGCTTCGCGATGGCACTCCTGCGCCAGTTATATTTGTTCGACCTGGTCCGGCTGAGCTTGTTGCCATCGGCGCCCGCCGAAATCCGCCGCGTCGCCGAAGAATTAATGATCACGCGCGTGCCGCAACTTCCGATCGGCCAAAAATTGACGCTCGCTCGCCGCGGTCCCGCTCGCGTCGTCGGCGCGCTCCTGGCTGAAGGCCACCCCCAAGCAATCAAGCTAGCGCTCGCCAATGCTTTCCTTGCCGAGAGCCAGGTCCTGAAAGTTCTCGCAAAAGCAGGCGTGTCGGAGCGTGTAGTCGCCGCCATCGCCCAACATCCCCGCTGGGCCGTTCAGTACAATGTCCGAGTCGCGCTGGTCCGAAATTCGCACACGCCCGTTCCGGTAGTGCTGGCGTTTCTGCCCAATCTCACGCTGCGCGACCTGAAGGACTTAGTGGCACTCGAAGGCGTCTCGCCACACGTTCGGCGATATATTCAGAAGGAACTTTCGCGCAGGCCAGGTGCAAAATAACCCGCGAGCCTTCTTGTAGCTCGTGGCCCAGCGTTGACTTTGTAGCGCCGGCGTCCCGCCGGCTCAATGGCCGTTGCGTTTGACTATGTAACGCGCGGTCCCGCTTTGCGGGACCGGGCAGCGGTAGATGTAGTTTTGGTAGCGGCGCACTTTGCTGCGCCATCGACGTGTCGCAGAAAATAAAAGAGGCGCCATGCCAAATCGCAAGACCCAAATTCGCGTAATCATAACTCTCGGCGCCGCGATCTTCATCGGCGTGCTCCTCTATTCCTCGATGCAACAAACCAAAAACGAATTCGAAGTCTGCCAAACCTTCAAAGGCGCCATGCACTGCGCCACCGCCTCCGGCGCCACCGCTCAGGAAGCCATCCGCAGCGCGCAGGGAATTGACTGCGAGATGCTCGCCAACGGCCGCGACGAGAACATTGTCTGCCTCGACACTCCTCCCACCAGCGAGCGCCAGGTGAAGTAGAGCCAACTCATCGCGTTCCGGTGTCTAATAAATGCGGCGGACGTGCGTCCGGCAAGCATGGCATACATACCCGTCGGCAATGACGAGGCAAATTGACACCCAACCGGCTGCCTTTTAACATCAAACGGTCACACCACGGGGGACAGACTTCACGATGACGCGTTGTTTGAACTGTGGGGCTGAACGGCTGAGCGACACTTGCGACGCATGTGGCCTCAGTTCTTCCGCTGCCGAATTTTCCCTGCGACGCTCGCTGCTTAATCGCACTGCATTATTTCTCGTCGGCGCGATCGCCTTCATCGTCGCCAGCGGCCGCTACCCAGCGCTGGAACTCGATGGCATCGTAATTTTTATCGGCGTGGTATTTTTCCTAACGCTCGGCCTGGCTATCATCGTCGAGCGCCGCGCGCTTCGGCACCAAGAAGTCGAATCTCTCAAGCGCATTTACTATGGTCTGCTCCCGCTGCCGTGGCTGCTAGCTGCACTGCTCTACGGAAACGGCGCCCTCGATCGCTCTCCAATTCACGTCGAAAAAGCCCGCGTAATCAGCAGGTTCTCGATGACAGGCCCAGTTCCCAGCCGCCGCCTCATTGTAAATTCCTGGCGCGCAGGCCATCGCTTTGAACGCATTCCAGTTGACCGCAGCGACTTCGACCGCTTCAGCACCGGCGACATCGTTGACGTCCAGGTAAAAGACGGCCTGGTAAGCATTCCCTGGGTGGCCGGCGTTTCTCGCGATTAGCGGAGCGTCGCGGACCCGCCGTTGCTTTTCTCCGCGCGCTCTGCGTATAAGCGGTAATCGTCTCTGGTTCCTCAACGACCAATTCCGCAACTACACCCTCGCCGGATTCTCCCGCTTCAAAAATTCTCCCGCCCCAACCTTGCCCACAAACTTGCCATCCTCCACGATCACCCGCCCCCGCGACAACACCGTCTTCGGCACGCCCTTCACCCGTGTCCCCTCAAACATCGAATAATCCACGCGCATGTGATGCGTCTTCACGCTAATGGTCTGCTCTTCCTGAGCATCAAACACAATCAAATCCGCATCCGACCCCACCGCTACCGTCCCCTTACGCGGATAAAGTCCAAACAATTTTGCCGGCGCCGTGGACACCAGCTGTACAAACCGATTCGGCGAAAATTTCCCGCCATGAACTCCACCGCTGTAAACCAAACTCACGCGATGCTCGATCCCCGGCCCGCCATTCGGAATCTTAGTGAAATCGTCTTTCCCCAATTCCTTCTGCTCCTTCATGCAAAATGGACAATGGTCCGTCGAAACCACCTGCAAATCATCCTTCGCGAGGCCCTGCCACAGTTTTTCCTGGTGCCATTTCTCGCGCAACGGCGGCGTAAACACATATTTCGCGCCATCGAATCCCGGCCCATCCATATTTTCCAGCGACAGATATAAATACTGCGGGCAGGTCTCCGCATAAACGCGCAATCCTCGATCCCGTGCCTCGCGCACCTTCTCCAGCGCCTCGTTGCACGATAGATGCACGATGTACACCGGCGTCCCCGCCATCTCCGCCAGCGCAATCGCCCGCGAAGTCGCTTCCGCCTCCGCCGTCACCGGACGCGTCAGCGCGTGGTATTTCGGCGAACGCTTTCCCTCTGCCAACGCCCGCCGCACGATCACATCAATCGCGCCGCCATTTTCCGCGTGCATGCAAATCATTCCGCCGCAGTCCGCCGCCACTCCCATCGCTTTGAAAATCGATGCATCGTCGAGCATGAACACGCCCGGATACGCCATAAACAATTTGAAAGTAGGCACGCCCTCGCGCACGAACGCCCTCATCTCATCCATTTGCGCCCCCGCAATATCGGTAATGATGCAGTGAAACGAATAATCAATCACCGCCTTGCCATCCGCCTTCTTCATCCACGTATCGAAAGCGTGCCGCAGCGTCTGCCCCTTGTACTGAATCGCAAAATCAATCAAGGTCGTGGTCCCGCCGTAAGCCGCCGCCACCGTCCCCGTTTCAAAGTCATCCGCGCTGGTCGTCCCGCCGAACGGCATATCCAGATGCGTATGCACATCAATCCCGCCCGGCATCACCAGCATCCCCCGCGCCTCAATTACCTTGCCTGCGCCCTCCGCAGGTAGATTGAACCCAATGACCGAAATCTTCCCGCCAACAATCCCCACATCGCCAACATAAGTGTCAGTAGCCGTCACAATCGTCCCGCCGCGTATCAAAGTGTCAAAGCGCATAACCCGCAATCCTCCTAGAAATTCCCGCGAAACGTTGTAGCTTACACCGCTTCGCCATTTCCGTGCAGGGCGAGAAAAATCGACAACCGGTCTCCGTCAGCGTGATGCATTTGCTGGCAACACCCGCGCGAATCCCTTGCCGTTCCTCGCAATCCCTAATGCTAGAATGGCGTCTCTTTTCCAGCCCAAGGGAACGACGGCAATTCCATGACGCTGCGCGAGACGGCTCCCAAGCTTTCGCCCGAGCAATACGAAAAGAATTTCGCGGAAATATCCCCGCGCATGACGCCGCGCCAGGCCGCCGTTGAAGCCGCGCGCTGCCTCTTCTGCTTTGACGCGCCCTGCACCATCGCGTGCCCCACTCACATTGATGTCCCCTCGTTCATAAAAAAAATCTCCACGGATAATCTGCGCGGCTCCGCCCGCGTAATTCTCGAAGCCAATATCCTCGGGCACAGCTGCGGCCGCGTCTGCCCCACCGAAGTTCTCTGTGAAGGCGCCTGCGTGATGCACGAGAAGGAAGAGAAGCCCATCGAAATCGGCCGCCTGCAGCGCTACGCCGTGGATCACGTCCTCGATCGCAATATTCAGCTTTTTCGCGCCGGCGCTCCGAATGGCAAGCGCATCGCCCTCATCGGTTCCGGCCCTGCATCGCTCGCCTGCGCCGCCGAACTCGCCAAGCTCGGCTATCGCACCACGATTTTCGACCGCAGCGAATTACCCGGTGGCCTGGACACCTACGGCATCGCCGCGTACAAACTCCGCGCCAAAGATACTCTGCGCGAAGTCGAATTGGTCCGGAGCCTCGGCGTCGAATTTCGCCAGAAGACCACCGTCGGCACGGACGTCACCTTCGCGCAACTAGAGAAAGATTTCGACGCCATCTTCATCGGCGTCGGTCTCGGAGATACGGGCGCACTCAAAGTCCCTGGCGAAGATCTGCAAGGAGTAGTCGGCGCCATGCAATTCATCGAGCCGACCAAGATTCATCCATTCGCACAACTGACCATCGGCCGCCGCATCGCCTGCATCGGCGCCGGCAACACCGCCATTGATGTCGTCACCGCCGCCAAGCGCCTCGGCGCCGACATCGTTCACCTGATTTATCGCCGCGGCGAACAAGAAATACCCGCCTTTCGCTACGAATACGCTCTGGCGAAACTCGACGGCGTCACTTTTCACTGGCACGCGCAACCCGTCAGAATTCTCGCAGACGCCACGGGCAACGTCGCCGCACTCGAGTGTATTCGCACGCGCACCGAATCTGGCTCCGACTCCAACAAAAAGCGCAGGCAAATCGCCATCATCCCCGGCAGCGAATTCCAGCTAGAAGTGGATATGGTAGTCCGCGCCATCGGCCAGGAGCCGATAACAAACTTCGTCCGCGCGGTGAAGGGAATCACGCTGCAAGAAAACGGCACCATCGCCGTCAGCGATCGCTTTCAAACCGGCCACGCCAAATATTTCGCCGCAGGCGATTGCGTGAACGGCGGCAAAGAAGTAGTCGACGCGGTCGCCGAAGGCATGGCCGCCGCCCGCGGCATTGACGCGTGGCTCGGATCGCCGCGCGGAAAGAATTAATCCATCGTGCGCGTCCCCGAATCATGGACCGAGCGCCTGCCAGTCCTCGAAGAACTCGAGCAACCCTGGGAGACGGTCCCGCGCGCCGCCCTGCTCGCCTGGCTCATTTTCTACGCGATCGTCCTGTACCAACGCGCGCGCGGCACGGGCCTGCTGCTCCTGATGGACGGCGTGTTCGTCCCCATCCACGAAGGCGGCCACCTTCTCTTCCGCCTGGGCGGCGAATTCATCATGGTCGCGGGCGGCACCTTCCTGCAATTGTTCGCGCCCTTCGCGCTAGCGACATATTTTTTCTTTCGCCGCCAGTCGCAAGGCGTAGCCTTCTGCCTTTTCTTTTTTTTCGAACAATTTCTGCCGATCGCCACATACATGGCCGACGCCCGCGCCCAGGATTTGCCACTCCTGACGGTAGGCGACGCCGAGTACGTAATCCACGATTGGAATTATCTATTCGGCAAGATCGGCGTCCTAGAGCACGACACGCAAATCGCCAGCGTCGTCCGCGCAATCGGCTGGCTAGGCATGCTAGCAGTAGTAATCTGGCTCATCTGGCGCGGCATCAACGACGTGCCGTCACCTAAGAACGCAGTTGGGAGGTAATCCATGTCAGACCTATCCGTCAACTTCTGCGGCCTACGCTCCCCCAATCCTTTCTGGCTGGCCTCCGGCCCGCCCACCAACACCGGCGGCCAAGTCATGCGCGCATTCGACGCCGGCTGGGGCGGTGCCGTCTGGAAAACGATCGGCGACCCCATCCAGAACACGTCCTCGCGCTACGGCGCCATAGATCTGAACGGCGTAAAAATGATGGGCCTCAACAACATCGAACTAATCAGCGATCGCCCCATCGCCGTCAATCTGGCAGAAATCGCCGAAGTGAAAAAACGCTACCCCAAACATCTCGTCATCGCCTCGCTCATGGTCGAATCCAAACGCGAAACCTGGCACGACATCGTCCGCCGCGCCGAAGATGCCGGCTCCGACGCGCTCGAACTAAATTTCGGCTGCCCCCATGGAATGAGCGAACGCGGGATGGGCGCCGCCGTCGGCCAAGTACCCGAATACACGGAAATGATCACGTCGTGGGCCAAAGAAGTCGCGAAAACTCCGGTGATTTCGAAACTCACGCCGAACGTCACAGATATCACGCACATTGCGCTAGCCGCCGAGCGTGGCGGCGCCGACGCCGTCAGCATGATCAACACAATCAATTCACTGATGGGCGTGGATCTCGAGACTTTCGCGCCGCGCCCCAACGTGGCAGGGAAGTCCTCCCACGGCGGCTACTGCGGCCCCGCCGTAAAACCCATCGCCCTCCATCTGCTCTCCAGCGTTGCGAAGAAAGTCAAAATTCCCATCGTCGGCATCGGCGGCATCGGCGATTGGAAGGACGCAGCCGAACACATCGCGCTCGGCGCCGCCTGTGTGCAAGTCTGCACCGCGGCCATGCACTACGGTTTTCGCATCGTCGAAGATATGGCTGACGGCCTGGCAGCCTACATGGACGATCATGCCTATCACTCCACGGAAAATTTCCGCGGCCGCGCCGTTCCCAACGTGATGGACTGGGGTGATCTCGACCTCAACTACAAAATAATCGCGAAGATTGACGCCGGCCTCTGCATTGGCTGCCAGCTCTGCTACGTCGCCTGCGAAGACGGCGCGCACCAATGCATCGAACGCGCCCCCCAGAAAAACGCGAATGGCAAGCACAATCCCAACGGCATGGAAGTCCACGTCCCGCGGATCATCGAAGAAGAATGCGTAGGCTGCAACCTCTGCGCGCTAGTCTGCCCCGTGCACGGCTGCATCACGATGGAGGAAATCCACACCGGCCAACCGCCGATGTCCTGGAAACAAAAAGTTAGCAAGGCAACATGACCAAGGCGTAGGACAAGCCCCGTAGGCGCGGAAACGCTGCCGAGATGATCCGGAGCGCCGTAGGTGCGACACAAGCCTGGCCGAGGTTGGCGAACACTGTTGTCGCCAATTACGCCGCGCTCGATCGCTTCTAATAAAACGCGCGCAAATCGGGCATGTGCGGCAAATCCACGTCCAGCGCCCGCCCGTAATCTCCCAGCGTCAACTTGATCATTTCCGCCGGTCCCACGTCGCGAACGCTCCACGCCGTCGTCGGCATCACCCGCGACCGCACAAATAAATCCCCGCTCTCAAAATCGAAACCCTTCGCCTGCAAATCTGAAGGAAACACGTAGTAAGCGACCTTCCTCTTGATGTCCAGCGCAAGATATCTCCGCCCCAGCTGCACCAACACCAGGTTCGCCTGTTTTTTCTTCTCTGTTTGATATACGTTCCAGGTCAGCGGCGTCTTATCATCAAGCTTCAACTGCGCGCGCCCCACCGATTTCCACAAGCAGCGCTCGTTGTCGCCAACCCCAGCGCTGGCCACGAACGCAACAGCGCAAATCATCGCCAAAGTCTGCGCCGCCGCGCGATTGAACGCATGCAGAACACTTCGCCGAGAACGTTCCCGACGCGCATTCACCGTCAGCAAATTCATTCCCATTTCACGCGCACTTGTTTCGCCGAAATCACCACGAAGCCCTTTACGCGACCATGTTCCACCACATCACGCAAAATCGCCACGTCCTGCTCGCAATATTCCGCCACGCGATCTTTTTGCCCCGCGCGCCACCATTTCACAGCTTCAAGTCCGTCCCCACTCTTCGCGGTCCCCAGCGTATCCTTAGCCAGTTGATCGAGTTTCACGCGATGGCCCAGCTGCTTGTGTAGCAATTCGTGAATGTCCAGCGACCGCCTGCGCAATCCCTCCACCGGCGCGTAAGCCCGCAGCACCTCGATATCAAAACGATTGCCATTAAACGTGATCACATGCGTAAACTGTTCCAGCTCGGCAATTAGCTTCAGCGCATCTTCTTCATACCACCGTCGGAACGCATTCTCCTTATCCCAAGTGACGGCCACTGCCAACCCGAAAGCGCGAATGTTTCCCCATCCACCATCCACTTCACTCGAAAGCCGCAGCGTTTCAATATCCAAATAAATTTCGCGATCGAATAATCCAGCCAGGTGAGTGTCCTCTCGTTTCCGGTAGCCCAGGCGTCGAAGTTGTAGCGCCCATCCCGCTTTGCGGGATGGGTGCCTTTGACTTGCAGTTTGTGTTGGCTCTCGCCCTAATAAAGACTCGACTCGCGCTTGCGCCCTGTGTAATCGATGTAAACAATCTTCAAATCCGTATAAAAATCAATGGCCGCGTGTCCCACTTCCCGCGGTCCCACGCTGCTATCCTTCGCTCCGCCAAACGGCACATGCGCCTCGCCGCCCACCGTCGGCGAATTTACATGCGTCATCCCCGTCTCGATCTTATCCACAAACTCAAAAATCTTGTTCGAGTCCGTCGAATAAATCGAACTGGAAAGTCCATAACGCACCGAATTCGCCACGTGCAGCGCCTCGTCAAATCCCTTCACGCGAATCACACTCAGCACCGGCCCAAAAATCTCTTCCTGCGCCAGCTTGCTCTCCCAAGCCACATGATCGAACACGGTCGGCGCTACAAACCAACCCTTATCGTAACGCGCGCCCGTCAACCGCTCGCCCCCGCACAAAAGTCTTCCTTCGCCCTTCCCAATCTCAATATATTTCAGCACCGTGTTGAACTGGCTCTCATCCACCGACGGTCCCATGTCCGTCCCTGGCTCCAGCCCATCGCCAACCACATATTTCTTCGCGCGCTCGACGAGCAACCCGACGAATTTGTCCGCGACGCTTTCTTCAATCACCACCCGGCTGGTCGCCGTGCACCGCTGCCCCGTTGAAGCAAACGCGCCAGACAGCACCGACTCCATCGCCAGCTGCAAATCCGCGTCCGCCAGCACCACCACCGGATTTTTTCCGCCCATCTCGCACTGAATTTTCTTCAAATGCGCCGCGCCCGAAGCGTACAATGCGCAACCCACTTCGTTCGATCCGGTAAACGAAAGCCCGTGCACATGCGGATTCTGCACCAACTCGTCGCCCGTCTCGCGTCCCGATCCCATCACCAGATTCAGCACGCCCGCTGGCAATCCGGCCTGCTCGATAATCTCCACGATTTTCATCGCCGTCAGCGGCGTCAATGTCGCGGGCTTGAACGCCACTGAATTCCCGCACACCAGCGCTGGCGCGATTTTCCACACCGGAATGGCGACCGGAAAATTCCACGGAGTGATCGCGCCCACCACTCCCAGCGGCTGCCGAATCGTGTAAGAAAAGTTCTTCGGCAGCTCGCTGGTCAGCGTCTCGCCATTCAACCGCCGCGCCTCGCCAGCCATAAATTCCAGAATATTGATCGCCCGCTGCACTTCGCCCAGCGAATCCTTCAGCGCCTTGCCTTCCTCGCGCGTCAAAAGCCGCGCCAGCGCTTCCTTCTGCTCCTGCATAATCCGCGTAGCTGCGAACAGTATCTTGCCGCGGTTTGGCGCAGGCATCTCCCGCCATGCGGGGAAGGCCGCCTTCGCCGCCACAATCGCTTCCTTCATTTCCTGCCGCGTCGAAAGCGGTATACGCGCGACGACCTCGTCGGTGTTAGCAGGGTTCCGCCGCTCCACAATCGTCGTGGACTTCGACTCCACCCACTCGCCATTGATATAATTCCTGCAAAGCAAATCTGTCGTTGTTGCTGTCGCCATCACACTCTCCACAATATCTGAGTCTTCAACGTACATGCCACGCGATCAACAGAAACGAAACCAACTTGAGCACGAGAACAATATTCGCGAGCCGAAGCCAGTCTGGCGAGCCGAACTCCAAATCATTATTCGTTCGCCGCTCTTCCTCTTCGATCACTTGCTCGACGATGTCCAAGGAATCAGGCTCGCGAATAGCCCGAATCTTGGTCCTCATTTTTTCCAGCAAAGACATATTGCTACTCCCCTCAGATTCGGACCTCCCCAAACGATTTATCCAGAAGCCGTATCCCCTCATCCACATCCGCCTTCGAAATATTCATCGGCGGAGCCATGCGAATCACATTCCCATACATCCCGCCCTTGCCCACCAGCATTCCATTCGCGCGCGTGCGTTCCAGCACCTGATTGGTCTCCTGCGGCGCAGGCTCTTTCGTCTGACGATCCTTCACCAGCTCCAGCGCCTGCATCATCCCCATCCCGCGAACGTCGCCAATCAAAGGATACTTCTGCTGCAACTCTTCCAGCTTCTTGCGGAAGTATCCACCCACGACAAAAGTATTCTCTCGCAGATTTTCTTCCTCGATCACTTCAATTACCGCCCGCGCCGCCACAGACGTCACAGGGTTTCCACCAAACGTCGCGATGTTCAGCCCCTGAAACTTGTCCGCGAGCTCGGCAGTAGTGATCGTCAAACCAACCGGCACGCCATTCGCCATGCTCTTCGCCGAAGTAATAATGTCCGGCGTCACTTCCCACTGCTCGATCCCCCACCATTTCTTCCCGGTGCGCCCCCAACCAGTTTGCACTTCGTCGGAAATATACTGTCCGCCGTAATTTTTCACGATGCGATAAACAATCTTGAAATATTCCGGCGGCGGAGTAATAAATCCTCCCACGCCCTGAATCGGCTCGGCGATAAACGCCGCTATCGAACCGCTGGTGGTCGTCTGAATCACGCTCTCCACATCATTTGCGCAAGCCACGTTGCACGATGGATACGTCAGATGCAAAGGGCAGCGATAACAATACGGATTCACCGCGTGCGAAATCCCCACACTGATCACTCCGCCCTTGCGCCAAGCCGATTGCGCCGTCACCGATTTCGCGATCGCCGACCCACCCGAATAAGCATGCCGCAGCGCCACAATGTCGTAACTCGGCGAAGCCATCCGCGAAAGCATGATCGCTGCTTCGTTCGCTTCGGTGCCCGAACTGGTGAAAAAACTCTTCTGCAGTTTTCCAGGCGTGATTTCCGCCAGTTTCTCGGCCAAAGCCACGACCGCCTCGTTTGGAAATAGCGTCGAGGTGTGCTGCAACTTGTCCACCTGCGCCTTAATCTTCTCCGTCACCTTCGGATTGCAATGCCCAACACCGATCGTCACAATCCCGCCGAAGAAATCGAGGTACTTGTTGCCCTCAATGTCCCACAGGTATTGCATCGAAGCGTGGTCCGCCACCAGCGGATGCTGGTAGTAGTTCGTCACCGAAGGCCAAATAAACTCCTTATGCTTCCGCACCACCTCGTCGCTGCGCGTCGGTACCACTTTCGGCGTAGTAGTCATGTCAGTTGGCCTTTTCGTTCGATTTGCAATTGTCCGTTGGTTCAGTCTGCCGCATCCACCGCTTTTGCGCCAGCATGTGTCCGCGTAATCTCCCCATACGATTCCGGCCGGCGATCGCGATAAAACTGCCAAGTCTGCCGCACCTTGTCCATTTCCTCCAAATCCAAATCAGCGACGAGAACTTCGTCTTTGTCGCGGCTAGCCTGCGCGATTACCTTCCCGCGCGGATTGCAGAAGTAACTCTTGCCGTAAAATTCGCCGATATTCCACGGCGCTTCCTTGCCCACACGATTGATCGCTCCCACGAAATATCCGTTCGCCACCGCATGCGCTGGCTGCTCGAGTTCCCACAGATACTCGCTCAACCCCGCCACGGTCGCCGAAGGATTGAACACAATTTCCGCCCCATTTAGGCCCAACACGCGAGCGCCCTCAGGAAAGTGCCGGTCGTAACAGATATAAACACCAATCCGCGCAAACTTCGTTTGAAAAGTAAGATAGCCCGTATTCCCCGGCGTGAAATAAAACTTCTCCCAGAATCCCGGCGCCACCTGCGGAATATGATGCTTGCGATATTTGCCCAAATATTTCCCATCGGCGTCAATCACCGCCGCCGTGTTGTAAAAAAGTCCGGTCATTTCGCGCTCGTAGAGCGGCACCACCATCGCCATGCCATATTTCTTGGCCAACTTCTGCATGCGCTCGACGGTAGGCCCATCCGGGACTGACTCAGTCATCTCGTACCAGCGCGCCTGTTGCTCCGCGCAGAAATAAGGCCCGTTGAAAAGCTCCTGCAAACACAAAATCTGCGTTTTTTTCTTCGCGGCCTGGTGGATCAACTTCTCGTGCTTTTCCACCATCTTCTTGGAAATGTCGCGAATCGAATATTTTTCCGGCGACCAATCGCAATGCACCTGAATCAACCCACAACGCACCATACGAGACATCAAAATCCTCCCGCACACCACAAATCCCGCAATTCGCCTGCAAAGTTTACTCTGCGCCGCGAAATGCGGCAAGCGAACCGGCCTGCTAAAGCCTATGCCGCGCAATCTCCGCTGAAACTCCCCGAGCCCTCACCGCGTCTCAGAAATCGCGCACGATTCGCGCGCACTAACCGTATAATCCCGCGGACGACCTAATGGACCGACTACTGAAAAATCTATTCCGCAGCCTCGGCCGCATCTTTCCAGATTGCATCACTCTCAGCCAAGCCATCGCCTTCAACATGTTCCTCGCATTTTTCCCCATGCTGCTTCTGGCCTTGGGTGTGATCAGCAGCACCGCCTCCTTCCACGGCGCCCTGCGCGAGGTTCCGGATCGCCTCAGGCTCATTCTTCCGCCCGGCAGTGACGACATCGTGACTCAATATTTTGTGAGTAAGGGCGCTCATCCTTGGAAGTGGTTCCTGCTCGGACTGGGCGGCACTCTCATCGCCGGCTCGCAGGTAATGGTCGGCTTCATCGAAGGCTTCCGCATCATCGAAGGCGATCCGTTCCGTGCCGGTTACTGGCGCGTCCACCTGCGCGCGCTCCTCTTGTTGCTACTGACGATCGCACCTACGATCGTCGTCGTCATCCTCACCGTATTCGGAAAACAAGCCCGCGCGTGGCTCGTCCGCCAATATGGCCAGCCTCTGCTCATTCACGATGTGGAGATCGTATTCCAGGCCGCGGTCGTCTTCGTTCTCTCCATGCTGACCTTGGTGCTGCTCTATCGCATCGGCCGCCCCGGCCATCGCGGATTCAGCAGTCTGGTCCCCGGCGCCATCGTCTCGACGGTCCTCTGGTGGGTTGTTGACGTAGTCTTCGGCTTCTACGTTCGCAAAATGCCCTACGACGTCGTCTACGGCGGCCTGGCAGCCGCAATCGGCTTACTCCTCTGGATGTATCTGACCGCAGTAGTCGTCCTGATCGGCGCCGCCTACAACGCTGAATCGCACCACTCCGCCGAATCCCTCCAGTGCCTCAGCCACACCCTGCTCGGCTAAAGGACGTCTGCATCACCTTCGCGCGGATTCGAATCGCCCTTGTTGACCACTAGGCCCCCACGCGCAACTTTCGCGCGATCCCAGGGTTAAAATGGATGCACGCAATGAAACTCATTCCAGTTCCTTAGCGCATCGTGCGCTCCGAGGCTCCGGCAGTGCGCAAAAACAGAACCCGTCAAACCTTCAATCGCCTGGATGCCGCCGGTGCAGCTGTCCTTGCAGCTATCCTCGCGTTCGGCCTGAGCATGGCCGTCCCGCAGGTCATCGCCTCATATGACGCACAGTCCGGCACCCAGTCCACCTTGAATTCCAGCGCCGCCACTGAGCGCATCGCCCTCGACAAAAAATTCAAAGGCAAGCTCCCCATCACCGAACTTACCGAAGACGAAGCCATCCTCCACGCCATGAATCGCCTGGCCTACGGCCCGCGCCCCGGCGACGTCGAGCAAATCCGCCAAATGGGCCTGGAAAAATGGATCGACCAGCAACTGCATCCTGAAACAATCAACGACGCGGACCTGAATCTGCGCCTGCAGCGCTATCCGACACTGGACATGTCCTCCAAGCGTCTGCTCGAGGAATTTCCGCGCCCCGACCAGAACGCCAAGCAACAAGGCCTCACGAAAGAACAAGCCAAGGATCAATACGAACAGCAGCTGAAAGCCAAGCAGCAAGAAGCCCAATCGCAAATCATCGTCACCGGCAACGACAATCTCGATAAAGCCCAGCAGCAACTAGCTAAACTGCAAGGCCCCAATCGCATCATCGCCGAACTTTCGATGGCAAAGGTTGACCGCGCCGTTTACAGCAACCGCCAGCTCCAAGCCGTGATGGAAGATTTCTGGTTCAATCATTTCAATGTCTTCGCCAACAAGGGCGACGACAGATGGCTCCTCACCGCTTACGAGCGCGACACCATCCGGCCCCACACCATGGGCAAATTCCAAGATTTGCTTCTGGCCACCGCGAAAAGTCCTGCAATGCTTTTCTATCTCGACAACTATTTGAGCGCCGATCCCGCCGCCGTCGCGCGCACGGAAGCCGACAAGAATTTCCGTCGCGCCCGCTACCAAGGCGCATTCGCAGGCGGCTCCATGCCCACTCCAGGCACGTTCCCCGGACCAGCCACCAGCGGCCCTCCCAACGCGGCCAACGCCGCCCCCAAAAAAGCCGATCGCGGCCTGAATGAAAATTACGGCAGGGAAGTGATGGAACTCCACACTGTGGGCGTGGACGCTGGATACACTCAGCAGGACGTGATTCAAATGGCCGAGTGCCTCACGGGCTGGACCATTCACGAGCCGCGCAAAGATCCGCAATTCTTTTTCGACGAAAAAATCCATGACCAGGGCAAGAAACTCGTGATGGGCCACACCTTCAATTACGGCGGCGAAAAAGACGGCGACGAAGCCCTGAAAATGCTCGCCGGCCAGCCCGCGACCGCGCATTTTATTTCCAGCGAGCTGGCGCACCACTTCGTTTCGGATAATCCGCCCGCGTCTCTGGTTAACCGCATGGCGAAAAGCTTCGCGTCGAGCAACGGCGACATCCGCGTCGTCCTCCGCACCATGATTTATTCGCCCGAATTCTGGTCCAAAGACGCCTATCGCGCGAAAGTTAAGACGCCATTCGAACTCGTAGCCAGCACTTCGCGCGCGCTGAACGCCGAATCCACCATCTCGCTTCCCCTCTCGCAATGGGTCGCGCGCATGGGCGAGCCGCTCTATCTCTGCCAGCCGCCCACGGGATATTCCGATAAAGCGGAAACCTGGGTGAACACCGGCGCGCTGTTAAACCGCCTGAATTTCGCCCTAGCCTCCGCCGGCGACAAAATGGGCGGCGCCACGGTAGATCTAAATCCCCTGCTAGGCGAAGAAGCTTCCAAAGATCCCAGCGCAGCCCTGGCCCGTTCGATACAAATTTTTCTCGATGGCCAGATTTCGCAATCCACACAAGAAACTCTGGAAGCGCGACTGAAAGATCCGCAAATTCTGCAAGCGCGCCTCGACGATCCAGTGAAGCAAGTAAACGAAGGCCTGATAGTAGGCCTGGTCCTAGGCACCCCAGAATTTCAGCGTCGTTAGCCGGGCGTTGACGTTGTAGCGGCCAGCTTCAGCTGGGCGCCTTTGATTTCGGAGTTGACGTTGCCTTTGCCTTCGTAGCGGCGGCCTTCAGGCCGCCATCTTTGGTTCGTGGAAAAATTATCGCGCGTGTCATCCCGAGCGCAGCGAGGGATCTGCTTTTTGTAACACACGTTAGAAACACGCACCACAGGAGCACCACAATGACAATCTCACGGCGCTATTTCCTGAAAAACGGCGGTGTAGCAATGCTAGGAATGGCGGCATTGCCCTCCTTCCTGCGACGCGCCGTCATCGGCACTCCTGCGCCCAACAAAAAGAAAATGGTCGTCCTCTTCCAGCGCGGCGCCATGGACGGCCTCAACGTCGTCGTTCCCTTCGGCGAACCAAATTACTACCGTATGCGCCCCACCATCGCCATTCCTCAGCCGCGCCAGGGCGGTGCCGATGCCGCGCTCGATCTCGACGGTTTCTTCGGCCTGCATCCCAGCCTATCGCAGATGCTCCCCCTTTTCCGCAACGGCCAGCTCGCCATCGTGCAAGCCGTCGGCTCTCCCGATGCCACGCGCTCCCACTTCGACGCGCAGGATTTCATGGAGTCCGGAACTCCGGGCCGCAAAGCCACCGACGACGGCTGGCTCAATCGCGCCCTGCAAACCATGCCCGAAGAAAAATCGTCACCGTTTCGCGCGGTAGCCTTCGGGCCTTATCTCCCGCGCACCCTGCAGGGCAGCGCGTCAGCCGTTGCCATCCCAGATCTGAAGCAATTCAAAATGAACGGCCCGCAGCAAACCACCGAAGGCGGCTTCGAAGCCATGTACGCGCAAACGGTAGATCGCGCCCTGCGCGGCGTCGGCAACGAAACCTTCGAAGCCATTGACCAGCTCAAAAAAATAAATCCCGACAAGTACCGACCGGAAAATGGAGCCGAGTATCCCAAAAATCGCTTCGGCCAAAGCCTGCAGGAAATTGCGGAGCTATTCAAAGCCGATGTTGGCCTGGAAGCCGCGTTCCTCGATAGCGGCGGCTGGGACCATCACGTCAACGAAGGCGGCGTGCAGGGCCAGCTTTCCAATTTGCTGCGTGATCTGGGGCAGGGAGTCGCCGCATTCAATCAAGACATGGGCGATCGCATGGGCGACGTCGTCTTCGTCAGCATGTCTGAATTCGGCCGCACCGCGCACGAAAACGGCAACCGCGGCACCGACCACGGCCATGCCAACTGCATGTTCGTGATGGGAGGCGACATCAAAGGCGGCAGAGTCTACACGCGCTGGCCCGGCCTAGCCGAAGGCCAGCTCAATCAAGGCCGCGACCTGGCAGTCACGACGGACTATCGCAGCGTCCTGGGCGAAATCATCAACAAACACCTGGGCGACTGCGACCTGAACGCAGTCTTTCCCGGTTTCGCCAACGACCCCCGCCAATTCTTAGGCCTGGTTAAGGTGTAGCTGTTCGCAAAAATGCAATTGAGCAGGCTACGTGAAGAGGCTGGCTCAGAGACAGCCTTCAAGTTTCTGGAAGATGGTAATGCTCTTGAGCGTGTCGGTGTCATGCGCCACTGGAAGTGTGTGAGGCTCAGACGCGACAAATTGGAATGCTACGTAGACATCGTGTTCGCTACAGTACCAGGTATGTTTCTCCGTCCCGATTTTCAACAGATCCGCAAATGCAGAACTTTCACCAATGCAACAAAGCTGCTGAAACGTGACGCCTTTAGATCGAAGATATTCTTCCACGTACTTGCGAGTCATTCCAGACTTAAGAACGTCGGAGTACGACTGAAGTGCGGCCTGATAAGCAGCCTCGCGCTTTTTCTTAGCGTTCGATCCTGCCGCGTCGCAGACGGTCGCAATCGCCAGAAGCAGAGCTAAGCCTCGGATCCATAGGAGCTTCGCGCTCATATCAGCGCGAGTATATGAGAAACGGTTACGCTAGGTCAGCAATAAATGCGCGATGATGGGCGGGTCGGTTTAGCTACTCCGACCCCTTGATTCTCATCCCGTAGAACGATCTGTAAACAAAGAAGAACGAAACCAGAAAGAACGCCGCAGCCAAAATGTGCGTCCAATTCCCCCCAGTCTCGGCCGTCAACTGTACCGCCAGCTCCACAGCCAGCAATCCAAATAAAGTAGTGAACTTGATCACCGGATTCAACGCCACCGATGAAGTATCCTTGAACGGATCGCCCACCGTATCGCCCACCACGGTAGCATCATGCAGCGGCGTACCCTTCTGCTTCATTTCCACTTCCACGATCTTCTTCGCGTTGTCCCAGGCCCCGCCCGCGTTCGCCATGAAAATCGCCTGATACAATCCAAAAATCGCGATCGAAATCAAATACCCGATGAAAAAGAACGGCTCAACGAACGCGAACGAAAGCGTGCCAAAGAAAACCGCGATGAAAATATTCAGCATGCCCTTCTGTGCGTACTTCGTGCAGATAGCCACCACCTTCTTGCTATCTTCCACCGACGCCTTTTCCACACCTTCGAGCTTAATGTTCGCTTTGATGAATTCCACCGCGCGATAAGCCCCGGTAGTAACCGCCTGCGTCGAAGCCCCCGTAAACCAATAAATCATCGCGCCGCCAGTAACCAAGCCCAGAAAAAACGGCGCATGCAGTAGCGAAAGCTTGTCCACGTCCTGAGTGATGCCGTGCGTCAGCGCCATGATGATCGAAAAAATCATCGTCGTCGCGCCCACCACCGCCGTCCCAATCAGTACCGGTTTCGCGGTAGCCTTAAAAGTGTTGCCCGCTCCGTCATTCTCTTCCAGCAATTCTTTAGCCCGTTCAAAATTCACATCAATATTGAAATCCTTCTTCAATTCCTGCTTGATGTTCGGAATCGTCTCGATCAGCGAAAGCTCGTACACCGATTGCGCGTTGTCCGTCACAGGCCCATAGGAATCCACCGCGATCGTCACCGGTCCCATCCCCAGAAATCCAAACGCCACTAGGCCAAACGCAAACACCGGCGCCGCAATCATCAATCCGCTCAGCCCCTGCAGACTCACCAGGTAGCTGATGGACATCAGCAAAACCATCGCCAGCCCAATGTAATAAGCCGAGAAATTCCCAGCCACGAACCCTGACAAAATTCCCAGCGAAGCCCCGCCTTCTTCCGCCGACGCCACCACTTCCTTCACGTGCCGCGATTCCGTCGAAGTAAACACTTTCACTAGCTCCGGAATAATCGCTCCGGCAAGTGTGCCGCAGGAAATAATCGTGGAAAGCTTCCACCACTGAGTCGGGTCGCCGTTCAGCGTGGGTATAATCACCGACGAAATCGCATAAGTCATCGCAATCGAAACCAGCGACGTAATCCACACCAGCGAAGTCAGCGGTGATTCGAAATTCATCTTGTCCGCCGCAGCAAATCGCGCCTTGGAAATAAAATCATTCAAAAAGTAAGCAGCCGCGCTCGCCACCAGCATCGCGATGCGCATCACGAAAATCCACACCAGCAATTGCACCTGAATCGTCGCCTGCACCGCAGGGTCCGCATTCTTCACGCCCAACAAAATAAACGTAATCAGCGCGACGCCCGTCACTCCGTACGTCTCAAACCCGTCAGCGCTCGGTCCCACCGAATCGCCCGCGTTGTCGCCCGTGCAATCCGCAATCACACCCGGATTGCGCGCGTCATCCTCCTTGATCTTGAAAACAATCTTCATCAAGTCGGACCCGATATCCGCAATCTTCGTGAAAATTCCGCCCGCGATGCGTAGCGCCGCCGCTCCCAGCGATTCGCCAATCGCAAATCCTATAAAACACGGCCCCGCGTAATCTCCCGGAATAAATAGCAGAATAAAAAGCATCATCAGCAGTTCCACGCTGATCAACATCATCCCGATGCTCATGCCCGCTTCCAGCGGGATGTGATAAATCGGAAACGGCTTCCCGCGCAGTCCCGCAAACGCCGTGCGCGAATTCGCGAAAGTATTCACGCGAATCCCGAACCACGCCACGCCGAAGCTGCCCATGATTCCAATCATGCTGAAAGCCAGAATAATAATCACCCGCGCCGCTTCGTAGTGCAGCAGCACCCCGAAGTACAGAACGATCACCACGGCGATGAACGCTTCCAGCAGCAGCAGGAATTTTCCTTGCGTGATCAGGTAGGTCTTGCAAGTCTCGTAAATCAATTCGGAGATTTCGCGCATCGCGCGATGTACCGGCAGGTTTTTCAGCTTCGTATAAATCGCCATGCCAAACGCCAGCCCGAACACGCAGAACAAAATGCCAAACAGCAAAAGCTTGTGCCCATCCATCCCCAAAAAATTTACCGACGACAAATCCGGCAGCTTCAAGTTCGCTTCGCCGCCTGCCGTTTCCGGCGCCGTCCGCGCTTGCGCAGCGGCTGCGCTCAACAAAATCGCGGTACATCCCGCTGCGCCCACTCGCCTGGCGCGACATCCCAGCCTCCACAGTATTTGCACCACTTGCAGCATTATTCGCCCCCTGCCGTGCGCACTTCCGCGCACATGTAACCCCATACTTGTACCGACATTCTTCCTCCGGATGAAGACTCCTTAGTCGGGGAGCCTGCTGACAGCGAGAAGTTACAGACCAGAATCGCCTTTTGTATCAGGAAACCCAGCGCACGTCAAGAAATGAAGGGGTTACGCGAAGGGTCAGGGCTGTGCCGCCTTACCAAACCGCACTTCGTAAAACATCAGCGCCTTCTTCGAAGCAATCACCGACGCATCCGGTACATAAAGCACCGCCGTATCCACCAGCGACATTTCGTTATTCACATTGAAATACAAAAAACCGTGCAGCCCGCCCATCGGCGGCACCACGTCCGCATCCAACGTCAACGGCCGCAAAATCTCCGCCAGCTTATCCGTCTTCTTATCGCCGCTCGGCAAGGGAATCCCTGCAATCCGCGGCCGGTTCGATGGAGTCACTCCGCCGGGATGCGCCACCAAACCAGCCACGTCCTGGGCGGGCAACCAATCAATCTCCTGCCGGCCACCCTTGCGCAACTGCACTTCCAGCTGAATCGTGTTGATATCCACATGGATCGGCTCGTTCGTTTCGTTGCGCAGAAAAATTTCCACCGGCAGAATTCCCGCGTCCAGCGGATTGGCTTTGCCAAATTTTTCCTTGCCTCGCGCCTTTTCCACGTAGGGATCGGCCAGCACGGTCAATCCATCATGATGATCGTGAGCCAGCGCCAAGGTCGGATCTGGCGCTGCGTGCTGAACTTTCGTCGCCGCAGGATTGTTCTGCGCGGCAGCGCCCCCGCACACAAACAGGATCGCTATAGCGAAAGAAGTCAGTAAGCTCTTTGTCATCCTGCTGTGCGATGCCTCAGCGCCGCCGGAAGTTGTGCGCATTTTCTCGCGGCTGCCACTATAATACCGGGTCCGCGCGTGGCCAAGCCACTTTCCCGGCTTCTGTGCGCGACGCCCACGGAATGTATTTTTTCTATCGCATCCTCACGGCAGCGGGCATGTTCCTCCTGGCGCCGTATTTTGCTCTGCGCGGATGGCGCGCAGGCGAACCCACGCGCGCCCTTCGTGAACGCCTGGGAAGCTTGCCACCCGAAATCGCCGTTCGCGCCGCGACCGCGGCTGCAGCCACTCCGACGCATAGCGGCCCCGTCTGGATTCACGCCGTCTCGGTCGGCGAAGTTCTAGCCGCCCAGCCGTTAATTGACGGCCTGAAACGCCGCAACCCAGGCGCCACAATTTTCGTCTCCACCACCACCGAGACCGGCCAGCGCCTGGCCCGCGAGCGTCTGCAAACCGCCGACGGCATCTTTTATTTTCCGCTGGACTGGGTAGTCCCAGTGCGCCGCGCTCTCCGCGCGATTAAGCCCTCCCTCGTAATCATCATGGAAACCGAAATCTGGCCAAATTTTCTCCGCGAAGCGCGGCGCGCCCAAATCCGAGTAGTTTTCGCAAACGCCCGCATCTCCGACAAATCTTTCGCGCGCTTCAAGCAATGGGAATTCCTGATCGGCCCGTTCTTCCACCGCACCATGCAAGACGCCGAACTTTTCCTCGCGCAATCGCCCGAAGATTCCGCGCGCCTCCAAGCCATGGGCGCCGCGCCAGACCGCATCAACGTCACCGGAAATCTAAAATACGACGCCGCACCGCCCGCGATCTCCCGCTTCGGTTCCTGGCTCAAGCAGCAAATCCGCCAACAGGAACGCTGGCCGGTCTTGGTCGCCGGCAGCGTGGTCGCCGGAGAAGAAGAAGCCGTCCTCGCCGCATACGATCTCGTGCAACGCCAGTGGCGTCGCACGCTTCTGATCCTCGCGCCGCGCAAGCCCGCCCAATTCGATGCCGCTGCCGCCATCCCGGCAGCAGGCGGATGGAAAGTCGTCCGCCGCAGCGAACTCGATCTAACCGCCACGCTCGACGAAGCCGCCGACGTCCTGCTCCTCGATTCCATCGGCGAGCTCGCCGGTCTCTACTCTCTCTCCGACGCCACTTTCGTGGGCGGTTCGCTAGTCGCCGCCGGCGGCCACAATATTCTTGAGCCGGCCTGGTTCGCCCGCCCGCCGGTCTTCGGCGGCTCAATGGAAAATTTCAAAGAGATGGCCGACCAATTTCTCGACGCGCATGCCGGAGTGCAAGTCTCGACAGGCCCAGGCCTCGGCAAAGCTTGGATTCAGCTGATTCAAGACAACGCCATGCGCGAACGCATGGGCGCAGCCGCCCGCGAAATCTCCCAACGCAATCGCGGCGCCACCGAACGCTCACTCGATCACATCGCCGCAGTCTGGCACAGTAGCTCCGCCAAGGCGTACATCACATGACGCTGAAGCAATCACTCCTCTGGCCGTTCACGCTGCCCTACGGCGCCGCAGCACACCTGCGCGCCCGCGCCTACCGCAAAGGCATCCTGAAATCCCAGCATCTCGATGGCACAGTGATCAGCGTCGGCAATCTCACCACCGGCGGCACAGGAAAAACTCCCATGGTCCTCTGGATCGCTGAGCGCCTGCTAGCCGAAGGAAAAAAGGTCGGCGTCCTTACCCGCGGCTATCGCGGCGAAAAAATCGCGCCAGCGTCTGAAAATAATTCGCAAACGGGCACCGCGACCGCCATGAAGACAACCAGCGACGAAGCGCTCCTGCTCCAATCCCGTCTCGGCAATCGCGTCCAATTCGGCGTCGGTGCAAACCGCTACGCAGCGGGCAGGGAACTAGCCAAGCGCGGCGTGAATTGGTTCGTCCTGGACGACGGCTTCCAACATCTGCAACTAGCTCGCCACGTAGACATCGTCCTGATTGACGCAACAAATCCCTTCAGCGGCGGCCGCCTGCTTCCCGCCGGCCACCTTCGCGAGCCGCGCTCCGCGCTAGCGCGCGCCGATATCATCGCAATCACGCGCAGCACCCATGCCCCCGCCATCGAATCCGCCATCCGCCGCGATTCCGCCGCGCCGATTTTCTACGCGCGCCCCAAGCTCGACGCCATCCACAGCTTCACCGAAGGCCAGATAGCTGGTGCCGTTGCCCCTGAAGCGCTGCCCAAGCTTCTTGCATTCTGCGGCGTCGGCAATCCCACCGCATTCCTTGACGACCTGCGCACCTGGGGCCTCGATATCGTCGGCCACAAATTCTTTCCCGATCATCACCGCTACACCGATAACGACGACGAAGAAATTTTGCAACAAGCCAGCGAAGCAGGGGCGAGCGGCCTGATCTGCACCGAGAAAGACTTCTACAATCGTCACGCAATCAGCGGCCACAGATTGCCGGTGTTCTACTGCTCCATCTCCATGCAGATTGACAACGCCGACGATTACTGGCGCACGGTGAAATCCACAGCCTCTTCGCGTCTCGACATTGCGCAAATAAAGCTTCCGATGTAACCATAAAATCCCCAGCCCATGCCCAATTGCCGCACCGGACGCCCCTGTGATACGTTTCGACGCGGCGATCAAACGAATACACAAAGTTACTGAGGAGCCTGGTTGACCACAGCACAAAAAAAGCGCAAACACCCCACGCCACCCAAATCTTTGCCCGGCGCCATCAATAAATCCGACGCCACCGTGGACCTCACCCGCCTCCTCGACATCGTCGCCACCTTCCCCCGCCAAACCATCGGCGTAATCGGCGATTTCGTCCTCGACGAATTCGTCTCTGGCGAAATTTCCCGCATCTCCCGCGAAGCCCCAGTCCTGATCCTGCGCCATCGCCGCACCGAATCCTATCCCGGCGGCGCGGCCAACGCCGTCTTCAACCTCGCCGATCTCGGCGCGCGCGTCCTCCCCGTCGGCGTAGTCGGCGATGACGACACCGGCCGCCAGCTCCTCGATCACTTCCGCCGCAAACGCATCAACGTCTCCGGCATCCTGCGCGCACGCGATTGGGTCACCGCCACGAAAACGCGTTACCTCGCCGGATGGACTCACACCACCGAGCAGCAAGTCCTGCGGGTTGACCGCGAGCCGCAGGCAAAGATCTCCACCACCAGCGAAAGCGCAGTCGCAAGAAAAGCTCGTCAAGTCGCGCAACGCGCCAGCGCAGTCCTCGTATCCGACTACGGTTTCGGCGCGGCCTCCCCCACGATAATAAAAAAACTAAACGCCAAACTCCTAACTCTCGACTCGCGCTACCGCCTGCTCGAATTTCGCGACGCGGGCATCACCGCCGCCACTCCCAACGAACCCGAAGTCGAGGCCGCCTACCACGCGCGCGTCGGCACCGACATTCGCAAGCTAGAGGATCTGGGCCAACGCGCCCTGCGCGACCTGAATCTCGAAGCTCTCGTAGTCACCCGCGGCAAAGACGGCCTGGCTCTTTTCGAACGCACCCGCGTCCCGCGCAATATTCCTATCTACGGCTCCGATGCTTCCGTGGACGTCACCGGCGCAGGCGACACCGTCATCGCCGTTTTCACGCTCGCCCTAGCCTCCGGCGCGACATATCTCGAAGCCGCCCACCTCGCGAATTACGCAGGCGGCATCGTGGTCATGAAGCGCCGCACCGCCACGGTCACCAGCGCCGAACTGACAACCGCTCTGCGCCAGGACGCCACAGCAACGGCCACAGCACAACAGCGCTGAGCACAGCATGGACACCCGCGAAAAAATTGTTTCACGCCAAGGCCTCACCGCCATCCTCGAAGAGCATCGCCGCGCCAGCCGCAAAATAGTATTCGCCAACGGCGTCTTCGATCTGCTGCACGTAGGCCACGTCCGTTACCTCGAAGCCGCTCGCGCCGAAGGCGATCTCCTGGTAGTCGGCATCAATTCCGATTCTAGCGCCACAGAATTGAAAGGCCCCGGCCGCCCCATCCTCACCGAACGCGCCCGCGCAACTCTGGTAGCCGCGCTGAAATCCGTAGACTACGTCGTAATTTTCGACGAGTTCAACGTGAACTCATTACTCAAAGAACTTCAACCCGACGTTCACGCCAAAGGCACGGACTACACCGCCGACACCGTGCCCGAGCGCGAACTAGCCGCCTTGCTCGGCATTCGCGTCGCCATCGTGGGCGATCCCAAACAACATTCCACGCGCGATCTACTCGCGCGCCTCCGTCAACCCGGCAATGCCTGACGCGCGCTTCCTCCTCGTGCGCCTCGGCTCGCTCGGCGACGCAATCCACGCCTTGCCCGCGGCCTCCGCGCTGCGCGATGCCTTTCCCCAAGCCCGCATTGACTGGCTGATCGAACCCAAGTGGCGACGTCTGCTCGAAGGGAATCCGGATCTCACCGAAATAATCTCGCTTGAAAGGAAAAGCGCCGCGGGCCTCATCACCACCGTTCGCAAATTGCGCTCCGCCCACTACACCTGCGCAATTGATTTTCAGGGTCTCTACAAGTCCGCGCTCGCCGCCTTCGCCTCCGGAGCCCCACGCCGCATCGGCTTTCCCAGCACCTACGCTCGCGAAGGTTTCGCTTCTTTTTTCTACAGCGACCGCGTCAATCCCCGCGGCGCCCACAAGGTGGACCACAATCTCGCTCTCGCCGAAGCCGCCGGCGCCGGTGCGCGCGCCTCGCCTTTGCGATTTCCTTTGACCCTGCGCCCTGAAGATGAGAAACAAGTCACGCAACAACTCGCCCGCCACAACATCGCTGATTTCTACGTTCTGAATCCGGGTGGTGGCTGGCGCTCGAAATGTTGGCCGCCCGAACGCTACGGCGAATTGCATCACCGTCTCGCCGTACAACGCGGCTGGCGCGCAATAATCAGTTTCGGTCCAGGAGAAGAAAGTTTGGCCCAAGAACTCGTCAGCGCGGCAGGAACTCCCGCGCCGGTTGCTGTTCCGTTTGGCCTGGGTCCGTTGATGGTTCTGCTGCGCCGCGCGAAATTCGTCATATCTGCGGACACCGGCCCGCTGCATCTCGCGTCCGCGCTAGGCACACCGGTCGTCGGCCTCTACGGCCCCACGGATCCCGCGCGCAATGGACCGTACGGCAGCGAAAGTCAAAGCATCGTCATCCGCAATCCCGGCAAAAGCGAAACGACTTACCGCCGCGGCGCGTCCTATTCTGCGCCTATGCTTTCGATCACCGTTGACCAAGTCGCTGACGCCGTCGCGCGTCTCAGCAACACGAAAACCTGAGGCACTGCTAGTGACTACCTACTCATGAATGAATTGGTCGCGGCTCAACCCCGAAAATTTTGGATGCGCTGGCGGGTGCGCGTCGGTTATCCCGTTGCGGTCTTTTACCTGCTACTCGCGCATCCCACGCGCCACTGGATCGCCATGGGCGCAGCCGTCACCGGTTTCGGCATCCTCATCCGTGCCGTCGCCGCAGGTCACCTCAGCAAAGATCGCGAACTAGCTACTTCCGGCCCGTACGCTCGCACGCGCAATCCTCTCTACCTCGGCAGCGCATTTATTGCCGCGGGATTCGCCATCGCCGGCCACTCCTGGTGGGCAGGCGGTCTGATCGTCGTTTATTTTGCGGTGTTTTATTACGCCGTGATGCGCAATGAGGAATCAGACTTGCACGCCCGCTTCGGAATCGTCTTCGATGAATACGCCGCGAAGGTCCCGCTCTTCCTGCCGGATTTTTTTGGCTCAGGCCACATGACACCGGCGGACATTAAGTCTCGCCAACCATTCTCGTGGCAACTCTACCGCAGCAATCGCGAATACAAAGCCCTAATCGGCACCATCGCCGCGCTGGCGGTAGTCTGGCTACGCATGTGGCTAGAGCGCCGCTATGGCTACTAGAAGTAGTCTCGCAAATTGTTTTCCCGGAAGTGCGGGGCTTCAGCCCCGGCGTAAAGCCGCACAAGAATAAGGGGCTTTAGCCCCTGAAGCCGCCGCTTTCGATTGTGCCAACCGATTTGTGAGATTGCTTCGGGTTACGTGGGAAGGGAATCGCGCGCCAACTTGCAGGCTTCACTGCAACCGATAAACCGCATGCATCACCCGCTGAAATTGCGGCCGGTAAATCAAATCGAACGCCCGCTCTTTCCCGGGAAACATATCGAGCGCAATTTTCCGCGTCTCCGCCACCATCTGCGCTGCATCCTCGGGCGACAAATCTCCCCCGGCAATCGTTTCCAGCGTAATATGCACCAGGATGCGCAGCCTGCGAATGCGGCGGCTCTCTTCGTCAATCTCTTGCTGCGTGGGCTGAACCGAGGGGTCGTCCATATTTGACCGTGGCTACCGAAAACTAGTATGGACCCAAGACCCGGAAGCGCACAATAGTACTGTCGCACTGTTTCTGAGGAGCCCCACCATGGCCGAGGAATACTCCAACGAACGGGTAGTGATCGCGCACACCGCCGAAAATGCCACCGAAGCCCTGGTAATTCGCGGCCTGCTGCAAAGCAAGGGCATCCAGTCCCCGGGCTCCGTTTCCACCGATCCGTTTCCAATCCCGGAAAATCCCGAAGGCCCCCACAACGTCGAAATCTTCGTGCTGGAGTCCGAAGTCGACGAAGCCCGCAAGATCATCGCCGAATACCAGTCCGCCAACAACCTCTCCGTAGAAGATTCCGACGATTCGTCCGACCCCATCGATTCCAACAATTAAAAAACGCGTGGCCCGGTTGACATCCCACGGAACCGCCTGCATTTTGTCCGAACCCATTTTGGATCACTGCGGATGTTCTTCCGCGAAAATGTGCACCACCAAATTGTGCACATCCGTGACCGACGTAACCGCCCCATCACGATCCGTCCGCAAAAAGCTCACGCCCGCCCGCGCATAACGTTCCACAACGCTGTCCACCGGATGCCCGAACTGGTTGCCCTCTCCCACAGAAACCACCGCCACCTTCGGCCCGACCGCCCCCACAAACGCGTCCGTCGAAGACGTCTTGCTCCCATGATGCGGCACTTTCAGAAAATTCGCCGCCAGCGGCGCGCGTTCATCCACCAATTCGTTCTCCACCTTCTTCTCGATATCTCCCGGCAACAAGAAACTTTCCTCGCCATCCTCTATCCGCATCACCAGCGAATTGTCGTTCGCAGCCTTATCCACCTCCGACACATCCGCCGGCCACAACACCTCCCCGCGCACGCCGTCCCAGTCAAACGTCCGCCCCTGTATTTCCTGCACGATATGAATCCCGCGCGCCCGCGCCTCTGCAAGTAACGCCAGAAACGCCGGCGTCTCCTCATACCGCCCAATCCACAATTCGCCCACCTTGAAATTTGCAATCACGCTGTGCAGCCCGTCGAGATGTTCGTGATGCGCGTGCGTCAACGCCACCACATCCAATCTCTTGATTCCGCGCGACCACAAATACGGCGACACCACTTCCTCGCCCGACCGGTAGCCCCCCCACTATTTCGGCGCCAGCTTGCCCGCCGCCATCCACCACGCTCACTTCCAACTTGCCGCGATAAAACGAAGGCATAAACGGGTGCCACGCAACCAGCGCCGCGAGCGCCAACACGCACAGCGCCGCGATCCACTCAACAGGTTGCACGCCAGGCAGCAGTTGCCGCCGCAGCGCGGGGTCGCGTCGTCGCGCCGCAATCGTCCGCGCCACCGCCGCCAGAACAATAAATCCCGCGAAGAACAGAATCATTAACCACACCGGCGGCCCTGGAATCCGGTAAGTCAACAGCGGCCAACGCGTGAACCACTCCACTGTCGCAATCAACGGCCCGATGCAGAAGCTAAGGACTTTCGCGAGCAACAGCCCCGCGCGCGCGCACGCCACCGCGATCCCCAGCGTCACAAATCCCAGCGGCACAATAATTCCCGTAAGCAGCACCGCCGGAATATTGCTCATCGGCCCCGCCAGGCTCACCCGATGAAAATCCTGCGCGAGCAGCGGCAGCATCCCCCACTGAATCACCGCCGACAGCAAAATAATTTCCCAAAGCCGCAATCCCGCCCGCACCGGCAGCACCAATAGCGCGCCAGAGCGCGATGCCAAACGCGCGGGCATTTTTCCAGCCAGCCATTGCACAGCGGCGCGCAACTCGATCCGGAATTGCGCAATCTTCGGCGCGTGCGCCGGATCCCGCGTCACGTCCCCCAAATGGTTCAGCCCCGCGCGGTAAGGCGCGCTCGACCGCTCCATCCAAGGCAGCGCCAATCCCGCATTCACCGCCGCAGCCAAAAACGAAAGCTGAAAGCTGGAATCGCCAAGCGCCGAAGGCCTCCATAAAAGCAGGATCAGCGCCGCAATCGCGATCGTGTTCAACAACTCCACGCGCCGGAAAAGCGGCCGCGCACACAAATAAAGAGCCGCCATCAGCGCCGCGCTCAGAATCGGCGGACGATCCTGCACAATTCCCACATAAGCCGCCGGTGCCAGCAAAGTCATCAAACTGATCGCCGCCATTGAAAAGCGCAGCCGCTTGCCCACCCACCACAAAAAAATCACCAACGCCCCCACGTGCAATCCCGCCACCATCAGCACGTGATACGCCGCCGTTTTCTGAAACGCCAGCACCACGCTGGAATCGACAAAGCTGCGGTCGCCCAGCAACATCGCCCGCGCCACCGCCCCGCGCTCCGGCTGCCCGACGAAAAGGGAATCCAGCCGCGCCAGCAAACTTCCACGCGCGCGCGCCAGACGTTGCGAAATAGTAGGAGGAGGCCGGTCAACCAACTGCAGCAATTCGCCGCTGCGCAGCGAACCCACCCCATCAATTTTCTCTCGCGCGCCAAAAATCCTTTCACATCAAACGCGCCCGGATCCAGATAATCCCGCGGCGGCCGCGCATTCACCAGCACTTCGACGCGATCTCCCGCCCGCAACCCCGCCGGCGGCTCCGCAATTCGCGCCCCCGGATAAAAATTTACGCGCAGCCCGCCGGTCGTGCTCAAAGCTGCGCCCTGCGCTTCCACCTGCTCCAGATCAATCTCGAATCGCTGCCCCCACGGCAGCGTCAAAGGATCCTCTCGCAATCGCCCGCGCCAACGCAGGGCAATGCCAGGATCCACCCGTCCCGCAGAGGTCAATCGCGCGATATGATTCGCAGGAACCGTCGCGTGCTCAACGCTAACAGCCAGTCCGCCAATCGCGACCCACGCGGCGAGCGTACAAGCCCACGCCACCGTAACCCAATGGCGCCACGTCAAAATCCTGGCGCATAAAATCCCGCCAACAAGAATCCCTAGCCCCGCACTCACTGCCCACAATCTCAGCGACCCCGGCCATCGCCCCGCAATCGCGATGCCCGCAGCAAACGCGCTCAGAATCCACAACGCCGGTAACTTCATCGCTATCGAAACTCCTGCAGAATGCCGCGACTCACGCTAACAGATTTGGCGATTGTGAAATATTCGTAGAAATACGAAAGAGAGGAATCGATAGAACAAGCCGGGCGTAACTCGCCGCGGCCGGCGACGCGCGGCGTTCAAAAATGCGCCAGGCGCGCAAACGCGAGTCGCGCGATTTTCAGCCGCGCCTACGCAACCGAACGACAGTCTCCATGTGGAACGACTGGGGAAACAAATCGAATAGGTGCACTTCTGTGCAGCCGTACCCCGCCTTGTCAAATAACGCCAGATCGCGCGCCAGCGTCGGCGGCTCGCACGAAACGTAAGTAATCCGCTCCGGCCGCAGCCTACCCAGCCGCTCCACCGACTCCGCCGTCATCCCCGCACGCGGCGGATCGAGCACCACCAATTCCGGCCGCTCCTTGTTGCGCTTCAAAAATTGCTCCACTTCCGCCGAACGCACTTCGATCGACCCTTTTCCGCGCGTGTTCGTTTCCAAATCGCGCGCCGCCGCTGGATTCGATTCCACCGCCAACACTCGTGCAAATCGCTTCGCCAGCGGAATCGAAAATAATCCAACGCCTGCAAATAAATCAATCGCCAACCGCCCGACCTCTTCGCGCTCCACTACTTCCCTCGCGAGTTCCTCCACCAAAAAGCGATTTACCTGAAAAAACGAAAAGTGCCCCACGCGATACGAGATTCCTCCCGCCGCATACTCCACAAATCCCGGCCCATATAACTCCATGCGATCGTGGCTAGGACCGTGAAACAATAAACTCGCAATTTCGGGGACCACGCGCCGGAATGTTTCCGCATGTTCCGCCGCCCGCGAAGGAAATCCTGCGAATGTCGCGGTCAGCAACAGCCTCGCATCCGCCGCATCCACAAACGCCTCGATTTCCCGCAATCCCCGCGGCAAAGCTCCCGCCGCCAGCGCCGCGCGCAAAGAAAGCAGCGTCTTCAGCAACAAGGGCGAAATAATCGAGCAATCTTCCACCGCACAAAGTGCCGTCGAATTCGCGCGAAAATATCCGATGCCCAACTGGGCGCCACCATCCGCGCCAGCTTCCGACGCCACGTCGTCGCCCACAACTTCCAGTGGGCGCACTTTCCACTGCGCGCGATTGCGATACGCCCACGGCGGCGATCCATGCGTCGTAATCTCTCCAGCCCACTCAACCTTCCCAATCCGCAGCAAAGTTTCGCGCAGAATGTCAGCTTTGAATTTCAGCTGCGCTTCGTAAGGAATGTGCTGGTAGTCGCACCCGCCGCACGCCCCGAAATGCGGGCATTGCGCCGCCACACGTTCCGGCGCCGCCTGCAAAATCCGCTCCACACGCCCCCGCACGAATTTCTTCTTCTGCTCGACGGCCTCCACAGCCACGCGCTCCGCCGGCAATACAAACGGCACAAAAACAGTGGACCCCTCGTGATGAGCCAATCCCTCGCCGCCATAAATCAATTTTTCAATCGTAATGTCCAAACCAAATCACCTCGTTGGTAAGAGCCAAGCGCCTTGCTCGCGTTAAAAGTCAGCTCAACGTGAAAAAGTTTGTGTCGCGGTTCGAAAATCTCTGCGGGTTTTTCTAGCCACTAACCACTGATCACTAGCCACTGACTTTTTCCCAAACCGCCTTACGGCACAACCAGTTACGTCAAATAAAAAAGACTCAACCGCGGCACGTCAAAATACTCGAACAACCGTTTCTGCGTATATTGCCTTTCCAGTTGCGCCAATTGCTCCGCCGACATCTTACGCCGGTAAGGCGCGAGCGACCGGTCCATTTCCCGCCGGATCGCAAGCAACGCCTCTTCGTCCGCGTTCGCCGCCAGCGCCGCCGCCAATTTTTCCTCGAGCACCGTCATGCGCCGCTCGAAGTCCTCCAGATCAAGCGCACCCGGCACGTCGAGCATAGGCAACGCGTCGTCTAGTTTCCGCGCAGCCTCATCAAACCGCCCAGCCAATCCCGCGCCAGAAGAAGCGCTGGCTTTCGCGCGCAATTTCTCCGCAGCCGCTCGCAAACGCGCCGCATTCCGCTGCAAGTATTTCCGCAGCTCTTCTCGCGAAAATGGTTCCTCCGTCGCGCGCGATTTCACTTCCGGACCCGTGCCCGCGGCCGCCTCGGCCGCTTCCGCCGCTGCATCCAAAACCGCGTCCACGCAATACGCCAAACTTTTCAACTGGCGCCCGCCCGCCGCCCTCCGCGAACGCGCCCAACTCTCAAACGCCCGGTCAATTCCCTTGAGCACCGCCCCAATCGGAATCCCCGCCTTCTGCCAAGTTTCCACAATCGCCCAATCCAAAGGAGACACAAGCAAATGCGCCCCGCGCTTACGCCAAAAATACTCCTCGATCTCCGTAAAATAATTGAAGTAGTTAAACGATTCCATGAGGGAGAGTAAATTCCCGTAAGCCTAGCCCACTTTGGAGTGCTGCGGCTTGTGAATCGCGCCACAGCGCGATTCATCCTGAGATCCCGCAGTGCGGGATCGAAGAGCCGCCGCTTTGTCTGGCGCGAGGCTCGCCTCGCGTTCAGGGTACGAATGTTTGCGAACGCGGTGCAAGAATGTCGAGGGTCTCTGCACGGCGCGATTCCGCCTCGGCTCCAGACTTAACCTCTCGGCCTTCCCGCCGGCGCCACCTTCTTCTGCGCCGCCTCCTGATTCCGATCCCAAATAATCCGCAACCCTTCCAAAGTCAAAAATTCATCCACCGTCTCAATATGCCGCGACCCTCCGCCAATCAACGCCGCTTGGCCCCCGGTCGCCACTACTTTCGTTTTCGCATCCATCACCT
>Ga0210407_10000526_pt1 | contig 43031 bp, 34 predicted proteins | sample IncBWC27MmetaG_FD_150860 | JGI IMG/M metagenome (GOLD analysis project Ga0210407, IMG submission 150860) | Forest soil microbial communities from Barre Woods Harvard Forest LTER site, Petersham, Massachusetts, United States - Inc-BW-C-27-M | ecosystem: Environmental > Terrestrial > Soil >...
GCGCAGCGCTATCTCGTTAAAGTCCACAGGGCGATTGCGCTCGTGGATCTGCACGGAATTTCTGCCGCACAGCGTGATCTGCGGGCGCTGTTCGCCGGCCAGGTGCGGGAACTCAAGCTTGCCGCACGTCTGGCAGCCGGCGCGGGGACGGCCGGCCGCTATCTCGGTGGACTTGTTGCTCCAGACATCGAAGGAGAACAAGGTCCGGCGCAGCTGGTCGCGTGCTCCCACCAGAAATTTGATGGCCTCCGTCGCCTGTATGGAGCCGACCAGATTGACCGCTGAGTTTAAGATGCCGGCGGTGTCGCACGTCTCGAGCGCGCCTTGCGGCGGCGATGGAAACATACAGGTGAGACACGCGGTCTCGCCCGGGATGACATTCATGGTCACCACATAGGAGGCGACGGCGGCGGCGTAGATCCAGGGCTTCTGCTGTTTCACCGCAAAGTCGTTGATCAGGTAGCGGGTCTCAAAGTTGTCGGTTGCGTCGAGAATCAAGTCCGCCTCGCCGAGCAGAGACTGAATGTTTTCGGGAGTAAGATCGGCGACCTGGGCCTCGACCTGGATTTCAGAATTGAACGCGGAGATTTTTCGCGCCGCGGCAACGGCTTTGGGCAGCGATTCAACGGCGTCCGATTCATCGAAGAGCACCTGGCGCTGGAGATTGCTGGCCTCCACGTAGTCGCGGTCAATAATGAGCAGATGGCCCACGCCCGCGCGCGCCAGAAGACTGGAAACACAGGCCCCCGTTGCTCCGCAGCCCACAATCGCCACGCTGGCCGCCGCGAGCTTCTGCTGACCTTCCGCGCCAATGCCGGAAAACAGTACCTGCCGCGAATAACGGTCATCGAATCTCATTTGAAGTATTTATTATAGGTGTTGGCGTGTGGTGGGCCTGGGCGCTCTGCCGGGAGCAGGCAGGCTGGCACGCCGGCCGGGGCAGCGGCGCGTACAACGCAAATCCCAGGGGCTCCCATCGCATTGAGCAGAAGATCTGATTTTCCAAAGGGGATGATATTGCCGCGTTTCCGACCAGGATTTCTGGCGTGGGGGTTGCTGTGTAATCTGCTGTTCGCGCAGCAGCCGTCGCCCGTGGCGGCAATGCCGGCGACGGCGGTCCAGACCCTGGGCGCTGCATCCGGTCTGAACAGTTTGCAGGGGACCAGGGTTGCAGAGATACGGGTCAACACCCGCATTGAACATCCGGAGTGGCTGCGGTCCCTGGTGCTGCAGAAGGTGGGTGAGCCGCTGGACAAGTACCAGGTCCGGCGGTCCGTACAAGCCTTGTACGATACCGGGCTGTTTTCCCAGATCCAGGTGGAGGCCGAACGTAACGCCGGCGGGGACGTCATCCTGGTCTTCGACGCTCTGGGGAATTATTTTTTTGGCTCGGTCACCATCCAGGGAGCGCCCGACCCGCCGAGCGCCAACCAGCTGGCGAATGCCAGCAAGCTGGTCCTGGGAGCACAGTTTTCTGAAGACACCATCAAGACCGCGGTCGGCGGCATGGAGCGCGTGCTCCAGGACAACGGCTACTACCAGGCGGCCATCGTGCCAACCTATGACTGGGACGCGCCCAATCAGCAGGTCAAAGTGGTGTTCACCATCGTTCGTGGCACGCGGGCCCGGGTAGGGAAGATCAACATCACCGGTTCACCCGGGGAAAACACCGCGGAGATCATGGAAACCGCCAAACTGGATGCCGGGGACCACGTGAGCGCAAGCGAAGTGACGCGCGCTCTGCGCCGTCTGCGGTCCAGGTATCAGAAGCAGGACCGGCTGGAAGCCCAGGTGACGCTGGCCCAGCGTCTTTATCATCCTGAGAGCAATACTCTGGATTACACCTTCGATATCGTTCGCGGCCCGCTGGTAGAGGTTAGAGTTGAAGGTGACAGCGTGAGCAGGAAAGTGATCAGGAAATACGTGCCGATCTATGAGGAAAACGCCGTGGACGACGACCTTCTGAACGAAGGGCGCGCGAACCTCCGCGACTATCTGCAGACGCAGGGCTACTTTGACGCCCAGGTCGAATACGCCCAGAAGCAGGAGGGGACCGCGCGCCACGAAGTGGTCTTCACCGTTCATAAAGGCGACCGGCACAAGGTCCTGGCGATTGACATTGCGGGCAACAAATACTTTTCCCGTGAGCTAATTCGGGAACGCATGGAAAGCCAGCCGGCCGGCGGCCTGTTGCAGACCGGGTCCTTCAGCCAGTTGATGGCGGAACGCGACGTCCAGTCCATCGAGGGCCTGTACCGCAGCAACGGCTTCCTGCACGTGAAAGTCACGCCCCGGGTGCAGGACGATTATGAGGGCAAGACCGCGCATCTGAAGATCACGATCGAAATCAACGAAGGGCCGCAGACCACCATCGGCGTGCTGGAGATCGTGGGGAACTCCGCGGTTTCCAGCGACGACCTCCGCAACCTGGTGTCCGCCACGGCGGGCCAGCCTTATTCCGACACCACGGTCGCCAACGACCAGACGGAAATTGTGGCGGAATACTTCAATCGCGGATTCCCCACGGTAAGGATGGACTACTCGGCAAAACCGGACGCGGCTGACTCGAATCGAGTCGACCTGACCTACAAGATCACCGAAGGTCCCCGGGTGCTGGTGGACAAGGTGCTCGTCTCCGGGCTGAACTATACCCGGCCGTTCGTTGTGGAGCGGGAAATGAAGATCCATTCCGCCGATCCTCTGAACCAGAACCAAATGCTGGACTCGCAGCGCCGGCTCTATGATCTGGGCATCTTTAACGCCGTGGAAATGGCAATCCAGAACCCCGAGGGCGACGCTGCCCGGAAAAACGTCAATTTCCAGCTGGAGGAAGCCAAACGCTATACCTTTAATTACGGCGTAGGTTTCGAAGTCCAGACGGGACAGCCCGGCAGCGTCACCCAGCCCCAGGGACAGCCCGGGGCCAGCGCGCGCGTTTCGCTGGATGTTACGCGGCTGAATTTCCGCGGGCGCAACCACACCATCACGCTCAAGACCCGCTACGGTAACCTGCAGAAACGCGCCTTGGTCAGCTACGATGCGCCCCGCCTCTTTGATTCGGAAAAACTCGCGCTTAACTTTACCGCGCTCTACGACGATACTTTCGATGTCCGCACTTTTGAAGCCCGGCGTCTGGAAGGCTCGGCGGAGATCCGCCAGGCGTTTAACAAGGCAACCACCTTGCTCTATCGTTTCACGTATCGCCGGGTCACCGTTCCGCCCGGCAGTCTGGTGATTGATCCAAATCTGGTGCCCCTGTTCTCACAGCCGGTGCGCGTGGGCATTCCGTCTTTTACCTACCTGCGGGATACGCGCGATGATCCCATCAGTTCCCACAAAGGCGTTTTCTTGAGCCTGGATGCGGGAGCGGCGTCCAGCTATTTTGGCTCCGAAGCGAACTTTGGCCGCGTGCTGGTGCAAAACTCGACCTACTATCAATTCCGCAAGAAGCGCTGGGTCTTTGCCCGCTCCACCCGCGTTGGGGTGGAACAAAAATTCGGATCGACTACGTTGATTCCGTTGCCGGAACGCTTCTTGTCCGGCGGGGCCAACTCAAATCGCGGTTTCGGACTGAACCAGGCTGGTCCGCGCGACCTGACGACCGGGTTTCAAGTGGGCGGCGAAGCTGTGTTCCTGAACAACCTGGAACTGCGCACGCCGCCGTTGCCCCTTCCCTGGGCGGGCAATAATCTCAGTATGGTGATGTTTCACGACATGGGCAACGTGTTCGATACCCCCAAAGACGCCGCGCACAGCGCTTTCCGGTGGCGCCAGCCCGACCGCGGCACGTGCCTTGTTTTCACCCCGACCCCTTCCACGCCTCTTCGTTGCAGTTTCAACTACATGTCCCATGCTGTCGGCAGTGGAATTCGTTACCTCACGCCCATCGGTCCGGTGGGCCTGGATGTGGGGTACAACCTGAACCCACCGGTGTTTCCCGTCGCCGCGCAAAGCCGGTCGCAGACGCTCTCCCACTTCAACTTTTTTTTCACGATTGGCCAGACCTTCTGATGCCGCGCCGGATTCAATTCGCGTTCCTGCTGCTCTCCACGCTGTGCTGCCGTGCGGAGGTGGTGGACCGCATGGTGGCCGTGGTGAACCGGCAGGTCATCCTGCAAAGCGAAGTGGAACAGTCCGCGCGCGTGGAGGCCCTGCTGAACGGCACGCCGCTGGAACAACTGGCCAGTCAGGACAGCTCGGCCGTGCTGGAGCGTTTGATTGACCAGGACTTGCTGCAGCAACAGATCGGCGCCACCACGCAGTTGGACCCCACGGCGGAAGAACTCGCCGCGCGTGTCAAGGAAGTCCGCGCGCAGATTCCCGGAGCGGCAGATGACGGCAAGTGGAAGGCCATGCTGGCTGCTTATGGCATTACAGAACGGGACGTGGAAACGAATCTTCTCGCCCAGATCAGGGTACTCAGGTTTGTGGATTTGCGTTTCCGCGGGTTGGTGCGCGTGGACACCACCGCCATCGCCACGTACTACCAGGAAACCCTGCTGCCTGAACTCCGCAAGCAGGGCGCCGCGGAGCCGCCTTTGGCGCAGGTGTCGGAAAAGATCCGCCAGATTCTGGTGGAGCAACGGATTGATGGTCTATTAAATGCATGGCTGCAAACCTTGCGGGCACAGGCGGTCATCGAAAGGATGAATAGCCACAGCAGCGCGTCCGCGGGAGAGAGACCATGACGTTCCGTCTGTTCCGCCGCTCGAAGAAATCCGCGCCCGGCCAGTCCAAGCAGCCGAAACAGAAGAAGCCACGATCGCGCGGAGCAAAGTGGTTCCGGCGCATCTTCCTGACGACGCTGCTTGCGTTGCTGGTCGCGCTCGGCGTGTACTGGAAAGTCACGCTGCCCGAGCAGGTGCGCAGACGCGTGATCGCCGAACTGGAGTTGATGACCGGCGGCACGGTGGAGATCCAGTCGCTTACCTGGAAGCTTTCCACTCTGGAGATTGACATTGCGGGTCTTACCATCCATGGGCGTGAAGGCCCGGTCCAGGCCCCCTATGTCCACGTGGACCACTTGCATCTTCAAGTAAAGTTCAGCTCGCTGTTTTCGAGCGCCGTGCGGTTGCAATACGTGTACGTGGACCATCCGGTGTTTCATCTGATCATCAATCCGGACGGCACCACCAACCAGCCGGAGCCTAAGATCGCGCGCCAAAGCAGCCAAAGTACCGCGCAACAGCTTTTCGAACTGGCGGTCAATCGCGTGGACATCCGCAACGGGGAACTGCTGCTCAATGAAAGGAAACTCCCCTTCGGTTTTTCCGCCGACCGCGTTGCCGCCGCAATGAACTACTCGCCTGCGGACAAGACCTATGACGGCACTCTGTCCCTGGGCCTCACCGTGGCCCGGAATCATGACGGGGGACCGCTGCGCGGCGACGTTGACCTGCATTTCCTGCTGCATCCCACATTTGCGGACCTCAAGTCTCTGAATCTCCGTATGGACAGTTCCACGGTGCAGGCCACCGGCACTGTCGGGAATTATGGCAATCCGGAAGTGCATCTGCGCTATCAAGCCTCACTCGATCTGCCCCAGTTAGTCAGTGCGGCCAGGGCAGCCAGTGGACCGCGGGTACAGGCGGGCCGGCTGGACCTGAATGGCACAGCCGCCTATGTGAAAGGGCGTTACGCTTTGCAGGGTGACGCCGCCGTCCATAACCTCGGCTGGCGCGATGCTTCGCTGCGGGTTTCTGGAGTGGAAATAAGCTCACCGTTCGACATCACGCCGGAACAGGTCTTGCTACCGAAGATCGTGGCCCATGCCTTCGGCGGAACGGCCCAGGGCGAAGCAAAAGTATTGAACTGGACGGCGCCGGACGCGGGCCACAAATCCCCAGTGGAACAGGGAAGCGTTACGCTCACCGTAGCCGCTATGCAGGTCCGCCCTCTGGTAGCTGCTGTTTCAAGCCCGCGGCTTCCGCTGGAGAAAATAAATCTAGCGGGGTCGGTTTTCGGCAGCATCAACGTCTCATGGACGGGCTCTCCACTAAATTCTGTTGCCGTGTTCAAGCTGAATGGCAGTCCTCCGGCCAATCCAGCGGCGGACCAAGTCCCGCTGACGGCCCGGTTGCAGGCGACCTATCACCGCGGCAGCGAACATCTGGATGTTGCGAGTTTTGACGCGGCCACCCGCCGTATGCGCCTGAATGCCGCCGGGACCCTGGGAGCGCAAAACACCCAGATCAAAGTTGCGTTCGACGCCGCGGACCTGCATGAGCTGCAGCCGCTGCTCGATGCACTGGGTATGCAATCCGAGACGGCCCTTGCCGTCCATGGCCGCACGTCGTTTAACGGAACGGTCTTCGGCAAGCTCGGCCAGCCTTCCGCAAGCGGCCACGTCGAGATCGCGGATTTCGATACGTCGCTGCAGCCGACAGCCAAGCAGAGTGACCGCATGCATTGGGACACGGGCGCGGCCGACATCAATTACACGCCCGCGCAACTTGCGGCGCGCAACGGGGTCCTGCGGCGAGCAGCGGCCCAGTTCGCCTTTTCCGGAAGCGCCAGTCTGGACCGGGGCCAGTTCAACCCGCGGACCAGCCAGATTACCGCGGACATTCGGGCCAAGAACGCAAATCTGGCGGACATGCAGTCCATGGCTGGATCGAGTTACCCGGTGACGGGCTTATTCAACGGAAGTTTTAACCTGACCGGCACCCTCCGCGACCTGCGCGGCAGCGGAAGCCTGCAGGCATCGCAAATGATCGTGTACGGTGAGCCGTTCCGTTCCTTGCGCGCCGACATTAGTTTTACCGGAAACGAAATTCAGCTCCGCAACGTTCTTCTTTCCCATAACGGTTCCCTGGCCAGAGGTACGGCGGCCTTCAACCGCGGTGTGGGAACCGTCCGGTTTGATCTCCAGGGGTCGGACCTGGAACTGGCGAGTCTTCAGCGCTGGCAAACGGAGCGCGTCAAGATGGCCGGCAAAGCCGACTTTCACCTGACGGGCGGCGGCACGCTGCGTGAGCCGGTCATCAACGGCCACGTCAACTTTCATCATCTGGTACTCAACGGTGAAGACGTTGGCGATTTGAGCGCCACCGCGGAGACCCACGGAGCGGACATGCAGGTGCGCGCCCGGTCCAATTTTCAAAATGCCATGTTCTCGCTGGACGGCACGGTCCGCTTGCGCGACAACTTTCCGGCGCAGATGACGGTGACGTTCGAACATCTGGATCTGGATCCTCTGATTCGCGCTTACTTTCAAGGCCGTCTTACCGGGCACTCTACGATTGCCGGGTCCGTCAAAGTCCAGGGCCCATTGGCCACACCGCGCGATCTGGCGGTAACCGCCAACATCGCAGAGTTTTCGGCGGACGTTGAAAACGTGAAGATGCAAAACAGCGGCCCCATCAGGTTCTCCATGTCCAATAAAGCGGCGCGCATCGACCAGTTTCATGTGGTCGGTCCGGACATGGATTTTACCGTCAAGGGGACGGCGCAACTGGATGGCCCGCGCGCGCTGGATTTGCACGCCGAGGGCCGCGCGGACTTGAGGCTGCTGCGGACGCTGTATCCCGACGTGGCGTCAAGCGGCGCCGCCAACTTCACCGTTGGCGTCGTGGGAAACATGGGCCAGCCGCAAATGCGGGGCCAGGTGGACCTCTCCGATGGCGTCATTTCGGTGGCCGGCCTGCCGAACGGATTGAGCCAGATCAAAGGCCGTATGGTGTTCGCGCAAGACCGCATGCAGATTGAAACACTCACGGCCCACACCGGCGGCGGCACACTGATGCTGGGCGGCTTCATCGCCTACCGCAACGGCGTCTATTTTGACGTGACAGCCAACGGCAGCGACGTGCGGTTGCGCTACCCGCCGGGCGTCAGCGCTTCCGCCGATGCGAGCCTGCGCTACACCGGTTCGGCGCAAAGCTCGCTGCTCTCCGGCGATGTGACCATCCTGCGTTTCGCCATGAACCCGCACTTCGACTTTGCCCAGTACCTGGCGCGCGGCAAGAACGCTCTCACGTCAACTGCGCAGAATCCGTTTCTGGACAACATGCGTCTTGACGTCCATGTTGTTTCCACGCCGGAATTGCGGGTGGAAACTTCGCTGGCCAAGCTTTCCGGAGATGCCAACCTGCGCATCCGCGGCACCATGGCCAATCCCGGCCTGCTGGGACGCGTGAACATCGCCGAGGGCGACATCTCCTTTAGCGGGACAAAGTACCGCCTGCAGCGCGGAGATATTACTTTCAACAACCCGCTGGCGGTCCAGCCGGTGATTGACGTGGAGATGGCGGCGCGCGTCCAGGGCTATGAAATTACCATCGGCTTCCACGGATCGTTTGACCGGCTGAACATCACGTACCGGTCGGACCCGCCGCTGCCCAGCAGCGACATCATCGCGCTGCTGGCGTTTGGCCGTACGCGAAAGGACAGCGTGTATACCACGCGGACCATCACGACACTCGACGCGCCCTCCGCCGTGGTGCTGGACCAGGCCCTCAACTCGGCCAGCAACAGCCGCCTGCAGAAGGTCTTCGGCGTCGGCCGCATCAAGATTGATCCCCAGGCGGGCGGTCCGGAGAACAACCCCTCGACCCGGGTCACCATCGAGCAGCAGTTCAGCAACAACATCACGCTTACCTACCTCACGAACGTGGCCCAGTCGCAGTCGCAGCAGGTGATCCAGATGGAGTACAACATCAATCGCAATCTCTCCATCGTCGCGGTGCGCGACCAGAACGGCATCCTGGGTTTTGATGTACATTTCCGCCAGCGCAAGAAATGACCGTCAACGGCAATCCGTCAGACGCCTTCGCCGCCGATCGCGCGGCCATGGTGGAGCAACAGCTGCGGCGGCGGGGCATCCACGATCCACGCGTGCTGGAGGCCATGGGCAAGGTCCCCCGGCATGAATTTGTCGCCGCGTCCGAACAGCCCGAGGCCTACTCCGACCGCCCCATCATCATCGGCGAACAGCAGACCACGTCCCAGCCGTACATCATTGCAGCCATGCTGCAGGCGGCGGAAATCAAGCCGGAAGACCGCGCGCTCGAGATCGGCGCCGGTTCGGGGTATCAAACCGCCTTGCTGGCAGAACTGGCCAGCCAGGTTTTCGCGGTGGAGCGTCATCCTGCTCTGGCGGACGCTGCGCGGCAACTTCTGGAGCGCTTGCAATACACGAATGTCACCGTTGTGGCGGGCGATGGCTCGTTAGGACTGCCGCAGGAAGCGCCGTTTGACGTCATTATTGTTTCGGCCGCGGCGCCACAGATTCCTGCTGCTCTGCTCGACCAACTAGCGCCCGAGGGGCGGCTCGTCGTTCCGGTTGGTGATTCCTACCAGCAAATCCTGCAACTGGCGCGCAAGCAGGCGGACGGAATCAAGACAACTCCTCTCGAGGGCTGCCGTTTTGTTCCGCTGATCGGCGAACAGGGATTTCGCGAATGAGATCGGGTCATCGGGAAATCGGTTCATCGGGTCATCGGAAAAAACCTCCGCTGCTTGCCGAGGACCCGATTTCCCGATGACCGGATGACCCGATCTCATTCAAGAATTACATTACAATGTCCGGTGCCTCTTCTCTCTGATCTCAAGACCACGCTGGAAATGATCAAGTGGGAGCACTCCATCTTTGCGCTTCCGTTTGCTCTGTGCGGGGCCATGCTCGCGGCTGGTGGCTGGCCTGCCTGGACACAGGTTGGCTGGATCGTCGTCTGCATGGTGTCGGCACGGTCTGCGGCGATGGCGTTCAACCGCCTGGCTGATGCCCGGATTGACGCTGCCAATCCAAGAACTGCGGGGCGGGCAATTCCAGCGGGAGCGCTCTCGCCTCGGTTTGTCGGTATTTTCGTGGCATTATCTTGCGCGATCTTTGTGCTGGCGGCCTGGCGGCTCAACCGCATGACGCTGTATCTTTCTCCACTCGCCCTTGCTGTAGTGCTTCTTTATTCCTATACCAAGCGTTTCACCCGGCTCTCCCACGTGGTGCTGGGTTTTGCTCTGGGTCTGGCGCCCGCGGCGGCATGGATCGCGGTCCGCGGCTCGCTGGACACCCGCATCCTGCTGCTCACTGCGGCGGTCACCTTCTGGGTGGGCGGTTTTGACGTGATCTATGCCTGCCAGGACATGGACTTCGACCGGCAGAAGTCGCTCAAGTCCATACCGCAGTCTTACGGCATTGGCCGGGCCCTGCTGGTTGCCCGCACGCTTCACTTAGTGATGATCGGCTTGCTCATTGCGCTGGTTCCGGTGTTTGGTCTGGGCAGGGTTGCCATCGCCGGCGTGGTCGCCGTGGCCGTCCTGTTGATTTACGAACATTCGCTGGTCTCCGCCAAAGACCTGAGCAAGCTGAACGCGGCATTCTTTACCATGAACGGAGTAATTGCCGTGGTGTTCTTCATGTTTGTCGCCGCCGATTTGCTATTAAAACCTTACCGCTGATGGCGATTTCTCAGCATTCAGCAGTTAGCATTCAGCACTCAGCACTCAGCATTCAGCCCGCTCAACATTGTGGGCTGGAAGCAAAGAGTTAGCGCGGGCATGGCGGCAAGTTGTTATGTCCTAACCTGCAAGTTGTTATGCCCTAACCTCACCTGAATGCCCAGGGGCTGAATGCTGAGTGCTGAGTGCTGAGTGCTGAAAGCGGAGAAATCAGCGGCATCAGTGGTAAGGTTTTGATCCTCGGACCTGAATCCTTTTTGCGCCCCAATCCGTATACAGACCAGGGATTTAAGATGGGCGGATTCATGGCGGTAGCGTTAGGAACTCCCGTGACCTTTGAGAGCGAATTAGTCCGGCTGCGGAGCGGCGATCTGGACGCCATCGGGGCGTTGATTTCGCAGTATCAGCACCGGCTCTATCGCTATCTGCTGCGCCTGGTGAAACAGCCGGCCACGGCCGAAGACCTCTTTCAGCAAACCTGGCTGCGCGTCATGGAGCGGATCAGGAGTTACGATCCGCAGCGGAATTTCGAAGCCTGGCTTTTTTCCCTGGCCCACAACATGGCCATTGACCATCTGCGGCGCTTCCGCCCGGAGAGCCTGGATGATCCGCTGCCCTCGGGTGACACGCCGGCGGAAAGGCTGGAGAGCATGAATTCGGGCGCGCTGGAGATGTTGCTCGCCCGGGAACGCGCCGGTGTGCTCGCCGTTGCGCTGGAAGGGCTGTCAGTTGCGCATCGCGAGGTGATTACCCTGCGCTTTGAAGAAGAGATGAAGTTGCATGAGATTGCGGAAGTGCTCGGCGTGCCGCTGCCCACGGTGAAGACGCGGCTGCATCGCGGGCTGCTGTGTCTGCGGCAATTGCTCGCGGAAAAACTGGCGGCGAAAAATTTACAGACAAGGAATCAACCATGAACGAACACGATACATTGCGGGATCTGCTGGGACTGGCCGCCGCGGGCGCTCTGGATCCCGCTGAACAGCGCCAGGTGGAAGAACACTTGCGCGGATGCGGCGCGTGCCGGGCCGAGTTCCAGATCTGGAGCCAGATCGCCGGCGGCCTCGGAGACCTGCCGACGCCGCAAGCGCCGGTTGGTTTGGCCATGCGCACGCGTGCTGCTCTCGCCAGCGCGCAGGCGGCGAAGGCCGGGCGCTGGCGCAACCATGTGTTTTTGGGAAGTCTGGTCTTGTTTGCCTGGGTAGTCACTCTGCTGAGCTTTCCCGTGCTGCGCTATGCGGGTAACGGGTTGGCAGGACTTCTGGACGTGTCCCCCGGCAGCGTTGGGACCTGGGTTACGTATTACCTGCTGCTGGCCTGGGCAGGGACGTGTGTTGCGGCCGCTCTCCTGGGACTGCAACGGCGTGAGAGGAGAACTGTATGACTGGTTTCTGGAAAGAAGTTCGCATTATTCCGGGCGTCGCCTGGTTCATCGCTGTGGTGGCATACGCAGGGCTGACCTGTCTCTTGCTAACGGTGGCCATACCTCATGACCCAAAACTGGAACATTGGCCAGTGGCCGGTCAGGTGCTCTTTGGCGCGGGCATTCCGCTGATCCTGCTCGTTCACATTTTGCTGGTTGGATACGTGAACGCCGATGCGCGGCGGCGCGGCATGCGCTATGTCCTGTGGACTTTTCTTGCGGCGCTGCTTTCCAACGCCATTGGCATCATTTTGTATTTCGTCCTGCGCGACCCGATACCCGTGCCGTGCCCGCAATGCGGAACGCTCGCAGGGAAGAACTTCGCGTTCTGTCCCAAGTGCGGGGCGGAGGTGTCCCCGGCCTGCCCGTCCTGCAAGCACACCATCGAGCGCGGCTGGTCAAACTGCCCTTATTGCGGGGCCAGGATTGGCGGAGGGGCTAGGAGCGCCTGACCTGCTCCATCGTCCACAATTTCACGCAAGGATCCGGCGGCCCGGGCGTTCCTAGGTTTTTAGGACACGCCGGGTCGCCCCGGTTGCGGCCGGAAGCGTCTTTGGAATACCGTTATGGTGCAAAGCACGCCACCATCCATGTCGCGGAACGTCCATCCGGTCCTGTTGCTGGTGCTCATGGTCGCCACGGGTTGGTGCGCAAATCTGTCTGCCCAAATCGGGCTATACCAGGCGGGTCCTGGCGCTTCCAGCGATCCAAATGCGACCTACAAGGTGGAAGGAACGGTCATCAACTCGGCGACCGGAGACCCTCTGCCTCGCGCCCTGGTCCAAGTGCTGTCGCCGGTGCAGCGAGCGATGCTCACGGACCCCAAAGGCCATTTTGAATTTGAAGGTGTGCCGCCGGGCACAGCCACCATCCAGGCGCAAAAGCCCGGCTATTTGCCTTCGGAACGCCCCGGGCCGTCCTGGCAGGCAAGCACTTTTCCCATCGGGCCCCAGAGCAGTCCGGTGACCCTGAAACTGTTGCCGCAGGGCATTGTCCTTGGGCACGTGGCGGATTCCAGCGGTGAAGCGATCGAAGGAGCGACTATAGGAATGTTCAGGTTCGCGGTACGGGATGGCCTCAAGCAACGGGAACAGTTGCAGTCGCAGCAGACCGACGAGGAAGGGAACTTCCGCATGGCGAACCTGTATCCGGGAAGTTACTTCATTTCCGTCCACGCCAGGTCCAACGTTTTTCTGGCGGATGCGTCCACGACCAGGCTTGGGTATCCGGCAACCGTCTACTATCCTTCGGCCACCGACATGGCCTCAGCCAGGCCTGTCCAAGTCGCCGCGGGCCAGATGGCGCGAATCGAGTTCTCAATGGAGAAAGAGCCGGCGTTTACTTTGGCTGGCACCATTTCGGGATACGCTCCGGGGCAAAACGCCTACGTTCGGATTGAGGACAAGTCTGGCGACATTTTGCCCTTAGCCGCGCGTTTTAACCCGCAGGACGGAACGTTTGAGCTGAGAACCGTGCCCGCCGGCTCTTACATTCTCCGCGCGGGAGGTCAGGATGGTTCGGGACGCCAGCTGAATGCGGAGTTGCCGCTGAACGTAACTCGCGATATTCGGGGCATTCCTCTTGCGCTCGAGCCCGCCATATCCATTCCTGTCGTGGTGCGGACCGAATACACGCATCTGCACCCGGAACTGCAATCCGCAAGTCCCAAGGGATACTTACCGGTGAGTATTTCCCTGCACTCCGGAGATCTGCGGCAGCCAAACGTCTACCTCGCAACGGAACCCACGGACTCGCCGGACACATTCTTCTTGCGTAACGTGCCGCTGGGGAAGTTTTCCGTGACCCTGGTTTCCTCTGGAGAAAGTTATGTGCAGTCCGCGCACTATGGGACCTCCGACCTTCTACGGGAAGAACTCGTGGTGGCGCGCGGTGCCCCGGTGTTTCCCATTGAGATCGTGTTGCGCGACGACGCCTCCACCCTCACCATTGCCGTGCGCACCGAGGATACATCGCTGCCGCATCCTGTAATCTTGGCCCGCGATGGGGCCCCCATGCAGATGCCCCGACTGATTTATGCAGCCGGTAACGGAACAACAGTGCTGGGAGGGCTGGCGCCCGGGGCATACAAAATGTTCGTCTTCGATTCGGTGGAACAGCTGGAGTACACCAATCCCGATGTGCTGGCGCAATACGCGTCCAAGGCGGTCTCGGTGATTCTCGCTCCGAACGGGCAGGCCGAAGTTTCCGCGGACCTGGTGCGGACAGGAGAGCAATGAAACTCGCCCGCATCATTAGTTGCGGTCTCCTGGGCTGCAGTCTCTCTGTGCCGGAGCTCCTGACGCCGGGACTAATGGCGCAGCAGCGCCAACCTTCGGCCGCGCCGGCCAGTACTGGTTTCAGGATCGACGGCACGCTGGTGGACGCCTCCAGCGGCGTTCCTTTGGCGAATGCTGTGGTGGCGATTGCTCCCGTCACCCAGCGCGACAATTTTCTTACCATGACCACCGCCGCTGACGGCCGGTTCTTCTTTGTGGACCTGGGGAAGGGCAAATACACTCTCACCGCCCAGCGCCGCGGCTACCTGGTCCAGTCGTTTGACCAGCATGAACAGTTTGCCTCGTCCATTGCCGTGGGTCCGGAACTGAAATCCACGGACCTCCTGTTCCGGCTGCCTCCGGAAGGCTCAATCTTCGGAAAAATAACCGACGAGTATAACGATCCTGTGGCGAACGCCCAGGTCATCCTTTTCAGGATGGGTCTGTCCGGAGGCACTCAGGGCGCCAGTGCGCAGCGGCGCGCAATGGCCAACGATGAAGGTTCGTACCATTTCGGCCATCTTTCTCCGGGCAAGTATTACGTGGTTGTCTCGGCGCGGCCATGGTACGCGCAGGCGGCTGCCAACGGTATAGTCATCAGCCAGCACGTGTTCGGCAATAGTGTTACGACCGACCAGACCCAGCCTGCGCCCGAAAAGCCGGAGCCACGCTCGCCGCTGGACGTCGCTTTTCCTGTCACGTTTTATCCCGGTGCGGTCGATTTTGGCTCCGCTATTCCCATCGCCCTCGGGCCGGGTGAGCGCTTTGCCGCAGATGTTGGCTTGCAGTCCGTCCCGTCGCTGCATATTCATGTGAATGCGGGCGAGACCGCCCAGAACCGGAGCTTCGGCGCAAATCTAACGCAGATTGTGGCGGGTGATGTCATGGTCAACCTAAGCACGACCATGATCTCGGGAGGCCCGAACGCCTGGGAGATCGTCGGTATTGCGCCGGGCCGGTACAACGTGGACTTTAACATCCAGAACGGGCGCGACTGGAGCCGTTCCACCCGGACGATTGATCTGACGGACAACGCAGAGCTTGGGTCAGCAGATATTCCAGCCGCTTCACCTCTGGAGGGGGCGGTAAGCTTTGACAACGGAGCGAAACTGCCGGCCCGCGCCTTTTTTCAGCTTCGCGACCTGAAGACGCGCCAGGTCCTTTCTGCGCAGATTTCCCCCGACGGTGAATTCAATTTGAAGCAAGGCGTCCCGGCAGGAAGCTATGAAGTGACCGCGAGCGTCCAGGGCGCTTTCATAAGGACCCTGGCGGCGAGCGGGGCCAAACTGACCGGCCGGATACTCACCGTCAGCGGCGCCGCGCCCGTAAAAATCGCCGCGGTGATGAGTCAGGGCGCCGGACAGATCACAGGCACGGCTTTGCGCGCAGGCAAACCGGCCGGCGGAGTGATGATCGTTGCCGTGCCACAAGATCCGTCAAATAACCAGCCGTTGTTTCGGCGCGACCAGAGCGATAGCGATGGAACGTTCACCCTGGCTGTCGTCCCCGGAAAGTTCACCGTGCTGGCACTCGAAAACGGCTGGGACATGGAATGGGCCAATCCTGAAGTCCTCAAGCCCTATCTGAAGCAAGGCGAGGTCCTGCAAGTCGAGCCGAAGGGAAAATATGATATCAAGGTGCAGGTGCAGCCTTAGCGTGTTGGCTCCCACGAAATAGCGTGAACCAAGGCCCAACTTCCGTTATCATCTAATGTTGATGTCCACAGCAATCTCAAATGCGCCGCGCCACGGGTTTCAGACGGACGACGCTCTTCTGCAGCCCATCGCTGCGAAGGTATTCGCTCGGGAACGGCTGAGTCTTGACGACGGCGTTACACTCTACCGTTCAGCGGACATCCTTGCCCTGGGCTGGCTGGCCAACCACGTGCGGGAACGCATGCACGGCAACGTGGCGTACTTCAACGTCAACCGCCACATCAATCCGACGAATGTCTGCGTGGCGGCGTGCCGCCTGTGCGCGTTTGGACGCAGGAAAGACGCTCCCGGCGCTTACACCATGGCCCTGGAAGAGGCTTTTGAAACAGCGGCGTCCGGATATACCGAGGCGGTCACGGAATTTCACATTGTCGGCGGCCTGCACCCGGATTTGCCATTCCAGTATTACCTGGACCTGATTGCCGGATTGAAAGAGCGCTTTCCCCAGGTCCATCTCAAAGCCCTGACGATGGTGGAGATTGCGTTCCTGGCCAAGCGCGCCAAGCTTTCGATTGAAGAAACGCTGATGCAACTCAAGCAGGCCGGCCTGGATTCCCTCCCTGGCGGCGGGGCGGAGATTTTCAACGAGCGCGTGCGCCGCGTCATCTGCGACCACAAGATTGACGGCGAGCAATGGCTCGACACTGCGCGCACGGCGCACAAGATCGGCCTCAAGTCCAACGCCACCATGCTGTACGGCCATATTGAAAATGAGGAAGACCGCGCGGACCATCTGGTCCGTCTGCGGACCCTGCAGGATGAGACCCACGGATTTCAGACTTATATTCCGCTGGCGTTTCATCCCGCGAACACGCCTCTGCAGCACTTGTTCACCACAACAGGAATGCTGGACCTGAAGCAGATCGCCATTGGCCGTCTGATGCTCGACAACTTCCCGCATATCAAAGCCTATTGGCAAATGATGTCGCCCAAGATCGCGCAGATCGCCCTGCGTTTTGGCGCGGACGACATTGACGGCACGGTGATTGAAGAAAAGATCTATCACGACGCCGGAGCCACGACCCCCCAAGGCATGCGGCGCGACGAACTGATGCGTCTGATCACCGAAGCCGGACGCGAGCCCATCGAACGGGACACCATGTACCGGCCCGTCACGCGCACGGAAACGTCGTTCGCCATAACCGTCTAGGCCTCCTGACAAAACCTTTGAAACACAGAGGAACAGAGTAAACAGAAGAGATGTTAAAAGGTGTCTTGCCTTTCTGGCATTTTTGAATCCTCTGTTTCCTCCTTTCCTCTGTGTTTCAAGGTTTTCCGCCCGGCCCTCCTTCGCAATGCTGCTCCCTGAAGTGATATGCTTCTGCGTTTCCACTTTCAACGAACAACGAAAAGTGAGGCCCCATGAAACGCAGAGACTTTCTTTCCGGACTGGCGGTAACGTCCGCGTCTTTCGCTGCAACCCAAGTTGCAAACCAGGCTGCCGCTCAGGTGGCGAAATCCGCGAGCGGAGTTGCGTCTCCGTCCGGGAGCATGGCGCGTCCGGCAACGGGCGGCAAGAACATAATGATTTGCGCCGCGAACGGAATTACACCGCGCGGGAACCACCTCGATGCCGGGTACAAGCGCCTGCTGTCCGGCGCCGACACGCTGGATGCAGCCATCACCGTGGTTTCCGGTCCGGAGAATGACCCCAAAGACACCAGTGTCGGCCTGGGCGGACTGCCGAACGAAGAAGGCGTGGTCGAACTGGACGCGTGCTGCATGCACGGACCAACGCGCCGCGCAGGTTCCGTGGGCGGCGTGCGCGATATCAAGAATGTCGCCGCTTTGTCCAGGGCCGTCATGGAGCACACCGGCCACGTGATGCTGGTGGGCGAAGGCGCCACGCGCTTCGCGGTAGCGATGGGTTTCCCCAAAGAGAATCTGCTGACCGACGATAGTCGCAAGATCTGGCTGCTGTGGAAGGAATATCACTCGGACCAGGATTGGTGGGGCCCCGGCCTGGCCGATCCCAACTGGAAACCGCCGGCCGAAATGCAGACCAGTTCAGGAGAACAACAGCCGCGATACCTGCAGAGGATGTACGCCGCGGCGGCCGATCTGGGAATTGCGCCCGAGGACCGCATGGACGCCATCCAAAAAGTGCTGCATCCGCCCCACGGCACCATCAACTGCTCGGCCCTGAATGACAAAGGAGAGATGTCCAGCGTGACCACCACCAGCGGGCTGGCCTGGAAGCTGCCCGGACGCTGCGGTGACTCGCCCATTATCGGCGCGGGCTGCTACTGCGACCAGGATGTGGGCGCGGCCGGGGCCACAGGCAGCGGCGAAGAAAATATCAAAGTCGCCGGAGCACACACCATTGTCGAGAACATGCGGCACGGAATGTCTCCGGAAGAAGCCGGGATGGACGCGCTCAAGCGCATCGTTCGCAACTACAACGGCGACATGGCCAGGATCCGTTACATCAGCATGCACTATTACATCCTGCGCAAGGACGGCGCGTACGCGGGCGTCAATCTGTGGTCGGGTCCAGCGGAGCGTCCCTACCGCTTCGGTGTGAGCGATGGCAACAGCCCGGCACACCTGGAAGTTGCGAAGGCTCTTTACCAAGGTGTTCCGGTGAGCTGGCCCCCGGAGCCGAAAGGGCCGAAGTAATTCTGGGTTTCTCCCGAGCGCTAGCGAGGGAACCCTATCACCGCCATGAACGTCAGGTGACGAACGATCACCCGGCAGACAGAACTGTGGACGGTAGGGATCCCTCGCTGCGCTCGGGACTTTGTAAAGAACCTTACGGGAACCGCACCTTCACGTCCGGACGCCTGGCCATGTGAATGCTCTCCACAAAGCGCACTTTGCGGCTTTGCCGGGTCATCACGATGGAAGATGTCCGGGTCCCGTCGCCGAAGAAACGCACGCCTTTCATGAGCGCTCCGTCGGTCACGCCGGTGGCGGCGAAGACGATGTGACTGCCGGGCGCCAGGTCTTTGGCGGTATAGATCTTTTTCTTGTCCCGGATGCCCATTTTTTCGATGCGCTCTTCCAGTTCGGGCCGGTCAATGACCAGGCGTGCCGCCATCTCGCCGTTCAGGCAGCGTATGGCGGCGGCGGTAATTACACCCTCCGGAGCACCGCCGATGCCCATCACCACGTGCACGCCGGTGCCCATCACCGCGGCGGCCACGCCGGCGGAGAGATCACCATCGGTGATGAGCCGGATGCGCGCCCCGGCCTTGCGTATGTCATCAATCAGTTTCTGGTGGCGCGGCCGGTCCAGCACCACGACGACCAGGTCTTTCACGTCGCGGTCCAGGCGCTTGGCGACCGCGTTCAAGTTGTCCTTGACCGACGCATCCAGATCAATCGCCCCTTTGCAGCTTGCGCCGACCACGATCTTTTCCATGTAGCAGTCCGGGGCGTTCAGCAGGCCGCCTTTTTCCGACGCCGCCAGCACGGTGATCGCGCCTTGCGCTCCGGTCGCGCACAGGTTCGTGCCTTCCAGCGGGTCCACGGCAATGTCCACGCGGGGGAAGGTGCCTTCGCTGTGCCAGCCGGCGCCGACCTGTTCGCCAATGTAGAGCATGGGCGCTTTGTCGCGTTCGCCTTCGCCGATCACAATGGTGCCGCACATCGGCACCGTGTCCATGGTTTTGCGCATGGCTTCGGTGGCGACTTTGTCCGACTTGTGGTGGTCGCCCAGGCCCATGGTGTGGGCCGACGCCACTGCGGCCTCTTCCACCACGCGCACAAATTCCAGCGCCAGTTCGAACTCCAGCGCGGTCTCATGCTGTTTGTGCACGTGATTTTTTTGAGCGACGTGATTCGCCATCGCGGCCTCCGCGGTCTAAAGAATTAAAACGCGCTGATGCCGGTGATGTGTTCTCCCAGGACCAGCGCGTGAATGTCGTGGGTGCCTTCGTACGTCTTCACGGTTTCCAGGTTCATCATGTGCCGGATGACCGGATAGTCGTCGGCGATACCGTTTCCGCCGAGAATGTCCCGCGCCATGCGCGCACACTCCAGCGCCATCCACACGTTGTTTCGTTTGAGCATGGAAATGTGCTGATGCCCAACCTTGCCGGCGTCTTTCAGCCTGCCTACCTGCAGTGCGAGGAGCTGGGCTTTGGTGATTTCGGAAATCATCCATACCAGCTTTTCCTGCACCAACTGGTGCGATGCAATGGGCTGGTCGCGAAACTGTTTACGGACCTTGGCGTATTGCAGCGCCGTGTCGTAACACGACATCGCCGCGCCGATCACGCCCCAGCCAATCCCAAAGCGCGCCTGGTTCAGGCAGGCCAGCGGCGACTTGAGCCCGTCCGTTCCCGGTAAAAGATTGGCTGCGGGAATGCGCACGTCCTGCAGCGACAAGCCTGATGTCACTGACGCGCGCAATGACCACTTGCCGTGCACGTCGTCCGCCTTGAAACCGGGACGGTTGGTTTCCACCAGGAAGCCGCGAATCCGGTTGTTGTGTTCTTCGGACTTGGCCCAGATCACGGCCACGTCGGCAATGGTGCCGGAGGTGATCCACATCTTCTCGCCGTTCAGAACGTATTCGTTGCCGGTTTTTTTAGCGCGGGTGCGCATACCGCTGGGATTCGAACCGAAGTCCGGCTCGGTGAGTCCGAAACAGCCGAGCTTCTCGCCGCGGGCCATGGCCGGAAGCCAGGTGTTCTTTTGCTCGTCGGTGCCGAACGTGTAGATCGGGTACATGACCAGCGAAGATTGCACGCTGGCGAAAGAGCGAATGGCGCTGTCCCCGCGTTCTAGTTCCTGCGTGACCAGACCGGACTCCACGGCGGACATGCCGGCGCATCCGTAACCTTTAAGACTGGCCCCGAAAAACCCCAGTCCGGCCATCGGCTTGATGAGCTCTTTGGGAAAGCGGGCATCGCGGTTGCATTGCTCGATGATGGGAACAACGTTCTCTTCGACAAACCGGCGCGTCGTGTCCCGCACCAGAAGCTCTTCCGGGGTGAGGAGCGAATCCAGTTCGATGAAATCCACTCCTTTGAATTTGAAGACAGCCATAATGATTGCTTCCTATGGGACGGCGTATTCCGAAGCAGCAGGGAGAGGAAACCAGGACCCGATAGCCGCCTCGGTCAAACGTTCCAACCTAACAGAGCGGATGCGCAGGGTCAACGAGATGAAGGCTCTTTGGGCGCCTCGCTGTGCTATTGCAGTTCGATTTTACTGACTGTGATGAGATCGCCGCTCAGGGTCCCGGAAACCACCACCCGCACGTCATTCTTCTTAGTAAGCTCAGCAATGAATTTCTTCGCCTGGGCGTTGCCGCTGGCGTCGAACCTGATGATCTTTTTGTCTTCGGTCAGCACGGCGTAACCGCTCTTTTCGCAATCCGGCATCTGCAGGCAGCCTTTGCTGTGTTTGGCGCCGAAATTGGGCTTCTGGCCGTCTTCACTCGCACACGCTACGTCTACAAGATGACCTTTGACCGTGTCGTCGGCGGCAAACGCGCGCGACGACGTGGCAATCAGCGGCGCGACTAAGAGCAAGAGCGCAATCAGGGCAAGTTTTTTCATTTCGTTCCTCCGAGAGATAAATTGCATAGACGGCGAGTCAGTTTTGATTCGTAAACTGGGACCAAGGCGGCCTGTCCAGATGTATTCGGGACAACCGCCGCAATGACAGTGTAGAATAAGACTGCGGTAAAGCAAGCAAACGGTTCCGGCCTTTCTGCTCAAACTTCCGCACCCCGATCACATTCAGTCCTGGCTTTTCGGCAGTTTGTCTGCAATGGAATGTACCGAGGACGGCAATCAGGAGAGATTTCAATATGGCAAAAATCGCCAAAATAGCAGGCCGACACAAGGTCATGGACACCACCAAAAGCACCGACTGTCCCAAATGCGGCAAAGCCACGCGCATCGTAAAGCGCGTAAAGGACCGCGAGCGCAACGTTCCAGGCGGGGTCTATATCTCGTGCTCGGCGTGCGAGTTCTACGAGAAACTGTAAGAGCGCAGTCCTCATCCCGTGATGAAGCTAAGCTTTGATCCTTTGATCCTTGATCAAGCGACCACTGGAGAACCACTTGGGAAAGACGATAGAGTTCAAGCGGCCCGACGGTAAGACCTGTCCCGGCTATCTGGCAACGCCCAAAGAAGACGGCGGCCGGCCCGGCTTCGTCGTCATTCAGGAGTATTGGGGGCTCAACGATCAGATCAAGAAGACAGCCGACCGGTTCGCTGAAGCCGGCTACCGCGCACTGGTGCCGGACCTCTACCGGGGCAAAATAGCCAGCGCTTCCGATGAGGCCAACCACTTGATGACCGGCCTCAACTATCCCGACGCGGCCGAACAGGACATCCGCGGCGCGGTGCAATACCTCAAGCAGGCATCAAAGAAAGTAGCCGTGGGGGGATTCTGCCTGGGCGGCGCGCTGACGCTTCTCGCCGCCGCGCGCGTGCCGGAGATGGATGCCGGCGCCTGCTTTTACGGCATCCTGCCGGCCGGAGCTCTCGACCCCAAAACCCTCAAGGTCCCGCTGATCTGCCACTTCGCCAACCATGACGATTGGTGTACACCCGCGAAAGTCAACGAACTGGAAGCCACGCTGAAGCAGTCAAAGTCAAAATTCGAGTTCTATCGCTACGAAGCGCATCATGCCTTCATGAACGAATCCCGGGCCCAGGTTTACGACGCGCAGTCCGCCAGGACAGCTTGGGAGCGGACGATGAAGTTTTTGGACAAGGCGCTTGCATAACTAGAACGTTCTAGACTTCTCCAGGACGCCATGCATTTCGTCCCTCGCTGGACTGAGTTGGCTGCGTTGGGTGGCAGCGTCCATCACCAACTCAATAGTCTCCTGAAGAGCTTTCATGTTGATGGGCTTGGGGATGAAGGCGTCCATGCCCGCCTCCAGGCAGGCTTCGCGGTCACCCGGCATAGCCATGGCGGTCATGGCAATAATCGGAATATGCTCGCCGCGAGCGCTTTCCCATTCGCGGATGGCGCCCGTTGCGGCAATTCCGTCCATTTCCGGCATGTGGCCATCCATGACGACCAGATCGATTTCAGCGGACTTCACTTTTTCCAGGGCCTGGCGTCCGTTCTCGACAACCTCGACAGTATGGCCCAGTTTTTGCAGCATCTTCAGAGCAAGCACCTGATTCACGAGGTTGTCCTCGGCCAGCAAGACCCGCAACGGGCGTGTCGCGCCGCGAACGGAGGCGGTAGACGGCTTCGAAGCGACGGTGCCAGGGTCAGGCACGGACAACACTCTTCCTAGCGCAGACAGCAACTCGGAACGTTTGAACGGCTTCATCAGATGGGCAACGATGCCCAGCTTATGGCAGCGGGCCAGCGTTTTCTGGTAGCCATCCGACGTCAGCATCATGATGATGGCGGGGCACGGCCCGGGAGCGCGTTTGACCTGTTCAATCAGCGTAAGGCCGTCCATCTTTGGCAGGCGGTTATCAGACAAGAGCAAGTGGAAGGGCGCGGCCGCGGAGGCTGCGGCGCTCAGGACCTCAAGGCCCTCTTCGGCTGTGCCAACGGCTACGACCTCGGCTCCCCAGGAAATAAGGCTTTCCCGCAGGAGGGCGCGGCTGGTCGAATGCGCGTCCACGACCAGCGTGCGCACGCCGCGTAGCGAGTGTGCTTTTTCCGGCCCGGGCAAGTTGTTCGCGGCAGGTGCCACATCGAATCTCGCGGTGAAGGAAAATATCGAGCCTTTGCCGCCTTCACTCTCGACTGAGATTCTCCCTTTCATTAAGGCAACGATCTTCGAACAGATGGCCAGGCCGAGACCCGTACCGCCAAACCTGCGGGTCACTGAAGCGTCAGCCTGGGAGAAGGCATGAAAGATGGCTTCCTGTTTTTCCGGCGGAATGCCAAGACCGGTATCGGAAACGGAGAAGCGCAGGTCGATTTCGCCGGCCCTGCCTGTTTCGGTGGCGACGCGCAGTACGATTTCTCCCTGCTCCGTAAACTTTACTGCGTTGCCCAGAAGATTCATCAGGACCTGCTTCAGGCGGGCGGAATCGCCGATCACGCGAGGAGGAACGTCGGGGGCCACGTGGTAGAGAAGGTCGAGCTTTTTTTGGTGGGCGCGCACCAGGACCGAACGGGCTGCTTCGGCCACGGTGTCAGAGATGTCAAAATCCCTCTTTTCCAGCTCCATTTTGCCCGCATCGATTTTGGAGAAATCCAGCACATCGTTCACCACGGACAGGAGAGCTCCCGCGGACTCCCCGGCTATCGTCAGAAGCTCCTGTTGTTCCGGGTCCAGCTTGGTCTGGCCGGCCAGCTCCAGCATGCCCATGATGCCGTTCAGCGGAGTGCGGATCTCGTGGCTCATGTTGGACAGGAACTGGCTCTTGGTGTCGGCGGCGAGTTCGGCGGCCAGGCGCGCCTGCTGAATTTCCATTTCCGCCTGTTTGCGTACACTCAGGTCCTGCATGGAACCAATCAGCCGGACCGGCTTGCCGAGCGGATCGCGGACCACGAAAGCACGGTCCAAAATGAATGCGTAAGAACCGTCGGCCCTTCTGAAACGATAATCGCCTGACCAGGCGTTCTTGTGACTCTCCATCACGGCTTGTACGGTGGAGAGAACGTGCTCGCGGTCGTCGGGATGTACATTGCTGATCCACCAATCGCGGCCGGCACGCACCTCAGCCGGCAGATAGCCAAACAACGAGTACACATTCTCGTTCCAGGTGACGTTCTCATCAGCCAGATTCCGTTCCCAGAGCACGTCATTGGTTGCCTGGGAAACCCATTCATAACGGGAATTGCTGTCCTGGAGCGCCGACAAATACTTCTCTTGTGCGTCCTGCATGATTGCGCAGCGCATTGCATAGGACAACAACACCAGGCCAATCGCGACCACTCCCACGATGCGGGACGAGCCAACCACCCTGAGCCCGAGGATGGTGCTGCCGAGCACCATGGCCGCCATGCTGAGGTTGAAGCACAATAAGGCTGCGCGTTTGCTCATCTTGGGTTTTACGGGTTCAGGTTTTGCGGGCGTGGCTTCTGCGGGCTGGTCCGCGGCGGCACCCTGACGCCAGGTAATGGCCAGAGCAGCAGCTGTGAGGTAGGTAACAATCCAGATTTGGTCGAAAGAAGCGTCAATTTGCGGGAGATAGGCGTCTACGTAACTGGTGAGAAGCGAAATGAAGGAATAGACAGAAATGTAAATCGCAAGTCGCCCGAAAAGCCCACGTAACCGGCCCGGCGTGGAGAAGGCAAAACGAGCGAGCGCGGCCAGGACCAGGATGATATTTACCACCGTCGAGGTCGTAATCAACTCCGCCATATTCGGATCATGGGCGCCGAGTTCCGCCAATTGGATTTGATACATTCCCAAACCCACCAGCCCGACCACGATACAGCCATCGAGAAATGTTTCCAGCCGGGAAGTGCGGACGTCGTCGGACAGGAAAAGAATGATCGCGATGGGCGCGGCGTAGAGGCGGTAGAACAAGGAAGGAAATAGCGCGGCTTCCGCTACAGCAACGTCAAAGTAACGGCAGTAAGCCCAGCTCACATCTGCAACCAGCTGGAGCGAAAAGGCGGCGGCGAACAACAGCCAGAAAATGCGGAGCACGCCATGGCCTCGTCGGGAGGCATGGAGCGAGCAGATAACAGCCAGGACGTTGGCGGCCACCTCCAGGACGTTGATGAACAACGTTCCAGACCGGCCGGTCCCAAGGATGACATGCCCCACATACTGCACGATGAGTATGAATGCGACAAACCCAATGATCTGCTTGCGGGATGGCGCGAACCGTGACATTTGAGATTCTTTGCCCCTGCTGAGCGCGGCATTTCTAGTGGTCTGGATCACACAAATAGACGCAACGCCCTATCTGGATGATCGGCAGTGGAGGCCATAAACTTAATAGGGCCTTGCATTTTACAGGCCGCGAGTAACCGCAGGCGCGTCAAAAGCTCATTCTTGCGGAGAATTGCAAGCTGCGTGCTCCATAGCGGGGCGCCGCGGCCAGAGGCTTGCCAAAGGTTGGGTTCGGGGCGGCGTCCCAGAGATTCAAGCCGTTGCCCAGGCCATCCGTCCGTTGCGTGAGGTTGTACTGCACTTTGTCCACCACCCCCTGCTGAAAGTTGGCATGATTGAGCAGATTGAACGATTCCGCCGTGAATCTCAGGTGCACTCTTTCGTTGACTTTGAATGACCTGGCGACATTGAAGTCAACGTCCTGCACACCGGCATCGCGGAAGGAGTTGAAGCCCTGTCCCGGGACCACGGAAAAATTGACTTGCGACGTATTAAATACGGGGGTGTAAGGGCGGCCGCTGGCCAAAGTCGTCACCGCGCCAAAAGTGAACCCTTTGAGGAGCGCAAGTGTCGGGGTCCACGATCCGCTGGCGACGAACCTGTTGGTTTGATTCAATTGTGATACACCGGCCTCAGAAGCCTGGTCGAACTGGTTGAAGTACCCGGTGCCCTGGTCCGTGGTCCTGGAGTAGGAGTAGCCGACCAGGCCGTACCACTGCGACGACCTGTAGCGGAAAGTCGTCTGCAGTGCGTGATAGAGGGATTGGCCCGAGTTGTTGACGGCATTAATGGGCCCAAAGTTGGGCGTCAGAGCTCCATCAATCGCTTCAAAGTCGGGCACGATAAATGATTTGCCGTTCGGCAGGAATACGGTGTCGGAGTTAAAAGAGCCGCCATTGGCGACCTGCTGGCTGGGGGAAAACAGATTCAGATCGTACCCGAAGTTACCGTTGGCCTGCCGCGTGACGCCGTTGGAATTGCCGAGCAGATGGAGACCGTGACTATAGACATACGTTGTTCCGATGGAGAAGTGGTCACCAAACTGGTGCTCCAGTCCGAGGTTCCCTTGCTCCACATAAGGACTGCGGAAGGTGGGCGCAAACACGACAACAGAAGGCGTAATCGAGACTCCGGTTGGGAAAGCGGTCAAGCTGTTGGGGAATGTGATGATGGGGTTGGCGTTCCCGAAGCCGGGACCAGTGGCAACCAGGAACTGCTGCGAGACTCCGTTGGTGATCTGGGCCTGGGACACGTCCAGCAAATCTTCCTGAATATAGAAAAGACCGAAACTTCCGCGCAGCACGGTCTTGCCGCCGGGACCGAACCCATAGGCAAAGCCCACGCGCGGCGCGAGGTTATTGCGGCTGTAAGGAATTTTGCAAGTCAGAGCCAAGGCTGGATTACAAGTGGCTGGCTGGGGCAGGACCTGAAGATCGTAGCGCACCCCAAAGTTGAGCGTGAGGTGGCTGGTAGCCCGATACTCGTCCTGCACAAAAAATGAATACGTGGGGGAACTGAACTTGGCCGTGGACTGACCGAAGGACTGCAGATACAGCTCAAACGCGCCTGCGGCGACGCTGGGAAGGTCGGCAAAGCGGTATTCGCCTTTCGGGCCGTAAACAAAATAATCGCGTTCGTGATTCAAGTTAAATTCCGCGCCGGCTTTCAGCATGTGTTTGCCCACGAGCTTAATCACGTTATCGCGGACCTGGTACCGGCGGTCGGTCTCAGAAAGCTGAAAGCGGTTGCCGCCGTAGACAGACCCCGTATCCGGGTTCTGAATGGTTATGGTTGGCGACGTGGCCGGACTGGCCGGCAAATCATAGTGGGTGTCCTGGCCGAAGTGTAACGTCAGTTCGTTGACGGTGGACGCGTTGAAGGTGGTTTGCAGCCAGAGTTGGACAAAGTTACTGGTGGCGCCATCGGTCAGCGAGAGCCCGTCTCCAGTTGACGTGGGACTGCTGAAGTAGCCGTGCGGGCTGGTGAACCGCTGGTAATTGTACGTGACGGCAAAGGTGTTCTTGTCATTCAGGGTCCCCTGAACTTTGCCGAAACCCGTGTTTTGATTGAACGATCGCGGACTTACGCCGGTCCCGGTCAGGAGAGTCTGCAAGGACGGATTGGCGGCAAGAAAGCCTGCCGGCAGCTGGTTGTTTGCAAAAATAGGCTCGTTGCGCACCTGGCCTTCATAGTTCGCGATGTAGAAGAGGCGGTCATGGCGGAGGGGGCCGCTCACGGTGGTCCCGAACTGCTGGCGACGGTTCGCAGGCTTGGCTATGCCGTTGCTCTTGTTGATGGAATCGTTGGCGTTGAGCGCCGAATCCAGAAAGTAATAGTAGGCGTCGCCGTGCACATCATTGGCACCACTCTTTGTAACAATGTTTACCAGACCGCCACCCGCCTGGCCGAACTCGGCTTCAAAGCCGGTGCTGGTGACTTGAAATTCCTTGATCACGTCTTCGCTGAACTGAAACGGAATGCTGGTCCGTCCGATCTGCTGTTCGTAGAAGGCGTTATTGTTGTTGGCGCCATCCACGGAGTAGTTGTTAAAGTTGCCCGCGATCCCGTTGAAGCTGATCATTCCAAAATCGCCGTCCGTGGTTGAGCCGGGCGTGAGCAATACAAAATCCACGAAGTTGCGGCCATTCAGCGGCAACGTGTCCATGGCCCGCTCATCGATTACGGTGCTCAAAGAGGAGGTGGAATTGTCGAGCGCGACATAAGACTCCGTAGACGCATTGACGGTTGTTTCCTGGCTTACAGCCGCTACCCCGAGTGTGGCGTTGAGGGTTGCCGTAGTGCCCACGTTTACGACCACGTGATCAAAGACCGATGGAGCAAACCCGTGGCCGGAGATCGTAACCATATATGTGCCTGGTTCCAGAGCTGGAAAAACGAAATGTCCACGGCTGTCGGCCGCCGTCGTCTCGGCGCCTCCCGTGCCTTCATTTACAAGGCTGACTTCAGCCGTGGGAATCAGAGCGCCGGAAGTATCCACCACCGAGCCTTCCAGCCTTCCACTGTGAGACCCGGACTGCCCATAGCTGTGACCTGGGAGCAAGAAGGCGACAAGAAATGCCACAAGCAATAGTGTTTGGCTGCGGACTGCTTGTTGCCTGTTTCTGCTTACACTTTTCATACGTTTGAGCTCCTGGTAGTTTCCGTAAAGGCGAATTATTTGTGCGGGTCTAACCGATGCCGTGCGGCAACTTTCAGATACACACGGGGCCGTCGTTACACGGATGGGGAACCCGGTAACGCGCAGGGGAATGTGCACTTGGTGGTGATCGGCGGAACTCAGGAAAACTTTAGGCTTTATGGGAAATGTTCGGGCCGATTAAGCCACCAACGGCTGGTCCCGTGAGCTGCCTTGGACTTCTCTAACCATAAACAGACCGAGCCTTCCGGCGAAGAGCAGCGGTGAGCAATTTAGAGCAGCTATTCTCTTGCTCGTGGAGCGATCATGCTTTACGGGGAACTCTTTGCGCGGAAAGGTAACGAGCGTTCACGAATGAAGACTATGGCGATCCAAAAGGCGGTCGCGATGGTGGTTCTGGGCCTGTTGGCGACCAGTGTCATGGCCATCGCCGCCGATCTGAAACAGAATACTGTCAGCGCCTTCGACAAATACGTCGCGGCCACCGAGCGGAGAATGTCCCTTGAGGTGGACCCCGGCGGGCAGTTCCTGTATGTGGACAGCTTACCGGCTTCGGAAATGGCGAGCGCCTACGAACGCCTCCGGCACGGCGAGATACTCGTGGAACTAATGAAGACCACGGCCTCAGGGGTTGATTACGAAATTCCTGAAGGGGTGGTCCATCATTGGGTTGGAGTCGTTTTTATTTCCGGCGCAACCTTGGAGCAGACGCGGGCGGTCGCCCAGGACTACGACCATCGCGCCCAGTTGTATCAGCCGGAAGTCATCGCGGCCCATGTCATCTCGCATGAGGGCGATGACTACAGAATATTCATGCGCCTGTACGAAAAGCGCTTTACCACCGTGGTTTTCAACACGGAATATGCCATCCACTGGGGCCAGGTGGATGAGAGGACGATGTATTCCAACTCCATGAGCACCCGCATCGCCGAAGTCAAAGATCCCAACAATCCTGAGGGACCAGACTTGCCGGTGGGGACGGGTAACGGATATCTCTGGCGTCTTAACACCTACTGGCGCTTCCAGGAGAAAGATGGAGGCGTCTATATACAGTGCGAGGCCGTGTCGCTCACGCGCGATATTCCGTTCGGGCTGGGTTGGCTGTTGCGTCCGCTGGTCACCAAGATCCCCAAGCAATCGCTCACCCGCACGCTGGGCAGAACCAGGGAAGTAGTGCTGGAGAGGAAGTAGAGTCCCTGCCGGCTTTTCCAACCAAGCGGTTCAATAGTACGTGTATTCTTCCCGTGGGAGTTCTTCCAGGTCCGCATAGTTGACGGTCAGCTCTTCGTCCTGCTGGATGTCATGCGCGGCAACACAAAATTCCCCGGTGTCCACCAAATTGGGGTGGTGTGAGTGGTTGATGAAGCGATCGTTGTCCAGGCTCATAAAGTAAAGACCGGGCTTGCTGGAAACGATATAGGCGTACTCCCGAATGTAGTCCCGGAGCAAAGGGGGCATCTGCTCCAACTGGGCTTCCGTAAATGAGTGGTCCCACGCCGGATCAAAGGTCGCTACGTTGACGCCGGCTGGGATGCGTTCCGCGGCAAAGAGGCCAACACCGTGGATCTTACTTGGGCCTAAAAACGTCTTGACTAGGATCATAGGATCTGGCGAATCTCGCAGACGCCACGCACAGCGGCGTCCGGCAAGGATTAAAGATTAAGGCGCGGCATTTAAGATCCGCTGCCCTTACCGTTAACCGACGTAATTTCATAGAACATGGCCTGGCTGTCTTCCGTGGCCCACTTGGAAACGCCCTCACATTTCCAGATATGCGAATTGGTCACGAAGTCCGGACGTTCGCCGGCCGCATAAGGCCTGGTGATGAAGGCCGGCTCATACCACAGAATCCGGTTGTTGGGCTGGGCCGCAAAACATCCGTTATCCAGGCGGAGGATGTGCGCGTTCTTGTGTCCGCCTTCGCCCACGTCTTCGGCGGTTTCGGAGCCGCACCAGTCCAGAGTGAACATGTATTCGCCGTCATACCATTGCCGGTCTTTGAGGACCGTCCGGCAGCGCAGTCCCTTGAGAAATTCAAACTTGGTGACGGCAATTTCGTAGCTGAAGTTGTCCCACAGCTCAAGATAGTCCAGCGGAATTTGCGGAGCGGGTGTTTTCCAGACCAGCGCGCTGATCGGGACTCTCGCAATCTGCGCTCCTCTCTCTGTCATTACGTGGAACAGCGCTGCTCTTGAAGGAATACTGGCCACTCCAAAGACCGCCACTTTTTCAAACTCATTCTGGTGCGATTGCTGGTCGTAGAGAAACTCTTTTCTGAGCAGACAATAGAAAACCGGGACGTCCGCATTGAGAAACATGGCGCCTCACTTTCTCAAAGAAAATCCAGTTGCCCCATGTGTATCAGAATTGCTCCCTCCATAAAAGGGCAAAGTTTGAAAAGCACAAAGTCTGGGCACTAAAAAGGCCGTTCTTCCGCCGTTTCGCAACACATTTTCGCGACAGCCGGGGGACCAGACGGTCAATGCTTCGCGTCCGCGGCGACGGACGTCCGCGGCCAGACCGGACTGATGAGCTCAATCCGCCAAATTGGGCCGCCGTAAAACAGCGGGCCCTCCGCCTTGAGGAAGGCCGGAGCTGGTCCACCGAGAATCCAAACGTGGATGTCCGGGGGTTCTTTCCCGAGCAGCGGCGCCAACAACCCGTTCACGCCGCCCATCTCCACTTTCACCACGTAGTGTGTGGCTTTGCGGCTGGATTCACCTACCGAGAACGATTCTTCGCCTTGGGCAGTGATTGCGAGCTTCACCACCCGGAGCTTGGGAGTGACCGCCAGTACGGACAACGTCATTGGCGCACCGGACCGCATGTTCTTCAACAGCGTCAGAGTCATGCCGTTGGCCAGATCCGGTGGCAGGTTGAGGCGTTCGGTCGACACCTTTTCCTTGCCGTCTTCGGTGTAGCGGACCGTGACCCGGCCCAGGGAGACGTTGATCGAGATGTCCATCGGGCGCTCGAACGCGGGGCCCTTGTGAATCAGGTGGTCGCTCAGGAGCCGGAAGTTACCGCGCTGGGAATAGACGGCAGTTTCGTCGTAGAGTGAGCCATCTTTAAAGTGGAACACCAGTTGGCTGGTCACGCGATCGCCGCGGGCGACCTGAGTCAGGTCCCCGTGGGCGAGAGTTTCACCCGCCAGCGTCTGCAGTACCAGAAAGCCGTGGACTAGTCCCTCCGAGTGGCGCACGGCGACCGGCTGCGTGGGCGTTGTTGCTCCCGCGAACGCTGCGGCGCGGAGTAGAGCAACAGCGAGCGCGGTGGACCAGAAACGTCTTACCGTTCGACTCATCATGAGCAGGCCCTTTTCTATCTGAATACATGATGACCGAGACTCGTACGTGGGGCTGACCAGAATTGCTCACATTGGCTCGCGGCGCCCAGGGCACGGTCCCAAAACCGTAACGCTGATTACGCTGATGACACCGATAGGAAATAAGGAATGGGCGCCGCGACCAAGAGACAAGGGGCGCGCCGCCCTTCAAGCGCGCGCGGAATTACGCGGCTTCGCTCTTGTTTTCTCTGCGGTCGTGCAGGCTGAGCGCGACGTCAATCAGTTCCTGGCTTACGAAGCTGGTTTTGGCTATCGCCTCGACGATAGGAATGGATTGTATGGCATTCCCGCGAAGCACCACGATGTTACCGAAAGCGCCCTGATGCACCAGATCAATCGCGCCGACACCGTAGCGCGTGGCCAGCACGCGGTCAAACGCCGTGGGCGAGCCGCCGCGTTGGATATGTCCCAGGACCACGGCGCGGGTTTCAAAGCCGGTGCGGTGTTCGATCTCTTGCGCCAGCGCGTTGCCGATACCGCCCAGTCGCACGTGGCCGAATTCGTCTTTGGCAACCTCGTGGGCGACTTCGTTCACCGCGGCCGGGCCAGGATGCGGATTTTTTGCGTCGGCCAGCGTGGCGCCTTCCGCCACCACAACGATGCTGAAGAAGCGTCCACGGTCATGGCGTCGCTTCAGACTGGCGGCAATTTCATCCACGTCGAAGGGCCGCTCGGGGACCAGGATCACGTCGGCGCCGCCGGCGATACCGCTATAGATGGCGATCCAGCCGGAATCGCGTCCCATGACTTCGACCACGATCACACGGTTGTGCGCTTCGGCAGTGGTGTGGACGCGGTCAATGGCTTCCGTGGCAATGTTTACGGCCGTGTCGAAACCAAAGCAGAAGTCGGTCCCGCTCAAGTCGTTGTCAATGGTCTTGGGCACGGCAACAACCTTGACGCCGCGCTCGAACAGTTCCTGCGAGACGGACTGCGTGTCATCGCCGCCGATGGCCACCAGCGCCTCAATTCCGTTTTTGGTCAGGTTCTCAATGCACTGTTCGATCCCTTGAGGTTTTTTCGTGGGATTGGTGCGCGACGAGCGAAGAATGGTCCCGCCGCGGGGCAAGATTCCGGCCACCGATTCCAGGTCCAGCGGGCGGACTTGATTTTCCATCACGCCGCGCCAGCCTTCCAGAAAGCCCACAAATTCGTCGCCGTAGTGGAATATCCCTTTGCGCACCACCGCGCGAATCACGGCATTGAGTCCCGGGCAGTCGCCCCCGCCGGTAAGGATCCCAATCTTCATTGCTTCAACCCGCCCTTTCTGCCCGCCTTGCTTCTGTTCCGGGCAGCTTGATTAAGGTGCCTGACGTAGTACAATCCGGCCCCATGAGCTATGGTAACGCACCCGCGCCCCCTCCACCGCCGGCTGCTTCCCATATTCCGCCGAAGAAGGGTTGGTTTTCAAGAAACTGGAAATGGTTTGTTCCGCTAGTTGTCCTGACGCCAATTCTTCTGATCGGGTTGTTCGCCGGCGTGGTGTTAACCTTTGTTTTCGGCCTGCTGAAATCGAGCGAGCCGTACAAGCATGGGGTGGAAGTCGTCATGCGTGATCCCCGGGCCCAGCAGGCGCTGGGGCCGCCGGTGAAGATCGGGCGGCTGGTGAGCGGCAACGTCAATACGACGCTTGATTCAGGCGAAGCCGATCTTGGCATTCCGGTCTATGGAAGCGCCCACGAAGGCAAGGTGTACGTGATCGCGAAAAAGTCCGCCGGGGTGTGGCACTACGAGAAAATCCAGCTCTGGCTTGAAGGCCAACCCAGCGGCCTGGATCTGCTGACTCACACAACGGTTTCTCCCGAGGAAAGGTAAACATGTCCCAACAGCAATTTGCCAATTACGAGGAGTTTTTTGCGTTTTACCTGAGCGAGCACAGCGATCCGCGCAATCGCGCGATGCACGCCGCCGGAACTGTCCTGGGACTGTGTACGCTCGTAGTGCCGTTCGTGATTGGGCATCCGTGGTTCGCGCTGGCCTGGCCGGTGGTGGCCTACGGCTGCGCCTGGGCCGGACATTTTCTGATCGAAGGCAACAAGCCGGCGACCTTCGGACATCCGTTCTGGTCGTTCATCAGCGATTTCCGCATGCTGGGACTCATGCTGACCGGAGGCCTGAAAGCGCAGATGGAACAAAAAACCTTTGAAACACAGAGGAACAGAGTAAACAGAGGAGATTAGTAATCGCCAAAATCGGGTAGGGGCAATTGAAAATTAGGCGATTATGGCAGTTTTGGCAATCTTGCAAATCCTCTGCTCCCTCTGTTCCTCTGGGTTTCAAAGGTTTGCTTTTGTAAGACGGAGACCCAATGAGAATCGCGAAGATCCTGATCTGGCTTGGAATAGCGGCGCTGGGAGCGCTGGCCCTGGCTACGATTGCCTGGAGCCGCAAAGAATCCATCAGCGCTTTGTGGCTGGTGACCGCCGCGTTGTGCAGTTATGCGCTGGGCTACAGGTTTTACAGCAAGTTTGTGGCGGCAAAGGTCCTGGCGCTGGACGCCATGCGCGCCACTCCCGCCGAACGCCTGGAAAATGGCCGTGATTTTGTCCGCACCAACAAGTGGGTGGTTTTCGGACACCACTTTGCAGCAATCGCCGGTCCGGGGCCTTTGCTGGGGCCGGTCTTGGCGGCGCAGTTCGGTTACCTGCCGGGAACGCTCTGGATCATTGTGGGCGCGGTGTTCGCCGGATGCGTGCAGGATTTTGTCATCCTGCTGTTCTCTGTGCGGCGGGACGGCAAATCGCTCGGACAGATGGCGCGCGACGAGATTGGCAAGACGGCGGGCGTTGTGTCGTTTGTTGCCGTGATCAGCATCATTATTGTGCTGCTGGCGGTGGTCGCGCTGGTGATTGTCAACGCGCTCAGGTCCAGTCCCTGGGGGGCGTTTACCATCGGCATGACGATTCCCATTGCGTTGCTCATGGGGGTCTATCTACGGTATGTGCGGCCGGGAAGAGTAATGGAAGCCTCGGCCCTGGGGTTTTTGCTGGTGGTGCTGGGGATCTTTGGCGGGCAGTGGGTGTCGCATTCTTCGGCGGCGTCTTTCTTTACTCTCGGTGTCACCACGCTGGCCGTCCTTATTATTGCGTACTCGTTCGCCGCGTCGGCGCTGCCGGTGTGGCTGCTGCTGGCGCCGCGCGACTATCTCAGCACTTTTGTAAAACTTGGGACCATCGCCATTCTGGTGGTCGGAATCATTCTGGTCCATCCGCATCTGCAAATGCCCGCACTCACGCGTTTTGTAGACGGCACCGGCCCGGTCTTTGCTGGAAATCTTTTTCCGTTTGCCTTCATCACGATTGCCTGCGGCGCCATCAGCGGTTTCCATTCGCTGATCTCCAGCGGCACCACGCCCAAGCTGATCGCGTGCGAGAAGCAGACGCGCATGGTGGGCTACGGCGCCATGCTGGCGGAATCGTTTGTGGGAATCATGGCGGTGATTGCTGCCTGCACGCTCCTGCCGGGAACATACTTTGCCGTGAACAGCGGCCCGGGCATGGTCGGCGGATCCCCCGCGGCTGCCGTGGCGACCATCAGCCAGTGGGGCTTCCCAGTGACGATGAACGATATGAATGCGATGGCTGACGCAGTCGGCGAGAAAACTCTCTTCTTCCGCACCGGCGGCGCGCCCGCGTTCGCCCTGGGAATGGCCAAGATTTTTTCCGACAGCCTGGGCGGGAAGGCGGTGATGGCCATCTGGTACCACTTCGCCATCATGTTCGAAGCGCTGTTCATATTGACGGTGCTCGACGCTGGCACGCGCGTCGGGCGGTTCATGCTGCAGGACGCGCTCGGACACATATGGAAACCCTTGGGGCGGACGAGTTGGTATCCCAGCATCGTGGCGTGCAGCGCTTTGATGGTCGGGGCATGGGGATACTTTCTGTGGCAGGGCATTCGCGATCCGCTCGGCGGCATCAACTCACTGTGGCCGCTGTTCGGCATTTGTAACCAATTGCTGGCGGCGGTAGCGCTGTGCGTGGCCACGACCATCATCGTCAAGATGGGGCGCGCGCGGTACATGTGGGTCACATTGGGTCCCCTCGGCTGGCTGGTGGCTGTGACTTTTACCGCTTCCTGGCACAAGATTTTCAATCCTAATCCGCTGATCGGCTTTCTCGCGCACGCGCACCAGATTGCCGGCGGCCCGGCAACGGCGGACTTACAGCGCCGCATCTTCAATGACCGGCTGGATGCCGCCGTTGCCGGACTGCTGGTGGTGCTGGTCACGGTGATTGTGATTGAGTCGGTGGTGCAGTGGGTGAGCGTTATCTCGGGAAGGAAGAAGGCGGCCTGCAACGAGACGCCGTTTGTGCCGACGCAGTATGCGGAGGAAGCCTTATGAGATCGGGTGATCCGGTGATCGGGACATCAACGCACACTGTCGGGCGAGAATCGTGGACTACAGCCGCCCTCGGCTGTGTGCCAGTTGTGCGATGGTGCGCAGCTTTGTTCCAGACTGTTAGAACAACACTGCGCGAGATATTCGACGAAAATGCTTATGATCGTTACTTGCAGCGCACTCGGGAAGCGCGCTCTGTCGAAAGCTATCGCGAGTTCATGCGGGAACGTGAAGCCGGACTGGCGAAGTGCCCCAGGTGCTGCTAAGTTCTTCATCCCGAACGAAGTGAGGGATCCCTACCGCCAATACGAACCTCTTCGTCCGGATGCGGTGTGTCCTCAGGATTCATCGCGCCAAATGGGGATTCCTCGCTACGCTCGGAATGTAAAAAAGGTTACACTGCCGTCATGCGGGTCCTGGGCGTCGACTGCGGCAGCGAATACACCGGTTACGGCGTAGTCGAACAGCATGAGGACCAGCGTTTGCTCTGCTGCGTGTGTGGGGCGATCAAGCTCAGAACGCGTGATGCCATGGCGCTCAAGCTGCAACGGATATTCGCCGACCTTACGGCGATCATCGCTGAGCACCGGCCCGAAGTGGTGGCGATTGAAGATGTGTTTTACGCCGCGAACGTGAAGTCCGCGCTCAAACTGGGGCAGGTCCGCGGCGTGGCCATGCTGGCTGCGTCTTCCTGTGGGCTGGAAGTTGCGGAGTACTCTCCGCTCTCGATCAAGTCGGCGGTGGTCGGCTATGGCCGGGCAGAGAAGGTGCAAGTACAGCAGATGGTCATGCGCCTGCTGAAACTTTCCGAAGCGCCCGAGCCTTCCGACGCTTCTGACGCGCTGGCCATCGCCATCTGCCACATTCATACGGCAGCGACGCTGAAGCGGTATCAGGCAGTCACCCCATGAGGCGGTTATCTGTGATTGGGATTGCCATGAGCGCGATGGCTTTATGTGCCGTGGCTGCTCGGACGCAGAATTCCGGCGCCGCATCCAAACCTGGAGTCTCCGTAATCACTTTCGATCTGTTTTGGGAGGCGGCCACTCCGCAAAAATTCACCATTACGGTGGATTCCTCCGGACGAACCAGGTATGTCTCGCACGACCAGAAGGAGCCGCAAGGGGACCCTGATGATTATGAAGTCGAATTCGCCATGTCAGGCGCTAATCGTAACAGGATCTTCCAACTGGCCAGGGACGCGAATTATTTCAACGGCAAGTTCGATTACACCGCACATCGCATCGCCAATACGGGCAGAAAAACCTTGACGTACCGCAGCACCAGCCAGAATTTCGAGACCACCTACAACTGGTCGGAGAACAAAAACATTGATCAGCTGACCCGGGTCTTCGAGGGGATTTCCAACACCGTAGAGCATGGCCGCAAGCTCCAGTTCCTGCGGCGCTTCGACAAATTGGGCCTGGAGAAAGAACTGAAGGGAATGGAAGAGCTGGCCGCAAACAACGAATTAGCGGAGATTCAAGTCATTGCGCCTGTTTTGGAGAACATCGCGAACGATTCTTCTGTTCTGAACATTGCCCGCCAGCGCGCGCGGCGTTTGCTGGCGCTTAACCCTTCTTAACCCGGCCGCAGCGAATCTTAAGCCGCCTGAAACTAACTTATCCTGCGCGAGCCCGAGAGTGACATTAAACTGGAACCAGTTTTCGGTTAGGGCATCTAACTATCAGTAATCGAACCACGGTAGTGTGAAGGAGTACGATATGCAGTGCCATCGCAGGCTATTCGTTGCTCTGATGTTTCTTCTGGCCATGCTGGCGTCAGCGGCATGGAGCCAGTCGAGTGCCCGCATTGTGCGCATCTCCGACGTCGAAGGGCAGGTAGACTTTGACAACGGACACGGTTATGACGACGCCATGCTCAATATTCCCATCACGGAAGGCAACTGGATCCGCACCCGCGGGGATGGATGGGTGGAAGTCCAGTTTGAAGACGGCAGCACTCTCCGTCTGGCCCCGGAAACGGAAATTGTTTTCTCTGAACTGAAGCTGGCCGGTGACGGTGGAACCATCACGGCCGTGGACCTGAACCAGGGTGAAGCGGAGTTCAACATCGCCCGCCATGAGTACAGTTCATTTCAAGTCAATGTGCGGCAGAAAGCGATTTTAGTACGCCAGTCGGGCCGCTTCCGCGTGCTCACCTCCAATTCCGATCCCCTGGCCCTGACGGTATGGAGGGGCGAAGTAACGGTGCGCGACCCTGACTCCGGCGAGGAAGTTGCCGTCCGGCAAAATGAAACGTTCGCACTGGACCCGCAGGACGTCAGACGGTATGACCTGGAAACCGCCGCTGAAGCTGATGACCTGGACCAATGGAGCAACCAGCGCGATGAATATCTGAGCAGGTATGCCGGCAACCAGGGCGCGCGATCTCCCTATGAGTACGGAGTTGGCGATCTGGACCGCTACGGCCAGTACGAAGACGTCCCTGGGTATGGGCAAATGTGGCAGCCGTACGGAGTGAGCCTGGACTGGGACCCGTACGAGAACGGCTCCTGGTGTTCCACGCCGGATGGCTACGTTTGGATTTCCGCTTATCGCTGGGGATGGCTTCCGTACCGGTATGGTCACTGGGTGTTTATCGCGGGCCGGGGATGGTTTTGGGAGCCGGGATTATGGCATCGCTGGCATCGTGTGCCGGAGTTTGAACATCGGCCGCCGCACTTCCACCCACCGGGTCCTCCGCCTGAGGGTGTGAGGCCGCCGAAGATCACTGGTGTGCCTGGCCCGGTCAAGCCGCCTGTCAGGATGCCGCCGCCGCGGTATCTAGGACCGCCGGAGGATGGGGCGAAGGTGGTAAGGCAACCAACTGCGCCGCCGCGGTACGTGGGTCCGCCGCAGGACGACCCGAAGGTTGTAAAGCAACCGACTGCGCCACCGCGATACATGGGGCCGCCGGAAGATGGCCAGGGCGTAGTGAGGAAACCATCTGTATCGCCGGGGTATCTGGGTCCGCCACAGGACGACCCGAAAGTGGTAAAGCAACCAACGGCGCCACCGCGGTACATGGGGCCGCCGCAGGAGGACCAGACCGCGACTAAGCAGCCGCCGGTTGTGCCGGGCAGGCTGCCGCCGCCATCGCAGGATGACCAGGGCGCGGTTAGAAACCCATCTACTCCGCCGGCCAGAACGCCGCGGCCGCGGTACCTGGGTCCGCAGGACGATCAGAAGGCTGCAAACCCGCCAGCAAGCGTGCCGGATAAATCTTCGTCGCAGCGGTATGAACGTCCGCCGCAGACGGACTCGACGGCGAGGAGCTACAGCCCGCCGGCAACACCACCGCCGGCGAAAAGCTATAGTCCGCCGCCATCACCGCCGCCGGTGAGAAGCTACAGTCCGCCGCCATCACCTCCGGCCCAGACGCACACTGAGCCGGTACACTCTTCTCCGCCTGCGCATACGGAGACGCGTTCCGATTCGCACGCGGATTCGTCAAGTGGAGCGGGAAAGCCAAAGCGATAAAGACAAGAGTGGCACGCCGCGAACAGGCGCGAATTGCTTGAATGAAAGGCAGACTCCGGTAATTCGCGTCTTTCCCGTCACTTCGCGGCCAGGCTGGTTTTGCGTCCGGTAGCGTGGGCAGCCGGGGCTGGCAAAGCCCTGAACAGCTCTGCCGTTTTCTCGAGAGACAGCGCCTCAGCACGAACGTCCGCGCGAATTGTGGCTTGTTTCAGCGCGACGCGCAGCTTCTCTTCCGGATAGACCGTCTTCAGATTATTGGCCAGCGTCTTCCGTTTCATGGCGAACGCGGTTTTCAGAAAGGGAATGAACCGCGCGGGCGTGATCCCCAATTCTTCAAAGCGGGGCATGATCTTCAGCCGCAGTGCGCTGGAATGGACCTTGGGCCGTGGCGAGAACGCTTCCGGCGGCAAGGTGAACAGGTTTTCGACCTGTGCGTAAAGCTGCGCGGTGGCGGAAAGCAGCCCGTAGTCGCGCGAGCCCGGCCGAGCGGCGATCCGGTCGGCCACTTCCCGTTGCACCAGGATCACGATCACGTCAAACTGGTCGTGAAACTCAAAGAGGCGTAGCAGAATGTCCGACGTTATGTAATACGGCAGGTTGCCCACCAGGCGGGCCGGATCGGGTTTCTGGGGGCGGAGATCGCCCAGCGGGCCGATCGTCCGGTGCAGGACCGTGCGGAAGTCAATGCTGAGGACGTCGCCTTCCAGAATCTCAACCTGGGGATTGCCCGAATACAAGAACCGCAGCTCCGCGGCCATCATGCGGTCGAGTTCAATGGCGATTAAGCGTCCGGCGCGACGGGCGAGGATCCTGGTGAGCGCTCCCTTGCCGGGGCCAACCTCCACTACGAGCGAACGCGAGATATCGCCGAGGGCGTCAACAATCTTTTCTGCCGCGCCAGCGTCGGTGAGGAAATTCTGTCCGAGTCTTGGTTTTCTCGTTTCGCGCAAATTGACCCTGCTTCTTGCCGCCATTTAGACTTTGTCAGCCGATCGTGGCGGTTAGTTCCTGGAGGCCTGGGTGAACGTTGTCTTTGCTGCTTCGGAATGCGTGCCGTTTTCCAAGACCGGTGGCCTGGCTGATGTTGTCGGCGCGCTTCCCTCCGCTTTGGTCGGACTCGGCCAGTCTGTGTCAGTGTACCTTCCGCGATACCGGCAAACGAAACTCACTGACGCCAAGGTGCTCCTTCCCAGTGTGACTGTCCCCTTCGCCGACCAGAACCGTTTTTGCTCGGTTCTGGATGGTGGTAAGCGCGCGGGGGTGCAATTCTACTTCATTGATTACCCGCCGTTCTTCGATCGCGACGGACTCTACGGCACTTCTGCGGGAGACTACGACGACAACGCTGAACGTTTCGCGCTCTACTCGCGTGCGGTGCTGGAGGCTTCAAAGGTCCTCGGCGCGCCGCAGGTACTTCATTGCCACGACTGGCAGTCGGCGCTCATTCCTGTTCTCTTGCGCACCAGCTATGCACAGGACCCCGCTTTTCGCGACACGAAGACCGTTTTCACGATTCACAACCTGGGTTATCAAGGCATCTTCCCGCCGGACACGCTGCCGCTCCTGATGCTTTCGCCCGAGCTGTTCACCGTAGACAAGCTGGAGTTCTGGGACAAGGTGAACTTCATGAAAGGCGGTCTGGTCTTTTCCGACCAGATCACCACAGTCAGCAGAAAATACAGCCGGGAAATCCAGGAGCCGGAGTTCGGGTTTGGCCTGGAAGGTGTGGTGCGCAGCCGCTCCGGCGCCGTCGCGGGAATCCTGAATGGCGTGGACTATAACGAATGGGACCCGCAGAAAGACAAATTCGTCGCGCAGCAATATTCGCGCGACAATCTTGCCGGGAAGCTGGAATGTAAACGAGATCTTCTGCAACAGTTCGGGATTGCCGATGCGGGCACGGCCCTGCCGGTGATGGGAATTGTCTCCCGCTTCGCCGCGCAGAAAGGCTTTGACCTGATTGCCGGCGTGGCCGACGAACTTTCCAGGATGGCGGTGGTGTTTACCGTCCTGGGGAATGGTGAAAAGACGTATGAAGATTTATTCCTGCGGCTGAGTCGCGAGTTTCCGGAGAAATTCGCCGCCAAGGTCGCTTATGACAATGCGCTGGCCCACAAGATTGAAGCCGGCGCGGACATGCTCCTGATGCCGTCGCGCTACGAACCCTGCGGCCTGAATCAGATGTACAGCCTGAAATACGGCACCGTGCCGGTGGTGCGCGCAACCGGCGGGCTCGATGACAGTGTTGAAGAATGGGACCCCAAGGCCGGCACAGGCACCGGGTTCAAGTTCATCGCGTATTCCGGCACCGCGTTGTTAGGTTCGATTCGAGAGGCCCTCAAAGCTTTCAAAGACAAGGCCGCCTGGAACAAGTTGATGGTCAACGGCATGAGCAAAGATTTTTCCTGGAACACTTCCGCCAAGGAGTATCTCAAGATATACGAACGCCTCGTGGCGGCGAAGTCCTCTGGCTCTTAGTCCCCACTGGTATTTCCTTTCAGGCGGCGCTCGCTGTCCGCTGTTTGGCGAAATACAGAAACACGGGGATGCCGGCCAGAATCACCAGGCTTCCAATGGTCGAATCTCGAAGATTCGCTTTGAACGTAATAACCAGCAGGACCGCGGCCACGACGATAAACACTGCCGGGACCACCGGATATCCCCAGGTGCGGTAGGAGCGTGGCGTGTCCGGTTCACGCCAGCGGAAAACAAAAATCGTACTGGCGGCGATCATGTAGAACAGCCATTCGGCGGAGATGGTCAGGTTTAGCAGCTCCTGGAACGCTCCGCCTACCAGCAGCAGAATAATCGCCACAACGGCCTGGACCACAATCGCCAGGTGCGGGGTGTGAAAGCGCGGGTGTACTTCCGCCAGTGCCTTGAAGAAATATCCATCGCGCGCCACGGCAAACGGCACGCGTCCGCCGCTCATGATGGTGCCGTTGAGGGTTACGAACATGGAGAAGGCCATGCCGATGGAAACCAGAGCCGCACCCCAGGGTCCAATAGCGATCTGAATGGCCAGCGATGCCGGGACCTTTGATCCGGCGATGGCGCTGGCCGGCATCACGTATTGAACAGCGGCGTTGATCCCCATGTACAGGACGGCCACGATCGCGACGCCAACAATCAGCGCAACCGGAATGGTGCGTTCCGGACTGCGG
>Ga0210407_10000527_pt1 | contig 43027 bp, 35 predicted proteins | sample IncBWC27MmetaG_FD_150860 | JGI IMG/M metagenome (GOLD analysis project Ga0210407, IMG submission 150860) | Forest soil microbial communities from Barre Woods Harvard Forest LTER site, Petersham, Massachusetts, United States - Inc-BW-C-27-M | ecosystem: Environmental > Terrestrial > Soil >...
TGCAGGCCAGCAAAATCGTCGCCAATGAGATCATCCATCGCTTGCTCATCCGAATCTCCTTGGGCCGCATAATTTCGGGCTTTTGCCAGCCACTCGCGCCCGCCCGCGAGCGTCATTTAATCCGCTGATTTTGTGGGCGCCCACAGCCGAAGGCAAACTCATTATTTGGATGGAACTCATCGTCCGCGCTGATGGCAGGAGGAACTCAGAGCCGCAGGAGAAAAAACTCACCTTGGCGCGCGCGAAACTCCCCGTGAGCGTGTGGCCGAACCGCTTACTTCCTTTGCAGCCGCGCCGTCCAGTTCATCACCAGAGTGATTTGAGGCTGTGTTTCTTCGCTGTCGGCATTGATAATAAACCGCGAGCCGTCCGCCGACACATCGTACGACCCGCTTCGTTCTGTCGCTTCCAGCGCGAGATTCAGGCGGAAAAGCGGACGCACTTCTTTGACGTCCATCTTGTTCGCGCCGGCCACCACTTCGGCAGCCATAATCGTGTCTTCCGGCGCAACGAAGTAAATCTCACGTCCGTCCCGCCGCCAGCGCGGCATCCTGCCCCCGGCGCTCGATACTTGCAGCCGGCCCCCCGGGCCAGGAAAGGGGACCACGCTAATTTCGTCTCTTCCGGATTCACGCGAGGCGTACGCCACCCAGCGGCCATCCGGCGAAAAATGGCCGCCTCGTTCCGGGTAGCCCGATTTGAGAAATGGATAGGCGGTGCGGTCGCCCTCCAGCGGCTGCACGTAAATCTGCACCAGGGCATTGAAGCCATGATCTATCAGAAGAAAACGGCCATCCGGGGACCAGTCCGTGACAATATTGTAGGTACCCGCAGTTTCCACCGGTTCCGCCTGCCCTTCGCCATTCGCTTTCTTGGAGAAAATTTTTGATCCGGTATCCGGCCCCTCGGTATCGCGCAAGTAGCCGGTGAAGGCAATGCGGCTTCCCTCCGGCGACCACACTGGCGCCGTGTCAATAGCGCCAAACGTCAGCCGGGTTTTCAGATTGCGCCGGAGATCAAAAATCCAGATATCACGATTTGGGTCGCCGAAATCTACCGCCAGTTTTGTGCCGTCCGGCGACAGCCGTGGTCCTTTATATGTCCCGCTCGCGAGAACGCTTAACACTTTGCCCTGGCGGTCGTACCAGCGCAGCTCGTTCTGGGTCAATTGCCCGGCTTGATAGACCAGCACTCCATTCTGCGAAACGCTGAAGACCGCTCCCCAAGTGCCCGCATCCTCCATCACGTTCTGTGCGATGGTCGCCAGTTCGCCCGTCAAATCCATCTTTGTCAGGTCGAGTGGCTGCGCCTTTAGCTCCGTCCCGTGAAGGAACAGCAAGTAACCGGAAGCGTACTGCGCCTTGCTGAACGAATGCAGCAGCGGCCGGTTTAATTTTCCATCGAGCGAGCCAATGTAGATTTGCGTGCTCGCCCCTTTGGGATCCACGTGATTGGCGCTGAGATAAAGAAAATGCTTCCCATCCGGCAGGAAAAAGGGCCACCGGTGCGTGGTCTGCTGTCCCTCCACCAACCGCGTGACCGGCGTCAGAGTTCCGCCGCTTGCCGGGATTCGATAAACGGGCCCGCGCGAGTTCGGCGTGACAATGATTGTGCCGTCCGCCGCCCAGCTTCCCCCGCGGATATTCGGGGCGTTGCACAGCGTGACGGGCTGCCCTCCGGCGACGTTCAGCGTCACCAGTTTCCCTTCGCTGCCAAAGGCGATCGAGCGGCTGTCCGGCGACCAGAAGGGAAACACGCCATCTTGCGTTCCGTCCAGGCGCCGCGCCACAGGCTCGCTCAGCTCGCGAAGCCACAAGACGCCCCCGGCATTAAATACGATCTTGGTTCCATCGGGAGACACAGCGGAGGGTCCGGAGAAATCGCCGGCCAGATTGAAGCGCAGTTTTTCCGGCGCGCTAATGGTCGCGATGATCTGCTTTTGCGATTCCAGGGAGGAATCACGGCGGTCAAAATAGCCGAACACAATCGCGGCGATTACGCCCGCAGCCGCCAGTACCCAGGGAAGCCGCTGGCGCAGTTTTGAATTCGCCCGTGCTGGTCCGGCCACTCCCATTCCCGAATCGAGTGCGCCGCCCAGCCATTGCAACTCATCCGCCAGGTCTCCGGCGCTCTGCCACCGGCGGTCGGGATCCTTGGCCAGGCAGCGCTTGACGCAGCGGTCCAGCGCCGGCGGCGTCAACGGCTTGAGCGTGCTGATCGGCTCTGGCTCCTTCTCCACAATCGCCGACGCGACACTCAGTTGGCTTTGCCCCTGAAACGCGCGCCTCCCCGTCAACATTTCGTACAGCACGGATCCGAGCGAGAAAATATCGCTCCGCCCGTCCAGTTCCTTCCCCTCTACCTGCTCGGGCGACATGTATTGGAATGTGCCCACCACCACGCCTTCCGCGGTCACCGGCGTAGTTTCCTTCGTCGCCGTTCGCGCCGCCGAATTCAGCAGCGGGGCGCTCGGCTTGGCCAGCCCGAAATCGAGCAGCTTCACTCCCGATGGCGCCAGCATCACGTTCCCCGGTTTCAGATCACGGTGCACCACGCCGCTGCGATGCGCTTTGTCCAGCGCGTCCGCGATTTGCGCGCCGAACTTCAGCACCTGCTCGACCGGCAGCGCACCCTTCTCCAGCCGCTTCGCCAGCGTCTCGCCTTCCACGCACTCCATCACCAGGTAGTTGATCCCGCTCTCCTTCCCGATGTCGTGGAGCACGCAGATGTGCGGGTGATTCAGACTGGACACCACTTTGGCTTCGCGTTCGAACCGCTGCCGCGCGTCCGCGTCTGAGGCCAGATGCGAGGGAAGAATCTTCACTGCCACGATGCGGTCCAGGCGAGTGTCGCGCGCGCGGTACACTTCGCCCATGCCGCCCGCGCCCAAGGATGATTGGATTTCGTATGGCCCGAGCTTGGTCCCAGCAGAGAGTGACATGGCCAATTCGGGGGATGATACACCGCCGCGCGGGTTTTATGAATCCATCGCGGCCCATTCTGCTTCGAGCGTTTTCTGCATGGTGCGCCGCCCCGAACTCGCGGTAAGATTTCCGCCGCGGGACAGCCCATGGATTGCCGGAAAGCAGCTATCTGCGGGCCGAGAGGAAAGCGTGAGCGACCCCCAATTCGAATTGCCCGAATGGCTGGGCGAAGTGACCGGCATCCTTGAAACACTCAATCAAGGCGTCATTATTAATGACATCTGTTCCCGCATCCTCTTCGCCAACGAAATCTTTCAGAAAATGATCGGCATCCCCGCCGATAGGCTCATCGGCCATATCGTCACCGAATTCTATCCGCCGGCGGATGTCCCCGCCCTGGTGAATCACATCGAGAGGCGCCGGAAGGAAGGCGCCAGCCAGTTCGAATATTTCCTTCCGCAGCCGGACGGCGGTCGGATGCCCGTGCTGGTCACCGCCAAGCAGATAGAAGATCGCGACGGCGCTTTCTACGCTGTCATCACCGCCACGGACATCACCGAGCAGAAGCGCGCTGAAAATTCCCTCCGCGAGGCCAACGTCCAGCTCGAAAAGCACGCGCGGGAAATCGAGGAGGATCTTGCCCTGGCCGCGCGCGTTCAGCAAAGCCTGGCCCCGCGCAGCATCGCCTGGGGCCAGGGCGTCGTCGAAACGTTCTACCAGCCGGTAAAGACCATCGGCGGCGATTTCGGCCTGGTCACCCCTGGCGACGATTACCTGAGCATCATGGTCTGTGACGTTTCCGGCCACGGCATTGGCTCGGCGCTCGTCGCCAACCGCATCTACACGGAGACCATGTCGCAAATCGAAAGCGGCGCCGCGCTCGCGCCCATGCTCCGCCACCTGAATCGCTTCGTGCTGCAAAATATCGGCGGCACGGTTTTTTATTTCACCCTCGCCGTCGCACGCCTCAATCGCTCGGGCAGGCTTCTCGAATTTGCCGGCGCCGGACATCCACCTGCGATGATCGTCCAGCCCGGAAAGGAGCCGCGGCTCCTGGCCTCGCGTAGCGCAGTGCTTGGTCTGCTCGAGGAGGCCGTTGACGGCGAAGCCGTTGAGGAGATTCCGCTCGAACGCGGAGACCGCGTCCTCATCTACACCGACGGCTTCAGCGAGTCGTTCAACGCCAGCCGCGAAATGCTCGGCGTCGAGGGGCTCAGCGAAATCGTGCGCGAAACTTCCAAGCTGCCTCTCGCGGAGATGCGACGCGAAATCGTCGCTCGCGTGGCCGCCTGGCGCAACGGCCCGGCCGAGGACGACATGTCACTCGTCGTCGTTGAGGTCTCCTAATACACCGCCACCCGCCTCAGAAGAGCCTTTTAGGGGGTCGGAGCTTCAGCTCCGACATTCAGCGCTCGCAAAAAATTGGGCTTCAGCCCCTGAGGAACCCGGCTGTGCGCCCTCGCCAGATTTGCGAGAAGGCTTGTGACCGCAGGTCTCAATTGGCGGGAAATTCAGGGATCAACAGGCGAGCGTGTGTTGCAGTCGTGCCCTTAGCGGCGCTGTTCCATCAATCCGGCGACGGTGTCCATCAAATCGAATTTCGTAAGGATTTCCAGTTTCCCGCCGGGCATCTCCACAAACACCGCGGGAGAATCGTGGCTCAGGATGTGCGTCAGCCGCTCGACCGGAGCATTGGCGGAAACCTGCGGCAGCGCCGGGCCCATCACTTCGCGGATCACCAGCTTGTGCAGGTCCTTGCCCTGCAGCGCAAGGTTCAGGATCTGGTCCTCAAACACCGTGCCGATGGGACTCTCCTCCTCAAACACCGGCAACTGCGAAATATCCTGTTTCTGCATGGTGTGCAGCGCGTGAAACACCGTCTGGTACGGCCGCACGATAATCAATTCGCGCTTCTTGCCGTTGTGCGCCTTCACGCGAATCACGTCCGCTGCGGATATGGCCACTTCCGCGTCCACATAGCTGTGCTCGCGCATCCAGCCGTCGTTATAAATCTTGCTCAGGTAGCGCGACCCGGAGTCCGGCAGGAACGCCACGATCATGTCGCCCTTCTTGGCGTTCTTGGCCACCTTCAACGCGCCGGAAACGCAGCCGCCGCCTGATCCGCCGGTGAAAATCCCTTCCTGCTTGGCCAGCCGGCGCGCCCAGACGAAACATTCTTCGTCGTTCACTTGGATCACGTCGTCCATAATTTTCAAATTCATCGTCTTGGGGAAGAAGTCCTCGCCGATTCCTTCCACCACGTAGGTCAGCGCCTTGCCCACCGTCCCGCTCTTCACAAATTCGTAGTACAGCGACCCGATGGGATCCACCCCTATAATCTGCACCTTGGGGTTCTTCTCACGGAGATATTTTCCCACCCCGCTGATGGTCCCGCCGGTCCCCATGCCGCACACGAAGTGCGTGATTTTGCCTTCCGTGTCGTTCCATATTTCCGGCCCGGTGGTGTGATAGTGCGCCTCGGGATTCATCGGATTTTCGTACTGGTTGGGGTAATACGAATTCGGAATTTCCTTGGCCAGTTTTTTCGCCACCGAATAGTAGCTGCGCGGATCTTCCGGCTCGACAGCCGTGGGACAAACAATCACTTCCGCGCCAAAGGCCTTCAGCAGATCAATCTTCTCGCGCGACTGCTTATCATTAATTGTAAAAACCACTTTGTACCCGCGCGTCACCGCCACCAGCGCCAGTCCCATGCCGGTGTTTCCCGAAGTTCCCTCGATGATCGTCCCGCCCGGTTTCAGCAGCCCTTTGCGCTCCGCTTCATCAATCATCCACAGCCCGATGCGGTCCTTCACCGAGCCGCCCGGATTCATGTAGTCCGCCTTCACGTACACTTCCGCGGGCATGTCTTTCGTCAGCCGGTTCAGGCGAATCAGCGGGGTATTCCCCATGGCTTCGAGAATGTTTTTGCACTTCATCTGTGGGTCCGGCTCCGGAAAATTTCCTGAGACACCCAAGCTTAGAGACTTCCCGAAAATCTGTCCAGCAGCAGTTTCCCGCTGCGCAATCCAAAGTGTCTCTCCTGCCATGATATTCTGAAACAGTCGTGCCGCCACGCGCACCCGAAACCGAAATCCTCTTCTACGACGGGCACTGCGCGCTCTGCCACGCCACGGTGAAATTCGTTTTAAGGCATGACCGCTGCGGCGCCGCATTCCGCTTCGCACCATTGCAAGGTCAGACTTTCGCTGCACTGGTCTCGCCCGCCGAGCGCGACGGATTGCCCGACAGCATGGTGCTGCGCACCGCCGATGGCACGCTCCTGTCGCGTTCCGATGCCATGAATCACATCTTCCGCCGCCTCGGTGGCGGCTGGAAATTCCTGGCGTCAATTTTGTCGGTATTTCCGCGCCTTATCCGCGACGCCGGCTATGATTTCATCGCCCGCATCCGCTATCGTGTTTTTGGCACGCGCCAGGATTTGTGTCCCGTGGTCCCCGCCGAATGGCGCGGACGCTTCGATCCCTGACCGGGGGAGGGAACTATGCAACGGCAAAATATTTCCAGCGGCACGCCCTGGGAACCCATCGTTGGCTATTCGCGCGCCGTGCGCGTGGGCCCGTACGTCCACGTCTCCGGCACCACGGCCACCGACGCTCAGGGAAAACTGGTAGGCGTCGGCGACGCCTACGCTCAGGCAGCGCAAATCCTGCGCAATATCGAATCCGCCCTCGCGAAAGTCGGGGCCAAACTTACCGACGTGGTGCGCACCCGCATCTTCGTCACCAACATCGCCGAATGGGAAAGAATCGCCCGCGCCCACGGCGAAGTCTTCGGCTCGATTCGCCCCGCCGCCACCATGGTCGAAGTCCAGCGCCTCATCGATCCCCAGATGCTGGTCGAAATCGAAGCCGACGCCATCGTCCAGGATGCCTGAAAGCCCGCCACACACTCCCCACCCGGCCGGTCCCCTCCTGAAGGTCGGTTGTAACAATATATTCACATTCACAGCCCGTCTTTTCGCTAGAATCGCCCCCCATGGCCAACGAGAACTTGCAAGTCAGCGTTTCCAACGGCACCCGCGACGGCGTCCGCGTCCTGACCGCGAAAGGCCCTCTCACCATTCACACGGTATTTAATTTTCAGGAAGCGGTCCGCAACGACCCTGCGCCCACGATGATCGTCGATCTCACGGGCGTGCCGTACGTGGACTCCGCCGGGCTTGGCGCCATGGTCGCCGCGCACGTGGGCGCGCAGCGAGCCATGCACAAGTTCGCCTTCGTGGGCATGAACGCGCAGGTCAAGACTTTGACGGAAATGACCCACGTCTCCCAGCTTTTCAAGTCTTACCCCACGGTGAGGGACGCCGAAGCCGCCCTCGCCTAAGTAATTGCCGAAGGGCTTCGGTAGTACAGAATTCATTCTGTGCTCTCCCGCTCACGCGCTTCGACCGTCGCCACGACTGCCACCGGACTTCGCGGTGCGATTTCAGGGTGGAGCAAGGAAAGGCGAACCACACAGACTGAAGTCTGTGCTACTGGAAACCCACACCAATCGCGCACTCCGTTCTTTCCTCCATTCCCATTTTGGAACTGTTTATCTTCTTGACATCATCCTCATCTTGTGCTACTTTTGCCCGTGCCAAACTTTTCCCAGTTTCAAAATCTCCCAACCGGCAACCCGCACCCCTGCTCCTCGGCCCGATCGCTCCTCACTGAGTTTCACCTTTTCTTCGATTTTTCTTGCCCCACATTGCCAAATTCTAATCGCAACAGAGCGGAAACCGGATTCGCCGCAACCCCTACAAAACAAACGACGGTGGTACTTTCTAATCGCAACAAAAAGACACCCCCCGGGGGAGTAGCTTTCTGGTTACCCCCAGCCTAATCCACGACGCTTGGCTTCCTCGCTGCTCCAAGACACCACCCTCAAATCACCCCCTCTGCACGGCAGTCCGAATTGGGAACAACCGTCCCAGGTAGTCCCCAACCACCCGAGAAAGGATGCGTTAGAATGGAACCCCGATGGAGCGAATCTACCGAGCAACGATGAAAATGGCCGGAGGCTCTCTGTTCGGCCGCCTTGCGTTCACTTTTCTGGTCGTCTGCGCCATCGGCCTGGGCGCCGCGCTCGGCTTGCTGTTCGTGTACACCGGCGACCTGCCGGAAATTCGCGCCCTGGAGGATTACCGGCCCAACGTGGTCACCGAGCTGTACGCCGACGACGGCCAGGCCATCGGCACCTTTGCCATCCAGCGCCGCATCCTGATCGCCTATGCGCAACTTCCCAAACTGCTGAAGGATGCCGTCACCACCACCGAAGACCAGCACTTCGAAGAACACTGGGGCGTGGATTTCCCGCGCGTGCTCGAAGCTGCCTGGCACGACGTGCGCCATCGCGGCATCAAGGAAGGCGCCAGCACCCTCACCATGCAGCTTGCCGGCGGGCTTTTCCTTAACCGCTCCGACCGCAGCTTTCGCCGCAAGATTCAGGAAACCGTGCTGGCCATTCAAATCGAGCGGCACTACACCAAAGACCAGATTTTCACCATGTACGCCAACCAGATTTATCTGGGCGCCGGCAACTACGGCTTCGAAGCCGCCTCCGAATATTATTTCAGCCGGCCGGTCGGCCAGTTGACCCTGGCGCAGGCGGCCACGCTCGCGGCCATCATCCGCGGACCCACTTACAATCCCGTCATTCATCCGGACCGCGCCATCGCGCGCCGCAACCTGGTGCTATCGCTGATGGCGCATGAACACAAAATTACGCCGGCGCAGTCTTCCGCGGCCATGAAGGAGCCGCTCGGCCTGCGCATCGCCACCAGCCACAACGATCTGGCGCCCTATTTCGTCGAGGAAGTTCGCCAGTACCTGGAGCACACCTACGGCACTGCCGCCGTGCACGAGCAGGGGCTGCGCGTGTACACCAGCCTCAACGTGGCCATGCAACGCGCCGCCGACCAGGCCGTTCGCGACGGCTTGCACGCCTACGATCACCGCCACGGTTGGCGCGGCAATCTGCCCAATATCCTCGCCGACCACACTTCGTCGCTTGAGACCTACACGAACGAAGACTGGCGCAGCGCCATTCAGAAAAACGATTATGTCAACGGCCTGGTCACCGCCGTCGAACCCACATTCGCCACCATCAAGATTGGTTCGTACCGCGCCATGCTCACCCCCGCGGATTTCGCCTGGACCGGCCGCAAGACGCCTCCGCAACTCCTGAAAGTTGGCGACCTGGTCGTCGTGCAGGTCAAGGATCTCGCCGGCAACACCGCTCACGTGCAGCTCGAGCAGCAGCCTGCTGCGCAGGCCGCGCTCCTGGCTATTGATAACTCGACCGGCGAAATCAAAGCCCTGGTCGGCGGCTACGATTTCGCGGAATCGAAATTCAATCGCGCCACCCAGGCCCTGCGTCAGACGGGCAGCTCGTTCAAAGTCTATGTGTACGCCACCGCCCTCGAACAGGGCGCTTCTCCCTTCGACACCATCGTGGACCAGCCCATCACCTTCCGCAGTGGAGGCCAGGACTATTCCCCGAAAAATTACGACGGAAAATTCGAAGGGCGCATCACCCTGCGCCGCGCTCTGGCTGATTCGCGCAACGTTCCGGCCGTGCGCTTGCTCGACCACATCGGTGTGCAGAATGTAATTGATGTGACCCGCCGCTTCGGCGTCGCCAGTCCCTTGCCGCCGTATCTCCCGCTGGCTCTTGGCGCGGCCGACTTGACGCTGCTTGAACACACTTCGGCGTTCACCGTGTTCTCTGAAGATGGAATTCACATCGACCCGCACTACATCCGCCGCGTCACCTCCTACGACGGTGTCGTGCTGGAGGAGCCGCGCCCGCAAGTCACCGATGTGATTCCACCGGACGTCGCCCGCACCATGGTGGCCATGCTCGAAGAGGTCGTGCAGTTCGGCACCGGCGTGCGCGCCAAGGAGCTTGGCCGCGTGTCAGCGGGGAAAACAGGCACCACCAACGATTTCACCGACGCCTGGTACATCGGCTTCACGCCGCAGATTACCGCCGGTGTGTGGGTGGGGAACGACGACAAACGCATCTCCCTCGGCAAAAAAGAAACCGGTGCGAGGGCGGCCTTGCCCATCTGGCTCGAATTCATGCAACAGGCCGTTCAGGGCATGCCGGTCGAAGATTTCGCGAATGTCGTCCCGCTCGAAAAACAGGTCTCCGGCCACACCGTCCAAGTGGACACGCCGGACACGGCTCCGCCGGCCGACGCCGCCGAACAGGGTCTAGCCGAGACCGCTGCCCCCGAACGTCCGGCTGAGAAGCCGTTGCAGAAAATTTCCGCGCCCATCGAGAAGCCCGCCCAAGCTCCTCCGACTCCACAGTAAGTTGAAATGAGGAAATCTCGAAAATGTCGTTTAGGGGGTCGGAGCTTCAGCTCCGACATTCAGCGTAGTGAAAACTTGGGGCTTCAGCCCCTGAGGAGGCGCTCTCGATATCTACGCGGGATATCTTCTCGTTGTTCAGGACTTCCTGAAGGGATCCCATCCGCGTTGTCGCAGAGGTTTGCTGCTGCCTTCGCGGGCCACCAGCAAAATTCGTCGGCCTCCAGTGATTTCGCCGATGGGCATCAAATCCCGGAATTCCGGCGCGCGCGCCAGTCGTCTCGCATTCCGCGGCGCCACGGTAAACAGCAGCCCGTAATCATCTCCGCCGTGCAGAGCCATCTGCAGGGCTTTCATATTGCGCCCGCGGAGACGCGCGGCGGCAAACGAGGGAATCGCGACAGTCGGGATTCGCGCTTCGTACACTCGCGCTCCCACGTGGCTGGCAGCACAAAGCCGGCCGAGGTCGGTCGAGAGCCCATCGGAGATGTCCATCATAGCCGAGGGTACACGATGCGCCGCCAGCCACTCTCCCAACTTCAATTGGATCCGCGGATAAAGATGTGGCTGTACGAGGTCACGAAGCTGCGCCCGGCGCCCAAGCCCGCGCCGCACCAACTCCAGTCCCAAATGTGCCCGGCCCAGCCGCCCGCTGACATATATATGGTCTCCAGGCCGCGCCCCGGCTCGAGTCACCGCCAGTCCAGGCTCGATTTCTCCCAGCACAGTAATATTGATACAGACCTTGGCCGACTTAGTCATGTCGCCCCCCGCCAGCCGCACACCCAGCGCACGCGCCGCCCGTCCCATGCCGCGCAGGAAGCCGTCGAACCATACGCCGGTCCGGCTTGCCGGGATAGCCAACGCCAGCAGGAACAGCCGCGGCCTGCCACCCATTGCGGCAATGTCACTGGTGGCCCTGGCCAGAGCCTTGTATCCAACGGAATCGGCCGGGTGAATCCGTCCAAAGAAATGGACTCCTTCCAAGAACTGGTCGCAGGTGAGCACCCATTCGCGCCCCCTGCCCGGTGCAACCAACGCGGCATCGTCGCCGATACCCAGCCGTACGCCGTCGAATCCACCGCGGCCACGGATCGAGGGGATCGCGCGACCTGTCCTTTCGACCAGTTGGTTCTCACTGATCATCCTGACCTTTCGTACCGTTGTGGCAGCAATTTGTTGTGCGCTACTCTGTTCTCAAGCGAAGCCCTGATTATAGGGTGGAGCGCAGAAGGAAGCGAATCTGGTGCGGCTATGGCAAATGGAAGATTAAGGTTGACGCCCGCAGCCACGGACTCTACAATTCCCCCGGTTTCGAACCAGGGCTCTCGGTTCAGACTACTGATGGGAACGGCTAACCGCGGCGGAGGGCGCGCGGTCTTCAGCCACCAGATTAACCTTAACTCGGAAGAAAATTAAACGATGAGAGGGAAACACTACACGTTCTTTATTGCGTCCAGCGCCTCTGGCGGGATGCGCCGCATTCGTGTCCCTTTCTATGTCCTGCATCTTGTTGCGCTTCTGGCTGCGGTCGGCGGCATCACCGTGCTCGCCGGCATGGGTTCGTACTCCCGGATGCTCTGGAAGACGACCAATTACAATACCCTGCGCCGCGAGCAAGCCAACCTGAAGCAGCAATATCGCCAGCTTCAGTCTGAGGTGAAAGATACCAACCAGCGGCTGAACTCCCTGCAATCGCTGGCCAGTGAAGTGGCCATGGCCTATGGCATCACGCGATTCCGCTCCACACCGTTCAGCTTTACCGATGCGGCCCAGGAACCCCAGGCGCAATTTGAAGAGTCCGTGGACGAGTTCAGCTACCTGGAGAAGAACGCCACCTCCGTGGCCCTTTCAAGTAGTGGGCTGCGCTTGCTCCCCTCTTCGCAATTGAGCAGCCTGGGCATTGTGCCCTCGCTATGGCCGGTGGTCGGTGAAATCACCGGGCATTTTGGCGAACGCCTGGACCCATTCAGCGGTGAAGGTGCCTTCCACGCCGGCATAGACATCGCCTCGCATTACGGTGACGAGGTTCGCGCCTCGGCCGATGGCGTCGTGGTGGTCGTGGATCGCCAGGCCGGTTATGGCCGCCTGGTGGTGATTGACCACGGCTTCGGCGTCAGCACCTGGTATGGGCACATGTCGAATTTCAATACGCAGATGGGCACGCATGTGAAGCGCGGCGACATCATCGGTTATGAAGGCGCCAGCGGCCGCTCCACCGGCCCGCACCTTCACTACGAAGTCCGCATTTACAACACGCCCGTAAACCCCTGGCGCTACCTGCGCAACTCCACGCCCTCCGCCACCGCTGCCGACTAATTTTTTTTGCTATGAATTTTCGGGGACTGCGGAACTGCTGCCGACTACGGCACCTGTGCAGTCGGTCCCGCGGAAGGCAGCCCGAGCATTTCCGGCGTCACATCCAGAGTCAGCCGCACCCATTGGTCCTGGTGTGTCACCTTCACGCGACGCACCAGCGCTTCAACCAGCGCCGCCTGCGGCCTGGTCATCTGGCGCCGCGTTTTCGGGTCGGAGAGGGCGATGGACGAGCTCATGCGCAGGATATCCAGCAGCGTCGCCAGTTGCAGCGCGCTCGACTTCGAATCACATTCCGCGTCGAGCGCCACCTTGATCGCGTCCTTGTCCGGCTGTCCCGCCAGGCTCAAACCACGGATGCTGCGCACCAGCTGTTCGAGCTGCGGCGAGTTCGAGAAGTTCTTGTAGAAGCTCTCCGGCAAATCGTTCGTGCGCGCCACGGCAAATATCGGCGCCCCGGCCACGCGAGCGATCCGTGTGTCCATGGCCGCGTCTCGAGCCCTTGCACCGTGCGTCGCCAGCAGCTCTTCACCGTTCTTTCCGCTGGCCAGCGCCATGCTCTCAGTCGACTGGAATACGAACCACACCGTCGGATTGCCGGGAACCTCGTAAATCGCTTGCGAGCTGTGCGGCACCGCCCGCCCGGTCCGCAATGCGTAGGCTCCGATCTTCTTCTGGTCAAATCGGCCGCTCGCAATCGCCAGCGCGCGATTCTCCTCCTGCCCACCCGCGACCCCTTCAAAGCTTCCCGGCCAGGCAGCTAGTGCCAGTTTGTCCAGATCGCGCGTGTAATCGAATCCGGTCTCGCGTACGAACTCCGCGTATTCGCGGTCGGCCTCGGGCCCCGAAGAACTCAGTCCCAGAACCGCCGCGAGCGGCGAATTCCTCAGCTCGCGCAGGGCGGCGACATTCACGTAGGCGATCGCCGGAGCGTCCGGGGGAAGCTGACTGACCAGCTCGGGCGCGTAGCCCGTGTTGGCGCTGGGCAACGGGCGGTTAAGGCGGTAGAGATAAACTCCGGCGCCAAACGCCAGCGCGCCGACGACCACCGCCAATCCAATCAGAGTTCGTTTCATGGAAGACACCGCTGCCGGGGAACCGAGTATAGATTTCGAACGAATGGGTGTAAAGTTTCAGCACCCTTCGCAAACGCGCCAATCCAGGCGCGGCGTCACGCTCCGAGGTGAAATGTGGCAACTGACGGTATCTCGCTTGCGTCCAATATAGAAATGCTGAAAGAGATGATTTGCCAGTGTGGCCGCGTGGCCACAAACAAATTTCTTGCCACCTTCGTTCTGGGTCTCGCAATCGCTGCATCAGCCTTTGCTCAGACGCCTGACAAATCTGCACCTCCGGCGTCCCGCCCTGCGCCCGCCGGGAAAGCAGCGCAACCTACCGCCGAGCAGATCCTCGATCGTTATGTTGCGGCGATCGGAGGGCGCGAGGCTTGGAAGAAGCTGAATTCGCGGGTCGCCACTGGAACTATCGAGGTCCCAAACAGCGATGCGTCCGTCACCGTGGATTTTCGCGATAAGGCGCCCAATCGTTTGCTCCACACGATCGTTTTCAACGGTGCGACTTTCAGGCACGGCTACGATGGCACTATTGCATGGACGGACGACCCCAAGGATGGCTTGCGGGAAGAAACCGGCGCGGCTCTCGCGGACACACAGTTCGACGCCGATTTTTATCATCCGCTTGATCTAAGGAAGCTTTATTCGAAATTCACGGTCACCGGACAGGAAAAAATCGGCGAACGCGATGCATACCTTGTCGAAGCGGCGCGGACCGGCGCGGATCCGGACAAGCTTTATTTCGACACGCAATCCGCACTCGTCATCCGCATGATTAGCTACCGGCATACGTCGGAGGGTCTCATAGTTTACCAGGAGGATTTCGAAGACTATCGCCAGGTGGATGGCGTCAAGCTACCGTTCACGGTACACCAAACATCGAAGGTTGCCCCGTCGGTAACCGCTTCCGCCGACCAGTCGGAACAAGAGCAATCGTTCACCGTTCGGTTCGCGGAAGTGCATCACAATGTCGAACTGGACGATCAGCAATTTTCCAAGCCCGCTGCTCAATAGAGCAAAAAGACGCTGATTGTAGGGAGGTTAAGTACTAGACTGGCAGGCGGTTTGCTCGACCCATAAACTTGCTTGCAATTTGATGGCCTCTGTGATAATTTTGCTCGGTTTAAGCAGTGCTGGCGTAGCTCAGCTGGTAGAGCATCTGATTTGTAATCAGAGGGTCGGGGGTTCAATTCCCTCCGCCAGCTCAGTTTGAGGGGCCGGGAATTTTCGGCAGGGATACGGTCGGATTCCTCGCGACAAAAGCGCTAGGGCTGGTGTCTTTCGACACGAGCCCTTTCTGCATTGCGATGTACCCCGTACAGTTGTCCGGTCACGTTCTGGTTGTGCACGCGGGACAATGAAGTTGTGTCCCGATGAATTCTTGGGGTGCGCTCTTTGCATCTCCGATAAATTTGCGGGACGTGCACCTTGCGTCCCGAATGGGTTTGCGGGACGGGTGGGTGAGTGGCTAAAACCAGCAGACTGTAAATCTGCCGCTCCTTGCGGGCTACGGAGGTTCGAATCCTCCCCCGTCCACCAGCGTCTCTTGCGGCATTCAAGCACCCGAGCACTCGGTGGTTTTGAACGCGGTTGTACGGCGGACGATCAACAATTTCACAAGCACGGCTGCCCCGGCCGCGCTTCTCGGGCATGCTGCAGGAGGTTTCGGGGAGACCGGTTCGGGCCTGGGTAGCTCAGTTGGTAGAGCGCGTCCTTGGTAAGGACGAGGTCACCGGTTCAATCCCGGTCCCAGGCTCCACGCTGCACCAGCGGCAGGAATGAGCGGGGGTAACTCAGGGGTAGAGTCTCTGCCTTCCAAGCAGATGGTCGCGGGTTCGAATCCCGTCCCCCGCTCCATCGCAACCGGTTGGGTGAGGGAATCAGCAGTTTAGGCAGGCTCGGATCTGGCAGTGGTCTGGATCGCGGCAGAGGCCGCGTAGCTTTCTTAAACGAGTGAGGAACGATGGCGAAGGAGAAATTCGAGCGCAGTAAGCCGCACGTGAACGTGGGGACGATTGGGCACATCGACCACGGCAAGACCACCTTGACCGCGGCGATCACCAAAGTGCTCTCGAAGAACAATCCCAAGGTGCAGTTCCGGGCGTTTGATTCCATCGACAACGCACCGGAAGAGCGCGAGCGCGGCATCACCATCGCCGTAGCGCACGTGGAGTACGAGACGGCCAACCGGCACTACGCGCACATCGACTGCCCGGGACACGCGGACTACATCAAGAACATGATCACCGGAGCGGCGCAGATGGACGGCGCGATTCTGGTGGTAGCGGCGACGGACGGGCCGATGCCGCAGACGCGCGAGCACATTCTTCTCGCGCGGCAGGTGGGCGTGCCGTACATCGTGGTGTTTCTGAACAAATGCGACGTGGTGGAAGATCCCGAGTTGCTCGAACTGGTCGAACTCGAAGTTCGCGAGCTGCTGAAGACCTATCAATTCCCTGGGGACGCGGTTCCGGTGGTTCGCGGTTCGGCGCTCAAGGCTCTGGAAGGCGACGCGAAGTGGGAGAAGTCGATACTGGATTTGATGGAAGCGGTGGACAAGAACGTGCCGTTGCCGCAGCGCGACGTGGACAAGCCGTTCGCCATGCCCATTGAAGATATTTTTTCGATCTCCGGGCGCGGTACGGTGGTGACGGGAAGAATCGAGCGCGGCAAGGTGAAAGTGGGCGAAGAAGTGGAGATTGTGGGCTTCCGTCCGACGATGAAGAAGACGGTCACGGGCGTGGAAATGTTCCGCAAGCTGCTGGATGAAGGAATCGCGGGCGACAACGTCGGCTTGCTGCTGCGCGGGACGGAAAAAGATGAAGTGGAGCGCGGGCAGGTGTTGTGCAAGCCGGCTTCAATCACGCCGCACACGAAATTCAAGGCCGAAGCGTACGTGTTGACGAAGGAAGAAGGCGGGCGGCACACGCCGTTTTTCACCGGCTACCGGCCGCAATTTTATTTTCGGACCACGGACGTGACCGGAGACGTGAAACTGCCGACGGGCGTGGAGATGGTGATGCCGGGCGACAACGTGTCGGCGGAAATCAGCCTGATCACGCCGGTGGCGCTGGAGAAGGGGCTGCGCTTCGCCATTCGCGAAGGCGGCCACACGGTTGGAGCCGGCGCGGTCACGGAGATCATCGAGTAAACGACCATGCGAGAGATCATCACATTACAGTGCGGCGAATGCAAAAACCGGAACTACACCACCACCAAGAACCGGAAAAAGCATCAGGACCGGTTGGAGACGTCGAAATTTTGCAATACGTGCCGGAAACACACCGCGCACAAGGAAGTGAAGTAATCCGGCGCGGATTTGCAGGGGAGTAGGTTCAACGGTAGACCGCCGGTCTCCAAAACCGGATGTGGGGGTTCGAATCCCTCCTCCCCTGCCAGACATTTGCAGGGGCAGGAAGGGCAAGTAGAGGTCAATGGCGGAAGCGCTCAAGTTGAAGGAAGAGGGAATTCGCGGCGGCGGTGGCGGTGGCGGCAATGCCGTCGCGTCCGCGCTCGGGAAATTCGGAGAATATCCGCGCCGACTGCGCCAGTTTCTGCATGACGTGCGCATCGAGATGAGGGCGGTGAATTGGCCATCGCGCGACGACGTCATCTCCACCACCATCGTCGTCACCGTGACCGTGGCGTTTTTCGGCGTGTACTTTTTCCTGACCGATAATTTGCTCGGCAAAGCCATCGGATGGCTCCTTGACTATGCAAAGAAGCACTGAAGGAACCGATATGTCGAAGCAGTGGTACATCGTCCACACCTACTCGGGGTTTGAGAAAAAGGTGAAGGAGAGCCTGGAGGGCCGCGTGCAGGCCTTCGGCCTCACGGACAAAATCGGCCAGATCATCATCCCCACGGAATCGGTTGTCGAAGTCCGCGGCGGCAAAAAAGTGATTTCCCCGCGCATGTGCTATCCGGGCTACGTGCTTGTGGAAATGGACATGGACGACTATACCTGGCACGTGGTCCGCTCCACGCCGCGCGTTACCGGCTTTGTCGGCTCGGGCCAGACGCCTTCACCGCTCACAGAAGAAGAAGTCCAGAACATTTTGAACCGCGCCACCACGACAGCCGAAAAGCCCAAGCCCAAGCTTTCCTTCGAGCGCGGCGAAAAAGTACGCATTGGCGAGGGGCCGTTCGCGAATTTCACCGGCGTCGTCGAAGAAGTGAATTCCGACCGCAGCACTCTGAAAGTTTCGGTCACCATTTTTGGCCGCTCGACTCCGGTCGAGCTCGATTTTGCGCAGGTTGAAAAAGTCGCCTAGACGAGGACAGGAAACGAACGATGGCGAAAAAAGTTAATGCGATGGTAAAGCTGCAGTTGCCGGCCGCGAAGGCTACTCCTGCGCCGCCCGTAGGCACGGCGCTCGGTCCGCACGGCGTCAACATCATGGATTTCTGCAAGCAGTTCAATGCCAAGACCGGCAAAGAGCCGGACGGCATGATCATCCCCGTGCTGGTCACCATCTACAGCGACCGCACCTTTACCTTTATCTTGAAAACGCCACCGGCCTCCGAGCTTCTGAAGCGCGCCGCCGGAATCGTCAAGGGTTCGCCTGAGCCGAATCGCAACAAAGTGGCGAAAGTCACTCGCAAACAAGTGGAAGAAATTGCCAAGACCAAGCTGCCCGACCTCAACACGGCCAGCCTGGAATCCGCCGTGCGCACCATCATGGGCACGGCGCGCAATATGGGCATCGAAGTCGAAGGCTAGACCTGAATCAGGAGACACACGCAATGGGTCGCAGTTTGAAAGATGGTGGAAAGAATATTGATCGCGCCCGGAAGCTCATCGAGGCGCGTCCTTACAAGCTCGAAGAAGCGGCAGAGTTGCTGCGCAAGGCGCATTTCGTCAAGTTCGACGAAACCGTCGAGCTCGTCCTCAACCTGGGCGTGGACCCAAAGCAGTCCGACCAGATGGTCCGCGGCACCGTGGTGCTACCGCACGGGCTTGGCAAGTCGAAGCGCGTCCTGGTGATCGCCAGCGGAGAAAAAGTCCGCGAAGCGCAGGAAGCCGGCGCCGATTTTGTGGGCGGCGAAGATATGGTCCAGAAGATCCAGGAAGGCTGGACGGACTACGAGGCAGTCATCGCCACGCCGGACATGATGAAATCCGCCGGACGTCTTGGCAAAGTGCTCGGCCCGCGGGGATTGATGCCCAATCCCAAGACCGGCACGGTCACATTCGAAGTTGCCCGCGCTGTAAAAGAAATCAAAGCCGGTAAAGTCGAGTTTCGCCTGGACAAAACCGGCATCGTCCATTCGCCCGTGGGCAAGATTAGTTTCTCGGCGCAGAACCTGGCCGGAAACGCGCAGGCGCTGCTGGCTGCGGTGATCAAGGCCAAGCCCGCCGCGGCCAAGGGCAAGTACATCAAGAAAATCACGCTCACTTCGACGATGGGTCCGGGCATCCTGATTGACCACGCCGAAGCGGACGCCGCTGTTGCAGTCGCGGCCTGACGCAAAGTTTCGAAAGGGGAGTTCGGCATGAAGAAGAAAGCCGAAAAGGTTACGCAAGGCGACGAGCTGCGCACTCAGCTCGCCAAGGTCTCGACCGTCATTCTCTCGACTTTCCAGGGTATCACCGTCGAGCAGGATACCAAGCTCCGCCGCGCTGTCGAAGCCGCGGGCGGCAACTACCAAGTAGTCAAGAACACCGTCGCTGAGCGCGCCGCCAGCGGAACACCTGCGAAAGGCCTGCTCAAGGATTTGAAGGGCACGAACTCGATCGCCTTCACCAAGCTCGACCCGGTGGCGTTGGCCAAGATTCTGACCAAAGTTGCAAAAGACGTTCCGGCGTTCAAATTCCGCGCCGGCTGGGTGGAAGGTCGCGTCATTTCCATCCAGGAGATCAACCAGCTCGCGGCGCTGCCCAGCAAGGAAGAGCTCATCAGCAAGATCATGTTCATGCTGAATGCTCCGGCACAGCGCATCGCCACGGCGCTCGCGGCGCTCCCACGCAATCTGGCGGTGGTCACCAGCGAGGCAGTGAAGGCAAACAAATTCGGCGCAGGCGGCGCAGCACCGCAGGAAGCTCCCGCGCCCGAAGCGGCTCAGTAACGGTTTTTCAGCAATCGTTTTTCGGCAATGGTTTTCAAATTCGGAGGAGGGTAGGAAACGGCAATGGCGAGCAAAGTGGAATCAATTCTCGAAGAAATCAAGGGTCTGACGCTTCTGGAAGCTTCCGATCTGGTGAAAAAGATGGAAGAAGCCTTCGGCGTCTCCGCTGCGGCTGCGGCTCCCGTGATGGTTGCGGGCGCGGGCGGCGCTGCGGGCGGCGGCGCTGCTGCGGAAGAGAAGACGGAATTCGCCGTCGTTCTCACCGAAGTGGGCGCGAACAAAATCAACGTGATTAAGGCGGTCCGCGAAGTCACCAGCCTGGGCTTGAAAGAAGCCAAGGACTTGGTCGATGGCGCTCCCAAGACGGTGAAAGAGGGCGTCAACAAGGACGAGGCTGCCACGATCCGTAAAAAGTTCGAAGAGGCCGGAGCCAAGGTCGAGATCAAGTAGTTTCGGCGGCCCGCACGGGCCCTGGGGCCCGGGCTGCGAAGGAATTCGGCTACGCGCATTCCTTTGGAACATAGAACCTCACCAATCGTCCTTCCCGGACTGACGGGGCGGGTGTTGCCTGCTTCGTCTCTTCCGGCGTCCTTTTGAAAAGGAAGGTCCATGAGCAATCGTAATGGTCATCGCGTCACTCGGGAGCGGGAGCGTCTGGATTTTGCCAAGATTAAGACGACTGTCCAGATTCCCAACCTGATTGACGTTCAGAAGAAGTCCTATCAGCGCTTCTTGCAAATGGATTTGCTGCCGAGCGAGCGCGAGGACAGCGGCCTGCAGTCGGTTTTCACTTCGGTGTTTCCGATTCAGGATTTCCGCGGTCTTTCGCAGCTGGATTTCGTGGACTACGCCATCGGCAACTGGGAGTGCAAGTGCGGCCACCTGCGCGGCCTGCACCACTTGCGCGCCACCTGCCGCAATTGCGGCGCCTCCGTGGTCACCAATCCTTACAAGACCGGTGACGTGCTCTGCGCCAAGTGCGGCACGTTTAACAAGAACACGCCCACGTTTTGCAATAAGTGCGGCGACCCGGTCACGCTGCAGCTAAAGTACGACGTGAACGAATGCCAGGAACGCGGCATGACCTATTCCGCGCCGCTCAAGGTGACCATCCGCCTCACCATTTACGACAAGGACCCCGACTCCGGCGCGAAGTCCATCCGCGACATCAAGGAGCAGGAAGTTTTCTTCGGCGATATCCCGCTGATGACGGAAAACGGCACCTTCATCATCAACGGCACCGAGCGCGTCATCGTCAGCCAGTTGCACCGCTCGCCGGGGGTGTTCTTCGAAACCGCCAACAACCGCAGCTACTTCCTGGGGAAAATTATTCCCTATCGCGGCTCGTGGGTGGAGTTCGAGTACGACACCAAGAACATTCTGTATGTGCGCATCGACCGCAAACGCAAGTTCCTCGGCTCGATTTTCCTCCGCGCCCTGGGCATGAAGTCGAATGAAGACATCCTGCGCACCTTCTACCAGGTCGAGCGCATCTCGCTCCGCGAAGGCGATCTATACTGGAACGTCTCCGAAGGGCTGATCGAACGGAAGCTTACCAAGGAAATCAAGCACCCGAAGTCAGACGAAGTCATTGTCGGCGCGCACAAGCGCATCACTGAGCCGCTGTACAAGGAACTGGTCAAGGCCCGGGTCACCCAAGCCGAAGTCAACGTTGCCGATCTCGAAGGCGCCGTCACCGTCGGCGAGCTTGTCAACCGCCAGACCGGCGAAGTGCTGATGGAGGCGAACAAGCCGCTCACCGCTGAAATCTGGGCCACCATTTCCGAAGCGGGCATCACCGAAGTGGATGTCTGCTTCCCGGACCGCGATGAAGTCGGCGTGATCGTCGGCCGCACCCTTGAGAAAGACACCATTCGCACGCCCAAAGAAGCGCTCATCGAAATCTACCGCAAGCTGCGCCCGGGCGATCCTCCGACACTGGAAACCGCCACGGCGCTCTTCAACGGCATGTTCTTCGACGCGCGCAAGTACGACTTCAGCAAAGTCGGCCGCCTGAAATTCAATATCAAGCTGGGTCTGGAAACCCCGCTCGACAAGCGCACCCTTGACCCCGCTGATTTCGTCGCCGCCATCAAGTACCTGCTGCGTCTGCGCAAAAATATCGGCACCGTGGACGACATCGACCATCTCGGCAATCGCCGCGTCCGCGCGGTTGGCGAACTCCTTGAAAATCAGTTCCGCATCGGCCTGGTCCGCATGGAGCGCGCCATCAAGGAAAAAATGTCCGTGTACCAGGAAATGTCCACGGCCATGCCGCACGATCTAGTCAACGCGAAGCCGGTCATGGCTGCCATCCGCGAATTCTTCGGCAGCTCGCAGCTCTCGCAGTTCATGGACCAGACCAATCCGCTCAGCGAAATCACGCACAAGCGCCGCCTTTCGGCACTCGGGCCCGGCGGCCTTTCGCGCGAACGCGCCGGATTCGAAGTCCGCGACGTGCACCCCACTCACTACGGCCGCATTTGCCCGATTGAGACGCCGGAAGGCCCGAACATCGGCTTGATCAGTTCGCTTTCCTGCTATGCGCGCATCAACGAATTCGGCTTCATCGAGTCGCCCTACCGCAAGGTCAAGGGCGGCCGCGTGATCGACTTCGTCCAGGTGGTCAACTCCGGCGACAGCGAATTCAAGGCCGGCGAAGTCGTCGAAAAGGAAAAAGTCGAAGACATCAACGACGAACTGAAGCGCCGCCGCGTGGTCGTCGAGCCGCACTGCTTCTATCTTTCGGCTTGGGAGGAAGACCGCTACGTTATTGCCCAGGCCAACGCTTCGCTTGACGAGCGCGGCAAAATCACCACCGAACTGGTCAACTGCCGCCAGGCCGGCAACTTCGTGTTGAAGGGCCGCGATGAAGTGGATTACATCGACGTCTCGCCGAAGCAGCTCGTCTCCGTCGCCGCCAGTCTCATCCCGTTTCTTGAGAACGACGACGCCAACCGCGCCTTGATGGGCTCGAACATGCAGCGCCAGGCCGTTCCGCTCATCAAGGGCGAAGCTCCGCTGGTCGGCACCGGCATGGAGCGCGTCACAGCTCGAGACTCCGGTGCAGTCATCGTCTGCCGCCGCGACGGCATCGTCGACCAGGTAGACTCCGAACGCGTGATCGTGCGCGTCGAATCCGACCAGTCCGGCGTGCTCAGCCGCGAAGTCGGTTCGGACATTTACCTTCTGACCAAATTCAAGCGCTCAAACCAGAACACTTGCATCAACCAGAAGCCTCTGGTCCGCGCGGGCGACCGCGTCAAGCAGGGCCAGGTCCTGGCCGATGGCCCCTGCACCGATCGCGGCGAGCTCGCGCTCGGCCGCAACGTGCTGGTGGCCTTCGTTCCCTGGCGCGGCTACAACTTTGAAGACGCCATTCTCGTCAGCGAAAAGCTCGTTGAAGAGGACTACTACACCTCCATTCACATTGAGGAATACGAGATCGAGGCACGCGATACGAAACTCGGCCCCGAGGAAATCACGCGCGATATTCCCAACATCAACGAGAGCTTCCTGCGCAATCTCGATGAAAGCGGCGTCATCCGCATCGGCGCCACGGTCAAGCCTGGCGACATCCTGGTCGGTAAGGTCACGCCTAAGGGCGAGACCACGCTGACACCGGAAGAAAAGCTTCTTCGCGCCATCTTCGGTGAAAAGGCCGGAGACGTTCGCGACGCTTCCCTCTATTGCCCGCCGGGCATCGAGGGCACCATCGTGGACGTGAAAATCTTCTGCCGCAAGGGTGCGGAAAAGGACGAACGCCACAAGGCCATCGAAGCCGCGCAAGTTGCCAAGCTTGAGAAAAACCTTGCCGATGAAATCCGCATTCTCACCGACGAGCGTTTGAAGCGCCTCAACGACCTGCTCGGCGGACAGAAGCTTGTCGCCGACTTGCACGATGAGCGCACCAACAAGCGCCTGCTCATCAAGGGCGCCGAGCTGACTCGCGACATCCTCGAAAAAATCACCACACGCAACCTCAAACGCTTGCGCTTGAACGACAAGGACCCGCTACTCATCGAGAAAATCGATGAGATAGAAGAGATGACTTCTCGTCAGATCGACGTCCTGCGCAAAATCACCGACGAGCGCATCTCCAAGCTCAAGAAGGGCGACGAGCTTCCTCCAGGCGTCATCAAACTGGTGAAAGCCTACATCGCCATGAAGCGCAAGCTTTCCGTCGGCGACAAGATGGCCGGCCGTCACGGAAATAAGGGCGTCATCGCGCGCATCGTTCCCAAGGAAGACATGCCGTACATGCCCGACGGCACGCCGGTTGAAATCGTTCTCAACCCGCTCGGCGTTCCATCGCGTATGAACGTCGGCCAGATTCTGGAAACGCACCTTGGCTGGGCCTCGAAGGAACTGGGCGAGCGTGTCGGCAAGCTGCTGGACACAGAAGCGCGTGCCGATTCCGTCCGCAAGTGGTTCAAGGAAGCCTTTGGTCCCACTTCGGTTTGGAAGACGATCGCCGATCTCGACGATGAAGCCATCATCGAACTGGGCCAGAGCTTCCGCGATGGCGCTCCCTTCGCTACGCCGGTCTTTGATGGCGCGCGCGAAGGTGATATCCGCCACTTGCTGCAGTTCACCGAGCTGCCGGAGAGCGGCAAGATTACGCTCTACGACGGGATGACCGGCGATGCCTTCGCGCAAAATGTCACCGTCGGGTACATCTACATGCTCAAGCTTTCGCACCTGGTGGACGACAAGATTCACGCTCGCTCCATCGGCCCTTACTCTCTCATCACGCAACAGCCGCTCGGCGGAAAGGCGCAGTTCGGCGGACAGCGCTTCGGTGAAATGGAAGTCTGGGCGCTCGAAGCCTATGGTGCTGCGCATATTCTGCAGGAGCTGCTCACCGCCAAATCTGACGACGTCTATGGCCGCGCCAAAATTTACGAGGCCATCGTGAAGGGCGAACCGGGTATCGAGCCCGGCGTGCCCGAATCCTTCAACGTCCTGGTCCGCGAGCTGCAGTCGCTCTGCCTGGACGTTGAGCTGATGAAACGTCAGAAGCCGCAGTTGGAAAAGGCGGAAGCGGCGGATTAGTGCGGTCCGGGGAAATTTTCTCGGACCGTTTGACCAATTCTTGGAAGTGGATTTTGTCCCGAGTTTAATCGGGACGGGAGGATCTGCCCTTGTATCGTTCGAGCCCGTACGATCGCGCCAGCCAGATTGCGGATTTCGATTCCATTCGCATCAGCTTGGCGAGTCCGGAAAAAATCCGGTCTTGGTCTCACGGCGAGGTCACCAAGCCGGAAACCATCAATTACCGCACCTTCAAACCCGAGCGCGACGGCCTGTTCTGCGCCAAGATTTTCGGCCCCGTCACCGACTGGGAATGCTTGTGCGGCAAGTACAAGCGCATGAAGCACCGCGGTGTCATCTGCGACAAATGCGGCGTGGAAGTCACGCTTAGCAAAGTCCGGCGCGAGCGCCTCGGCCACATCGAGCTGGCTTCACCCTGTTCGCACGTGTGGTTCTTCAAGGGCCTGCCCAGCCGCATCGGCTACCTGCTCGATATCACCATGCGCGACCTCGAGCACATCCTCTATTTCGAGACCTTTGTCTGCGTTGATCCCGGCGAAGTTCCCGGCATCAAGGAAAAGGACATTCTGCCGGAAGAGAAATTCCGCGAGCTGCAGAAGGAATTCCTCGGCAAATTCGACGCCCGCATGGGCGCGGAAGCCATCAAGGAGCTCCTGCGCCGCGTGGACGTGGAAAAACTCTCCGAAGAGCTCCGCGAAAAAATGAAGGTGGACCCCAGCCTTCAGAAGCGCATCAAGTTCGCCAAGCGCTTGAAGGTTCTCGAAGCTTTCCGCAAGAGCGGTAACAAGCCGGAGTGGATGATTCTCGACGTCATTCCGGTCCTTCCGCCGGAGTTGCGTCCGCTGGTGCCTCTCGACGGAGGCCGCTTCGCGACTTCCGACCTGAACGACCTGTACCGCCGCGTTATCAACCGCAACAACCGGTTGAAGAAGCTGATGGAGCTGCACGCGCCCGACGTCATTGTCCGCAACGAAAAGCGCATGTTGCAGGAAGCTGTGGACGCGCTGTTCGACAACGGCCGTCGCGGTCGCGTTCTCCGCGGCACCAATAACCGCCCGCTCAAATCGCTTTCCGACACGCTCAAGGGCAAGCAGGGCCGTTTCCGCCAGAACCTGCTCGGCAAGCGCGTGGATTATTCCGGCCGCTCCGTCATCGTCGTTGGCCCGGAATTGAAGCTGCATCAGTGCGGTCTGCCGAAGAAAATGGCGCTCGAGCTCTTCAAGCCATTCATCTACCACCGTCTCGAGGCCGCCGGCCACTGCACCACCATCAAGCAGGCCAAGGAGCTCGTCGAAGCGCAGGAGTCCATCGTTTGGGACATCCTGGAAGACGTCATTCGAGAGCATCCCGTCCTATTGAACCGCGCTCCCACCCTTCACCGTCTTGGCATTCAGGCGTTCGAACCTGTCCTGGTCGAGGGGAAGGCCATCCGCATCCATCCGCTGGTCTGCACCGCGTTCAATGCGGACTTCGACGGCGACCAGATGGCTGTGCACATTCCACTTTCACCGGAAGCCCAGGTGGAAGCCTCCGTGCTCATGCTCAGCTCGCACAACATTCTTTCGCCTGCCAATGGTTACCCGCTTGCCGTTCCGACGCAAGACATGGTTCTCGGCATCTACTACATGACCAAAGCCAAGCCGCAGGCCAAGGGCGAAGGCCGCGCCTTCGGTTCCACCGAAGAAGCGGTCATGGCGCTTGAAGCCGGCGAGGTCGAATTGCTCACGCCCATCCGCATGCGCTACACCGGCGAAGTGATTGAGCTGACCAACGCGTACGACGATCAGGACGTCTCGCACACCGAGCCCATCCAGCTGAACAAACAGTTCCTGCACACCACCGTTGGCCGTGCGATCTTCAATGATCACCTGCCTTCGGACATGCCGTTCATCAACGGCTTGCTCAAGAAAAAGGGTGTCCAGGCGCTGGTGCAGTATTGCTATCTGCGATTCGGCCTCGAGAAAACCGTTCACGCGCTCGACAAACTGAAGGAACTCGGCTTCGTTTACGCTACCAAGGCAGGCATGTCCATCGGCATCAGCGACATGGTCATCCCCAGCGTCAAGACTAAGCTGGTGGACAACGCCGAACACGAAGTCGTCAAAATCCAGCAGCAATACCAAGACGGCGCGATCACCAACGGCGAGCGCTACAACAAAGTCATCGCCATCTGGTCCGACGTCACCGAAAAAGTGGCCGACGAAATGTTCAAGGCCCTCGAGCAGCAGGATAAAGAGGGCGTCATCAACCCCATCTACGTCATGGCCGACTCCGGGGCTCGCGGCTCGAAACAACAAATCCGTCAGCTTTCCGGCATGCGAGGATTGATGGCCAAGCCTTCCGGCGAAGTCATGGAGCAACCCATCACTTCCAACTTCCGCGAAGGCCTCACTGTGCTGGAATACTTCATCTCCACCCACGGCGCCCGTAAGGGTCTGGCCGATACCGCGCTCAAGACCGCCGATTCCGGCTACCTCACACGCCGCCTCGTGGACGTTGCCCAGGACGTGATCATTAATGAGTTTGACTGCGGCACGGCCGACGGGATTTACGTCGAACCCATTCTCGAAGCCGGAGTCGAAGTCGAGCCGCTGCGCGACCGCGTCGTTGGCCGCGTTTCGCTCGAAAAGATCAAAGACTACGAAGGCAACGTCATCGTCGAAATCAACCAGGAAATCACCGAAGAGCTCGCCAACTCCATCCAGGCCGCCGGCATCGAGCGCGTCAAGATCCGCTCCGTGCTCACCTGCGAGTCCCGGCGCGGAGTTTGCGGACGCTGCTACGGCCGAAACCTGGCCACCGGCCGCTTCGTGGAAATGGGCGAAGCCGTGGGCGTCATCGCCGCGCAGTCCATCGGCGAGCCCGGCACGCAGCTCACCATGCGCACGTTCCACATCGGCGGTACGGCTACCCGCGTCACCGAACAGTCGAAGATCGAAGCCCGCAACAACGGCTTCGTCAAGTTCATCGACTTGAAGGTCGTCGAGGGCCGCCACAAATCCATCGTGTCCATGAACCGCTCCGGCCTAATCGCCGTGGTGGACGAGAAGGGCCGCGAAAAGGAACGTCACCACGTCGTTTACGGCGCGCGCCTGAAAGTCGAAGACGGCCAACCCGTCACACTCGGGCAGACCATGGTCGAATGGGATCCCTACACCTTCTCGATTCTTACCGAGACAGCGGGTTCCGTGCAGTTCAAGGACCTGCAGCCTGGCATCACCATCGAGGAGCAGGTGGACGAAGTCACCGGGCTCTCGCAGCTCGTCGTCACCCTGCCTCCGGGTGATGAAAAGCACCAGCCCACCATCAACATCCGCGGCACGGGCGGCCGCACCAAGAAATACCTGATGCCATCGCGCGCCCACTTGATGGTCGCGGACGGCGATGAAGTCCAGCCCGGCGACGTGCTCGCGAAAATCCCGCGCGAGACTACCAAGACCAAGGACATCACCGGAGGTCTCCCGCGCGTCGTCGAGCTCTTCGAAACCCGCAAGCCCAAGGATCCCGCCGTCATCAGCGAGGTCGACGGCGCCGTCAAGTACGGCGAAATCGTCAAGGGCATGCGCAAAATCTACGTCGAAAGCGAAGATGGAAAGACCACCAAGGAATATTCCATCCCGCGCGGCGTCCATATCAACGTCCAGGAGGCCGAGCATGTTCGCGCCGGCGAGCCTTTGATCGACGGCCCGCTCAACCCGCACGACATTCTCGCCGTCCTGGGTGAAAAATACACCCAGGCCTACCTGGTGAATTCCATCCAGGAGGTCTATCGCCTGCAGGGCGTCAACATCAACGACAAGCACATCGAGACCATCGTTCGCCAGATGATGCGCTGGGTCAAAGTCGAAGACGTCGGCGACACCACATTCCTGCTTGAGGAACAGGTCGACAAGTTCCGCTTCCGCGAGGAGAACGACCGCGTCATTCACGACGGCGGACGTCCGGCTACCGGCCGACCGCTGCTGCTCGGCATCACCAAGGCGTCGCTCTCGACGGACTCCTTCATCTCCGCGGCCAGCTTCCAGGAGACCACCCGCGTGCTTACCGAAGCGGCTATCTCCGGTAAAGTGGACTACCTCCGCGGCCTGAAGGAAAACGTCATCATGGGCCGGCTGATTCCCGCCGGTACCGGACTCGAACGCTACCGCAATATCCAACTCCTCACCGAATTGCCCAAGGAGGAGCCGCAGCCCATCGAGCCCGACCTCACGCCGGAAGAAGCCGCCGCGCTCGATTTCCTGCGCAAGGATACCGACGCGGTCGCCGAGAGTTAACCTGAACCTCTAATTTGAAGTTCAAGGGCATCCCGTTATCTGGGATGCCCTTTTTGTTTGCACACTTTAGTTCTATCAAATTTCAAATTTGAATTCGGGGCTTCGACCCGTCAGGCTCATCATCTCCACCTATTGAGCATCTTGGAAAACACCGCTGCAATCTTTTCCACCGACCTGCATCGCCCCGTTAAAATTATTGTTGGGGGACCTTCGCGCCGAAAACTCCGTTGGCCCGCGCGCCTGGCTCCCCACTGTCCCAATGCCCAAAATCACACAGAAAACTCGCCGCGAGCCGCACTCCCAGCTCTCTGACCAGCAGTTCCGCGAGCTCGTGAACGTGATTTCCCGCTCGCAACAGAATTTTCGCGATCTAATTGACCATCTCGATCACGCTATCTTCACCCTATCGCACGATGGCGAAATCCGCGTCGTCAATCGCCGCATGTCCGAAATTCTGGGCGCCTCCTTTCAGGAATTGATCGGCCGCAGCCTCGGCGAATTCCTGGCCGAACCAACCGCCGAAGAATTGCGTCGCGCTCTTCCCGAGTTATTGAAAAATGGCACCTGGGCTGGCCGTGTGCCCGTCCGCTTGCGTCACGGCGGCGAACGCCACTACTTTGATTGCTGGCTGCAAACTGTCACCGTAGAAGGAAAGGCCGCCTCCGTCAGCGGCTGGGCCCGCGACGTCACCTTCCAGCACGAATCCGAGCTTCGTTTTCAGGAGCTTTTCGACTCCCTGCGCGATGGGATCTTCTTCACCACTCCCGATGGCAGGATTCTCGACGCCAACCCCGCCCTGGTCCGTATGCTCGGCTTCGATACCAGGGAAGAACTTCAAGCGCGAAATATCCGCAGCCTCTATGTCGATGCTTCGCAGCGCGATGCCATCCTGCACGAGCTCGAACTACGCGGCTCCGTCGAGGACCGCGAAGTCATCCTGCGCCGCAAAGACGGCGCCACCATCCATTGCCTCTGCTCCGGCTTCGCCATTCGCGATTCTTTTGGCCAGCTCGTCCGCATGCAGGGCACTTTCGTGGACATCACCGAGCGCCTGGAAATAGAAAAGCGCCTCCATCAGGAACAGGAATTCGTCCGTCACTTGATCGCCAGCTTTCCGGATATGATTGCTGTCCTCGATCGCGACGCCCGCTTCACCTTCATGAGCCCGCGCGTTCAGGATGTGCTCGGCCGCTCACCCGAGCAATTTGTCGGCCAGGCGCTTGGCGGCTCGACGCACCCCGATGATCGCGCGCGCCTTTCGGAGACATTTCAGCGCGTCCTCTCCGGCCAGTCGACCTCAGCGCAGGTTGAATACCGTGCTCCGCACGCTGACGGCTCCTGGAGGATGCTGCGTGCCAGTGCCGGCCCGCTCTTCGGCGCGGATGGAGAAATCACCGGTGTGGTTGCTTCCGCGCGCGACGTCACCGAATCCCGGCAGTTCGAAGACCAGCTCGCGCAAAAGGAAAAATTCGCCTCCATGGGCCAGATGATGGCTGGCGCCGCGCACGAGCTCAACAATCCGCTCACCGCCATCCTCGGTGTCAGCGATCTGTTGCGCGAGCGGGCTACGGACGACGCCACGCGCCGCCAGATTGAAATCGTATTGCAGCAGGCCCGCCGCGCCGCCGCCATCGTCCAAAACCTGCTCGCTTTTTCGCGCCCCGCTGTCATGGGCCGCGCCAGGGTGCGCGTGCAGGAAATCATCCAGCGCATCCTCCAGCAGCAGGATGCTTCACTCCGCCAGAAGGGAATCACCGTGCAGTTCGACGATTCCGCTTCTCTCCCCGCCGTCGAGGCCGATCCCCGCCTGCTCACGCAAGTTTTCCTCAACATCATTACCAACGCGGAGCAGGCCATCTCCAGCGTCCGCGATCACGGCACGCTGACAATTTCCGCCGTTACTGTCGTCGGAAACCTGAGCATCGCCTTCGTGGACGATGGCCCTGGAATTTCACCCGAAATTCTCGGCAAGATATTCGATCCCTTCTTTACCACCAAGCGCCCCGGCGGCGGCTCCGGCCTGGGCCTCACCATCAGCCTCGCCATCGTCAAGGAGCATGGCGGCCGCATTGAAGTGCAATCCTCGCCCTCGAATGGCGCTACCGTCCGAGTCGTGTTGCCGGTTCCCGTCGAACATCTTCCCACTCCCGAACCGCACATGGCCGCTCGTCCGCTGTCCCATGTCTCTCCCGTGCTCCGCGGCCACTCCGCCCTGATCGTGGACGACGAAGACAGCATCCGTGAAATTGTGCAGGAAGGACTATCCGCCCGTGGAATGCAGGTGGAAGGTGCCACTAGCGCCGAGGATGCTCTCGCGCATCTCGCCGCTCACAGCTACGACGTTGTTCTGTGCGACTTTAATCTTCCCGGGCTCAATGGCGAACAGCTCTTCGATCGCCTTCGCTCCCAGTCTCACTCCTCGCCGCCGCGATTCGTTTTCATGACCGGCGACATGCTCGAACCCGCCCTGGTTTCCTCATTCAACGAGAAGGGAGCGCACGTCCTGCAGAAGCCCTTCCATATCGCCGCTCTCGCCAACTTGCTTACCGAACTCTTGGAAACCCAGCCGGTCAAATCAGCCTAACTCTACAGGCGTGGTCGGAGCATCCCGATTTGTGTGCCTGGATGCGGCACAATCTGCACCAGGAAGCTTACTTCGTCTTTCCCGCCACCCCCGTCCCTGCGTCCACTCCAAAATCCCACACGTAAATGCTGATCCCCTCGTCGCGCACCACTTCCGCGATGGCATACTCCCCAGGCGGCAGGTTTTCCCCCAGCGTAAAACGGTACACGCCGCGCGCCACCGTCCACTGCTGCATGTTCACCGTCTTCACTCTCATGGTGTCTTCTTTGAAGCGCGTGTCGATCTGCTCGATCTCCCGCGCGTACCCCTTCGCCTTCGTGGGTATCAATTGGATTTCCGGATCGTGCGCGTTCGCCGTGCGGATATAAATTTCCGCCTGGCCCGCCTTCACCCGCACCTTGGCGCGCGTCCCCCGGATCGTAATCGTCCGGCGGGACGCTACAATCGGAATCGGCACCAGGATTTGCTTGAAGGTCTGCCCTTTGCTCGACTTCACGTCCGTGTCCGCCGGCTCGAGCCGCGTCACCATCTTCATGTCGTACACATACACGCCCGGCTCCGGTGGCAGGAACACTCCCGGCGCCGCCTCCAGGCTCGCGTCGATGTCCAGCTCCGGAACCTGGCTGGCCTTGTCCCGCGCGTGCACCTTGGCTACCTCCGCCGCGTTGCGCTTGGCTTCTTCCGCCTCCAGCTTCCGCGTCGCCTCCCAATCCACCAGCGCCGCGGGCATCTCTTCCCACTGGCGCGTGTCCACGCTGAAGTAGCGCACCCGCTCGCCTTCTATCTTGTACTCCCGCGCCAATTGAAAGCTCCCATCCGTCAACACCAACTTCTTCCCATGCGGCGTCGCCAACGGCTTGGCCGCAGGCGAGCCGGACGTTTGAGAGTCCTGCACGGAAATTGCCGTGCCAGCCACGCGTGGCGGGCCCAGCGGCGCAACCACTACGATGATCATCGCGGCTAGTGCAGTGGAGAACATTCCCAATCACACCCTCTTGGATACTTAGATGCCGATCCTGTCCTCTGCGTTGAGCACAACTCAGGATAGACCGGTCGGAGCCGCGCGACAACGATTGGGAAATGGGACTATCGGGGATGGATTTGCGGGAGGCTGAATATTCCGGTTCGTCGGATCGCTGAATTCGGGTTAGTGCTCGCAGCGCGGCTGGAGCACGGTCAGAATCATCAAGTCGGAATTGGTGAACAACAGCTTTTCGGCTTCCGCGCCGGCTGCTTCGGCCACGCGCGCTAGCTTGCCGAGGTGCTTGTTCTGTGCCAGCGAGCGCAAGTGCATCTGGCAAATTCCCGTCAGACTGGCGACTTCATCCTCGGTAAAGATTTTCTGGCTCGACTTGATCCGGACCATGATTTCCGCCTCTCAGTCAGTTTGATGCTGACCTGAGGTTAAATGCCCGCACAGCCCCGAGCAATAGTGCTTCCGTTCTATCGGTCTTAAACTTCCGTGCTACCGGGCCTCTAAGCCCATGTCCTTCAATCATTTGACTCGCGAACTGGAAAAACGTGACACAGCTTCAACGGCTATTTTTTGCCGGGAAGTGGTCAAGAAAGTCTAATCCTGGAATATTTCTGGGATTTCACAGCAGGATTTCGGCGAGCAGAATTCTGAAATTTTTCGCAAGCTTCCATCAAATCGTCGCACCGCCAGCTTTTTCAAGCGCATTCGCAATTTGCAGCACGCGCCCCTCGCCAAAATGCGGCCCAAAAATTTGCAGCCCCACTGGAAGTCCGGCTTTCGTCCTGCCGCAAGGCACGGAGATGCCCGGCACCCCCGCGAGCGATCCTGTAACTGTATATATATCAGCAAGATACATCTGCAGCGGGTCCGCCGTCTTCTCACCCAGCTTGAAAGCCGGCGTCGGTGAAGTCGGCGTGATGATGGCGTCCACCTTCTGAAACGCATCCGAAAAATCGCGCGCAATCAGCGACCGCACTTTCATCGCCCGCAGATAGTAGGCGTCGTAATAGCCAGCCGACAGCGCGTAGGTCCCCAGCATGATCCGCCGCTTCACCTCCGCGCCGAACCCGCGTTCGCGCGTCCGCCGGTACATCTCCGTCAGCGTCGCGCCGGGGACGCGCAGCCCGTATCGCACGCCGTCATAGCGCGCCAGATTCGAACTGGCTTCCGCCGTGGCCACAATGTAATAGGTGGCGATGGCGTAGTCCGTGTGCGGCATTTTTAGCGGAATGCGCCGGCAACCAAGCCCCTCCAGCAGCGCTATCCCCTTTTCTATCTTGGACTTAACATCGCCATCGAGACCCTCGCCGAAGTAGTCCTCCGGCACCCCGATCCGCAGCCCCTTGATCGGTTTCTCGATTTCCGCCGCGTAGTCGGGAACCGGCACGGCTGCTGATGTTGAATCATTCACGTCATGCCCGGCCATCACCCCGAGCACTGCGGCAGCATCCGACACATTGCCGGCAAAAGTGCCGATCTTGTCGAGCGAGGACGCAAAGGCGATCAGCCCATATCTCGATACGCGCCCGTATGTTGGCATCAGGGCGGTAACGCCACAGCACGCGCCCGGCTGGCGGATCGACCCCCCGGTATCGGTCCCCAGCGCGGCCACGGCCAGCCCCGCGGCTACAGCCGCTGCCGACCCTCCGCTCGACCCACCGGGCACCCTATCGAGGGCAACGGGGTTCCGTACGGGCCCGTACGCCGAGTTCTCCGTCGAGCTGCCCATGGCGAACTCGTCGCAGTTTGTCTTCCCCAGGATGACCGCCCCGGCTGATTCGAGGCGCTCCACAGCCGTAGCGTCGTACGGTGGTACGTAATTCTCCAGAATCTTCGACCCGCAGGTGCTCCGCACTCCCTGCGTGCTGATCACGTCCTTCACCGCAATGGGCACTCCCGCGAGTGGCCCAAGCGCCTCGCCGCGCGCCACAGCCGCATCCACGCGGTCCGCTTGCGCGTAAGCCCGCTCGGTTGAAACGGTCAGGAAGGCATTCAGTTCCGGGTTGCCCCGCTCGATGGCCGCAAAGAATTCTTCGGCCAGCTCGCGCGCGGAGATCTTCTTCGCTGCGAGCGCCGCTCGCACGCCGGCAATCGTCCATGTCGTCCCGGTGCTCACCAGTCCGTATCCTCCGACCTTACCGGTCGTTTTTCATTGACCTTACCGGTCAATCACCTTCGGCACGCGAAAGAAGGGCTTTGCCGCATCCGGTGCCTGCGCCAGGATAGCGTCCGCCACGTTGCACGGGAGAAGCTTATCCTCGCGCACTTCCGGATGCGCGCCGCCCGGCGCATCAAACAGCACCTGCGCCATGGGCTCGACGTGCTCGACATCCAGTTTCTCGAGCTTGCCGATGTAGGTCAGGATTTCGTCGAGCTGCCCGCGGTACAGTTCCACTTCCTCGGGAGTCAGCTCCAGATGAGCCAGCTCGGCCACTCGCAGCACGTCCTCGCGTGAAATTTTCATCGTAGTGAGATTAGCACAGGCCATCCAGTCTGTGCCCTACCCCTCCTCCCGTTGTCTTCCCGAACCCAGCCGCGCCTTCTGCGGATGGGGGTGAGGGACCTGCTGTTGCCTTGCCGCTCCTCAACCGTTCGCCTTATCTTCGTCTTATGTAACTCCAAAGGTACTCCCCGGGGGGTGTCTTTTTGTTGCGATTAGAAAGTACCGCCGTCGTTTGTTTTGTTCGGGTTACGGCGAATCCGGTTTCGACGGTGTTGCGATTAGAACGATAGTGTGCGGGGCGAGGGGGTAACCCCGAAGGCACTCCCCCAGAGGGTGCCTATTTGTAACGATTAGAAAGTACCAGCGACGTTTGTTTTGAGTGGGTTACGGGGCATTCTAATCGCGCGGTGTTACGATTAGAAATGCAGTGGCTAGTGGCTGGTGTCGAGTGACCAGTTACCACTTCAAGAGGCTCCCAAGAGGCAAGCGGCCAGGTCCCTTTGTTCGCATTTTCGCAGTTCCATTTTGGGAAGATTTGCGATCGACCCTGCACGAGTGAGCTTGAGCAGCACATCCGAGAATTCTCCTCAGTTACCTTGGCAGAAACGTAGCCAGAAATCTACTGGCCGTTGGTACAGGTCCTCAATTCAGGATGCGCATCTGTATGAACTCCTCCGTCTGAAATAGGTATAATCGCCGCCGGTCGAGAATCAGGTCATGAACCAGCAGGATAAGGACAAAGGGATGGGCGCGCGCCGATTGTTCGTGGTTGTGTTGCAAGCAGTGCTGATCTTTGCCGGTGCGGTTGGTTTGCTGCTGTTATGCACTTACCGACGAATCGGCGGGCCGGACGCAACCAATGTGGGGACATTTGTCAACCTGGCGGTGGTGATTGTGCTACCGGCGGGCGCGGCTGCCTGGTGGCTGTACCATAAGCTGAGGTGCGAATGTTCCGAGCGCGAGGCGTCGGGTGCGGCGAAGACGTTCTTGCTGTTCGCTCCCATTTCATGGGCCGTCGCAATGCCGCTAAGCCAATTCGCGGGCTACGCCGAGGTGATGATTGGCACGCGTTTCCTGATTTTCGCGATCGCTGCGGCGGCTGTCTTACTGATGCTGGTGCAGAATTTCGTGATGGTTGCACTGGCCATGTGGGTGGTGAGGCGGACCTTGGCTGTTGAGCGGTCCTCTGCGTCGGGGCGCTGACTTCTGCAGGATTATCGCTTCTGCGAACACGGCCCTAACTCTCCCCGCAACAAGAGAGAAATCGGAGCAGCCAACTATGCCGCGTTTGGCGGCGCCGTTTGCTCCTGGGAAGCGCCAAGTGCGGGGACAGCCTAGCTACGCTTGCGCGCAGCCGCTACCGCGGCCTTTCCCAGCTCGGCCGGAGAGGCGCGGAAAGCTTTGTTCATGGCCTTGCGGGCTCCGGGTCTTTGCATGCGCGCAAGAAGGTCGTCGAATTCGGCGCTCAACGAATTGATTTGCGATTCAGGAGCCTTGGTTGCGGTACTCAGCGCGCGTCTTTTCCGGGCTTTGGGCATGCTGGCTCCTCCGGCTCAAAACCTCCAGCTATTTTCGCTCTCTTAGTCACTGTCGTCTCCTTGCGTGCGGGGAAGCGAGGCCAAGAGGGATCCTTCGTCCGCCGCGGCGGACTCAGGATGACGAGGGGGGAGGGGGCAAAGGCGCGGAGCGGGCGGGTCTGAGACCCGCCCCTACAGGGGGAGAGAGCGGGAAGGGGCGAAGCGAGACCCTTCGGTCGTGTTTCTCCCTCAGCATGACCACCCTCTCCGGGTCGTCAGATCACGGTGCGCCGGATTGGGCGATTAGGAGGACGGCCGTCTCCACGTCGAGAGTTACCTTCGGCGGGTGGATGTGCGTGTTGAGAATCAGGGAATGTTCACTACCGTGCCGGCGCCGGCGTACAGGTAATGGTCGCCGAACTTCTTTTGCAGCGCGGCGAAAGTAGGCTCGCCGGTGCAGTGACCGACGGCGAGGTAATCGAGTTTCCATTGCTCGCGGAGCGCGGTGGAGATGCGGTCGATGTCCGCGTCGGACGCCTGTATCAGGTGCAGCCCGCCAAAAATAATGTGCACGTGCGGGTCAATTTTTGTGGCGGCTTCGAGAATCTTCTCGACGCCGGCGTGCGAGCATCCGTCCACGAGGATCAAGCCGTCGGGCCCGCGGATGGCCAGGGAGACTTCGCGCAACTCGAGCGTGCCGGTGACCTGCGAAATGGTAGGAATCAGGAAGATTCCGGGCGCCACTTCCATGACGGCGCTGACCGGCGTGAAATTTCCCTGCGGCCAGGGAGTGCCGGCTGAAAGCACGGCCGGGGGATTGCCGTCGAAATAGCGCGAGTTCGCGGTGAGCGACGGGTCCTTGCGATAAAAGGTGTTGGGCACGCCCTTGGCGAACAGGCCGAAAGGTTCGTCGGGGGTGTAGATTTTCACCGTGGGATTGACGCTGAGGAGGTAGTTCAGGCCGCTGGTATGGTCTGCATGACGGTGGGAGATGACCACAAAGTCGAGCTTGCGCAGATCCACGCCGAGGGCCTTGACGTTGTGCTCGAAGATTTCCGCGCTGTTGCCGGTGTCGAAGAGGATGCGCTTGCCGCCATATTCGACCAGCGCGGAGAAGCCCCAGTCTTTGGTGACTGCCGGAGATTTCCCGAAGGCGTCGTAGAGAATGGTGACGCGGTTGCCGCTGTCGGCAAGACCGGACGTGGGAGAGAGCAAGAAGAGAAAGAGCAGGCCGCAAATCAGGCGCGGACGCATGGGTTCGCCCTCCTTCAAGGGGCACCGAAAGGCCGGAACGGGTGGATTGTAGCGCCGGTCTAATGGATTCCGTCAAATGAAAATCTGTGCACAGTGATGGAGGCAGAGGAGGGCAATGAGGCGGGGAGGAAAGGAAGCAGGGAGGCAAGGAGAGGCAACAGCAGATCCCTCGTCGGCCAGAAGGCGGCCTCTGTCGGGATGACAACGCGGGGAGGGAGCGAAGAGGGATCCTTCGTCCGCCGCGGCGGACTCAGGATGAGGAGCGGGGAGGAGAGGCAAGGAGGGGAAGAAAGGCAACAGCAGATCCCTCGTCGGCCAGAAGGCGGCCTCTGTCGGGATGACAGCGCGGGGAGGGAGCGAAGAGGGATCCTTCGTCCGCCGCGGCGGACTCAGGATGACGAGCGAGGGAAAGGGCGAACGCGGGGAGCGGGCGGGTCTGAGACCCGCCCGTACAGAGGGATGGGTCGGCGGTATGGTAATCTAACGCGCAATTCTGGGACCCGAGGCGTGAGAAGCGGATAATTCTTCCCTCAGCGGCTGAAGCCGGTGAGGAGCTGATGCGGTTACGGCACGGCTGAAGCCGTGCCCTGACGCAAGGTTCGCGGCATACATCGAGGAGAGATGGCGGCGCGGGAAGCATTCAGGCTGGTGCTGGTGAAGCCGTCGCATTACGACGACGACGGATACGTCATCCAGTGGTTTCGCTCGGCGATTCCGTCGAATTCGCTGGCCGTGGTCCACGGGCTGATGCAGGACTGCAAAGCGCGGCGCGTGCTGGGCGACGACGTGGATATCGAAATCACCGCCATTGATGAGGACAATACGCGCGTGCGCACCCGGCGCATTGTGAAGCAACTGCGCGGGCGGCGCGGCATGGTGGTGCTGGTCGGGGTGCAATCGAATCAATTTCCGCGGGCCATGGATATTGCGCGGCCGTTGCGCGCGGCCGGCGTGCCGGTATGCATGGGCGGGTTTCACATTTCCGGATGCCTGTCGATGCTGCCGGGCGTGACGCCGGAGCTGCAGGCGGCCATGGACCTGGGCATTTCGCTTTTTGCCGGGGAAGCGGAAGAGCGGCGCATGGATGTGATTCTGCGCGACGCGTGGGAAGGAAAGCTGAAGCCGCTGTACAACTATTTGGCGGATTTGCCGTCGCTGGCCGGCGCGCCGTATCCCATGCTGCCGGCGGCGACGATTCGCGGGACGATCGGGAAATACACCAGCTTCGATGCCGGGCGCGGCTGCCCCTTCCAGTGCTCGTTCTGCACCATCATCAACGTGCAGGGGCGCAAATCGCGGCGGCGCTCGCCGGACGAGATTGAAGAAATCGTGCGCAAGAATCTGGCGCAGGGCATCAGCCGGTTTTTCATCACTGATGATAATTTCGCGCGCAATACGGATTGGGAAGCGGTGTTTGACCGGCTGATCGTGCTGCGCGAAAAAGAAAAGCTGAACATCAAGTTCGGCATTCAGGTGGACACCATGTGCCACCGCCTGCCGCACTTCATCGAGAAGGCCGGGCGCGCGGGCGTGCGGCGGGTGTTTATCGGGCTTGAGAGCATCAACCCGGCGAGCCTGTTGGGCGCGCGAAAAAAGCAGAACAAAATTGCCGAGTACCGCCGCATGCTTCTCGACTGGAAGCGCGCAGGCGCCATCGTGTTTGCCGGATACATTCTGGGGTTTCCGGAGGACACGCCGGAATCCGTGTTGCATGACATCAAGATTATTCAGCGCGAGCTGCCGATTGATTTGCTGGAGCCGCACTGCCTGACGGCGCTGCCGGGCTCGGAGGATCACCAGAAATTGTTCAAGGCTGGCGCGTATCTGGATCCGGACTTGAACAAATACGATCTGGAGCACGTGACCACCGCGCATCCGAAGATGTCGCGCGAGGCCTGGGAAAAACTGTATCGCGATTCGTGGCTGGAATTTTTTTCGCTCGAGCATATCGAAACCGTCCTGCGCCGCGGCGTGGCCACCGGCATCGGCATGGGCAACATGATTACGCTGCTGCTGTGGTTCCATTTCTGCGTGAAGGAAGAGCACATTGATCCGCTGCAGGGCGGATTGTTCCGCCGCAAATATCGGCGTGACCGGCGCCCGACGATGCCGGTGGAAAGCCCGTTGGTGTTTTATCCGCGATTTATGGCGAACATAATTTACAAGCACATCAAGCTGGGGCAACTGGTGTGGCGATTCCACTGGTTCCGCAAGCGGCTGGAGCGCGACCCAGACGCGCGCAACTATACGGACGCGGCGCTGAGCACGGATTTCGCGCATGACGGCGACTCGATGGAGATGCTGGTCCAGCACGCGGATGAGAGCGCCGGGACGAAATCAGCGGCGGCGATGCAGCACAGCGGGGATTAGGATTTTCGGCGGCGAATGAAGGGCGTGTGCTCGTTGTCGAGTTCGTGCGAGCGCGTCGGCCCGGGCTTGCCGGCTGACTCCTGAGCGCTCAGGGCGCGTTTCGCGGCGATGAATTCCACTTCGCGGATCAGGTGGCCGCCCCAGGCCTGGTTGATGCGCGCGCAAAATTCCTGTTTCATGCTTTCGAGCTGCTTTTGCCACGCTTTTCCGTCCGCGGCGATTTCCAATTTTCCTTTTTCGCAGCTGAGCGGGCGCGTGTGCGCGGCGAGCGCTTTGCCGACGATGGTCGGCCAGGCGCTGGAGAGCCAGGCGAGAGCAGCGTCGGGAGATTGGAGGCGGCGGAGGGTGCGGCCGAGAAAAGTTCCAGCGCGTTCCATAGGCTCGCGGATTCTAGCACAAGTTTTGCGCGGAGCAACTGCGGCGCACCGATTTGAGAGGCCGCGGAAAAATGCAGAAAAACTTTCCTCAGGGGCTGAAGCCCGATGCAAGCAAAGCCGTTATGTCGGAGCTAAAGCTCCGACCCCCTAAAGGGAATGATTTTTTCCGCAGCATGTAGAGTTTGACCGCGAGAAGCGGATAGCTGCGTGCGAAGCCCGGTGGCAAACTTGGTCTTGGCGCGTGAATGCGCCAAGACTTTTCGGCTGAGGAGCAAATGAGATGAATCCAATTCGAGTCGTCGCTATGCCGACTGAAATTGCAGACAAGGTGCGGAAAAGCAAGCAGGACCCACAATTCGAGCTGCCGGTGTTCACCAGCGTATCGAAGGGCGATGCGCCGTGCCGCCATTGTCTGCGCATGATTTCTCCAGGGATGCAGCAGACGCTGTTTACCTACGATCCGTTTGCGGGGATGGAGAGCCTGCCGTTGCCGGGTCCGGTGTACGTGCATACGGAAGCTTGCGAGCGCTATCCGGAGGACGCCGGGTTTCCCGCGAATATCAAGAACACGCCGAGGACGTTGAATGCGTATGCGCGGGGGCGGCGGCTGGTGGCGCAGGAGTACGTCGAAGGCGCCAACGTGGACGCTGCGATCGAGCGGCTGCTGTCGCGCACGGACGTGGATTACATTCACGTGCGCAGCACCACGGCGGGCTGTTACACATTCCGCGTGGAACGGGGCGAGCGGGCGAAGAGTTAGTGCAGCGCCTCTGGCGCCTGACGGATGCAGCTATTCAAGCGGGACGATGGCGCGGACGGCCCAGGAGCGAGCAGGCAGAACAATCGCGCCTTCGGCGTCGGCGGGCAGCAAGACCTTCAGCCGGTCGCGGATGGCCAGTCGGGTTCGTTCATCGTGCAGGGAGAGGTAGTGGGGAGCAGAGCCCTGGCCAGTGGACATGGGCTCCCAGTAGTCGTCGAAATTCGCAAAGCGCGTGACGATTTCAAGAGGCTTCACAACCGGGGATTCGAGACGCGCAGCGGCGAATCCTGCGCGCAGACCTTCCGGAGTGCACAAAGGAAAGCGGCGGGCCTGGTCAAATTCGGCGGCCCCGGGATCGATTTCTGCGGCCGCGTCCCAGAAGAGGCGCAGGAAACGCGCGCCTTCGGCAAAATCCCAGACGTAAACGGCAACGATGCCGCCGGGGCGAGTGGTCCGGCGCATTTCGGTGAGCGCGCGGTGGGGATCGGGAATGAATTGGAGGCTAAGGCCGCAGATGGCTGCGTCGAAGCTTCGGTTTTTGAATGGGAGCGCCATGGCGTCGGCCAGTTCGTAGGACACTTTCGGGTGAGAGCGATGCTCGCGGGCGACCGCCATCTGGGCGCTGTTCACGTCAATTCCGGCGATGCTTGCGGGAGAAGAATGCTCGACGATGGCCTGGGTGGTGATGCCGGTCCCGCAGCAAACGTCGAGCCAGCGCGCCCCGGCCTGAATGTTGAGCCAGACGAGGAATTCTTTGGCGAGCAAACGGCTCCAGCGGCCCATCCAGGCGTCGTAGTACTTGCCGGATGTCCATTTGTCCAGTGACATCTCTAAAGCATATCGCGTACGGGGTGCATTCGTAAGGAGAGGCAGTTCAATCGACTGCGGATTGGGTGTTGCCGTTGAGGCCGAGGGCGGGAGCGACAGAGCGCAGGGCTTCGATGCAGAAGGAGATGTGCTCGTCGAGCGGGACGCCCAGCTCCTCGGCGCCTTTGTACACGTCGTCGCGCGAGACGCCGCGGGCGAAGGCCTTGTCCTTGAGCTTCTTCTTCACTGAGGCGGCTTCGACCTCGTGAATGCTTTTCGACGGTTTGATCAGGGCGCAAGCGGTGAGGAAGCCGGCCAGCTCGTCGCAGGCGAATAGCGCCTTGTCGAGCGGCGCGACGCGCGGGACGCCTGAATAATTGGCATGGGCGAGGATGGCGGTGATGATTTCCTGCGAATAACCGCGCTCGCGTAGGATCAGCGAGCCGGCATAGGGATGTTCCTGCGTGGGTTGATGCTCGGCGTTGGGCCACTTCTCGTAGTCGAAGTCGTGCAGCAGGCCGGCGAGCGACCAAGTGGCCTCGTCGCCGCCCAGTTTTCTGGCGTAGGCGCCGACGCAGGCCTCGACTGCGAGGGCGTGTTTGCGAAGGCTTTCGCTCTCGGTGAATTCGCACAGAAGTTTCCAGGCATCGTCACGATTCGGCATTTGGTCTCCGTTGGTTCGAACTTCAGATTCTCCATCGATTGGACGAAATCGTAACCGCGGCGCTTCTGGGGTTTTGACCCTTGAAAAAGGTAGCAGGCGCTCGGTGGTGGGTCAATTTGAAGCAAAGGCACTTATCCGGTTAGCGCGTTAATCGGGACTTAGGTGACGGTTCTACTCGATACCTGCCCAACTTTGTGACCTTGATATGTCGTCGTTAAAGTTTGCCGCTCGAAAAGATTGA
>Ga0210407_10000529_pt1 | contig 42880 bp, 47 predicted proteins | sample IncBWC27MmetaG_FD_150860 | JGI IMG/M metagenome (GOLD analysis project Ga0210407, IMG submission 150860) | Forest soil microbial communities from Barre Woods Harvard Forest LTER site, Petersham, Massachusetts, United States - Inc-BW-C-27-M | ecosystem: Environmental > Terrestrial > Soil >...
TCAAGCGCGACGCCGAAGTAGCCGCGGCCGAAGCCGATCGCGACATCGCCATCAAGCGCGCGGAAGCGTCACGCGCCTCGGCGATTGCGAAGGCGCAAGCAGACCAGGAACGCGTGGCGGCGGAAACGGCTTCGATGGCCAAGCAGGCGGAAGCCGAGCGCGACCTGGACATCAAGAAAGCCAACTACCTGGAAATCAGCAAAAAGGCCCAGGCGCAAGCCGACAAGGCCTATGAAATCGAAACCAACCGCCAGCAGCAGACCGTGATGCTGGAGCAGGTGCGCATCCAGCAGGTCGAACGCGAAGCGCAGGTGAAAGTGCAGGACGCCGAAATCACGCGCCGCGAACGCGAGCTGATTGCCACCGTGCTGAAGCAAGCGGAAATCGAACGGCAGCGCATCGAAACGATCGCCAACGCCGAACGCCAGCGCCTGATCAGCGAAGCCGAGGGCCGCGCGTCTTCCATTCGCGCGCAGGGTGAAGCCGAAGCCGAGATCATCTTCAAAAAAGGCGAAGCGGAAGCCCGCGCGATGAACGTGAAGGCGGAAGCTTTCCAGGAATACAACCAGGCCGCCGTGCTGGACAAGCTCATCACCGGCCTGCCGGAAGTGGTTCGCGCTTTGAGCGAGCCCCTCAGCAAGGTGGACAAGGTGACCATCGTTTCGACCGGCAATGGCGATGCCGCGGGTGCGTACAAACTCACCGGCGACATTACGAAGATTGCGGCGCAGGTGCCCGCGCTCTTCGAAGCCCTCTCCGGCATGCAAATGTCGGAGCTGCTCAGCAAAGTGCGCCTGATCGGCGACAAGGCGCCCAAGCCCGAGCCGCCGGCAATTAAGGCGTAAATCCATTCCGCCGGAGCGCTTCGCAAGGGGCGCTCCGGCGCCTGTAGTGGCCGGACTTTAGACCGGCCAGCACTCCGCAGTCGGCCAAAGAGGTGTCTTATGGAGGAAAGGGTCATGAGTCTGACGTCGCAGCAAAAGCGGGGACTGTTCTGGGCGCTGGGGATACTCATCATGCTAACGCTGAGCAGTGTCGCCTGGGCCCAGATCAACACCGCGCTGGCACATTGTTTCTCGTTGTTTTGAATTTCACGTAGTGGCCGGACTTTAGACCGGCCAGGCCTGTAGCTCAGGCCTTAAGGCCTGAGGGTTTCCAGTACGCGGGCAATCGCTTCGCCACATGGAAAGCCCTCACCCCTGAAGGGGTGAGCTACAAGATTCGGTTAGTGGAAAGGAGCAGCACCATGGGACTTTTAGAACGCGTAAGCACTTTAATTCGGGCCAATCTCAACGACATGGTTGATCGCGCGGAAGATCCGGAAAAAATGATCAAGCAGGTGATTCTCGATATGGAGAATCAATACCTGCAGGTCAAGACGCAGGTCGCCGTGTCCATCGCCGATCAGCACATTCTGGAAAAGAAACTTCGCGAGCAGGAAGACACCTCGAAGGACTGGATGCGCAAAGCGGAAATCGCCGTGGAGAAGACCCAGGACGACCTGGCGCGCGCCGCGCTGGATCGTTATCAGACCGCCCTGCGGCTCACGCAGAGCTTTCAGGAACAGGTGAACGACCAGAAAGCGCAGGTGGACACCTTGAAAAACGCGCTGGTGAAACTGGAGCAGAAACTCGACGAAGCCAAATCCAAGCGCGAAGTCTTGATGGCGCGCCACCGCCGCAGCGTTGCACTCGATAAAGCCGCCAAGGCGCAGGTCGCGATTGGCGAAGGCTCAAAGAGCGCCACGTTTGACCGCCTGAAGGAACGTGTGCACCACACGGAAGCCACAGCTTCCGCCGAAATTGACCTGCTCCACGACGACATGGCCGAAAAACTAAACCGCCTCGACCGCGACACCGAAGTCGAGCGCCTCCTCAACGACCTGAAGGCCCGCAAGGGCATGCCCGCATAGCTATCCGCGTCGGTCCGTCGCGACTTAGCGAACCAGGGGAGGGCGGCCTCCGCTTGTCATCCACCAGATGGAAGCTATCCAGAACACAATGCCGATAGCGGCGGCTAACATAAACGCCTTCATACGCTCGACTCCGTCCACTTCCTCAAAAACCATCATCAGTACGGCGATGCCACCGATTCCAACTAGCATGCCGCCAATGACGGGGATGAGAACGAGAACGCGAAACATTTGTCCAAGCATATACGCTCGCATGATGCCTAAATAACTTCCGTTCGCGTCGAGGAGGAATTTCGCGAGGTAGTGAGATAGCCCAATCTGGAGAACGATCCAGAGCAGCGAAACAATTAGCAGTCGCGCGTAGCGAGCTGGCATCAGGCTCCACGGAACCGGATACCCCAACGTCACACTTCTTTGCGCCAGCAAAAGGAAGGGAATCAGGCAGCTGGCGGCTACCAGCAAGAATCCATACACAAGAGAGTTGTTATCCCTGGAGGCCCGGCGGACCGCTGCGTCGTCCCACATCATGATCTTGAAGGCTTCACCAAAGTAGTAGACGGGCGCGAAGCGTAGGTTCGGTGGAGGAGCAGTTTCATCTGCCGTGACCAGCGGTGCAATCCCAGCACAATTGTGAGTTAACCCGTATTCCTGTCCACACACACTACATTGGCTCATGAGTACCCATCCAAAGGCAGACGGGACTCTATCACATTCTTCTGAGACCCAACTAAATTTGCTCTAACGCGCTGCGCGTAGGCCGCGGCCGTGACAGAATACTAGCGATGACTCCTTGGCCGATCGGGTTTCCTTCGGCGATTGCCGCGGGGCTGGCAGGATTGACCGCTTTTGGCGCGGCGTACCCGCGCTCCCAGCTTTTTGGGCCGACAGTTTGCCGCACCAGTTGGCCGAATAAACTGGCGATTACGTTTGATGATGGGCCGAACCCGGCGATCACGCCGAAACTCCTTGATCTCTTGGCGAAGCACAACGCCAGGGCAACATTTTGTTTGGTAGGAAAGTTTGTTCGCGAGTGCCCAGAGCTGACCAAAGAAATTCTGGCGAGGGGGCACGCGCTCGGCAATCACACCGATACGCATCCCAATCTTTTTTTGTGTGGCCGCAAGAAAACCGAGGAAGAGTTGCGGCGTTGCACAGACGCGATTCGTCACGCTGCCGGAGTTGAGCCACGCTGGTTCCGCCCCCCGTTTGGGTTTCGCAGTCCGTGGCTTCATGGAATTGTGGAACGGCAAAAAATGCAGACCGTGATGTGGACACTCATTCCCGGCGATTGGCGGGTGAAGCCTGCGGAATGGTTGATCCAGCGCATGAATCCGATCGCAGAACATGCCCGAAAGAAGCTTCCGCTGGACAGTGGTCACACCGGAGGGCTGGCCGGCGACATTCTTTGCTTGCACGACGGGTATCACCGCCAACAGAACGGCGACCGCGCTCGCACCGTCGCAGCGCTCGAGTATTGGCTGCCGCGCTGGAGCGATTTAGGCCTCGAATTTGTTACAATGGACGAAACTTTGAGCAAGACCGTCGAGGACTAATGGACGAACGCAGCTTTTATACGGAAAAAGAAGAGATTCGCAAGGTCAAGCTGGTGTGCCCCAGTTGCCGCGGCGAATTTGAAGCGCCCGTGCGCTGGAAGGTCTGCCGCAAGCGGAAGGAACTCCCGCGTGGCGCCGGCGAAGAAGACCGCCGCAAGTTTGCCAAGGCCACATCCTACATGGTCCGGCTGGAAGACCTGGTGGCTTGCTACAAGTGCCGCAAGCGCTTCGAACTTACCGGCCAGTCGACCGTGCTGATCAACGACAATCTCGGCGACCCGAACGAGGATCCCGAAAATTTTGGGAATCGGTGAGCGGAAAGCGATCAGTTAGCAGCGATCAGGAATCAATCCCAGCCTTCTCATTCATAGCGCATACGCAAACTCGCTTCCCTTAGGCTTCCTGTTATCTGCTAACTACTAGCTGTTATCCCGCGCAGCCATTGCCCGAGCCGATCACCTTCTCCTCATCCTAAATTTCCGGATACATCTCAAAGAACGCGTCGATCGACTGGCGAAAGGTGTCTTCAATCTCTTCCTTGCTGCCTTCGATCAGGTGCATCGCCACGCGCGCGGTTCGCCCGCTCTTCAGCACCACGGTGGCCTCTTTCACCTCCCCCAAGTCGTCCACCGGCAGTAGCCTCATGCCGTAAATCAGCGCCAGTTTCGCCATCGATTCCTCCTCGTAATGTCCCCAGACTAAGCGTCCTCGACTTCAGGGTCAAACCGCATGGTTCGCCCTGCGACTGTCACTTTTACCGGGCGCTTCAACCTGCTTGTGTCTCCGTATCCGCCGGATGTGCCTTCCGCGGCGCGGCTATTTCCCATCCCTGCTGTCCGTTTCTAGTTGCCCCCTCGATGCGCCGCTCCTCTGCATTGGCCAAAAAGTTGCTCCTGTAGCTAGAGAAGCGTACGCGTCTGGAGGAGACAGTAAAATGCGACAGCGCCACCTGATCTTAACAATTCTAGTTTGCGCCTTATTTGCAGCGACCCTTTCTGCACAGGAGCAGGTTTCACAAGAAAATGTCGCACCTGCCTCAGTGAATCCTGCTCAGGATCCTGTCTACTCCACAACCACAGCTTTTCAAGTGCAGCCGCAGCCGGTGCGAACGCGCGGGCCTTACTTTTACTCTTCAGCACGGCGGCATCCGCTGACACCGCGCGAAGTCTCCATGCGCGAGGCGGTGGAGTCCCTCGGCATCGACAAACATCGTTTTGTCCGCTGCGAATTGAAAGACGGCTCCCACGTCATCGGCGGCATCACCGCGACCAACTTCGCGGGGTTCGCGATTACTCAGGGAATCATGAATGGCCGCCATCTGCACTACTCTGAATTGAAGCAACCGCCGGAACCCATCCCCGCTGTTGGCGAGCATTTCATCAACGGCCTGAAATGGACGGGAGTGGTCGCGGTTTGTGTAGCCCTGTCGCCACTCGTCGTCCTTTTATATCCCCTGGGAATTATGACCGACTAGGGGCGACGCATTCTCCCTGCGCAGGACTAGTTAGTTTCCCCACATATTCCTGAAAATTCACTAAACCCTGCAAGCATCTCTGTGTCAGAATCTCGCATCGGACGATGTACACGGAGGTACCCGATGAACCGCCTGCTCGCGGCAAGTCTGCTGGTTATTTTCTCAAGCGGAGCGCACGCCTTTGCGCAGGCCCCGGACGGGCCGCAGAGCGATGCGCCGGCCCCCGTCACGCGCCCCGCCCCTGCACCCTCGCCGCGCTCGGCAGGCAACAGTCAGCTCATCACAGTCCCCGCCGGCACTCGGCTGGGTGTGACTATGGAGAATGGCATCTCGACGAATTCCGCCAAGCCGGGTGATTCGGTTTATTTCCGCACCTCCTTTCCGGTCACCATGAACAACAAAGTAGTGATTCCTGTCGGTTCGTATTTGCGAGGCGAAGTCACCGAGTCCAAGCGCCCCGGGCACGTGAAGGGCAAGGGAGAACTTCGCATCCGGCTGAACACTCTGATTCTTCCCAATGGCTACACGGTTGACTTGAATGCGGAGCCGCACAGCAGCGATGCCGGCGGCACAAAGACCGATTCCGAAGGCAAAATTACCGGCCCCGGCGGCAAAGGCAAGGATGCCGAGACCATTGCGACTACAACTGTGGCCGGTGCGGGCATTGGTGCCATTGCTGCCGGAGGCAAGGGCGCGGGCATTGGCGCCGGCATCGGTGGAGTTGCGGGGCTGGCAGCCGTATTGCTGTCACGCGGACCAGATGCGCAACTGCCGCGCGGATCTTCGATGGACCTGGTGCTGGAGCGGGATTTGCAATTGGAGACCGAGCAGATTCACTACACGAACGTCGGTCAGCCGAGCACCGTCATTGTCCAGCCTGTCCAACAATAACCGTGGACGTAATGATTGATTACACGCCGCGACTTTGGCGCGCTTGCTGAAAACGCAACGGGCTGAAGGGCGCCCAGTCTTCGCTTACTTTCTGCGTGGTCACCCATTCGCGAATCAATCGGGCTGTCACTGGAGTTAGCAGAATGCCGCTGCGAAAATGCCCAGTCGCGATCAATAATCCGTTCAGTTCCGTCGGCCCGAGAATCGGCAGATGATCCGGTGAATCCGGCCGCAATCCCGCCCATGTTTCTTCGATGCGTGCGGTTTCCAGCGCAGGTACCAAGGAGAGCGCGCCGGTCAGGAGTTTCTTCATTCCCGCCGCGGTCACGCTGCGGTCGAAGCCTTCGTATTCCACGGTTGAGCCGGCAATGATTCTCCCGTCATGCCGCGGCACCAGGTATATGTGGCCGCACCACAAATCCTTCTTGAGGTTTACCGTGTCGCAACGCAGGGCCATCATCTGACCCTTGGCCGGTACAACCGGCGCATAAGAAGCCACGCCTTCAATGCGCGCGCTGAAGCATCCGGCGGCGATCACCGTCCACTTGGCCTCCACACGGTCGTTTTGCAGGTGCAGACCTCTGCAGGTGGTTCCTTCTGTCCAAAGTGCTCTTGCTCCGTTGCTGGGGAAAATCTCCGCACCTTTGCGCAGCGCGGCTTCGAGTACGGCTTCGGTAAGCAGCCGGTTGTCGAGCGACGCTTCATCGGGTCTGTGGACTGCCGCGCGTATGTCGCCGGTAAGCGCAGGCTCGATCTCGCGCGCTTCGGGGCCGCTCAGCGCTTCGGCGCGCAGTCCCGCGCCGTGATGCAGCGCCAGGAGTCCGTCAATTTCGCTCTGGCCCGTTCCGTCCAGAAAAAGGTCCAGCGCGCCATCCTTGCGATAGCCGATGGTTTTCCCGGAAATCGCTTCCACTCGTTTCAGAAAAGCGGCATACAGGCGCACGCTGGACAGGCTGATCGGCAGCAGGGAAGCCATCGTGGAGTTTTCGGGCGCGGGGGAAATCATGCCCGCGCTGGCCCAGGAAGCCTCGCGGCCGGGCGTTTGCGCGTCGAACACCGCAACACTCAGGCCCTCGGAGGCCAGTTCGAACGCAATCGACGCGCCGATGACGCCCCCGCCGGCCACGACTGCATCGTAGAGTTTCATGGACTTATTCTAACGCACCGTTTGCCCGCAAGACGTGGCTGGGATTTCCCACTCACGGGTTCGGCGCGAATTCCTTGGAAAGGACTTCGGCCTTCTTGGCCTGCGACCGCGCGCGCTGCCAGTCGTTTTCTTTCATTGCCTCCCGGGCGCTGTCGACGAAGCCGCGGATTTTGGAGATCAGATCCTGTTGAGCCACGTTAAGCGGCCTGCCTTGCACGAGCCCCAGATTTCTTTCCGCCACCTCCAGGCTCTGCTGGGTAGCCGCCTTTGCCGCCGACATTTGGTCGTCGCTTAGCTCTGGCGCAATGATAGGTTCGGGCGGTTTTTCCGTTGCTGCAGGGCCGGGAGCGGGCGTAGTCGCAACGCGGGGTCTCGGCGGTGCCGAGCGCGGTGCAACAAGGCGCGGCGCGGGCCCTGGCTCGTACGGAATAACCGGCGGGTCGGAAAGGTTGACGTCAAGCGGCTGCGGCACGATCGGGCGGTTCATCGCAAGCTGGCTGATCGGAAACGCCGGCCGTTTTTTCGTGACGCAACCGCCGCAAACCAGCGCGCAAACGCAGGCCAGCAGCAGAATTTTCTTCGGCGAACTTCCGTTCGCGGGTATCTGGGCGGGGATAATCTGCATGCTTAAGCGGCTAGCGGCAACTCGATTCGAAATGTCGTTCCGCGGCCAACCTCCGAAGTAAAGTTTATCGAACCATTGTGAAGCTGCACAATTCGGAAGGTGCTGGCAAGTCCGATGCCGCTTCCGCCCGGCCGCGTTGTAAAAAAAAGCTGGAACACTTTCTGCTTGTCTTCCGTGGGAATTCCTTTGCCAGTATCGCCGACGGTTATCTCCGCCATTTCCCCGCGCCGGCTGAGCGTCAGTTGGAGTTGCCCGCCGTTCGGCATGGCCTCCACCGCATTCAGGACCAGGTTCAGTACCGCTTGTTTCAGCAGGTTGCGGTCCACGAAGACTTCGGGAATTCCGATGGGCAGAAGCCGTGCAACATGCACGTTCGCCTTCTGAAGCTGCGGTTGCGCCACTTCGAGCACTTCGCGCAGCAAATTGGCGAGCTGCGTTGGCTCCAGCCGCATATCGATCGGCCGCGAAAAATCCAGAAAACGTTTCACCACCGCGTCCAGGCGATCGATCTCCACATCGAGCACATGCACCGCCTGCAGCGCCGCGCTGTCGGCATCGGCGGGCAGCGACTCCTTCAGATTTTCCAGCCAGAGCCGCATGGAATTAAGCGGGTTTTTTACCTCATGGGCTACACCCGCCGTGATGCGTCCGACGGCGGCGAGACGCTCGCTGACCTGCAGTTGCGTGTTGATGCTCTCGATGGAATCCAGGTCGCGCAAGGTGATCAGAGCGCCCATGCGGTCGCCCGCGCCCTGGATTTCCTGAACGCTCACGCCCACGCGCCTGCGGCCGGCGGCGGTGTCCACTTCGGTTTCCGACGCTCCTTCCGTCAAGTGATCGCCATCGAGATGCAGCGCCTCAAACAGCGGATGCCCCGGCGGAAAAATATCCGTCACGCGCCGGCCAAGAAAATCCGCGGCCGGGGCGCCCAGAAATTTCTCGGCCGCCGGGCTTACCATCACTGCACGCGCATCCTTCGTGAAGAGCAGCAAGCCGTCTTCCAGGCCGGCCATCACGGAGTTCATGTTTTCGCGGAGAGAACTGAAGATTTCGTGCACTCCACGCAGTTGCTGGCCGACCTGCTGAATCTTCTGGCGCACCTGGCCCAGTTCGTCGGTGGTCTCACCTGGTTCCTTCGCCGTGGCCGCGGGAGCATCGTAAACGCCCACGGAAATGCGTTCGAGTTGCGCCAGGATGTCGCGAATCGGCGCCAGCGCGGCGCCGCTGACCACCGCTGCAAGAAAGGTCGAAAGCACCAGCGCCAGCAAAGCGATTGAGCCCCACCGCTGTAAACGGGGTCTCATGTCATTGAACAGAAGTGCAGTTGAGACGGCGACGCGCACTTCGCCGAACGGATTTCCTCGCAACTTGAAAGGGTAATCCACTTCGTAGATGCGCGTCTTTTCAGCAAGGGACCGCACCTGGCGAACGAACGAGCCTTGTACCAGTTGGGAAAAAGGCGGTTTGCGCAGCGCGGTTTTTCCTACCAGGGAAGGATCGCTGGAGACAAGAACGGCATCGTCCTTATCTACAATGGTTATTTCGTAGATAGCGGGCGAATCGGCGGTGGCCGATTGCAGCCGGGAGGTAAGGCCTTCGCTGATTTCGAAAGCGTTGGCGACGTAATCGTGGATTTCCTGGGGATCCTCGGACGCCGGGCGCAGTCCCTGTGCCTTTGCGTCCTCCAGCGCATGGCGCGCCGAATCGAACGCTTCACGCGCCAACTCATTCGCGCGCTTGTCCGTATCGTGCAGCACCTGCTGCAGCAGCAATTCCGAAAACACCAGCGACAACACTGCCGTGGACAGGAGCACCAGCCCCGTCATGATCATCGTCAGTTTTGGCCGCAGCCCAAGCCGCATACCGTGCTAGGACTCCGTTTCTGTTTTCTCGCTGCCGTATTCCTTCAGTTTGTTGTGCAGAGTCTTCAGGCTGACGCCGAGCAATTCCGCGGCGCGCGTCTTGTTGTTTCCCGTGGCCTGCAGGGTTTGCAGGATTAGTTCGCGCTCCATCGCGTCCACCGTTGTGCCCACGGGGAACTTGATCGATGACAAATCGCTCGGGCCCTTGGACGCCACCTTGCCGAATTCGCCGGGCAAGGAACTGCGCGAAATCAAATCCTTCTCCGACATGATCGCCGCGCGCTCCAGCACGTTGCGCAGTTCGCGGATGTTGCCCGGCCAGGTGTGGCTCATGAAAATGTCCAGCACTTCGGCGCCGATGCCGCGCACGCTCTTCCCGTGTTTCGCATTGATGTCGCGCAAAATGTGTTCGGAAAGCAGCGGGATGTCGTCCTTGTGGTCGCGCAGCGGCGGCAGGTGGATGTGAAACACGTTGAGGCGGAAATAGAGATCCTGGCGCATGCCGCCGTTGGCGACCGATTGCTCGGGATCTTTGTTGGTCGCGGCGAGCACGCGAACATCCACTGGCGTTTCGGTTTTGCTCCCCAGCCTGCGCACCTTGCGGTCTTCCAGCACGCGCAGCAGTTTGGCCTGTGTCGGCGCGGGCATTTCGCCAATCTCATCCAGCAGCAGTGTGCCGCCGTCGGCCAGCTCGAAGCAGCCTATGCGGCGCTCAGCCGCACCGGTGAAGGCGCCACGCTCGTGGCCGAAAATCTCGCTCTCCATCAGCGTTTCGGGAATGGCGGAGCAGTTGATGGCCACAAACGGCCCGCCTGCCCGCGGCGAAAGCTTGTGAATCGTGCGCGCCACGATTTCCTTGCCGGAGCCGGTTTCTCCCGTAATCAACACTGATGCAGAACTCGGCGCGGCCATCTCGATGATGCGCATCACTTCCTGCATGGGCTTGGAGTTCCCGACGATATCGCCCAGCCGGCCCGCTTCGCGCAACTGACGCTGCAGCACCACTAGGTTCCGCGCGTCGTGCGCCTTGCTCAACGCGCGGTCCAGCAAAGCGCGCAGCACCGGGCCCTTCAGCGGCTTCTCGATATACCAGAACGCGCCGGACTCGATCGCGGCCACCGCGCGTTCTTCGCTTCCCTTGCCGGTGATGATGATCGCCGGAACGTCATGAATCTCTTCGCCCAATTGCTTCAGCAGGTCCAAGCCGTTCATGCCCGGAAGTTCCACGTCCGCGATCAGGGTGTCGGGTTGAAAGTTGGAAAATTTCGCCAGCGCGTCCTCAGCCGTGTTCACGCCCAGAACTTCGTATCCCCACCGCTGCAGCAATTGCTCGTAACCTTTGCGTGCGTTGTCCTCATCCTCGACGATCAGGATGCGGTCCTTGTGCTCGCCGGTTTCCACCGTGCGTACCGCTTTGCTTTCGTCGCCCATGCGCCTGTGCCTCGTCTCCTCACACCACAACTGTATTGTCGCACTTTGGGTGGGTGGTTCGACTGTAACAAGCACTCCGGGGAATGCCAAGCACCGGGTGGTGCGAGGACATTCCCCGGGTTTTGAAGCGGTGAATCGGCGGTTCTGGGTGTTTCCTATTCGCGGGTGAGGTACAACGCGCGCTCCAATTCCAATTCGAGTTTTGCGCCTTTGGGAAGGTCGATTTCCTGGCCGCGTCCGGCATCCATCAGGTAGGCTTCGAGCGCCCCCAGCGCCGCGCCTTCGGCGGCTTCTTTCTTGTTTTTGTCTTTCACGCCGTGCATCGCGCCCATGGCGGCACCGGCGGCTGCGGCTTGCGCAGAGTCTTTCTGCGTGCTGCTGCGCCCTTCGATCACCCCTTCCTGCAGCGGGCCGGCTTTAATGCTATGGTCGCCGGGCACGGAAGCTACTTCTGCCACGATAGGCAGCTTGCCGAAGCGGGTCTGAATTTCGTCGAAGGTCAGCCAGATTTTCGCGCGCCCCGTGGTTCCAGCAGGATCGACGCGGCTGATGTGGCCGGCGATTACGGCGCCGGGCGGCAGATAGTTGCCCTGGCCGGCTTCCAGAGGCTCGAGCGTGCGCACGCGGAACGCCTGATTCTTGTGCACCTCTTTGGTGTTTAGATCGCTTTCGAGACTCACAAGAAAGCGCGTGCCGGGGACGACCGCAAACGTCTCCACCGGCAACCCATGGCGTTCGCCGTCGGCGGCATGCGTGTTGGTGCGTGGTGCAGCCGGCTCTGTCTGCAGTTCGTCGCGGCTGATCACCGGCGCCTCTTGGGCGCGCGCGCTTGCCGCTAACGCAATCCCGATTGCGGTTCCCAGCACCCCAATCGCTAGAATTCGTTTGGTGAAAGATTTCATGGGCCAACCTCCCGGATCAAGTTCGAAGGAGAAAGGAGCATTCTGAAAGCCATGCCATCCAATTCGACTCAAGGTCTATGCCACAGATAATAAAGGTGATGCGGCGTTGGTGCGCAAAGGCGGCACAAGGCTTATGCCAGCTGTTGCCTCCATCGGTGCCGGGGCAACCTTGCAGGCCCAATCGCCACTCTGACACCGGTCATCGCGAATGCGATGTAACTCGGGAGCGGCTTGCTACTCTTACTTAGAGGGAGACGTCCACGAAATGCTGATCAAGAAAGAACCGGAACTGTCGAGCGCTGACGTAACGCCAAAGGCGACCTACCAGAACCGTCGAACATTTCTTCGCAACGCCGGGCTGGCGGCTGCGGCCACATTCGCCGGCCGTGAATTGTGGGAACTTGCTTCACCGTCCTCCCGCGCCTTCGCGGGAACAAAACTCGCGGGAGTCTCGAAAAGCCCGTTCAGCACCACAGAAAAGCCGAACACCTACGACGACGTTTCGCACTACAACAATTATTACGAATTCGGCGTGGACAAAACCGAGCCCGCGAAAAACGCACAGGGCCTGAAAACTTATCCCTGGACTGTATCCATCGAAGGCGAAGTGAAGAAACCCCGCCAGATCACCCTGGACGAAATTCTAAAACTGGCTCCCCTCGAAGAACGCATCTATCGCCATCGCTGCGTGGAAGCGTGGTCTATCGTCGTGCCATGGATCGGGTATTCGTTCAGCAACTTGGCCAAGCTTGTTGAACCTAACCCTTCGGCTAAATATGTGGCTTTCGAATCATTTTATGACCGCAAGCAGATGCCCCAGGCGATGTACGCGGGGATCGATTTTCCCTACGTGGAAGGGTTGCGGCTGGATGAAGCGATGAATCCACTCACGTTGCTCTGCGTAGGAATGTATGGCGAAACGCTGCCGAATCAGGACGGCGCGCCGGTACGCATGGTGATCCCCTGGAAATACGGATTCAAGAGCGCCAAGTCCCTGGTGAAGATCCGTTTTCAGAAAGACCAGCCGCCCTCGACGTGGAATCGCCTTGCTCCGGACGAATACGGCTTCTATGCGAACGTAAACCCCGCCGTGGATCACCCGCGTTGGAGCCAGGCCAGGGAGCGCCGCCTCGGCGACTTCCTCAAGCGCGACACCTTGCTGTTTAACGGCTACTCAGAGCAGGTCGCCAATCTCTACACTGGCATGGACCTAAAGAAATATTACTAACCTCTGAAGCCTTCATGCGCAAACTGCTGATCAACAAGTGGACCAAAGCCGCGGTTTTTCTGATTTGCCTTTTACCGATAGGGCTCCTCCTCTGGCGCGGCCTGCACAATGGATTGACGGCCAACCCGATTGAGTTCATCACCCACACCACGGGCGATTGGACGCTGCGCTTTATTCTGATCACTCTCTGCGTCACGCCGCTCCGCAAGCTGTTTGCTCTTCCGGACTTGATCCGGTTCCGCCGCATGCTCGGGCTCTTTGCTTTTTTCTATGGCTGCCTGCACTTCACCACGTACATCTGGCTGGATAAATTCTTCGACCTGAAAGAAGTGTGGAAAGACATTGCCAAACGGCCATACATCACCGTGGGATTTCTCGCATTCGTATTGCTGATTCCGCTGGCGATCACGTCCACCGCTGGTTGGATCCGGCGCCTCGGCGGCCGCCGCTGGCAGTCGCTCCACCGCGCGATTTACATCAGCTCGGTCGCCGGCGTGATTCATTACTACTGGCTGGTGAAATCGGCCGTGCTGCGGCCGCTGGCGTATGGAGCCGTTGTTGCCGTCCTTCTCCTGTGGAGATTGGCCGCCAAGTTTTCGTCAAGTCCCAGCGCTGGGAAATCGAGCCCGATCAAGCCGCGGCCAGAAGCGTTTCAAGCCTGAGCAAGAAACGTTTTGACGCGCCGCAGCACTGCGGCGTACATGGCTTCAGTCACTCGCCCGGTCTGGGTATTTTGCTGGCTCGGGTGATAAACACCGAACAGCCGCGGAAGATCTTCGGCGAAAACGCACTCCGCGCCATGGGAAAAGCGGTACGCGGCGCGCGAGGTGATTTGCCCGAGCTGCTTGAGGATTTCCAGGTAGGCATCCCAGCCAATCTTTCCCAACGCCAGCACGGCTCGAGGCCGCAGAATTTCCAGTTCCCGCTCGAGGTATCCCCGGCATTTCAAAATCTCGCTCGGCAGAGGTTTGTTCGCGGGGGGCGCGCAACGCACAGCCGCCGCGATGTACACGTTATTCAGTTGCAAGCCGTCGTCGCGGTGCAGGGAAGTAGGCTGATTCGCAAACCCCGCCTTGTGCAACGCCTTGTAGAGAAAATCGCCCGAACGGTCGCCTGTGAAGACGCGCCCCGTGCGGTTCGCTCCATGCGCGGCGGGAGCGAGCCCAAGAATGAACAGTTGCGCCCGCGCATCGCCAAAGCCGGGCACTCCGCGGCCCCAATACGTCCACTCGCGAAACGCGCGCCGCTTCTCTTTCGCCACCATTTCCCGGTATTTCACCAGCCGGGGACATTTGCGGCACGCGCAAACTTCTTCCGCGACCACTTTCAGTGCGGATTCCGAATTCAACGCTTCCTCTTCAACACGTCTGCCAGGACGACCGCCTGATTCTGCTTTTCGTCGTTTCTGCCATAAAGCAGCGTCACAATCTTGTGCTCGGATTCCAAGTGGCGTATCTCGCCAAGCAATTCCGTCTTCGCCGCCAGTTCCTTCCGATAGCGCTTCTCGAACTCCGGCCATTTTCCCGGTTCATGGCCAAACCACTTCCGCAGCGCATCGCTCGGCGCAATCTCTTTCATCCACTGGTCCGCTGCGGCGCGCTCTTTTGTCAGGCCGCGCGGCCACAGGCGATCCACCAGCAAGCGGAACCCATCTTCTTTCGCGGGTTTTTCGTAAACGCGCTTGGTGCGAATCATGGCTGCCTCAACGTAGGAAATTCAGCACAGTCTCGTGCAGGAAACCGTTGGTGCTCACATAGCGGCCTTTGTAAATCGTGCGTTCGCCGTCCACGGTGGTGGACTTGCCGCCCGCCTCTTCCACTATGATTCCCAGCGGCGAAAGGTCCCACGGCTTCGAAATCCAGTCCACGGCGCACTCCACCGCGCCCTCTGCCACCAGCATGTGCTGCCAAAATCCGCCCATCGAGCGGCTGTTGCGCGCCGCGTCGGCCAACCGGCGCATGCGTTCCCGCGCCAGCGCGTCTTTGCTTGGCCCCGTGCCGGTGGTAAAAATCATGGACTCCGAAAGATTCTTCACCTGGGAGACGTGCAGACGCTGTTCTCCGCGCCAGGCCCCTTCGCCGCGATACGCCCGCCAGCGCGAACCTTTTTCCAGCGCCGGCGCGCTGACCATGCCGGCCACGATTTCGGCATTTTCCTCGATTCCAATCAGTGTGCCAAACGTGGGAATGCCCCGGGTAAATTCCTCCGTGCCGTCGATGGGGTCAATGATCATGCGCGCGCGCCCGTTGGTGGCCGGGCCTTTTGGCGGTTCGCTGCTGGTTTCTTCGCCAACTACGTCGATCGGCAATCCGCTCGCCTGCACTTTCGCAATGGCCATCTGCTCAATGCGCTTGTCGGCCTGCGTCACCACGGTTCCATCGCGCTTGCGTTCCATACCCATCGCCCCGCCGCGAAAAAAGCTCATCGCCATCGCATCCGCCTCATTCGCGATGTCATCCAACAACGGCCCATATTTGGTCTGATAGCTCATCCGATCTCCACTCACTAATGTAGCGGCCACCTTCAGGCCTGCCCTGACGAAGGAAGGGTGGCCCAGGCTGCTTCAGCAGGCACCACGACACCATAACCCACGCTCAGCAGCCTGATTTGACACGCTTGCCCGCACTCCCTAGCATACAAGTTCAACCCCATGAACGCCCACGCCAACACCGGCACCGTCCTAGACCGTATTCTGGAAGCCCGCCGCGCCGAAGTGGATCACCGCAAACAGGTGCTGCCGGAAACCGCCCTGAAATACGGTGTAAAGGCCGCGCCGCCAGTCCGCGATTTCGTCGCTGCACTCTCTCGCGACGCCATAAACGTCCTGGCCGAACTAAAACCTGCCTCGCCCTCGCGCGGAATCATCCGCGATCCATTTGATGCGCCAGCCCTCGGAAAGACTCTGGCGGAAGCCGGCGCCGCGGCCCTCTCCGTGCTTACCGAGGGCGAATTCTTTCGCGGTTCGTTGAAGAATCTGCGAGACGCGCGCAAAGAGATCGCTCTGCCCGTTTTGCGCAAGGACTTTATCTTTGATCCCTGGCAGGTTTGGGAATCACGCGCAAACGATGCTGACAGTTTTCTCCTGATCGTCGCCGCTCTTTACGACGAGCAGCTCTGCGATCTCATCGCGCTTGGCAGGGAATTGGGGATGGAGCCGCTGGTCGAAGTCCACACGCGCGAAGAACTCGACCGCGCCTTGGCTGCCGGCGCCCGCATCATCGGTGTCAACAATCGCGACCTCAAAACGCTGAACGTGCGAACGGAGACCTCATACGAACTGATCGAGCAAATTCCCGAATCCTGCATCGCGGTCGCCGAATCCGGCTTGCGTTCCCACGATGATTTGGTCAAGCTCCGCGCCGCGGGGTTCGATGCTTTCCTCATCGGCGAGCATCTGATGCTGTCACCCGATCCCGGAGCGGCGTTGCGCGCACTTCTCTTTCCGCCCGCTTCAGGTGGATAATTTCTCATGGTTCGCGTCAAAATCTGCGGCATCACGAATGTCGAAGACGCCCTGCTCGCCTGCGACTTAGGAGCGGACGCCATTGGCCTGAATTTCTACGAGAAAAGCCCACGCTGCATTTCCCCTTTTGCCGCCAGCAAGGTCATCGCGAAATTACCACCGTTCGCCGCCGCCATCGGCGTATTCGTGAACTGGCAGGCCGCGCCCGTCGCCAGCCTGGCGAAAGCGCTGGGCCTCGCTGCGGCGCAGCTGCATGGCGATGAATCGCCAAAACTCGCAGCCGAAACCGCGAAGAAAGTTTCCGTGATCAAGGCGCTTCATGTGGGCAAGGGAAGCCCGTCGCCGCCGTTTTCCAAATATCGAGGCGTCACGGCCTTCCTGCTGGACGCCCCCCACTCCGGCCAATATGGCGGCACGGGCCGCACCGCCGACTGGGCAGCAGCGCATACTGCCGCGGAATCTAATCGTATTCTGCTTGCAGGCGGACTGACGCCGGAAAACGTCGCTGAGGCGATCCTCGCGGTACGCCCTTACGCCGTCGATGTGACCAGCGGCGTCGAATCGAAGCCCGGGAAGAAAGATCCGGCCAAGCTCCGCGCCTTTTTTGAAGCTGTTGCCCGCGCCAATCAGCAACTCTGCCTCTAGCGCCCGGTTTACCTGGAGCGAAAAGCGCAAGATACCCGACTCGAAGTACAATAAAAGGCTAGACCATGACCAGCCAACTCACTATACCCGCCGCCGTGCCGGGTCGCTTCGGGCCTTACGGGGGCCGTTACGTTCCTGAAACGCTGATGGTGCCGCTCTATGAGCTGGAGCGCGCCTACGAGCTTGCCAAAAATGACGCTGTGTTTCAGGCGGAATTCCAGAACCTGCTGAAGAATTTTGCGGGGCGCCCTACGCCGCTGCAGTTTGCTTCGCGGCTGACGGCCAAACTTGGCGGCCCGCGCATTTATCTGAAGCGCGAAGATCTTCTGCACACCGGCGCGCACAAAATCAACAATGCCATTGGACAGGGTCTGCTCGCCGTGAAAATGGGTAAGCCGCGGATCATCGCGGAAACCGGTGCGGGCCAGCACGGCGTAGCTTCGGCCACGGTCGGTGCGCATCTCGGCCTGAAGTGCACTGTGTACATGGGCACGGAAGACATGGCTCGCCAGGCGCTCAACGTCGCACGGATGCGCATGGTGGGCGCGGAAGTGATCGGAGTGGAGTCCGGCAGCAAGACGCTGAAAGACGCCATTAATGAAGCCATGCGTGACTGGGTCACCAACGTGCGCCACTCGCATTACTTGCTCGGCTCCGTTCTCGGCGCGCATCCCTACCCGACGATGGTCCGCGATTTTCACTCGGTGATCGGCCGGGAGGCACGACAACAGGTCCTCACCGCGGAAAAGCGTCTACCCACGCATCTTTACGCCTGTGTTGGCGGCGGCTCCAATTCGATTGGCTTGTTCCATGAATTCTTGAAGGATGCCGACGTGAAAATGGTCGGCATCGAAGCCGGCGGCCGCGGCAACGGTTTGGGCGAACACGCCGCGCGCCTTTCAGCCCATCAGGGATTCACCGGCGCTCGCCCAGGCGTTCTCCAGGGAACCTACACCTACGTCTTGCAGAATGAAGATGGCCAGATTGCGCCAACGCATTCGATTTCCGCTGGCCTCGACTATCCGGCCATTGGTCCGGAACACGCCTGGCTTGCGGACCAGCATCGCGCTGAATATGCCGCGGTGGATGATCAGGCCGCGCTCGATGCGGCGAAGTTGCTGTCACTTACGGAAGGTATCATTCCCGCGCTCGAATCCGCGCATGCCATCGCGGGTCTCATCGAACGCCTGCCGCAGTTCAAGTCCAGCGACCTGGTCATCCTCAACCTCTCTGGCCGCGGCGACAAGGACATGGACACCTATAAGCGGCTGCTCTAATCTGCCAACAACAATGACCAGCGCGACACAAGACTCGACCCGTATCTCAAAGCGCTTCGCCCAGCTGCGTGCCGCCGGCGAACTGGGCATCGTTGCCTACATCACGGCGGGCGATCCGTCATTCGATGCCACCCACAAATTTGTTCTCGCGCTGGCCGAAGCGGGGGCGGACGTAATCGAACTAGGCGTCCCGTTCAGTGATCCACTGGCCGACGGGCCCACGATTCAGCGCGCTTCGGAACGTGCTCTGAAAGCCGGCGCGTCGCTTGCGGGAGTCCTCGAACTGGTGCGGCGGATTCGGCAGACCAGCCAGGTGCCTTTGGTTCTCTTCACATATTTCAATCCAATTCTCCAGATGGGTCTTGAGAAGTTTGCGGCCTCCGCGGCTCAGGCCGGAGCCGATGGCGTGCTCGTCACCGATCTGACGCCGGAAGAGTCCGATGACTATCGCCGCATCCTTCGCGCGCAGAATCTCGATACCATTTTTCTTGCGGCGCCGACGTCCGATGACGAACGGCTGCGGAAAATCTCCGCCTGCTCTTCCGGATTTCTCTACCTTATTTCCCGCACCGGCGTAACCGGCGCGAAAGATTCGCTGCCAGACGATCTTCCCGGTCTGCTGCGGCGGGTCCATCAGTTCACGGAATTGCCAGTCGCTGTGGGCTTCGGCATTTCGTTGCCCGGACACGTCTCAGTTCTTGGAGGGCTTGCCGATGCGGCGGTAGTGGGCTCGGCTCTGGTTTCCGAGATTGAGAAGTCTTCCTCGGTCGAAGCCGCTTCAGCGGCCCTGGGCGAGCGAGTCTCGATTCTCAAGGAAGCAGGCCGCCGCGGACTCTCCCGGCGAGAGGCCACGATATGAACATCTCCGACTGGCGCCAGCGCATGGATGAGATCGACAAAAAGCTGGTCGAGCTTCTCAACGAGCGTTCGCAGTGCGCGCTGGAGATCGGGCGGCTGAAGCAGGCGGCGGGCATGCCGATTTATCAGCCCGCGCGCGAAAACGAAGTTCTATCGAACGCCGCGCGAAATAACCGCGGCCCGTTGACGAATGCTGCCATCCGGCGCCTCTTCGAACGCATCATCGACGAAGCGCGCAGCGCCGAACGCGTCGCGATGCACGGCGATCCGGCAAATGAGAAAGACTCAAAGTGATTGATCGAATTTGTAGCGGCCGCTCGCCGTCAGCGGGCGGCTGCTTTGTTCCGCGCAAAAATATTGAGAGTTGAGGACGAAACATGGTCATCGTAATGCAAGAAGGCGCAACCGAAGAACAGATTCAGCACGTCATCGACCGCGTGGTAGCCAGCGGCTTCGATGTCCACCGTTCCACCGGCGCGTCGCACACCGTTCTCGGCGCTGTCGGCGTGCACCGCGACTTCGATCACCGCGATTTTGAGCTGTTGCAAGGCGTTCGAGAAGTGGTTCGGATTACGCAACCCTTCAAGCTCGCCAGTCGCCATTTCAAGCCGCAAGGCACGGTAATCGATCTCGGGCGCGGCGTGAAAATCGGCGGCCCGGAGGTTGTCGTCGCTGCCGGCCCGTGCTCTGTGGAATCCCGCGAGCAGATCATGGCGGTCGCCGAAGCCGTCTCCAAAGCCGGAGCGAAAATCATGCGCGCCGGAGCGTTCAAGCCGCGCAGTTCGCCCTACGCGTTTCAAGGCATGGGAGAAAAGGGCCTGCAATTGATGCGCGAAGCCGCCGACAAATTCGGCCTGTTTGTCGTCAGCGAAGTGATGGACGCCTCGCAAATCCAAATGATGAGCACTTACGTCGACATCTTTCAAGTCGGCGCCCGCAACATGCAAAATTACTTTCTTCTGCGCGCTCTCGGCGAAGTGCAGAAGCCGGTGCTCCTCAAGCGCGGCATGTCCGCCACTATCGAAGAGCTCCTGCTCTGCTCGGAATATATTCTGGCAGGGGGAAACTACGACGTCATTCTCTGCGAGCGCGGTATCCGCACCTTTGACACGTACCTCCGCAACACTCTGGATATCGCCGCCATCCCGGTGATCCAGAAACTTTCGCATCTCCCCATTTTTGCCGATCCGTCGCACGGCACCGGACGCCGCGACAAAGTCGGCGCCATGGCCCGCGCCGCAGTAGCCGCAGGCGCTGACGGCCTGCTCATCGAAGTCCACAACGATCCCGACCACGCCCTCTCCGACGGCGCCCAATCGCTGGAGCCTACGCAGTTTGCGCAACTCATGAGTGAAATCCGCATCATCGCGCCGGCCGTCGGCCGCCGCGTCGCGTAACGATGCCCCACTTGATCCAGCGCGCAGCCATCCTCGGTACCGGCCTCATCGGCGGCTCGCTCGCCAAGGCCCTGCGCAAATACACGCCGGACATGCACATCACCGGCTGGGACCGCGAGGAAGTCGCGCATCAGCTAAAGGGCTCAGGCGTGGCGAACGCTACATTTTCAGGTGCCATTGAACCGGCCATTCGCGGCGCCGACCTGATTTACATCGCCTTGCCCATCGGCGTCACTCTGGATATTCTTCCCGAAATCGCGCAAAACGCTGCGCCGCATGCGCTGGTCACCGACGCATGCAGCACGAAAATGCGCATCTGCACCGCCGCCGTCGAGCTCTTCGAAGACGAAGAATCCACTCCAATATTCCTGGGCGGTCATCCGATGGCGGGGCGCGAACTTTCCGGCTTCGCGCATTCGGACCCTGAGTTATTTCAGAAATCCACCTATGCGCTCGTCGGGCCAACGGACGAAGATCGCGACCCGCGCATCCTTGCGTTTACGAAGATTCTGGAAAAGTTGGGAGCCCGGCCCACCTGGCTCGGCGCGCAGCAGCACGATTATGCCGTCGGCCTCGCTTCGCACTTGCCGCAGCTCACCGCGGTCGCGCTTGGCTCGTTTCTCTACGATCGCCTCGATGAAAACGGCCTGCCGATCACCCTCGCGGGCCCCGGCCTCCGCGACACGCTGCGCCTCGCCGGCAGTTCCTACGCCACCTGGCGCGACATCGTCCTCACCAACAGGGAAGTGCTTTCCGCCGCCCTCGATCTCTTCGCTCGCCGCCTAGACGATCTCCGCGAACGCCTCGGCTCCCGCGAACTCGAAGCCGACTTCGACGCTGCCAACGAACTCTACAAACTCCTCCGGTCTATGTAGGGACCGCCTTCCGAGGCGGTCCGTATCTTATTTCGCAGCCGCCGCCTCTTCCTTGACATACGCCGGGCTCAGCGTCCCCTTCTTCTTCGCAATTTCAATCAGCGTCGGATAAAACTGCACAAACGTCGTATCCACCGCCGTGTGCTGCGCGTGACACGAGTAGCAGTCCCTGTCCGTCGGAACCATCTTGGCCGTGGCGGTGTCATCGAAGCCAAAGAAAGCCCACTTCCCCGGGAACCGGTTTTCATCCTTCACGTGTACCTCTCGGCCCATGACCTGGGTCCCCTGGTAATGGCCGGCCTTGTTGATCGCCGATTTGCTCTCCGCCCCGCGCACCTCCAGCACCAGCATGGTTCTGTCGGGCCAGGTGCCGTTGGCCACGAAATATTTGTAGGCCTCCGGATTCACGAACACGTTATCAAACATGGAATGGTCCATTCCTGCCCCCGGGCCATAACTCATGTCAATCCCGCTGCTCAGGTACACCCACTCGCGATAATTTGCAGGGAACTTCAGTTGCCCGTCCGCCGTATACTCAGGCATGTTCGCGGACGCAGGATTCGCCTGGTTAACGGGGAGAAGCACGCTCCCCAGAATCAACAGCGCCAACGAGATGCTCAACAGTACGCCAATTCGCAACATTTCATCTCCTCCATCGGTATCTAAGCCACTCGTGCATGAAACTAACCAATCCAAGCGCGCCGCGTCTAGAACAAAAGCAACATCTTTCCGCGCCCGGAATCCCCATGGCTGAAACGCGACTCATACCCGCCGGCGAATCCCGCCTTCAAGGCGGGCAATTCTTCGGTGCTGTCCGCCATCGCTTGGAATCCTCCGGGGCGGTCTTCAGCGACCTGCGCCATCCCGTGCCGCGGAAGTTGCCGATGCACTCCCACGAATTGCCCTTTTTCGGCTTACTCCTGTGTGGTTTTTACGGTGAACGGTACGGCCGCCAGCAAAAACAGTTCTCCCCAATGTCGCTGATGTTCCGTCCCGCGGGCATTCCGCATCAAGACGAAATCGCTCCCGGGGGTTTGCGCTTCTTCCACGTGGAATTACGGCCCGACTGGAAAGCGCGGCTCGCCGAATGCTCCGGCAAGCTCGACCAGGGATGCGAGGACTCTCGCGGCGGGCCGTTGTTTTGGCTGGCCATGCAGTTGTATCGGGAAACGTTCGCGGCAGAGCAGGCAGATTCACTTTGCGTGGAAAGCCTGCTGGCCGAGGTAACGGGATTGGCGGCGCGGCTTCCTCTTCAGGAAAAGAAACATGCGCCGCAGTGGCTCACCCGCGTGCTGGAAAAACTCCACGCCGAATGTTGCGCGCATCTAACGCTCGATGACCTGAGCTCGACAGCCGGTGTGCATCCCGTCCATCTCTCCCGCGTCTTCCGCCGCTTCCATCGCGAGGGGATCGGCGAATACATCCGCCGCCTGCGCATCCGCACAGCCTGCCGCTACTTGTTGGATCGCGAACTGCCACTCGCCGATATCAGCCAACTCACCGGCTTCGCCGACCAAAGCCACTTCACCCGCGAATTCCGCCGTATAACGGGCCTGACGCCGCACGCCTTCCGCTCGCAACTCTCTGCACATCTCCAGTAGCCAGCGCCGGAGGCGCGCCACACCACTAGCCCAGCGCGCGAGCGCTGGGTCCGGACCCGCACGGGAAAAGCCCCGGAGGGGCGACACAATCCTCCCGGCTATGCTAAAACTTTCTCCATGGATAAACGCATTGCCTCCGCCGAAGCTGCCATCGCCAATCTGCGCGATGGCATGACGATCTTGATGGGCGGCTTCGGCTTGTGCGGCATTCCGGAAAATCTCATCGCCGCCGTGCGCGGCAAAGGGACCAAAGACCTCACCGTCGTCAGCAATAACGCCGGCGTGGACGATTTCGGCATCGGTTTGCTGCTGCAGAATCGCCAGGTGAAAAAGATGATTTCCACCTATGTTGGAGAGAACAAGCTCTTCGAACAGCTTGTCCTAAGCGGCGAATTACAGGTGGAGTTGAATCCCCAGGGCACTCTCGCCGAACGCCTGCGTGCGGGCGGGGCTGGAATTCCGGCCTTTTACACCCCCACCGGTTACGGCACCATGGTCGCCGATGGCAAGGAAACCCGTGAATTCGACGGCCGCCAGTTCGTTCTGGAGCGCGCCCTGCGCGGCGATTTCGCTTTTATCAAAGCCTGGAAAGGCGACCGCTGGGGCAACCTCGTCTTCCGCAAAACCGCACGCAACTTCAACCCGGTAATGGCCACCGCCGCCGACTACGTCATCGCCGAAGTCGAGCAACTCGTCGAACCGGGCCAACTCCCGCCCGACGAAGTCCACACTCCCGGCATCTACATCAACGCAATCTTTGAGGGCGCCAACTACGCAAAGCGCATCGAGAAACGCACGGTGACCAAATTATGAATGAAAACCACAGTATGGACACGCCACAAAGAGCCACGGAATTTCCGGTGGCGCGCCTCTTATCCTCGCTCACAACGGGAATTGTTGCAGCCTTATGTTTGTTGCTCGCTCCTCTTCTTGTCCGCGTCATCCCGGTCTACTCCGATATGTTCCACGGGTTGGGAGTTCAGTTGCCTTGGCCCACACGCATTTTGTTAGCTACCTACTATTGGCTACTACCGAGCTTGTTTGTTGCTTTGGCAGTATTTGTAATTTGCAAAGAATACTCAATTCATGAACTCCGCCGAAGATTTGTACTGACCGCGCGAGTGTTTTTCGTCGCACTCATTACAGTGGGAATCGTGATATTCCTGCTCTATCTGCCGCTGCTGACACTGGCGAGCAAATTGGGTATTGCAAAATAATGCCGAGCTAAATCTATGCCCTTAACCGAAGAACAAAAACGCGAACGAATCGCACGCCGCATCGCCAAGGAACTCCGCGACGGCTACTACGTCAATCTCGGTATCGGCATGCCTACGCTTGTCGCCAATTTCGTTCCGGCTGGCATGGACGTTATTCTGCAATCCGAGAATGGCATGCTCGGCGTCGGTCCGTATCCACTCGAAGCTAACGTCGATCCCGACCTCATCAACGCCGGCAAAGAAACCGTCACCGAACTCCCAGGTACCTGCTATTTTTCATCCGCCGACTCTTTCGCCATGATTCGTGGCGCTCATGTGGACCTCACCGTCCTCGGCGCGCTGCAGGTGGATGAAAAGGGAACTCTCGCCAACTGGGCCATCCCCGGCAAAATGCTGAAAGGCATGGGCGGCGCGATGGATCTCGTTGCGGGCGCGAAGCGCGTATTCATCGCGATGGAACACGCCACCCGCGACAACAAGCCCAAAATCCTGAAAAAATGCACCCTGCCCCTCACGGGCGTTGAAGTGGTCGATCACATTGTCACCGAACTAGCCTTCATCGACATCACGCCGCAAGGCCTCGTGCTTCGCGAACTCGCGCCTGACACTACGCTCGAACAAGTACAATCCCTCACTGAGCCAAAACTCCATCTTCCGGCCAATGGCCCCGCAGTCATGCCGGTCTAGAAAATATGTGAGGACCGCGAAATCCAAGCCAATTCGCCGGAAACCGGCTGTCGCGCGGCCGAAACTTCTGCCCGTCTCGGAAGAGACGCGCCGTTGGTCGGCCCTGCTCGAATCCGAACTGCTCTCCTGGCCCGGCGTAATCGCCAAGCGCATGTTCGGCTTGCGGGCCCTCTATCGTGGGAAAAAAATCTTCGCCGCCCTCCCCAACTCGCGCGGATTCGGTCTAGATGCCTCCATCCTCATTAAATTTAATCCCATGTCCCTGGCTCTTTTGAAGCGCGCTCAAGGCGATCTCCGCATCCACACCAACTCCCCAGGCAAAGGCTGGTTCTCGTTCACGCTCGTTTCCGATACTGATCTTCACGACGCGCTGGATTGGCTCAGTCATTCCTATGGAGCCGCGAAACCAGGAAAATCCCACTGAAATCCAGCCCCGTATAATTCACCGGAAACCTCCGTTGCAACTCTTCCCGAATTTGGTTTCGCCTGCGGTATTCTGGAGTGGACACAGGACAACAACCATCATGGACCCCAACTCCATCGTCATCGTCAGCCTGCACTCGCCCCGCGAAAAGATCTGGGGCATTTTGCTCGAAATCAACCCCAGCGGCGTCACCATGCGCGGCGTCGATTTGAATTCCTTCGATCACTTTGTCAGCCAGATCAACCAGTTGGACGCCGAGCGCATCGGCTTGCCCACCATCTTTTTCCCCATGACCCGTGTCGAACGCATCTCGCTCGACGAGCCTGCCGGCTCCATCCCCTCAATGTCCGAAATTTTTCAGCGCAAGATCGGCCGCTCCCTGATGGATTACCTCGCGCAGTTCGCCTGAACTGCGTTATTCTTTTGACCAATGAAAGCGCGGATCTGGACCGTACCCAACCAAATTACGTTTCTGCGTCTCGGCTTCCTGCCGTTATTCCTGATCCTCATTCTCTACGAGAAATATCAGTGGGCTCTGCTGGTCTTGTTTGTCAGCGCCGCCTCGGATGCGCTGGATGGCCTGCTGGCCCGCAGTTTGGACCAGAAATCGGCCCTCGGCGCGTATCTCGACCCCATCGCCGACAAACTTCTGCTCAGCTCATCCTTCATCGTGCTGGCGATGGCAAAGAAAATCGGCTGGTGGCTCACAATTCTGGTGATCAGCCGAGACATGCTGCTTCTTGTCGTGGCCGCCGTCATCCTGATTATTCAGGGCTACCGGCCGTTCCCGCCAAGTCTCCTCGGCAAGGCCACCACATTCTTTGAAATCGCCGTGGTTTTCTTTACGGTCTACGGCGCTGCCTATCCCAACCAATTCGTAAGCATTCTTCTCCACTACCTTGCCTACGCGGTCAGCGCCTTCGTCGTCATTTCCGGTTTCCACTACGCCGTCACCGTCGCACGCCGCCTGCACCACTCTTCGTAAGACAATTCATCGCCCACTAATCAGTCCCCGGCAATTTGTCACTATAGTGCAGAAACATCAGCACGAAACCCGCCAGCGTAACGATGCCCGCCAACCAGCCGAGGACATACGCTTTGTTCCGTTCACTCGCGTTCAGCGGGGCCCGATCTGCCATCAATTTTCCCAAAAGAAATCCGGTGGCCAACCCGCCGAAGTGACCGTAGTTGTCCGCATGCATAAAATAGCCAATCACAAAAATGGAGACCACCCAGGAAATCAGCCGCGACCTCATCGCCTGCATTGCCGCACCGCTGCGCTTCGTGGTCACCGCGATCATCACTCCAATCAAGCCCATCAACGCGCCGCTGGCTCCCGCGGCGGGGTGAAAAAACATGCTCAAGGCGAATCCCACCATTCCCGTGAAAATGTAGACAAACAAATAGCGCGCCGAGCCGTAAAGCTCTTCGACAATGGGCCCGATATCCAGCAGCACCATCATGTTGAACCCGATATGAATCAACCCGATGTGCAAAAACATGGCGGTCACCAGTCGCTGCCACTCATACAGGATCCGAATTGCGTAAGGGTCGCTGGCGCCCAGGCGATAGAGCGTTTCCCAATTCATTCCCCACAGGATGCTGAGCCCGCCGAACTGCCCGGACTGGATTGTGCCCATCAACTCGGCGGCAAACATCACAATGTTCACAATCAGGATCGCCACTGTCACCGGCGCGTGCCCGCCGAAAAATTCCGCCAGGCCTTTGCTCCACGCCGCCAGGCCAAACCGAAGGTTTGCTCCGCACTCGTGGCAGCGCGTCGCGGTGATGCCCACCAGCGCGCCGCACGCGGGACACAGTTGCGGCCGCTTTTCGCCGCCTCCAAACATCCCGCCGAAGAACTGCTTCCAGCGGTCCACCCTGTATTGCCAGCGATAAGGAAGGGCCAATACTCCTCCTTGCATGCACTTTTGCGCGTTCCTATAATACCGGAATCTCGCTCCACGTTCCGGGGCGCATGGAAAAGGTGCAGCCATGGACAAATTCGAAGAGATTGGCAAGCGACTGGAGGAGGAGTTGGCTCGCCTCCGCAAGTTTGTGGACGAAGAAGTGGCCCCAGCCACGGAGAAGCGCACCGCCCAGGTTCTCCGCGAAGCTTCCGAAAAGCTTTCCGAAGCCGCCCGAAAATTGGAAGCGAGGGTTGCCGCCCGGGGTTCGCAAGCCTCCACCGACGCCAAATCGTGAAAACGGCTCAACTCCGCTCCTTAGCCCTTCTCTATCTTTCAACCCAGCTGCTGCTGGGCTGCGCTGGCAGGCGTCCCATCGCTGATCGCCAGCCCGCGCCCGCTCCGCCTGCCCCGGCGCCTGCGGGGACTATCGATAGCGCCAAGCGGGACACCTCGGTTCCGCCAAGCTCCGCACCGCCGGCCCACCCGAAACGCGCAAAGCCCCCTCAAGAGCCCGCGCCAGTCGGCTATACCGAGGAAGGCAACGCCTCCTGGTACGGCAATCCCTTTCACGGCCGGCGCTCTTCGAACGGCGAAGTCTACGACATGTACAAATTGACCGCGGCGCATCGCACGCTTCCGTTTGAAACCATGGTGCGCGTCACGAATCTCAATAACGGCAAAACCACCACCGTCCGCATCACCGATCGCGGCCCGTTCGTCGACAACCGCATCATCGATCTCTCACAGGCTGCCGCGCGCGAAATTGAATCCATCGGCCCCGGCGTCGTTCCGGTGCGCGTCGAGGTCCTTGGCAACGTGGACGTCACCGCTGGCTTCTTCACTGTGCAGGTTGGCGCATTCCACGATCGCGGCAACGCCGAGCGCCTGCGCGACCGCTTGAACGCCAGCTATTCGCCTATCTTCATTCAGCAGTATGATTCTCCCGACGGCGCGTTCTATCGCGTGCGTGTCGGCAGGATTTCCGGCCAGCAAGCGGCGCAGGATTTCGGCGAAAAGCTTCGCAACGCGGAAGGATTCTCGCCGATGGTGATTCGCCTCGACGAAAAAGATCCCTCAGGAGTGAAGTAGATGGACCCCAATTGCCTATTCTGTAAAATTGGCGCGAAACAGATTCTCGCCAAGCTCGTCTATGAGGACGAGGACGTGTTCGCCTTCGAAGACATCAACCCGCAGGCGCCCGTGCACATTCTGATTTGCCCCAAGAAACATTTCGTCGCGTTGCACGATGCCGAGCCCGCCGACCAGGCGCTGCTTGGCAAGTTGCAACTGGTAGCTGCCAAACTCGCCACCGAGCGCAATCTCCTGTCCGGCTACCGCACCGTATTCAACAACGGCGCCGGCGCCGGCCAATCCGTTTTCCATCTCCACCTGCATCTTCTCGGAGGCCGCAATTTCCGCTGGCCCCCAGGCTAACGTGTAGTGGCCGACCTTCAGGTCGGCCCGAAGGCACGCCTTCGGTTTTGCCTTTCGCCGTGGCGCGTTATTATTGCGCGCGATGATTTTCAATCTCTCAAGGAGCAAGCATGATCCGCCACCAGACTGTTCGCAGCCTAATCTTCTCCAGCCTGATAGTGTTCGCCGTTTCCGCAGTCCCATCCAGTCGCGCGCAACAACCTCAAATCCAGGCGAATTCCAGCGAACTCACCGTAGACCGCATCTTCCGCGCTCCTTCGCTCGCCGGCCACTTGAACGCCGGGCTATCCTGGACGCCCGACGGCAAGCGCCTCAGTTACGTTGAAATGATTGGCCCCGGTAAAGATGCGCGCCGTGAACTCTGGGTCGTGGACCCCGCCACCGGCCAGCGCTCCGCTCTCGTTCCCGCCGATAAATGGGACGCCGCGCTCACCAATCCCGCTGCCGCCACCACGCAGGCCACCGGCCTCGGCCGCCACGCGCCTCCGCTTTACCAATGGGCCCCTTCCGGCGAAGCCATTCTCTTTCAAGGAGCGAATTCGCTTGCCTGGTACGATCTGAAATCCCAATCCAGCCGCGTACTCGTTTCCGGTACCCAAGACCTCGCCGACCCCAAAATCTCCCCCGACGGAAAATTCGTCAGCTTTATCCGCGGCCACAATCTTTGGGCAGTCAGCACCGCCGATGGAAAAGAACACTCGCTGACGCAAGGCGGAACGGAAGACGTCCGTAAGGGCGAACTCGATTGGGTGTACCCGGAAGAGCTCGACATCGCCACCGCCTACTGGTGGTCGCCCGATTCCGCGTCCGTCGCGTATCTCGAAATGGATCAGCGAAAGGTTTCGCAGTTTTCGCTCCTGAATTTCGAATCTTACACAGGCGAAGCGGAACTGCAGCGATATCCCGTTCCAACCGGCGCGAATCCCGTCGTGCACGTCTACGTGGTCTCCGCCGCCGGAGGCGCGTCGCGCCGCATGGATACAGGCTCTAACGACGATATCTACCTCGCCCGCGTGAACTGGGTGCCGGATTCGAAGCACCTCGCCATTCAGCGAATCAACCGCGAACAGAATCAACTCGACCTGCTTCTGGCGGACGCGTCAAACGGAAACGTCACAACGGTCCTAACCGAGAAAGATCCTAATTGGATCAATGTGAACGACGATCTCCGCTTTCTAAAAGATTCGAAGCGTTTTCTCTGGGCCAGCGAACGCACCGGCTACCGCCATCTTTACCTCTACGACCTCGGCGGCAAACAGCCCGCTCAATTGACCAAAGGCGATTGGGAAGTATCGCAAGTGGAGGCTGTGGATGAAGTGAAGAGCGTCGTCTACTTCACCGCCACGGAAAAATCCCCCATTGAGCGCCAACTCTACCGCGTTTCGCTTGACGGCTCCGGGTTCTCTCGCATCACGAAGGAAGCAGGCACCCATGGCATCCGCTTCTCCCCAACCTCCGCTGCATATGTAGACACGTACTCGAACGCAATGACACCTCCCCGCCGAGACAGTTTCTCGGCCGACGGCTCAAAGCTCGCAACGCTCGAAGAGGACAATGTACCTGAACTTGCCGAGTATCATCTCTCGGCCGTCGAATTCTTCACCATAAAGTCGCACGACGGCGTGACGCTCAACTGCTCTATGATCAAGCCGCCGAACTTCGATCCCGCGAAAAAATATCCGGTAATTACATTCACCTACGGTGGCCCGCACGCCCAGGTGGTTTTGAATGCCTGGTCGCGCTCCGCGACCTTCCTTTGGCACCAGATGATGGCCCAAAAGGGCTACATCATTTTCTCGCTCGATAATCGCGGCTCAACCGGACGCGGCCACACCTTCGAAGCGCCTCTGCACCTGCATCTCGGCGCGCAGGAACTTTCCGACCAGCGCGACGGCGCAGCCTGGCTGCGCCAGCAACCCTACGTGGACGCAAACCGCCTCGGCATCTGGGGCTGGAGCTATGGCGGCCACATGACCCTGCACGCAATGTTTGAAGCCGGCGATATCTACAAGGTGGGTTTTGCCGGCGGGCCGGTCACTGACTGGCATTTCTACGACACGATTTACACCGAGCGCTACATGGGCCTGCTGCCGAAGAACGAGCAAAACTACAAGGATTCCTCGCCCATCAAAAACGCCGGCAATCTGAAAGGCAAACTGCTCATCGCCCATGGCCAGGGCGACGACAATGTGCACTATTCCAACACGCTGCTGCTGATCGACGAGCTGATTCGCGATGGAAAGTATGTCGAGGTCATGGCCTTCCCCGGCCGCGGCCACGGCGTCGGCGACCCCCCAGCCCAGCGCATCCTCTGGGAACACGTAACCAAATTCTTCACCGACAATCTCTGATTCTCTACTCCTATTATTGTAGGGCCCGCCTTCGAGGCGGGCCGCTCCTACTTCGCGTCCAAATCCAGCTCTTTCACCGGCAGATCCCAGTGTGCGTCCAGAATCTCGAACCGCCGCTGCTCTTCCTTCTTGTAAGTTTCCTGATCCGGGTAGAGCTGCTTGAGTAGCGCCGTGGAATCAAAATTGTCGTGCGCCACCGCGGCGTTCTTGTACACAATCGTCACCCGATAGTCCCACCGTCCATCTTCCGTGGTGTGATAGATGGGCATCACCGCGGACACCCGCAGCATGCGCCCAAGCTCCACATTTTTCTTCAACACGGGATAATGATTCTTGCGAAAAAGCGAGATGAACTCGTCCGCATGCCCCCATTTCGCCTTGTAGTAGTACTCCACGACAAACGGCTTTTCTGCAGCCGTCACGCCCTGTGCCTGAACTCGGCCCCGCAATCCAATCGCAGCAACGCAACCAATAGCAATCAACCCAAATAGCAAAACTCTGTGAAATCGAAATCGTACAAGCATGAATCCTCCAGTCTTAATCCGCGAATTGTAACGTGTTCCAGCCAAAAAGAAACTTGCGCGAGAGCGAGAAAGCCAAATTAATAGGCTGCGCGCACCAGACGGTCTCGAATCGCCTCCCACTCGGGCAAGTCCGGAGGAAGCTCCACCGCGATCCAGTCAAAGCCTTGCCCGTCCAGCTTGTGCAGCGTGCTGTATAGCTCGGCCGCGTACTCCTCCGGTTTTGCCGGCATGCGTTGCCTGCCGGCGGCCACAGCGTTGTAGTCCAGCCAGAGATACGCCCCGCGCCCATCCTTCGGCAAATGCCCGCGGCTGACCAGGACAACCCGCGTCTTCGGGCTGTAGTGCTTGCGATGCTGGCCCGGTGAACGCTGCGCTGCATCTCCCGCTTCGTTCGAGTACGCCGCCGACGCATCGTTCACGTAGGCCATCCCCGGCCGCAAGACCTCCAGCCCCTCCCGCGTAACTGCAATCACCGTGGACTCCAGGCCCACCTCGCACGGGCCGCCATCCAGAAGGAACGGCGTCTCCGCTCCGAACGCCTCCCGCACATGCTCAGCCGTTGTCGGCGAAAGCTGCGTGAAGCGATTCGCGCTCGGGGCCGCAATCGGCACGCCCGCTGCCCGAAGCAACTCCAGCGCCACTGGATGCCGCGGCATGCGCATCCCAACGGTCGGCAGCCCGGCAGTCACCTGGTCCGGAATCGTGTTTTTCTTCGGCACAACCAGCGTCAACGGGCCGGGCCAATACTGCCGCGCCAGCCGCTCCGCTTCCGGCAGCCATTCGGCCGCCAATTCTCTCGCCTCCTCGATGCTGGCCACGTGAACAATCAGCGGACTCGTCGCCGGGCGCCCCTTCAGCGCATAGATTTTGCGAACAGCGTTCGCGTCCAGCGCATTCGCCCCAAGTCCGTAAACCGTTTCGGTGGGAAACACCACCAGCCCGCCTTCGCGAACGATGCGCGCTGCTTGTTCGATTTCGGTTTTGTCCGTCATGCGCTTCTCTAAATTGTCGCAGATTCCGTCCCAAAGATGGGCCGAGGCCTCTCGCCGGCCCTTTGCCCCAACCTTTACCGAGTGGACAAACTCCTTCCTTCCGAACACCCCGAATCCAGTCCGCAAGGCGCAAGCTAATAGATGGGCCCGCAAGGGGAATCAACTCAGGGTGCGGCCGGATTGCCGAACGCGGCAGGGGGATGGAATGCTGATTCGACGCGCAGGATGGCTAATGGCAGGTCTACTTTGTTGTCCGGCATTCCTCTCGGCACAACAGCTCAGCTCCAAGCAAAGAAAAGAAAGAATCGCGGCGGAAGTGGATGTGGAAGCGGAAGAGGTTGTGATCCTCGAGAAAGAGACCGCTCACGCCATGGCCCTGAACAATGCCAGTTTCTTCCAGCGCGTCTACAGCGACGACTTCATCGGCACCGCTCCCACCGGAGAAATCATGGACCGGGCCCGGCTGGTCAGTTCGATCCAGAACTCCACGATGAAGTACACCAATTTTATCGCCACGGACATTCATGTCCGGATCTTCGGTCCCACCGCCGTCGTCACCTGTACCTGGAGCACGCGAGGCGTGCAGGATGGCCGGAATTTTGCCAGGCAATACCGCGTGATTCACGTCTATTTAAACAACGTGACAGGTGGATGGAAGGTGGTTGCCGGCCAGCAAACGATTCTGCCGGGCTAGGCGGATTCGCTGCCGGAATCCGAGGAAATCTTCACCGATACATCGTCATAGAAAATTTCATGCCGTTGCACGCGCTTCGGCGGGATCGCTGGCGGTCGCCGGCTGGCTTCCGTCCATCGGTTTCAGGAATCGGAAAATTGTCGCGTTGGACAGAATCGTAATCAGCGAAGCCGCCAGCGTCGCGTGATACAAGGCTGGCGAGATCAAGCCGGCTTTCATCGAAACCTGTGCCAGAATGAACGAGAACTCACCAATCTGCGTCAACCCCAGGCCCACGCGGAACGCCGTGCCGAAGCGATAGCGGAATAACCAGACCACGCCGGTCCACACCACAAATTTTCCAACCAACACCAGCGCCACCAGCAGCAGGATCAGCGGCCAGCTTACTTTCCACGTGCTCGGATCCATCAGCATGCCCACCGACACAAAGAAAAATGCCACGAACACGTCGCGCAAGGATTGCGTCTGGTGCGCCAGCTTGTGCGTGAAGGGCGAATTTCCCAGGAACAGCCCAGCCAGAAATGCGCCCAGCGCCAGCGAAAGCCCCACCGCCTCCGTCAAGGCGGCGATTCCCAGGCAGATCGCCAGTGCCAGCAGCAATGAAATTTCGTCGTTGCACGTTTTTTCCACGCGCGCCAGCAAAGGTGGAAAGAGTTTCCACGCCACCACCGCAATCGGCACCAGCAGCAGGATCGCTTTCCCGACCTTCCACGCCGCCGCTCCCATCGTCGCACCGCCGCTCGGCGAAAAGCTGGGCAACACCACGGTCAGAACCACCACCGCAAGATCCTCCACCAGCGACAGCGTCACCATCAGCCGCCCGTGCTCCGCGGCCATTTCCCCGCGGTCCATCAGCAGGCGCAAAAGCACCATCGTGCTCGCCACGGAAATGATGCAGCCGACCGCCGCGCCCTGGATCAGTGGCCAGCCGAGCAACTCCCCCACCGCCACGCCGATCCCGACACAAAGTAAAATCCCTAGCGGCGCGCCCACCAGCGCCACCCACTTCACCTTCAAGAGTTCCGGCACGGAAAATTCAATCCCCACCGAAAACATCAGCAGGACCACGCCGATTTCCGCCATCACCTCGAAATTGCTCACGTCGTGTACGTGCAGCCCTGGCGTCAGCGGGCTCATCAACAATCCGGCAAGCACATACCCAAGCAGAATCGGCTGCCGCAGCCTCCACGCCAGAAACCCGCAAACCAGCGCCGCCGCAAATACCATCGCAATGTCGCGAAAAATGTAGGAGTGTTCAATCACGACGCACGCTCCTCGCCTGCCGGTTGTGGGAGGGAAGTGTAACACCGCCGGCTGTGATGGGAGAGATATGCCGCCACTTGCTAGTGAGTCAACTTGCGGTTAGCAATCTGAAGGGTACGCGACGAACGAACTATGCTCAATACTGTGGTACTCCATAGAAAGGCTAATCCAGCTATAGTCAACTGCATGGTGGGTCTTGGGACAGAGAAAGGAGTCGATCGTGATTTTCTTACACTTTGTGTTTCTCTTCTTGAGCTTTTCGGCAGGTCTTCAGTCGTCGCCCCCACAAGCAAAACCCACTGGCACACTGAAAGGAGTCGTGCGAGGCCCAGCCGGAGAACTGGCTGGTGAAGTCAAAGTCAGGATCGAAAATTGGTATTTCGATGAAGGGAAGCCACACTTCCAGACCGAGATCGTTGTTTACACAAACCAAAAGGGGGAGTTCTCTGTAGGAGTCCCTGCTGGCAACTACGACGTGATTGTCTCAAGGTTAGATTGCGAACCCATGGCCAAAAAACTGAAGGTAGTTTCCGGGAAAGAAACGATCTTCAGTCCACAGCTGAAAGGCAGCAAACTTACCAAATTTATTGAATGAAATATTCGGCAGGCTGCTGAATATTTCCTGATCAAGGCGCGACGATGTCTTTCAGGTGAGGCTTTTCTTTCACGGCGGCGAGGCTTGCGGCGTCCCAGCCTCCGCCCAGCGCTTTCACGAGAAGCACTGCGGTTACCAGCCGCTGGCCGTGAATGATGGCGGCTTCCTGTTCGTTGCTCAGCAAATTTTGCTGTGCGCTCACCACGTCCAGATAATTTACTAGGCCGCCTACATACCGCGAGGTCGCGACGTCCACTTGTCGGCGGGCGGCGTCAACAGCTTCCTCCTGCGATTTCTGAGCGGTATAGAGCACTTCCAGGCCGGTAATGTTGTCTTGCACTTCCTGGAAAGCGCCCAGAACCGTGCCGCGATAGCTTGCGACCGTGGCGTCGTATCCCGCCTGCGAGAATTGCACCTGCGCCCGCCTCGCCCCGCCGCTGAAAATACTCTGCGCCAGATTCGTGCCAACCGCCCATACGCCGCTCTCGGCATTGAAGAGTTGTGAGATCTTGGCGGCGTTCCACCCGCCCTGGCCATAGAGCTGCAACGAAGGATAGTATGCCGCCTTGGCAATTCCGATTTGAGCGTTGGCCACGGCCATCGCCCGCTCCGCCTCGGCGATATCCGGGCGCCGCTCCAGAAGTTCCGACGGCAGCGAAGTATCCAGATTCGGAGGCTCCGCGGTAAGCTCGCGCGCCACCAGATGGAAATCCGGCGCGGGCCGCCCTGTCAAAACTGCAATCGCATCCTCAAACTGCTTGCGTTGCTGTCGAAGCAGTGTGGCTTGCGTGCGCGTGCTATTCAGCAGTGTTTCTTCCTGGGCCACGTCGAGGCCAGATGCTACTCCGCCCCGGTGCCGCGAGTTGACCAGATCCAGTCCTTTTTGCAGCGCGTCGACGGTGCGCTGCAGCACGCCTATCTCGGTATCCAGTTGCCGCAGGCTGAAATAATCCGCCGCCAGCTCCGCGGACAGAATCAGGCGTACATTTTCAAGGTCTGCCGCGTTTGCCTGTAGCGAAGCCTGCGCCGCCTCAATCGTTCGTCGCCGCTGCCCCACCAGGTCCACTTCATAGCTAACAGTGAAGGGAATCGACCAACTGTTCTGCGTAATCGGGCCGGTGAGCGGGAAAGACGATCCCGTCGCCCGATCGCCCGAATACCGTTGGCGGTACGCCGTTGGCGCCACGCCTAGCGTGGGGAAAAGCGTGGCATTCTGCACCGCGGCCGAAGCGCGGGCCTGCTGGTAATGCGCCACGGAAATTTTCAGGGTTTGATTTGCAGCAAGCAGCTCTGTTTCCAGCCCATTCAGTTCGTCGTCATGAAACACCGTCCACCAGCTTGTCTTCGGAACGGCATCTTTCGGCGCTGCCTCTCGGAACGGTTCCTGAACATCCCATTTCGCAGGCACCGGCGCCGCCGGCTTCTTGTAGTTTGGCCCAACCGTGCAACCCGCAATCCAAGCCAGAAGGGAGAGCGACCCCACACTCCAAACGTATTTTCTAACGTTTCGTTTTCCCAACGGCATCAGGGCTTTTTCCCCGCGGGCATAGGAACAACGCTCGGCGCTTTTGGCGGTTGGTTCGGAACGCCGCCGGGAGCGGCAACTGCAGGCGTCATCGGATTCGCCACTTCCTTCACATGCACTTCCTGTCCGTCATTCAGCGAATCCGGCGGATTCAGCACGATCCAGTCGCCGGCCTTTAAACCGTTCAAAACTTCCAGAGTAACGCCGTAGTCGCGGCCGATGGTCAGCGTTTGCAGCCGCGCTTTGTGGTTCGAATCCACCACCACCGCGCGCAGCCCCTCCGAACGGAACAGCAGGGAATTCACCGGCACCTGCAAGCGATCGCCCTTCACTGTCACTTCCAGGTGCGCTTGCGCGTAACCACCAGGCAGCAATTGCCCGCTCGGATTCGGCACATCCACCTCCGTCAGCAATGTGCGTGTGGAAAGATCAATCGCATTTGAAGTGCGCACCACTTTTCCTCGGAATTTTTCTCCGGGGAACTGCGTCAGTTCCAGGTAAGCGCCGATTCCCGCGTGAATCGAAGGCGCGTACGGCTCCGGCACATTCACGTAAACGCGAATCGGGTCCGTCTGTGCCAGATAGAACAACTGCTGCGACGTTCCGCCATTGCCCGCGTTGATCAGCGTTCCGATGTCGATGCTGCGTTGCGTCAGCACGCCGCTGAAGGGCGCATAAATATGCTTGAACGATTCCAGCTCCTCCAGGCGCCGCACATTCGCTTCCGACGATTGCACGATTGCACGTTTGGCCGCCTGATCCCCAATGGCGTTATCCACTTCCTGCTTCGAAACGCCATCCGTCTTCAAAAGTTCCGTATACCGGGCCGCGGTGATATCGGAAAGCTGGGCATTCGCTTTCGATGTGTTCAAATCCGCTCGTGCCTGCCCCAACTGCTGGTCCACTTCCGGTGTATCGATGTCCGCCAGCAATTCGCCTTTGTTCACGCGGGTGCCGATGTCGTGATACCACTTCCTCAGGTACCCGTTCGTGCGCGCATAAATCGGCGATTCCACGTACGCCTGCAGCGTGCCCGGCAGCACCAGATTTTCGTCCCCGGCTTCGACGGAGGGATGGATAACCGCGACTGTGGGAATCGATGCCGCTTCCGTCTCATTCGCCAGCGCCTGATACTGCACCCGCCGCTGGAACAGCAACAACCCGCCCACCACGACCAATACGACCACCACTACAAAAAACACCGTGAAGAGCGGGCTCCTCTTCCGCGCCGGCCCGCCTCTGTCTCCGCTTGCCATGCCTTCAGTTGTCATTCCTTCTCTCCCGACTCAATTTCGTCATGTCCTAAGAAACGGCGGGTTCTGCTCCCATCGTTCTGTGCCTGCGCCGCTCCAGCCATCCGTGGATGATCGAAAACACGCACGGAACAAAAAACAAAGTCGCTACGGTTGCAAACAGCAATCCCCCAATCACTGCACGACCCAGCGGCGCATTTTGTTCGCCGCCTTCGCCAAGCCCAATCGCCATCGGCACCATACCGATCATCATTGCCAGCGCCGTCATGATGACAGGGCGTATGCGCACGTAGCCGGCCTCAAGCGCGGCTTCGCGAGGAACCTTACCCTCAATCATCTGCTCTCTTGCGAAAGAAATCATCAAAATGCTGTTCGCCGTCGCCACCCCCATGCACATGATGGCCCCGGTCAGCGAAGGCACGTTCAGCGTCGTATGTGTGATTAGCAGCATCCAGCAAATGCCCGCCAGCGCTCCCGGCAACGCGGTGATGATGATGAAGGGATCCAGCCACGACTGAAAATTCACCACGATCAGCAAATATGCCAGCACAATCGCGCCGATCAGCCCCACGCCCAATCCCAGGAACGAGGAATCCATCGTCTCCACCTGACCTCGGATCACGATGTGGCTTCCGCGCGGCAAATCCTTTTCCGCTTCGTGCACCAGTTTGCGCACCTCCTGCGCCACGCTTCCCAAATCTCTCCGGTAAACTGATGCATACACATTAATCATCGGCTGCACGTTGTAGTGCGATATGGACGCAGGCCGCGCCACCGTTTTCGTATGCACCAGATTGCCCAGGATTTGCGGCGTCACCCCCGCTCCCACCCCGGTGATCGGCGTATTCTGCAGCGCTTGGAACGTGTCCACGCGATACTGCGGTGTCTGTACGGCAACGTTGTAACTGACGCCGTTTCGCGGATCCAGCCAGAAGTTAGGCGCGGTCTGGAAACTTGAGGAAAGCGACACAAGCAGGTTTTGCGCCACGTCGCGCGCCTGCATCCCCACGTATTGCGACCTGGTCCTGTCCAGATCAAGGAACAGTGTCGGCGCGTCGAACGCCTGCTGCACGTGCACGTCCACCGCGCCAGGTATGTGCGTCATCTTGTTTGCGAGCTTTTGCGCGATTTCGTAATTCGCGGGCTGATTCGCACCGACGATTTGGATGTCCACCGGAGCCGGCGTGCCGAAATTCAAAATTTGCGTCACAATGTCCGCGGGCTGGAAGAAAAACTGCACGCCGGGGAACTCCGTCGCCAGGCGCCGCCGCAACTCATTAATATAGTCGCCCGTCGACTTGCCGCGCTCCTGCTTCAATTGCACCAGAATTTCTGCGTCGGAAGTGCCAATAGTGCCGGAGTTGCTGTACGTCAGGTTGATGCCCGAATACGGCAACCCTACGTTGTCAATCACTGTCTGCAAATCCCGGCTCGGGATCACCTGGTGGATCGACTGGTTGACCTGGTCGGCAATCTTCGTGGTTTCTTCAACACGCAGGCCCGTCCGCGCCCGCATGTGCAAACGGATCTGGCCGGCGTCCACGCTGGGGAAAAAGTCGCGCCCCAGGAAAAACACCAGCCCGCCGGACAACAGGCAGAACGCCAGGAACAGCACGGAGAAAGACCATGCGTGGTCGAGCGCCGAGGCCAGCGCCCGGCGATATCCTCCGCGCAGTCGCTCAAAAGAGTGCTCGAATGCCTGCTGGTAGCGCCGGAAAAAGCCCATCTTCTCGCCAACATGCAGATCGGCCTGATATTCATCATCCGAGCTCAACAAGTACATCGCCATCGTCGGTACGATGGTCCGCGACCACATGTAGGAAGCCAGCATCGCGAACATAACGGCTTCGGCCAGCGGCACGAACAGATATTTCGCCACGCCGGAAAGAAAGAACATCGGCAGAAACACGATGCAGATGCACAGTGTCGAAACGAACGCCGGTACCGCGATCTGCTGCGCGCCGTCGAGGATCGCCTGCACCGTTTCCTTGCCCATCGCCAGGTTGCGGTTGATGTTTTCGATTTCCACCGTTGCATCGTCCACCAGGATGCCCACGGCCAGCGCCAGGCCGCCCAGCGTCATGATGTTGATCGTTTCGCCCAGCGCGCTCAGGCACAGCAGGCTGACCAGGATCGAAAGAGGGATCGAAACCGCGATGATCAGCGTGCTCTTCCAATTTCCCAGGAACAACAGAATCATGACGGCCGTCAAGCACGCCGCGATCAGCGCTTCCCGCAAGACGCCCTGAATCGCCGCGCGCACGTAAATTGACTGGTCGAAGAAATTGCTCACTTGCAGGCTGCTCGGCAGCGAAGGCGCGTAATCCTTCAGCACCTGCTTCACTCGGTCCACGATGGAAAGCGTGGAATTGTTTCCGGTCTTGTAGATGCTCATCAGCACGCCGCGCTGGCCATTGGTCAGCACCACGTTCGTCTGCGGAGTAAACCCGTCGCGCACGTGTGCCACGTCCCGCAAGTAGACGGTCGAGCCGCTCACTGTCTTGACCGGCAGGTCGTTCAATTCCGCGATCGTTTTCGGGCTGCCGTTCATTTCCACGTTGTACTCAAGCGTCCCCATCTTCGCCGTGCCGGTAGGCAAAATCAGGTTCTGCGCGTTCACCGCGTTGACGATGTCCACAGGGGACAGGCCCTTCGCCTGCATCGCCGTCGGATCGATATCCACGGAGACCACGCGCGATTTGCCGCCATATGGAAATGGCATCGAAGCGCCTGGCACCGTCGAAATCTGGGTGCGAATGAAATTGTTGCCATAGTCGAACATCTGCTGCTCGCTCAGGCTGTCGCTGTTCAGCCCCACCTGCAGTACGGGCACCGTGGACGCGGAATAGATAATGACCAGCGGCGGTGTCGTGCCGGGTGGCAACGATCTCAAGAATGTCTGCGAAATGGCCGTCGTTTGGGCCAGGGCTGTTTGGATATTGGCCCCAGGGTGAAAATAAATCTTAATGATGGCAATCCCGTTCAGCGATTGCGAATCCACGTGTTCGATGTCGTTGACCAGCACCATCAGGCCGCGCTCGACGTTCGAAGTGATCCGCTGCTCCATCTCCTGCGGCTGCAACCCGGTGTACGTCCATACGAGCGCAACCACCGGAATATTGATTTCCGGGAAAATATCCGTGGGCGTGCGTGGAATGACAAACCCGGCGAGGAAAACAAGCACAATCGCCATCACGATAAAGGTGTATGGCCGGGAAAGCGCTAAACGGACAATCCACATAAGTTAGTGTTGGTACCCTGACCTGTCGTGCGCAGACACCCCAAACATGCGCCCCTGCGCCCAAGATTCTTCGAGCCTTGTACGACTATTAGACTATTAAATCCCCCTTTTTGGGTACGCCATCCACCGCACTCCCCTGAAACGGAGCCCGGCCTTCGATGAGGCGCGATTTCCGAGACGCTCGGCGATGGATTTCCTGGAATTTACCTGCTGTGATGCAAGTGAAGCTGCCAATTTGGCCCACCGGGCTTCCAGATTCCCACTGGTACTCCTTCTCGCACACCAACTCCCCGCCCGCAGGTAGCTTCTGCAAATGGCGTTCGAATCTTTTCAACGCCGAACGTCAGGCCCGTGGTCAGGCTTGAGACGTCGCGCCCACAAATTCACCCTCGACCCGAAGAGTTTGGGGTACAGTAAGGGAGCTTGTTTTCAGGTTTCCGTCGGATTCGCTAAATATTTAAACCGAAGAGGACACTAATGAAAATTCTCGCCTGCGCCGCAACGCTGTTGGCATTTTCGGGGGCCGCGATGGCCCAGCAGTCTTCCGCAAAGCCCGTGGTTGTGAACATCACGAACGCCGAAGGCCAGGCGGTCGGCACGGCAACGCTTTCTCCTGCTGCGTCGGGAGTCAAGATTGCCCTGGACATCAAAAAGCTTCCCCCGGGCGAGCATTCCATCCACATTCACCAGATGGCCAAGTGCGACCCTCCGGATTTCAAAACCGCAGGTCCGCATTTCAACGCCTCGGGCCACACCCACGACGGAGCGCCGGCGGGAGACATTCCGGATTTCGCTCTGATTGTCGGAAAAGATGGAACGGCTCACGTCTCTACGGTCGCCCCGAATGTGACCATGGGTGATGACGACCATTCCGTCTTCAGCAACGGCGGCACGGCCATCGTAATTCACGCGGTTGCCGGCGGCACTGGCAGCGGCGCACCGCCGCGCATCGCCTGCGGCATCATCGCCAAGCCGTAGAGGTCTGGAAGCCCACGAAAAAATCAGGGAGCCCCGCGCCGCGCTATTTGTGCGTCATCGTGAATACGCCGTCCCACCCGATGGGCGGCTCGTCAAAGAGATACTCCTGGCAGCGTTTCCAATACATGCGTGATGGCCCGTCGTCGGGCGTTCGGTCAAGGATTTCCTGGAACGTGTGCTGCGCCTGTTCCCAGTCCCGTTTGCGATAAAGCTGAAGCGCGGCCGCGAAATCTTGCAATCTCTGTTTCAGTTCGCTGTAACCGGAGTCCTGTTCCAGCTGGGAAAGTTTCCCCACCAGTTCGTAGATCGTCACCGGCTGCAATTTCCCTTTGACGCGAATGATATCCAGTTCACGAAAAAGAAACCCCGCATCCTTCACTGCCATATGCGTCGTTTCGTTCACCAGGATGTGCGTACCGTATTCTTTGTTCAAACCTTCCAGTCGCGAAGACAAATTCACAGTATCGCCAAGCGCCGTGTATCCGACCTGGCGCGCCGAGCCCATTTCCCCAACGCTCGCGGGCCCGGAGTTCAATCCGACGCCGATATCGAGTTTCGGCTTGCCCTCGGCCTCCCACTTCTTCTGCAATTCGCGCACCCTCTGAATCATGGCCAGTGAAGCAGTACAGGCATTCCGCGCGTGATCTGGCT